>Ga0065707_10001959_pt1 | contig 10062 bp, 7 predicted proteins | sample SwiRhicommuniRL3_FD_59094 | JGI IMG/M metagenome (GOLD analysis project Ga0065707, IMG submission 59094) | Switchgrass rhizosphere bacterial communities from Rose Lake, Michigan, USA - RL3 v2 (version 2) | ecosystem: Host-associated > Plants > Roots > Rhizosphere > Soil | place: East Lansing, MI... | reverse complement strand
AAACGGCTTCAGGAGCCATAATTCGTTCCTTGCCCCACAAATAGACCAATTACGAGTCCCAACATGAGACGTCCCGGCGCGAGTGTCCAAAGATAATGGTCAAAGAGACTGATAGCACAGAGCCCCGTCAACATTGCACCGGCCAGAATTGCGTTTGGATTTTGTGTTTTGAATAACCGGTAAAAGAAAGAAATCAGTAAGGCAACAACCAGGACCAAACCCGGAAGGCCAAGTTCTGCTGCGGCCAGCAAAAGAACGTTATGCACCGGCTCGATCACATAACCTTCGCCGGCACGCCTGGAAAGCTCGATAATAAATGATCCAATACCCACTCCTGTCAGGGGATGTTCCGTAAACATCTTAATTGCTTCCTCATTCAGCCAGGCCCGGCCGATCAACGAGAATGCTTCGGAATGTGAGGTCGTGTTTATAGTCCGGGCCTGGACCAGCTGGTAATAGGGAAGCAGCGTGATCATAAAACTTAGGCTGAGGATCACCAGTAAAGACACGAGTCGTTTACGGTCAAAGTAGCGTGATTTCCAGATCAGCACTGCGCCAAAAACAATCAATGCCAGCCAGGCCGAGCGCGAGAAGGTCAGCGCCAGCACAGCTGTTCCCGGGAGAAGCAAAAGGGGCGCGAGATAATTGGGTCCTTCCTTGCGCATGAAAAAAGCAACCGGTGCAAGTAACAGAATAAAGCTAAACCCGCCGAGGATATTGGGATGAGGCAATGTGCCATAGATTCGGAGAAACGCATTTCCGTTTGGCAGCCCCACAATACTTGCACCACGTGTCAACGAGTCTAATGTTCCTGGCCAGTTCAGGTTGAGTGGCGCCAGAAAAGCAGTGGACTGATGCACAAATTCGACAATCCCTGTGATGAATTCAATGCTCAAGGCCGCGCAGAAACCGAGCAGAATGGGCTTCCTTGCTTCATGCCAGTCGCGAAGGGAAAGAACAAAGAAAAATACCAGTAGGATGTGAAAAGAGACATATAAAGCAGTACGCCAATCTTTGGACCAGAAAATGCTGAGGATTGTCAGGAGACTGAAGGCGGTCGGAAGATAGAAGAAAGAGGAAAGAGCAGAGCCCTTCGTAATTTTTACGGATAGCCAAATGATTACAGCCAGAAGTACCAGACCATCTGCAAGGAAGAATAGCGCATCGGTGTACGTGAAGTAAACGCGGTTTTGGGGAAACATATCGATGATTCGGTAATACCAGAACGACAGCGCCAATGGAATCAAACCGACGATGAATGCATAAACGCCGCGCGAAATCTTTTCCGCTCGGACAGGCCAGACGCGCAGTGAACCTAGTGATAGTGATGCGATCAAGGAAAGGATGGGAAGCGTGCCCCAGGAAAAGGATGCCAGCGAATCGCCAGGTAGTGATTTTGTTGTTTTGGGCGGAGTCGCCGTTGGATTTTCCCAAACCTGGACTCCGCTTTTGAGGGTCCTATATTTGATCCAGCCATTTTTTTCCAAAACAGGGACATATTTTTGAACGTTTACAAATCCCCAGCGAACTCCGTACTTGCCCGCACTTTGTAAGATTGGGTCTAGCGCCGCGAGTCCATTAGGGAGCCAGAATGCCGTGTCAATTTGAGCAATGCCACTGCTGCGGAGTTCGGGGAGAGTCCGGGCGGTGTGGTAGCTGCCATCCATGGTGGTTGCCGTTGTCAGCGTGGAAAGAAGCGCAAGCTGATCCCCAAATCCAAAAGTCACATAGCGCCAGTTTGCATGGTCAGCTTGCTGAAGAAATCCCACAATTTGACGCATGTCCACAACACCGGGCTGGAGAGGCACAAATATTGTAATGAATCCAATGAGAAGGCAGGTTGTCGCCAATGAGAGGAAAAACTTGGTCCGGATGTCTCTGGCGCGTCGGCGTCGAAGCAGAATTATGATCATTCCAAAAAATGGAAGGAGCGTGAGAGAGGCCCAGAAGGCAAAGCGATCATAGGTTAGCCATTCCCAACCCTTCCCGAAGAAGAGGCGAGGAAGAGGAGTGGTGCCGCCGAGACCCAGCAGAAAGAGTCCACAGAATGCGATACCAAGTCCGATAAGTTGACGTTGACGGGCGATGGCAAGCGCTAAAGGAATGACGAGCGCGAGAGGTCCGTACATTGGCAGGAAGAAAAAAAGGACTGCAAAAGGATCCCTGAAGAAATTATGCCGGGAGCCGTGATCAATGGGCGTCTGCATGGTCTGGGTGTGACCCCACGCCCAAAAAGGCCAGATCACGAGTAACATGGCGAGCGCAGAAAAAACGCCAATGATAAAAAGCCTGAGCAGAAGAGTTTGCCAATTTTGACGTTTCTTGAAAATCAAATGGAATACGATTGCCAAAATCAGCCAGGGCAAAAGCAACAAGGTAGCATGATGAAAAGCCATCACCGTAGCTAAAAGAGAAACTGTCAGTACACCATTGAGCCGGTTCCCATCTTGCAAATACTGATTCAAGGCAGCCATGCTGAACAGGGTCGTTACGGTTGCAGCAAGAGTGGGAAGTTGGCCGAAAACATGGGCAGTTAGATACACGGAGGGAAGGAAGGCGGCACCCAAAGCCGCGTACGCTGAACTGACTTTGCCCACAAAAATGCGCGCAAATGAATACACTGCCAGCGGCAGGAGTGTGACAGTGATCCAAAGAATGGCGGCAAAGGCGGTATCAATTCCGACTAGCTGGCTCAATGCACCAATGAGTTGATGAACAAGAGGAGGATAGGAAGTGACGAAGAATCCAGTATACCAACGGGCATCCCATAGCGACCACCAATCCATACGATAATGATCCCCGAAGAACATATGGATGTAGGCATCATAACTCAGGCGATAACGGGCGGTGAAGATGAGTAGTCCGTGAAGGATCAACGAACACAAAATCGCCAGACGCACGTAACGCGGCATTAAGCGGACTCCATCAGCGGGATGCGTTTCGTGCTTTGCCGTTTTTCCAGAGCGCGATTAAACACTTTGATGTAGCGCTGACAGGTCGCTTTCGGTCGAAGATGTTGAATGGATTTGAAGTTATGTTGAGCCTGCTCACAGCGAAGAGAAGTGGAGTTCAACAGTCGTCGAACCGCCTCGCAGAGCTTTTCCACGCTGTTGTTTTCAAAGAATTCCACCCGTAGATTGTTTTCGAGCGTAATTTTTTGAATTTCGATCAGATCAGAAGCGACCACAGCGCGTCCCCAGGTCGCGGCCTGGTACAGCACACTGGAAGAACCCGTCGACGCTGCATACGGCAAAATGACAACGCGCGCCCGTTGAAATAGATCCTTAACATCATCCTCTGAAACCTGTCCCAGCCATTGGATGCCATGCGTCTCATTGAAACGAGTTTTTAGATCCTGCCCATAATTTGGAAAGCGCGTGTGAGATGTCCCGGCGATGGTCAGACGTAAACGCGGGTATTCGGCGCGCAAGCGAGTAAACGCCTCGATCAATAGTTCCAGACCCTTGTAGGGCGCCAGCGTAGTGAAAAATAGCAGCTCACAAGAATCGGTTTCATCCAGCAGTTCAGGTTCGTGATAAGCCCCAATGGGAATGTGCGCACATTCTACCCCGCGGGCAGAAAGCCAATCGGCATAATGCTGCATAGTCAGGCACACCACGTCAGCTTGCGTGGCGATACTGGTGAGGACACGTGCGCCCAGAGGGGCAAGTGATCCGCCCGGGGCGTTCAAGGCCCGCAAGTCTGCAAGCTCCACCACTTCATGCAACGTGACAACCGTGGGAAACGCTCTCATGGCGCTCATCGGAGTAAGCAAACCAGATATATTGGAGAGCGGGGACTTACCGAAAACGCTGGCGCCTAAATTGAACCAGATCAGATCTGGCTTCAGGCGTTTCAGACGGGAAAGTATGTTTTGCCGCGCATTTAATGAGTTGGGCTGCCAACAGTAGTCAACTTCTGTTATTCCCAGATGATTGGGGTGTTGTCCGCTTTTTGCCGACCCTGCCAGGATGGTTAACTGTGAAAACAGTCCTGAGGCTGCCAGGCTGCGGGTCACGTGATAACCATATTGTCCGATGCCAGTAATCGACGGGGGAAATGGACTAACAATAACCAGATGCATGGGTCGGTTTGACAGAACCTCTTATGCGTTGTATAGTTCTCTAATTAATACGCAAATTTATCTGTATTGGATTTCTAATCCACAGGACGGTTTCACTCGTCCGCGGGATTGATTCGCTAATGGTAGACCTATCTTCTGAAAATCTCCCGCAAAAAGCACACGGGACTGGAGTCTTACACTCCGTTTTTCATGCGCTTGCTTATGCCGATGTGTTCGACTATCCGTTGACCGCAACCGAAGTATACCGTTATCTGCCTTCGACGAATACTTCGTATCAGGAGGTTGTCCAGGCATTGACGGATGAAGCCCTTTTTTCGAAAAGAGACGATTACTATACCTTGCGCGGACGAGAGGGGATTGTAGAAACGAGGCAGCGACGCGCGGAGGTATCTAGTCAATTGTGGCTCAAAGCGGCACGCTACGGACAGATCATTGCCTCGCTTCCGTTTATACGGATGGTAGCGGTCACAGGATCGCTGGCAATGAATAACGTCGAGGAGGGCAAAGACATCGACTTCATGCTTGTCACCGCTCCAGATCGTCTCTGGACGTGCCGGGCGTTCGCTCTTTTCGTGGTACGTCTGGCGAAATTGGAAGGTGTCGATCTTTGCCCGAACTATCTCATCACAACAAATGCTCTGGCATTGGAAGAGCATTCACTCTATGTTGCCCATGAACTGGCGCAAATGATTCCGCTTTCTGGCAGGGAAATTTACGATGAGATGCGTCGTCTAAATGGCTGGATGGCTGATTATCTCCCGAATTCATTAATGGTAGCTGAGTTGCCGAAAGGTGTGCATCCTGTGCAAAAACCCTCCTGGACACAGAATGTTTTAGAGTTTTTATTTCGACTTCCCTTTTTAAGTTGGTTCGAAAACTGGGAAATGAATAGAAAAATAAAGAGATTGTCCCGTGAGCAATCTTCCAGCATTGAATCCTTTTTCTCCGCAGATGTTTGCAAAGGACACATAGATCGACATGGTGAAAGCGTGGTGACGGCTTTAGCTGCCCGTATGGAAAAGGCGACTGACTCGCAAACCGCGACTGAAGTTGCCAGTACGAACGCACTATGACTCAAATCCTCCTTGGTCAATCCTACTTCCTGCGTTTTGACCCCAAGCTTTGGGAGTCCATGCAGCCCTATCCTCCGCTGGGAACGTTGTATGCGGCGAGTTATTTGCGTCAGTATGGGTATGAGGTGGCATTATTCGACGCGATGCTGGCTGAGTCAGAAGAGGAATGGGGGAATGCACTGGACGAACATCAACCCCAGTATGCAATTCTTTATGAGGACAACTTTAACTATCTTTCGAAGATGTGCCTCTTACGAATGCGCCAGGCTGCCTTCCAGATGATTGAGATGGCGAAGTCGCGCGGTTATACTGTCATCCTTTGCGGCGCGGATGCGACAGACCATTATGAAACATATTTGGAGCAGGGCGCAGATTATGTGTTGATCGGTGAAGGGGAGGAAACGCTGGTCGAATTACTGAATCATTTGTCGGCTGAAAAGGATCCGAGGCAGATCATTGGACTTGTCACCTCTCGGTCTCAACAGGTACAGCGTCGTCCAGATATTTCTGAGCTGGATAAACTTCCGTTCCCTGCCTGGGACCTGGTGGACGTCGAAAAGTATCGTGCGATCTGGTTAAAACGACACGGCTATTTTTCGATGAACATGGTCACGACCCGCGGTTGTCCGTTTCACTGTAATTGGTGCGCCAAACCCATTTGGGGACAGCGCTATCATTCGCGGTCTCCTGAAAATGTGGCAGCAGAGATGAAGTGGTTACGGGAGACCTATCACCCTGACCACATCTGGTTTGCCGATGATATTCTGGGTCTCAAACCAGGATGGTTGCCGCGCTTGGCAGAGGCCCTTCAGGCGCAGGAAAGTTTAATTCCGTTCAAATGCCTGAGCCGCGCCGACTTGTTGACGCGGGCAGGCGAAGTGGAGGCTTTGGCCCGCGCCGGCGCGCAGACCGTCTGGATGGGAGCAGAGTCCGGTTCGCAAAAAATCCTGGATGCAATGGATAAGGGGACGAAAGTGGAACAGATCCATGAGGCGACACGACGTTTGAAGAAGGCTGGGATCCGGGTTGGATTCTTTTTGCAATTTGGTTATCCTGGCGAAACACGTGTAGACATTGAGAAAACCATTCAATTAGTCCGTGACTGTGAGCCGGATGACATTGGTATTTCCGTTTCCTATCCCATGCCCGGGACAAAATTCTATGCTGCAGTCCGCGAACAGTTGGGTGAAAAGCAAAACTGGCAGGATTCCAACGATCTTGCGATGTTGTACCAAGGTCCATTCTCCACGGAGTTTTATCGGAAATTGCACAGCGTCGTCCACAAGGAATTCCGAGCGCGTAAGGCGTGGAAATCATTGAAGAGTCCGCGCGCACTTGCGCGGTTGGGCTATAACCTCATTACTCTGCCCGTCGCTCGACTGCAATTGAATCGGTTGGCCTTATCCCAACAGGAGGCATTGACGCTGCCACATATGTCTCACGACGCGGCGGCGACGCCGACTCCGCAAGAGGAGCGATGAGTCAACTACCGCTGGATACCATTGCCGAAGCTTTTTCTCGCACAGCTGAAAAATATGACTCGTTTGCAGAGGATCATCCCCATCTGACATGGATGAGAGAGAAAGTTTATTCGCACGTGACACGCCATGTTCCTCACGGGGCGCACATCCTCGAACTCAATGCCGGTACGGGCACGGATGCTGTCCAACTGGCCCAACGAGGCTACTCGATCCATGCCACAGATATTGCGGGGGGAATGTTGGATCGTTTACCGGAAAAAGTAGCGAAGTTGGGACTTCAGAACCGGGTAACGATGGAAAAACGCTCCTTCCTTGCATTAGAAGGTGTACAAGAAGCGCCCTTTGACGCGGTCTTCTCTGATCTGGGTGGACTCAACTGTGTTCCTGATCTAACTCCTGTCATCCGGCAATTGCCAAAAATTCTTAAAGTGGGCGGCACCGTATGCTGGGTACTGATGCCACATGTATGTTTGTGGGAGATGGCTGAAGTGTTTCGTGGAAATTTTTCGCTGGCGTTTCGACGCTTCTCAGCGGGCAGGGTACAAGCCAACCTGGAAGGCTTGAGCTTTGACGTGTATTACTTTTCGCCAGGACAAGTGATCCAGTGGTTTGGCGATCATTTTGAACTGCTTGCCCTGGAAGGATTATCCGTCATCACGCCCACCGCCGAAAGCAAAAACTTTGCCAAATTGCATACACGTTTGTATCGACTATTACGCGGGCTGGATGATCAATTGTCGCCACATTGGCCCTGGTATGGCTGGGGAGATTTTTATATTTTGACGATGAGATACAGGCCAAGGTAGTAACGACTTCCCCGGCACCGTCCGCCAGGGCAGGTGTAGTCGTTTTATCAATACAGGAGAGAGTATTGAGTTTCCCCAATTACCCTGACAAACACAGGCTTGAATCCTTGCTCACCGCCGATGGGCTGGTTGCGTATCGCGCCCGGCTCGGGCGAATGCCGAAGGTCAAACCGGCGGGCGTGTTATTTTGTCTGGAGCGGGGGCTTCCCCATCGAATGCGCTGGCGTATCCCTGTGGAGAGGGCGGGAGCGATGAATGCGGATGTGTACTCGGTGAAAAAAACCAAGGGGAACGTTGCGGTGTTGACCAGCTTTGGCGGGGGCTCACCGATGGTGATGGAATTGGCAGAAGAACTCGCGGTCATGGGCGCTAAAAGGATGATCCTGATGACCTGGGGCGGAATCCTCCAAACGGATATCAAGCCCGGGGATATTGTGGTCTGCGATCGGGCCATCCGCGATGAAGGCGCCTCTCATCATTATTTGCCTCCCGCGAAATATATCGATGCGGATGGTTCGCTGGTAAGGGAACTTGTAGACGTAATTCAAAAGCGAGGTGCCCAGTGTAGTGTTGGTACAACCTGGACAACTGACGCGCCTTATCGCGAGACCCGCGATGAAGTCTTGCAATATCAATCCGAAGGGGTAAAAACCGTTGAGATGGAATCGGCGGGGTTGTTCACTGTTGGTAAAGTGCGCGGCGTCCAGACCGCTTCAGTAGTGATTGGTATGGATAGCCTGGCGTGGCTTCAATGGCAAACGCCGGAACGCCTCGATGACATCCTTCGTTCGCTTGAGATTGTCTATGCCGCAGCCATTGAGGTGTTGAGTCGGGCATGAGACAGGATTTGTTCATCTGCCCGCGTTGTCGGACTCAACTTGATCGGACCTCTGGTGACCGGTTTACCTGTTCCAAAGATGGATTGGAATTTTGGAAAGTCGATGGCATCTGGCGCTTTCTCCTGCCTGAAAGCGAAGCCCACTACAACCGTTTTATTGCGGACTATGAGTCGATCCGCCGGGCAGAGGGGCGCGGCAGCGATTCTGCAAATTATTATCGAGCCTTACCTTTCAAGGATCTGAATAACCAGCGTTCAAGCGATTGGGCAATCCGTGCCCGCAGTTTCAACCTCCTCGTAAAAAATGTGCTAACGGGGCTTCAGGTGCCGCTGGAGCGTTCGCTCAAGATCCTTGATCTTGGTGCAGGCAATGGCTGGCTCTCCAATCGATTGGCGGCACAAGGGGACCGGGTCTTTGCCGTAGATTTATTGGTCAATGAACAGGATGGACTAGGGGCGTGGAAGAATTATGAGCATGCCTTTACTCCTCTTCAAGCAGAATTCAAGCATTTGCCGATCATGGATGGCTTTGCAGACGCGGTACTCTTCAATGCCTCGTTTCACTACTCCGAAAATTATGCCGAAACTCTTAAGGAGGCGCTGCGCGTCCTCTCCATGAAAGGACTCGTTGTCATTATGGATTCGCCTGTTTACCGGCGTGGCGCCTCGGGAGAAAAGATGGTCGAGGAACGTGAGACACAGTTTCAGGCAAAATATGGTTTAGCGTCAGATGCTCTCCAAAGTGAGAATTACCTGACTTATGCGCGCCTTCAAGATTTAGCGCATGAGCTAAATATCACGTGGAAAAGAATTACACCGTTCTATGGATTCCGCTGGATGCTGCGTCCTCTGGTCGCCAGGATAATGCGTAGACGAGAGCCAGCAAAGTTTCATCTCATCGTCGGAAGAAAAAATTACTAAACCGATGATCCTGGCGAAATTACCTTGATCCCACTAAAACTGCCTGTTTTGTGAACTCGCTATTGATTTTTACGATGTTCTTTTGTAAAATGACCTCATCCTTGTAGCACTTCATCGCCCATCATTAACCATGATGCTCCGCATAAAGATGCTCGTTCCCCGTAATGTTCAACTCAAACTGCATAGTGAAGCGCAGATTAGTTCAGCCATGCGGCTGCCTTTTGTGAAATATTTCCCTTTGACTGAACCGTCCGAGTAGAAACGATATGACACCTTTCATGACAGCTTTTGACGAATACCTCCAAACCATCATAGAACTGCAAACTCGCGTGATCGAAGGTCAACATGCAAAGTTAATCCAGGCTACCGAAAAGATGGCGGAGACCACGCGAACAGACGGACGAATCTTTCTTTTCGGCACAGGTCATTCCCATCTGCTGGCGGAGGAAGGATTTTATCGGGCCGGAGGGTTAGCCAATGTTGTGCCGATCCTCAGCGAGCATTTCATGCTGCATCATTTACCGGCACTAGGCTCGCGCTTTGAACGCACCGCCGGTCTGGCAGATATGATTCTGGATCGCTACACTCCCCATGCAGGAGAGATGTTATTTGTATTTTCGAATAGCGGTGTCAACCAATTGCCGGTAGAGATGGCTCTGCGGGGCAGGGAACGAGGGATGTTTGTAGTAAGTATTTCTTCCTTTGCCTATGCCCAAGAAGCCCCTCTTTCCGATCTGGGACTGCGCCTCGATCAGAGCGTGGATCTTGCTCTGGATAATGGCGGGCCCCCCGGCGACGCACTCGTGGAACTAGCGGATTTTCCCTGGCGAGTGGCACCTTCCTCTACCGTGATTGGCGC
>Ga0065707_10000957_pt1 | contig 10062 bp, 7 predicted proteins | sample SwiRhicommuniRL3_FD_59094 | JGI IMG/M metagenome (GOLD analysis project Ga0065707, IMG submission 59094) | Switchgrass rhizosphere bacterial communities from Rose Lake, Michigan, USA - RL3 v2 (version 2) | ecosystem: Host-associated > Plants > Roots > Rhizosphere > Soil | place: East Lansing, MI... | reverse complement strand
CCGGCTCTCCTCCCCCGCCGCCGGGAAACACAAATACCGGCTTGCGATCATTCCCGCGCTGGAGCTCGCAGAGGTAGGTCCAGGCCTTCTTTCCTAACCCTAGTTTTCTTCTGCTCTCCGTTTCGATACGCTCTGCTAGCTGCGCGATTGTGGGAGCTGCAAAAAACTCGCTAACCGGCAAGTCACATCCAAACTCCTCGTGAATCAACGACACAAGTCGTGCTCCCGAAAGCGAATGACCCCCCAAGTCGAAAAAATTGTCATGAAGTCCAACCCGATCCACCGACAGGACTTCAGCCCAGCCTTCCGCAAGCTTTCCTTCGACAGGCGTTCTCGGAACTACATACGACACGCTCAGCTCGGGACGAGTTTTGTCCGGTTCGGGCAGCGCTTTACGATCAACTTTTCCGTTCGGTCCAAGGGGCAGCGCGTCCAGCCTTACGAACGCCGACGGAATCATGTAGTCGGGAAGTGTTTTACTAAGGTGCTCCCGTAACTCGCTGGTCGTTGGGCCTGGCTGACTGGCAGGGGTGAAATAAGCTATGAGGCGCGTCTCTCCCAATTCATCTCTTCGGGCCATCCCTACGGCCTCTTTGACTGCCGCATGATCCCGCAGGGCGTTTTCGACCTCAACAATATCGACCCCGTAACCTCTAATCTTCAGTCGAAAGTCCTTGCGCCCTTTGTGAACGAGACAACCATCAGGAAGCATCAAGCCCAAATCGCCCGTGTAATAGAGTCGCTCTCCAGGATCCTCTGAATCTTGTCTGAACTTCGCCGCCGTTAGATCCGGCATGCGCCAGTACCCCGGTGATAGATATTTACTTTTGACAACAATCTCTCCGATCTGGTTAAACCCCACCCGATGACCGTCATCATCGAGTAAGAGAATCTCCTTGTCCGGCTGAGGACGACCAATGGAAACCTCATTACCTGAAATCTGAGAGGCTTTAGGAATCACAGCCTCCGTCAACGCTCCTGTTTCAGTCGAGGAAAGACTGGTGACAAGAACACAATTGGAAGAGAAAAACTTTTCGTAAAGCTCAACGTCTGACTTGAAAATTGCGTCACTCCGAAACGCGATTGATCGCAAATGAGGAAAATGCTCGGTTCCTGTCAAAGTCTCACATAATTTGCGGAATAGCGGTGTAGCAAACGAACAAAGTGATATTCGTTCTTGAACGAGCCATTGAGCTAACCGGGCAACTCCCTCTTTGTGCAAATCAAACACAACCATGGAAGCTCCAGTGAGCAAAGAATAGAACGCGTTCGTAATTTCATTGGAAGTCCCCGAGGTGATATGAGCAAACCTATCATTCGGACCTATCTGATCCCTTCTTACACGCAACATTGTACGGTGCAGAACATTTTGGTGATTCTGAATGACACCTTTGGGCATTCCCGTAGATCCCGAGGTGTAAACAACATACGCCAGATCTTCCGGAAGAATTCGTAGTCCAAGATTCTGGGTAGAACCATCGCCATCCTCGAAATTGGGTGGTAATAACTGCGCATCACCAGAAGTTACCTTCGTGGCTGAAGCGGCATTTTTCTGATCATGAAGGAGGAGTTCCGATCCGGTGTTCTGCAAAATGGCCGCTAGGCGCTCCTCGGGAAGTGACGGATCCAGTAGCACAAAGAACTTACCAGCCTTTAAGACCGCGAGCATTCCTATAATCTGGGCACTACCCTTTCCGAACAAGAGAGCCACAGGATGGACATTGCGCTCAACCCGCTCCAAAATTAGCCTTGCAATACGATTAGCCTGCGCGTTGAGCTCGGCATAAGTCATAACCTCATTACCTGTTTCGACCGCAAGATGGTGCGGATATTCCCGCACGATCTTCTCAAATCGCTCCGGGATCGATTGCTCGACTTCTTCTCTTGGAAAACTCTTGAACGAATCCGACGATTCGACGCTCCAATGTGTTGGAGCAATTGTGATTTCGGGAGCGTCTTGCAGTGGTTGCGGCACCACACGACCCGCGGAATAACGGCTGATAGCTTCCGCCATCAGCGCCACGGTCGGGCGCTTCAACAAATCAGTAACCGCCAACTCCACGCCAAAGGTCTCTTTGACACGCGCGAGAATCGCCGCTCCCGCCAGTGATTGACCGCCCAAATCGAAAAAGTTGTCGTCCACACCGACCCGATCGACTGACAACAGCTCCGACCATATCTTTGAGAGTGTCTGTTCGTTCGGAGTTCTTGGCGAAATATAGGGCACGTTGAGTCCAGGACGAGTATGGTCCGGCTTCGGCAACGCGCTTCGGTCGAGCTTGCCGTTCGTTAATGGCAGCGAATCCAAGTAAATGAAGGCAGACGGCACCATGTAATCGGGAAGCCTATTGCTTAAAAATTCTCTGAGATGACTCGCATTCGGGGCTGAGTCCGGATTGACAACGACGTATGCAGCCAAATACTTCTCGCCTGGTTCCCGGTCCCATGCAGCGACTCCTACTTCCTTGACATTCGGATGCTCAAGCAACGCGTTTTCAACTTCGCCGACATGAAGCCGATACCCGCGAACCTTGACCATCAAGTCCTTGCGCCCAAGATGAATGACAAACCCGTCAGGGAGCATTCGACCGAGATCCCCCGTCAAGTACATTCGCTCGTCCCCGCCATCCGGGTCGGCTAGATATCTATTGCGGGTAAGATCCGGCCTCCTCCAGTATCCTGGATTCAAGTTTGCCCCCCTGACCGCAATCTGGCCAATCTCGCCTATTGAAACCTCTCGCAGGGCTTCATCAAGAATAAAAACTTTTTTCCCTGGCGCGGCATAGCCGATCGGCGTTCCCTCGTCCGGAAAACGGAAATCATGATCCAAAATCGCATGACAAATATATCCCGCCTCCGTCGATCCCATCGCGACTTCTAATAATGTTGAACGGGGAAGTTTCTGCTTGTACAACTCGTGGTCGGTGCGGGTGATGGGTGCTCCTGATAAGTACAGGAGTCGCAACTTGGAAAAGTGTGAGAGAGTCGGCGTGGACCTGACCAAAACGCGGAAAGTGGTGGGTGAAAGATGGCAGACGGTAATGCCTTCGCGTTTTAAGAAATTTGCAAATTCTCGAACGCCCTTCTTTTTGATGTCGAAAAGACAGAGAGCGGCGCCGTTCAGTAGCGATTGGAAGATTTCGGTACTAGCCGACCCAAAACTAGCCGAGTGAACTAAAGAAAATTTATCCCTTTCATCTATGCCCCTAGTGCTTGCGCTTAACAAAGCAGACTGAAGTACTCGTCCATGCAGACGCGTTACACCCTTAGGATTCCCTGTGGAACCTGACGTGTAGGTGAGGTTAAGCAGTGCATCCGCCGATATAAACAGATGTTCAAAACGTTCAGCTGGATGGACGACATCTAATTCGTCTGTATTCAAATGTTGCAGGCGCGCCGACGTAAGTTTTTGGCTCAGATTGGCGTTATCATAATTCGAAATTAACATGCTTGCCTGTGAATCTTTCAGAACGCAACTTAATCGTTCAATTGGCGAGGTGGGATCCAATACCAAGTAAAATTTTCCCGCTTTGAGCACACCGAAAATCGCGGCTATAACGTCAATACCGTGCTCAAACAAAAGCGCAATTGGCTCACTCCCGGATCCACGCCTGTTCAAAATCGTGCGTGCGATCCGATTCGAATATGCATTCAACTCACTGTAAGTCAGCGACCGCTCTCCCATCTTTACCGCAAGTTGCCCTGGGTACTTCAGTACAATCTTCTCGAATCTCTCTGCGACTGATCGCTCGACCACTCCGTTCGATGACTCAATCAAGAAATTCGAGGGATGGACAACGGATACCTCCGCTTGACCGTTCTCACTCGGCTCAATGAAGGGTTGACCGTTGGCCTTTCCATCCCGCTGAGGGCTCCTAGTTTTAGACATCTCGTTCACGCAGGTGTCTGTATGCCCATATCGGCATCGTTGAGTCAAATTTCCTCCAGGATTTTGCTAAGAGACAAACTCATGCGCCCAAAAACACAGGACCGAGCAACGAGTGTGCCACCGCTAAGTTCCGCAAGTTTCAGTCATTTAAGAGTAGCAACTTCGGAGGGTTTGTAAGCGCGTCTTACAATTCCGGCAGAACCAGGGGGAATTGCTTAGTTCTGAACGCTTTTATGTTGAATCCTAATTGTAAAGAACTTTAACATGTAAACTGCTTGAGCATTTTTTCTTGAGAACGACTTTCACGATCGCGCCTTCTAAACTGATTCGCTAATGGTCTATTGAGTACTGTCCTGATGTACTTCGACACGATAGGGCAGTCCTGTCCGGCCCAGATTCAGGTGACTGGTCGGGGGATTGGTCGGCGAATACGAGCGTGATCTTGTGCAGGATCCGCTTAGCCTGGCCAAAAAGGAAACTGTGCCCAAGGCAATTCGGCTTGAGGTCACCGTGATGCTAATCGATGATACAGTTGCTGGTCGGACAGCTTACCTTAACACCAATGGATTTTGCTGGGTTCTTAAATTAATTTGGCCTGGTCCTGATTCGATTTACAAAGAGGTTCAGCCATGGCGAAAAATGGATTCAAAATTCTCGACAGCGACATGCACATTATGGAACCGCCGGATTTGTGGGAGCGCTACATCGACAGCAAGTTCAAAGACCGCGCGCCGCGCGGCATCACCAGCAGCAATGTTCGCGACCTGCGGATGGTTTATCCCGACGGGCGAGAATGGGCGCGCACGACCACGCGGCAAAATGATGCGGCTCGCGGTCAAAACTTCTCGCACAACCAAAATCTTTATCGATCCGACGCGGAGCGCGGTTGGTCGGCGGAAGTCCAGTTGGAAGCTATGGACACCGAGGGCATCGATGTCGCCGTGCTCTATCCGACGCGCGGCTTGCGCGCGCTCGTGGTGGACGACATGGACGCGCCGTTCGCGGCGGCCATCGCGCGTTCCTACAACGATTGGCTCTACGATTTTTGCCGCAAGGATCCGCAGCGCCTGATCGGCGCCGGTATGATTTCACCTTACGATATGAACGATGCGGTGAGCGAAGCCCGACGCTGCGCCGAGCAGTTAGGGTTTCGCGCGGTATTCCTCCGCGCCAATCCGCTGGTCGAGCATCAGTGGCACAGTCAATACTACGAACCGCTCTGGAGCGCGCTCGAAGAATTGAACCTCGCGCTCGGATTTCACGAATCAACGGGCACGGGGAAAAATCACATCGGCCAGCGCATGGAGCCGAATCTGATGCTGCGGCGGGTTTATGGTCAACCGCTGGAGCAGATGATGGCTTTGGGGAGTTTTTGCGGCGGCGGGGTATTGGCGCGACACCCGAGGTTGCGCGTGGCGTTTCTCGAAGCGAATTGCAGTTGGCTGCCTTGGCTGCTTTGGCGCTTGGATGAAGGCTGGCAACTCGAAGGCGATGTCTGGGCGCCGGATTTAAAGATGCCGCCGAGCGAGTATTTTAAGCGCCAATGCGTGGTCTCCGCCGAGCCCGACGAAGCCACCGTCAAACAGGCGGTCGATTACTTGGGCGGCAATGGCATTGTATTCTCGACCGATTATCCCCACGGCGATTCAAAATATCCCGACGCGGTAAATCATTTTTTACGACTACCGATCACCGATGACGATAAGCGAAAGATTTTGTGGGACAATTGCGCGGCGTATTACGCAATGTAAACCCCGCTGCTTGTTGCAACCGCGGAGCCGCGTCATTTATCATCGAAGCGGCTCCGCGGCGGGTTTAAACGGATGGATTTAGCGGTGGTCATAGCGGTCTGAGTAATTATATCGGTGGTGATCCCAGTGACACCCTGCCGCTGTCATGGTTCCGAATGCCAGCAAAGCAAGTATCGCGATGGTTTTCATAGTTTCTCCTTTCTCTGCGGTCTCGCGTATCGAAAAACCGAAGGATTTCGCCTTCAAATTTCTCTTTTGTCTCCTATGTCTGTTAGACGATCATCGCTGCCGTTTGTGACGGCGAATTGTTTGGGTAAGGATCACCCGAGCGAATTTAGCAAATTCGCAAATCGATAATTTACACGTAAGACGTTGAAGCTTCTTGAAGAAGGGAAGCTGGCCGGATTACATGCGCAAGTCAGCGAGAAACGTTGTCGAGCCGCGCACGCTTTTTAGCTAGCTGATCGGAAAATGCGATTTCCTTTCAGAGTGAAATTCTGGCGGGGCCGCGAAGTATCAAGCGGAGCCGATGTGTTCTCAAGCGCGACTGCTATCGATACACTTGGAACCAAAGGCATTCTTCATGCCTTGAAGGTGATTTGACGATCAGGAAGAGCTGTCAATCACGATCACGATTGCGTCGTTGCTCGTCGTAGCGCTGCTTGAGTCGATCCCGCTGGTCCTTGGGCAATCGCTGCCAGCGGTTCCACTCTTCACGCAGGTGTTCTTTGTCTTGCGACGGGAGATTTTGCCAACGTTGGTAATTCTGGCGAACTCGGTCTTTCTCCTTGGGCGAGAGATTACGCCAATCATTGTCCACCGCCGACACCGGGCCAGCGGCCAGCACCAGCAGCAACCCCAGGGCCCAAACTATTGTCTTTCGACTTTTCATCAGCTTTCCGAACTTCGCCGCTATCCTATTCAGGCGATTTGCCCGCGCAGACTGGCGCGGTTGCCGTCACTCTCAATCACTTCTGTTTTCGGCTCATCTTGGGCCTCGAGCTTGCTCAGTACCTCGATAATGTCAAGCGACTCGAAAAACTCCAGCTGGTTTTTATCGGCTAAAATTTCCTGAGGAATCTTTTCCGAATGCGGCTCGACTAGCGAGATCAGGTTGCTCTTCCCGAACATCAAACCGATGACAAGCAGAGCCACTGCCACAGTGCCGAACGCCGGAACCATCCAGGTCTGCAGGGGAGCAAAAATCGAGCGCCACCCGCTATTTCGTTCATCGTGCGTTTGAAGCTTCGAAACAGTTTCCCGGTAGTAGCGGTCCCAAAAAGACTGCGGCATCGTTTCCGCGCCGGTTATTTGCGGCAACAATCTTTGCAAATCGTCGAGAAAATGCCGGCAAGAGCCACAGCCGGCAAGATGAAGCTCGACTTTGCGCCGTTCGTCCTCGCCGCCATCGCCGTAATAATAAAGAACGAGATCCTCTTCGTATTCCTTGCAGGCTCTTGCCAGCGACGCGTCAGTTTTCATATCCGTTCTCCTAAACAAATTCCAGCAGGCTCTGGCGTAGAGCGGCAACGGCGCGATGCAGATAAACCCGCACCGTGCCCTCCGTAGTTTTCATGACTTTGGCGACATCCGAGATCGACAACCCTTGGTGGTTTCGCAACAGAAATGCCGTCCGTTGTTTTTTTGGCATGGTATCCAGAGTTTTGTCTACCCTTCGTTTCGCTTCGCCGGCTATCGCGTGCTCTTCCGGTAAAAAGGTGGTGTCGGCGAATTGGTTTTGTTCACCGGTCTTCTCGACCATCTGATCGAGCGACTCCCACCCGACTCGGCGACGCCGGCGGGTGTGATCCAAGCATAGATTGACAACTATGCGATAAAACCATGTATAAAAACTCGATCGGCCATCGAACTGCTTGATATTGGAATAGGCGCGCAAAAAGGCATCTTGAGACAGATCCTTTGCCGTCTCCGTATCACGTGTGAAATTGAAAGCGATATGAAATGCCTTTTCCATATAGCGACGCACCAGGACCTCGAAGCAATCCCGCCGCCCTTGCTGGGATAGGGCCACCAACTCTTCGTCACGCAGTTCTAGCTGATCAGCCATTTGGTTCGCACCCGGGTTCACTACGCCTTTGCTAGTTTAGACGCCGTGGGAAGACAAAGGTTAACTAAGCCCGAAAGATTCGGGCCAGATAGGCTAAGTTGTTAAAACTATGGATAAAAGTAACCGCAAAAGCGTCGCGCAAGGAATGGGTGCAGCTAATAAACGAACTATTGGCCAGTGGCGAGCGAAATCACGTTTTCGATGATGTCGAGAATTCGGTTGGTGCGCCGGTCAAGCAGGATCACGTCGCGCTCGACGATCGGTAAATTGAATGGTAATACGACGCCGGGCGTTTCCAGTGGCAAAGGCTCGGGTAGCAGCATTGTGAGCGCTGCGTAGGAATGGTAACCGTCACCGCCTCCGGCGGCTCAGCCGGTTCAAACGGAGGCGTCGTCTCCGCCGGTGGCAATCCGGACGGTAATTTTTACCGTCCCGGACCCTCAGCTAATGCGGCGCGACGCCGGTAATTTTGATGCTGCCATGTTTCGACTTGTACTTCCGGTTGAGGTGAATGATGACGCCGGTAAGCCCCTCGATTACGTACGCCTGAGCCGACGGGCCGCCGTCATAGGCAGTGGCGCCGATGCGTTCGATGATCTCCATCACCTTTTGCTTGGCGTCGGCGTTGTCGCCGCACACCAAGACGTCGCCTAATGGTGAGTCCACATCGCCAAGATCCACGGCAGATATGTTATGCAGCGCGCCGATCACCGGCGCTTCATCGCCCAAAATCTGTTGCGCCTCCTGAAGAGCGGAACCGGCCGTTGGCACGAACGGAGTGATTTTTTTGAGCGGCACGACTGTATCGATAACGATCTTGCCCGATAGTTGCCCCTTCAGATCGGAAACCATTTGCGCATGCCCTTCATACGGCACCGCGATCACCACGAAATTGGCTTCTTTGACCGCGTCTTTGTTGGTCGTGCCGGCGATTTCTCCGGCGCGCAGTTTTGCTTTCAATGTCTCGACGGCATTTCTCGCCTTCTCGGCGTCGCGCGACCCAATAATAATTTTTACTCCAGGCGCGCCCAGTCGCAGCGCCAATGCGCTCCCCAGGTTGCCTGTACCACCGACAATTGCCACACTCATTTGATCCATGATTTTCTGCCGAACTAGCGAAAGAGATCCTCCTGTTGCGGGCGGAGAAGCTCCTGCACCGATCCATCCTCCTTTATTTCAATATCGTAACCGCGCACGATGACAACCGGAACGTTATCACGCTTGCCCATCACCAACTCCGCCGCGGCCGCGAACTCGTCTGCGATCGCCGAAACGGCTGCCTTGAGCCGATAGCCATAGCGATCGTCCTTGCCTCGCTCATCCTTGATAGCGCTCATACCCGCCACGCCGACTGCGACATCGACCGTGCCCAAACGCCAGGCTCGGCCAAAGCTGTCACTGATAATCACCGCCGGTCTCTTGCCGGTCTGGCGTGCCAACTCAAGGCGAATCTCGCGAGCCGACCGATCCGGGTCCTGCGGCAACAACGCGACTTGCCGCAAGCCGACATTCGATTGATCCACTCCAGCGTTGGCGCAAACAAAGCCGTGATGCGTCTCCACGATCAGCGCGCGGTGGCCGCTACGAATGACTTTCCGACTCTCGTTTAATATTACCTCGACGAGTTCCGGCTCTTTATCCAGTTCACGAGCTAACTCACGGGCGCGCGCCGAAGCGGTGACCGTCTCCAAGCGAACCATCCGACCTTCCGCTTTAGACACGATTTTCTGGGCAATCACGACGACATCATGGTCGGCCAACTCGAGCCCCTGTCGGGTGCAGGCTTGGCAAATCAGCCGAGCGACGGAATCGCCGGCACCTACCTCGCCGATGCCCTCAAGACCGATCAGCTCAAGACGCTTCATAGGCTTTCAGAGCGCCGACTGCCGCGCCCATCTGTATCGGCCAGCATACCGCGCGCAACGCGAGTCGATTCGCCGCCCTCGTATTGGTATGAAAGGAAGTGTTCGAGATCCCTGGGCTCGTCGATATCCAGCGCAATATGCTCGTTCTCGACAAAGCGGATCGGCAGGCCCTGGGCCGTTACCTGGCTCATGTGAAAAGTGAAGCTATCGTAACCGAAGCGAAGGGGAATGACGTCCGGCGGCGCCAGGAGGAGCGCGTTGGTTCCCTTGCGATCGTGCGACGGCACCAGCAAAACGAAAGGCGCGGCAGCCTCTCCGGGAACCTGTGCCAGGACCTGTTCCACATCCGCCGCGCGCACGAGCGGCAAATCACCAGGCAGGATCAGCACCGCTTCGCATCCTGCTTTTTTCATTTCCACTCTGGCAAAATCGACTGCGAAAGTTTCGCCGTTCTCCGCGCGCTCACGGATGACTTCGGCTCCCGCGGTT
>Ga0065707_10083195_pt1 | contig 10067 bp, 12 predicted proteins | sample SwiRhicommuniRL3_FD_59094 | JGI IMG/M metagenome (GOLD analysis project Ga0065707, IMG submission 59094) | Switchgrass rhizosphere bacterial communities from Rose Lake, Michigan, USA - RL3 v2 (version 2) | ecosystem: Host-associated > Plants > Roots > Rhizosphere > Soil | place: East Lansing... | reverse complement strand
CGGTAGCGTCCGGGGGGTGGGCCCAATTGCTGGGCCCACCCTTATTTTCCGCCTTCAGATCAGGCTGCGGCGCTTTCGTCGCCACCTTCAACCACGGTGAGCGCATTGCCACCGATGGCGATCTTCTTCGGCTTCATGGCCTCGGGCACTTCACGCACAAGGTCGATCACCAGCAACCCATCGGCAAGGTCCGCGCCGTTTACGCGAACGTAGTCCGCCAGTTCAAACCTGCGCTCGAAACCGCGCTGGGCAATGCCGACGTGCAGGTAATCGCCTTCCGCGCCTTCATCGGGCTTGCGTCCCTTGACGACGAGCAGGTTGGCCTGCGCGGTGATGTCGATATCGGCAGGCTTGAATCCGGCGACTGCCAGCGTGATGCGGTAGGCATCCTGGCCGCGACGCTCGATGTTGAACGGTGGATACTTGTCCGCGGCCTGAAGACGTCCCTGGTTTTCGAGCATGTCGAAAACGCGGTCGAAACCGACCATGGAGCGGCGATAAGGGGAAAAATCGATACGGTTCATGACAAAAATCCTCCAATGAGCAATCTTCGTTTGCACTAGTTCTGATCAGGGCCCGGAAATCCGGCGCCCTGCGCAACCGAGCCATCCCCAGCGGGCCATGACTCGCAACGATAGATATGGTAGCGCCCGGCGCTTTCAAGGCCCTGAAAGGACACATGAGCATGAGCCAGCCCAAGGTCGAAATCTACACGAAGTGGGGCTGCCCCTATTGCGTCGCGGCCAAAGCGCTTCTTGACGGCAAGGGCGTGACCTATGAGGAATATGACGTGACCTTGGGCGGGGCGAAGCGGGCAGAGATGGAGGCGCGTGTTCCAGGTGCCCGCACGGTTCCTCAGGTCCTTATCGACGGCATGCCATACGGCGGCTTCGATGACATCAGCGCCCTCGACAGGCAAGGCAAGCTCGATCCGGCAATCGGCCTCTGACGCCGTGGCCCGCATCGCCGTCTACCAGATGACCACGGGGATCGACCCCGAAGCCAATGCCGCTGCGATCGTGGATGCCATGGAGCAGGCTGCGGCAGGCGGTGCCGCCATGTTGTTCACGCCCGAGATGTCGGGTTTGCTGGACCGCAAGCGCAGCCGCGCCGTGGAGTGTATCGTGTCTGAAGCGGACGACCGGGTACTGGCTAAGGTCCGGACGGCAGCTGCGCGTCTCGGCCTTTGGGTCCATCTGGGCTCGCTGGCGATCCTGCGCGACGATGGACTATGGGCCAACCGGGCGTTCGTGATCGATGGGCAAGGCAGCATTGCGGCGCGCTATGACAAGATTCACATGTTCGATGTCGATCTCGTCTCAGGTGAAAGCTGGCGCGAATCCGCCGCCTATGCGGCAGGTGACAGCGTGGTAACGGTCAAGACCCCGGCGGGGAAGCTTGGCCTCGCGATATGTTACGATATTCGATTTCCCGCTTTGTTCGAGGCACTTGGGCGCGAATTTTGCGACGTGATTGCAATTCCGGCGGCCTTTACCGTGCCTACCGGCAAAGCCCATTGGCACCTCATGCAGCGCGCCCGCGCGGTCGAGGCCAGTGCCTGGGTGGTCGCCGCAGCGCAAGTGGGGGCGCATGAAGACGGACGCACCACTTTTGGCCATAGCCTCGTTGTCGATCCCTGGGGCGAGATTGTCCTCGATTTGGGCGGTGACAAGGCAGCGCTGGGCTTTGCCGAGATTGATCCGGTGCGAACCGCCGACGTGCGCGCGCAGTTGCCGAGCCTTGCCAACCGCCGCGCGATTCCCAATTAGACTCATTCATGATCGTCTATGACCTTGAATGCCGCAGCGGCGGCCATCGATTCGAAGGATGGTTCGCTTCCTCCGACGATTTTGCGCGCCAGCAGGAGAGGGGGCTTGTCTCCTGCCCTGAATGTGGATCGCCGCAGGTTGCCAAGGCAGTCCAGGCTCCCCGTCTGACTCGCAAGGGAAACCAGTTGCCCGAAGCAAGACGACCGCCGACGGACCAGTCGTCTACCGCGATCGTATCGCAAACGCCGGCCGTCCCAGCCGCACCTTTGGCTGCGGGGCCACTGCCGCCCGAAGCGGCGGACATGATGCGCAAGTTGCTCGTCATGCAGGTAGAAGCCTTGAAAAACTCTCGCAATGTCGGCGACAAGTTTGCCGATGAGGCCCGCGCCATGCATTACGGTGAGCGTGATACCGCCTCCATCCATGGTCACGCCACGATAGAAGATGCGCAAGACCTGCTGGAGGAGGGCATCGCGATCATGCCTCTGCCGTTCCCCGTCGTGCCGCCCGAACAAGCCAACTGATTGCCAACTCGCGCCACGCACCGTAAGAGCCAGCAGCGTGCGCCCGTAGCTCAGCAGGATAGAGCATCAGATTCCTAATCTGGGGGCCACTGGTTCGAATCCAGTCGGGCGCACCAACATCTCCATGATAGATCCGCTGCAATCACCGCAGCGCCCCTCGATCGGGCGGCGCTGCCCGTCATCCGGACAATTATCAACAACCCTGCGCGCATCGTTTGCGGCGAATCGTAGCCCTACGGATGGTTGCTCTCTTCGAGAACGAGTAAAGGATTGCGCTTGCAACATTGATTCACTTGTGATTCTATCGGACTCCATGAGGGCCATGAAAAACGAACCAAAGCTTGCCAAGGAGCGGATGACCCAGGCTTTTGCGCTGGTGTCGCTGCTGCTGATGGGTGGATACGTGATTGCGGGGCCGAGCGGCCTGATGGCTTGGTCCGAGACCGAGGAATTGCTGGACCAGCGCCGCGAGCGGCTCGTTCAGCTTTCTGATGAGCGTGAAAAACTCCGCAACCGCGTTGATCTGCTTCATCCCCGTCATGCGGATCCGGACCTTGCCGGTGAACTCGTCCGTAGCAATCTCAACGTCGCGCACCCTGATGAAATGGTCATGTTGCTGCGCTGAGCGATAAGATTAAGCCTGACATCCGTAATTTTGTATTGCGGTCCTTTCGCTTCCCGGCTCGGCGTCCTATACGCTTCAGACACGAGCCGTCCTTACCCCAGGGGAGCGTCATTGCCTAAAAGCACCACGAAAGACGGCGAGAACGCCGCGCCTGCCCAGAGCGACGACTTCGCGCTGCGCAGTCTTCAGCAGGCCCATGCCGCAGACAAGCGATACAAGGCGTCACGCGAGGAACTTCTGCACTTTTATGAGCAGATGCTGCTGATCCGCCGGTTCGAGGAAAAGGCCGGGCAACTTTACGGTCTGGGCCTGATCGGCGGGTTCTGTCACCTCTATATCGGTCAGGAAGCGGTTGCCGTAGGGCTGCAGTCGGCACTCAAGAGCGGACTTGATTCCGTCATTACCGGCTACCGCGATCACGGGCACATGCTGGCCTACGGCATCGATCCAAAGGTGATCATGGCCGAACTCACGGGCCGTCATTCGGGCATCTCGAAGGGCAAGGGCGGGTCGATGCACATGTTCAGTGTCGAGCACCGCTTTTACGGGGGACACGGCATTGTCGGCGCGCAGGTGCCGCTGGGTGCAGGACTCGCCTTCGCGCACAAGTACCGCGAGGACGGCGGGGTCTGCATGGCCTATTTTGGCGATGGCGCATCCAACCAGGGCCAGGTCTACGAGACGTTCAACATGGCCGCCCTGTGGAAGCTGCCGATCATTTTCGTGGTCGAGAACAATGGCTATGCGATGGGCACTGCGGTCAAGCGCGGTTCGGCAGAGACGCATTTCCACCGCCGCGGGACGGCATTCCGCATCCCCGGCATGGATGTGGACGGCATGGACGTGCTCGAAGTCCGCAAGGCCGCCGAGATTGCCATCGAGCATGTTCGCGGCGGCAATGGTCCGGTACTGATGGAACTCCAGACATACCGGTATCGCGGGCATTCCATGTCCGATCCCGCCAAGTACCGCACACGGGAGGAAGTTCAGGAAGTACGCGAGAAGCGCGATCCAATCGAACACGCCAAGGCCGAATTGCTGACGATGGGCGTCGATGAGGCTGCGCTCAAGGCGCTCGACAAGCGCGTCCGGGCGGTCGTGGCCGATGCGGCTGATTTTGCGGAAAGCTCACCGGAGCCAGAGATGGCCGAACTTTATACCGACGTGCTGGTGGAGCGCTATTGATGGCGATCGAACTCAAGATGCCCGCGCTCTCGCCCACGATGGAAGAGGGCAAGCTCGCCAGATGGCTGGTCAAGGAAGGCGATGAAGTGTCGTCTGGCGATATCCTCGCCGAGATCGAGACCGACAAGGCAACGATGGAATTCGAATCCATTGATGATGGCACCATGGGCAAGATCCTGGTTGCCGAGGGTACCGAAGGTGTGAAGGTGGGCACGGTCATCGCCATGCTTTCCGGCGAGGACGACGGGAGCACAGCAGAAGCGCCGGCTGGCGAGGCAAAGACCGAAGCCCCAACGACAGAGCCGAAAGCAGATGCCCCACAGCCGAAGAAGGCGGAAAGCGGCACCGACCAGCTCGCCGTGGAAGCAAGGCCCGCGCCGGATCCGGAGATACCGTCTGGCACCAACATGAAAACTGCCACCGTGCGTGAAGCCTTGCGCGATGCCATGGCCGAGGAAATGCGGCGGGACGCGCGCGTTTTCGTGTTGGGAGAGGAAGTCGCCGAGTATCAGGGCGCGTACAAGGTCACGCAAGGGCTGCTCGAAGAATTCGGGCCGAAGCGGGTGATCGACACGCCGATCACGGAATACGGCTTTGCGGGGATCGCGACCGGTGCGGCAATGGGCGGCCTGAGGCCGATAATCGAGTTCATGACCTTCAACTTCGCCCTGCAGGCCATTGATCACATTATCAATTCAGCGGCGAAGACCAACTACATGTCAGGCGGCCAGATGCGCTGTCCTATCGTGTTTCGCGGTCCGAACGGTGCAGCCTCGCGCGTTGGCGCGCAGCATTCGCACAACTTCGGTGCCTGGTATGCCAGCGTTCCTGGACTGGTCGTGATCGCGCCTTACGACGCAGCGGATGCCAAGGGGTTGCTCAAGGCAGCCATCCGGTCGGAAGACCCGGTCGTATTTCTGGAAAATGAACTGGTCTATGGCCGCAGCTTCGAACTTCCCGAACTCGACGAACACGTCTTGCCGATCGGCAAGGCGAGAGTGGTCCGCGAAGGTAGCGACGTGACCATTGTCACCTATTCGATCGGCGTCGGTCTCGCGCTTGAAGCTGCCGAGCAACTGGCGGGTGAGGGCATCGACGCAGAAGTGCTCGATCTGCGCACCCTTCGTCCGCTCGACAAGGAAGCGGTGCTGGCGAGCCTTGCCAAGACCAACCGCGTAGTGGTGGTGGAAGAAGGATTTCCGGTATGCTCGATCGCATCGGAGATCGTCACGATCTGCATGGAGGATGGCTTCGATCACCTCGACGCGCCTGTTCTGCGGGTCTGCGACGAGGACGTGCCGCTGCCTTACGCCGCCAACCTCGAGAAGGCGGCGCTCATCGACGTACCTCGCGTGATCGCCGCAGTGAAAAAGGTTTGCTATCGCTGACGAGCAACGCCGTCAGGCGAATGCGTTGCCGAAAGTATTGCAGGTATATACCGCGTCGGGCTTTGCCGTGTTGACCTGGTATATCTGCGAGAGGTCGCGGCTGTCCCGCACTGTGAACGATGCGATGGAATTTATCGTCGGGCTGCCGACGAACGTGTCGCTGATGAGCGGTTGATAGTCGTACTGGAGTTCTACGAATATCACCGCTTCACCTGTGGGTGCGTAAACAGTGCGGCCCGTCGGCCCCATTCCCGCCGCTTTGATATCGCCGCTATTACCATAGCTGGACGTCACGTTTTTCTTTCCCATGCACCGCTGCCAGTGGATGTATTGCTGATCTGCGGGATTCACCTCGAGACTGGAGATGATGACCCGTCCCCGCTCGTAAAGGTCCATCTTTGCCCCTGCCTGCAGCGATGCGCCCAGCAACAGGTCATTGAGGTCCTGTTCGTAGATCTTGCGGTTTTCCAAAGTCGAGTTGTCGCCGATCCGCGAGGCATTGTCCGCGATGTGGATCGCTAACTGGCCGACGCGCATGGTCGTCAGCGAATAGTTCGCCAGTTCCACTGCCCACAGCCCTGCGCCCAGGAAAAATGGCAGGATCAGCGCCGCCTCGGTCGCCGCGACACCGGAGCGGTTGGCCCGCAAGGCCCTCAGGAAATTAGCCAGCCGCATTATTCGCAATTCCGCACGGCCACAGTCTTCTGGTCGTTATCATAGGGCTGGTTGCGCAGCACCGTACGCGAGGTGAGAATGTAGTCGCTTTTCATGCCGAACACAGATGCGACCGGGAAAGGGCGCGGATAGGTGACGGTGACTTCGTAGAGAACCGCATCGCGAGCACCGCCCAGACCGGTCTTGCCCTGATCCGCGTCCCATGCCTGGTTGCCGTTGGCATCCTCGTAGGGCTCACCGTCGTTGCAGGCACCATCCTCGTTGATATCGGTGAAGTCCTCAGGTTTGCCCACATCCGAGAACGAAGCGTAAGCGGTACGCTTGAACACCAGCGAGGATTGTGGCGCAAGATTGCGAACCATCGTGGTCACCTTGGCGTCCAGCGTCGATGTTTCGCCTGCCGCCCCCTCGATGGTGGAATCGCGCGCGGCCTTCTGGATGGCACCTTCCAGCAGCGAGGCCGTGTACATGTTGAAGCCGAGGTCGAAGAGGCCCATCATCGACATGATCATGACGGGTGCGATCAGCGCGAATTCTACTGCCGTCGTGCCTTGATTGTCGCCATGCAAAGGCAGAAGTCTTCCGCTGATCACTGGATGATCCTCAGATCGCCCATCGATTTGGCGATGGTGCTGAAGGCTTTGGTCAGCTCTGTGGAATCGTCTGCCTGGAACCAGTGGCCGTCGCCGGCGCAGGTCTTGAGCATGTCTGTCATCGTCGTGCCGAAGCCGATCACCCAAACCGTGATGTTCTTCTTCTTCACTTCTTTGCAGGCGAAGCTGAACCGGTTCTCGACCGTCTGCGTCAGGTTGTAGGGTGAGCTTGGCGACCAGCGGCGCTCGGACAGCGGTTCGACCCCATATGTCCCATATGACAGGTCCAGCGGTGCAGTCTGGCCGTCGGTCAGGAAGATAAGGTGGCGGCGGGTTGGCTGCCCGCTCAAATCCGCGTTTTCGCTGGCAAACAGGCCGGTGGGCGACAGCAGTCTTCCGCCCCAGATCATGCCAATGTCGTGATATGTGCTGCCTGCGGGGTAGAGCGAATCCATGTAGGCGTCGAAGCTCGACTGGTCCATTTCCGACAGCTTTCGTGCCGCACGCGGGCAGGCGGTGAGGCCATAATCAAACGAGCGCATGTAATTGTCAGCCGTCGTGACCGTTTTCTTGCTCCACGAACCGCCAGTAGGTTTCCAGGCCCGCAGGAACGAGATTTCGTTCAGCATCGGCGTCCACTGGGTCTTTGCCTTGGTCGGATCGGGCACAAGGTCGATATCGAGATCGAGCGCCTTTGAAAGATCGACGTTGTTGTAATCCGTGATCTGGTATGTCTCGCGTTCCTCGATGCAGCCCCGGAAGTTGGCCGTCATCCAGTCGGGAGACGGCGAGGGGTCGCCCAGCATACGAACCTTGACTTGACCACCTTTGAACGGCTTTTCAGGGTCGGAGTCCTTGAGCGAGGTAACATCAACGGCCACGCCTTTGTACTGCCACTTGTAGACTTCCTTGGTTTCGGTGCCGTCGTTCTGCTTGAGCGTGCGATAGACGTAATTCGTGTAGCGGGTGCCGCTCACGGTGAAGTGCCCGTCAGCATAAGTGCAACTGATTTCATCGCCGTTTGCGCGTGTGTCCCAGACTTCGTAGCCCGTGCCGGAACCATATGCGATCCAGGGATAGACTGCCGTGCTGGAAGGGCACGAAGCGGCAGTGTAGGCCGTGATCGCTGCCTTTGTGCCGCTCATGTAGGTGTAGGTGTACTTGTATTTGGGCACCGTCTGCGTTGCACCGGTGCTCTTGGCAATGCGGCCTTCATATGTCGCGGAATCGCGCATCCATCCGGATTTCAGCAGGTACCCGACGTTGACGTTCGTGGAATAGGGGACGAACCCGAAGCGGATACGCACGCCGGGAGTCTTGCTGGCAGTGATTTCCTTGAAAAAGTCCTTGGCGACCGTTCGCAGAATTGAAATTTTCGGTGCGCTGTCGCCGGAATTGGTCTCGTTCATCGACCCGGTGGTGTCGAGCACCATCATGACATCGGTATTGGAAAAATTGAGCTTGGCCTCACACTTGACGTTGACCGTGACCTTCTCCTCACCAAACACCCGCATCACCGTGGTCGGAACGACGGCAGAAGCCTCGCCGGACACCGAATAATCGCTTTCAAGCGCCATGTCGAAACTGCGGCTGTTCGTTCCGTAAGCGCCAGAGCGGAAGTTCAGATTGAAAAAGCGGTTACCGGCGGTGGATGCCACGGCGGGGATGGCGCCATCGACAGCGACTTGCGAACCCAGTGACTTGCGCGCAGCGAGCACGCCGGAGTCGCAGGCCTGCTGCAGGCGTGTCTCGGTAAGGTAACTGCGGCCCATATCGATACCGCCACCCACGAGGGCCAGCAAAGGAACGACGGCGGCAGCAACGATCACGAATGCGTTGCCGGCAGTGTCCCGGAGCAGGCGCGCCAGGAGCCCTTGCGGTTGCAAGCGACCTTTTGCCTTCTCTACAGGGTTCGACACATCACAACTCCGGTGGACCGAGGTCATGCCTTAGCAACGCCGCGCTAACGTATTGGCCAATGTCTATGGTTAATTTGGTTACACACTTCACCTACCAACCGGCGAGGGAATCAGCGGCTGCAATTACTCGTCGAGTACGAAGATCGGGCGCGAGTAGGTGATGTAGAAGCTGTCAAATCCCAGCACGCTGGTAATGGAATCGACCTGCGTCCGGATTTCCAGGTTGAATTCAGTGGCTCCTGCAACTCGCTGCTCACCGGGCGTGGTCACGGTGCAAAGCAAGCCTTCGCCGGGTAGGAAATAGGGTGATGCCTGTGCCTTGGACGTCGCGAACATGCGGATCTGATCACTGGTGATCTCGTTACCGCCTTGATATTGCACCACGGTATTGCGTGCGACATCGGCAGCGATGGAGCGCAGCGCATTGTATCGCTGCATAGACATGCCGACCTGCACGATGCCCAGCAGCACCGCGATCATGAACAGGCCGAGCAGGCCAAACTCGATTGCTACCGCACCTTGCCGATTTTTCCGCAGGCGGCTCAGGAAGGTGGGAACAGCTGTGCGCATCACGAGATCGCCACAGACCGCTGGACCTTGAGGTTCACCGGTGCTCCGACGCCAAGCTGGGTCCAGATCGGCACGTAATGGGTATCGAGCGACACCTGCATGTAAGACCAGATCGGCGCTTCTTCGTTGCATTCGTCCTGAGTGGTCACAGTCGCCTCGGCATCGTCGCAGCGATAGGCGAATGACAGGGACACTTCGTCCGCCTCCAGATTGGTAGACGCCAGGATGATGTTCTTGATGCGGGCGAGGTCGGTCTGGCTTTCCGGCGGAGCGGCGAGGGCAATGGCGGCTGCATCCTCGGCAGCGGTCTGCAGTTCGGTGTGGCGGGCCACCATCGAGCTGACCTGAAAGCTTCCGAAAGCCAGCAGGATCATGACCGGTGCAACGATGGCCGTCTCGATAGCCATCGTCCCGTCCGAAGCCGCATTGAGGCCGCGAACGCGCTCAAGACAGCGGCGGATCATGTCACCAGTCTCACGATTGATTGCCCGGTCGTGACCTCAGTGTCTTCCAGCGTGCCCGGCGGGCAGAATGTCGACATGTTGGTGTTGCCAAGCAGGGTGACAGTCGAGGCCGCGATCATCAGGCACTGGCTCGTCACCGTGACGTTGCCGGTAAATTCGATGCCGCTGTTGGGCAGGTAGATCGTGCCGTTCAGCACGGTCCCGGCATTGCCGTTCAGCCTGTTGCCGCTGTTGCCCCCTGATGCGCGGTCCTCGAAGATGAGCATTCCATCGAGATCGTTTGCGGCATCGGCGGTAATTTCAGGATCGGAATAGACTTCGAGCAATTGGCCAGATGTCATCGCGGTAAGGTTGG
>Ga0065707_10083193_pt1 | contig 10069 bp, 8 predicted proteins | sample SwiRhicommuniRL3_FD_59094 | JGI IMG/M metagenome (GOLD analysis project Ga0065707, IMG submission 59094) | Switchgrass rhizosphere bacterial communities from Rose Lake, Michigan, USA - RL3 v2 (version 2) | ecosystem: Host-associated > Plants > Roots > Rhizosphere > Soil | place: East Lansing, MI... | reverse complement strand
GCCGGGCTTCCATCCGTGCCTGCGCAACCTGTCCGGTCGAAGTGCTCGCCCTGGATTACGAATCCTTGAGCTCAATTCTGGGTGAGTCTGAGCCAACCCGCGAAGCGTTGCGCCATGCAGCCGATCAGCACGAAGCGGAAAATGTCGAAGGACGGAAAGTGAAAGAGTAAGCACTTCCTACTCTTCAGGAGTCTCCAATGGGCGTTATCTGGTATAAGATCTGGTTCGACATCTGGCACAACAAAACGCGCACGCTACTGACCGTGTTGAGCATCGCCGCGGGCGTCTTTGCAGTGGGCGCGATATTCGGCATGAGCGATATGATGCTCTCCAACATGGACAAGTCACATCACGAAGTCCTTGCCACACATATCAACGCTGGATTGACTGAGTACGTTGATCGCGACATCATTATGAGTTTAAGAGATATTCCGGGCGTTGAAGATGTGGAACCTTACAACTCAGCGAATGTTCTGTACAAGCTTCGCCCCGGGGATGAGTGGCGGCAGGGCGTGATCCAGATGCGCGATAACTACGAGCACCAAAAATATGAGATCCTCCAGCTGCGGGGTGGATACTGGCCGCGTTACAAGGATGAAATTTCTGTTGAACGAATGGGCGCGCAGTTCTTAAATATAGGGATCGGTGATTCCGTCATCTTCAAGATCAATGAGAAGGAACGCGTCCTGCCAATTACAGGTTTTATCCGCCATCCCTTCGTGCCGCCACCTCAATTCATGGACCTGGCGTTCTTCTTCATGAGTGAAGAAGGCATGGAACGTTTAGGGGTTCCGCCCGGCAAATTCGGTGGGTTCTACGTTCGTGTGACCCCTTACAGTGAAGAGTATGCAAAAGAGGTAGCGACGGCAATCAAGAACAAGCTGGCAAAACAGGATATCAATGTTGCCGGATTTCAATATGAAAATCCCGATAAACATTGGGGCAGAACCTTTCTGGATGCAATGACGCAGGTACAGCAAGTACTGGCTCTCATCTGTGTAGTAATCGGCGCGGTCCTGGTCTTCAACACGATCTCCAACCTCATCACCCAGCAGACTAATCAGATTGGGATCCTTAAAGCCATCGGCGGCCGGACGCCCAGTATTGTTGGGATGTACCTGGTAAGCGCCCTGGTTTACGGGACACTGGCGTTCATTATTGCACTTCCACTGGGAGCGATCGTTGCTCACGCCGTCACGAAAGTTTTCCTCAACCTTTTTAATATCGATTACGACACGTTTCACATCTCACGGGATGCAGTGATCCTTCAAGCGTTATGCGCACTCCTTGCGCCTCTGCTCGCCGGGTTGCCGCCCATTTTGAAGGGAGCCAGCATTACAGTGCGACAGGCGATTGCAAGTTACGGGCTGGGAGGTGAGTACCGCTCGGGCCGGCTCGACCGATTGGTGGAGTCGATCGGGGCGCAGTTATTGCCTTCACACTATGCCACCGCCCTTGGAAACATGTTCCGCCACAAGGGACGCCTGATCCTGACCCAGATCGTATTGATTGCTGCAGGTGCTTCTTTCCTGATGGTGATGAGTCTCAACACTTCGCTTGCCTTAACGCTTGATAATTTCTTTGCACGCCAGCGCTACGATATCACCATCGGATTCGATCACGACCAGCGGGCCGATCGTGTCATTACCCTGGCTGAATCCGTGGACGGCGTGGACAAGGCTGAGATCCGTGTGATTCAGCAGGCAGGTATGTTCGTGGAGGGCCAATTGCTCAAAGAGGCTGGTCTGAGCACAACCATGTGGGGCATCCCGTCGGGCAGCGACTTTTTCAAACCCTTGATCGTGGCAGGACGCTGGCTGGCGCCTGAGGACGGCCGTGCTGTTGTGATCCCGCGCGAGACGGCTGAGAAAAATAATATCCAGGCAGGCGACATGGTCAAATTGGATCTTGGTGTCTGGGGTACGGATCAATGGCAGGTGGTCGGGCTGTATGAGCCGGTCTTTGTCGGCGGCTTTGCACCTACTTCGATCTATGCCCCACAGGAAACCTTATTCAAGCTCGCCAAAAAATACAATCAGGCAAGTCGGGTAATGATTCGCACCACCTCGCATGACGGCGCCGTTACGCAAGAGGTGACCAAACACCTTAAGGAAACCTTCGAACGTCATAATCTTAAAGTTTCCGCCAGCCAGACCCAGGCAGATTTGCGAACCACGAATGAATGGCAATTTAGCCTTGTCACTTCGATGCTGCTTGCCTTGTCCGTCATTATTGCGCTCGTCGGCGCGATCGCTTTGATGGGCGCCCTGTCCATCGGCGTGATCGAACGGACCAAGGAGATCGGCGTGCTGCGCGCCATTGGGGCGCGGTCTCGTACCATCCTGGGCATCTTTGTCATGGAGGGTGTCTTGCAGGGCGTCGTGAGCTGGCTCATTGCCGTCCCTCTCTCTATATTGGTCAGCCCGGCGGCCGCCTCGACCATGGGTCACCTCATGTTCGGCGCCACTCTGGATTATCAATACAACTGGCCTGCGGTCATTGTCTGGCTGGTCATCATCGTCGTCGTATCCATCCTGGCATCCATCATGCCCGCCCGAGGCGCAACACGGATCAGCGTACGAGACAGCCTGGCATACGCATAATACAGATCTGATTAACCTGTCCATTTGATCACACTATCCATTTGGATAGTGAAAACTCCCCTAGTGATAGGGGAGTTTTTTGTTAGTCATGACTACTATGTAACTATGAAAAGGAGATTCGCTATGAAACCGATTTCTCAACCTGCTGTCATCACTCCTGGTATTTTGCTTCTGGCTTTGCTCTTTGCTGGTGTCGTGTTCATCGGCTCCACAGGCAAACGAGTACCCCTGCTCTCCAATATTCGGGTGGATATTATCCTCCTTGTGATTATTGGAATGGCTATGTGCACGCAGGGTGGTATCGGACGCGTCGCCGCGACCGGTCAGTGGTCACATCCACTTTCGATCATCGGCTACATCCTCGGGGGCTTGATCCTGCTTATCACATTGCCTGTCTTTGTTGGCTGGAAACTTCCATACATTCAGACGGATCAACAGGCACTGATTGCGATTGCTATCCTGGCTGGACTGAAAGTGGTGAATGCGGTCACGCATTATTTCTTATCACAAGTGTAACGAGGGTCTTATGCCTTGCGAGGCTTAACGGAGTCCTCGCAAGGCAGACCCTTATCAACTTAAGAGGCAACAAATCATGACCAAATTTAATCTTTCTCAAAAGGCTCGAACCCAAATGGTTCTGCGAGCATTATTGGCTCCCATCTTGATGATTGGTCTTCTATTTCTCGTTGCAGGTCGCTGGGATTATTGGCAGGCGTGGGTGTATACCATCATCAATACGATCATCTTAATCTTGATGGGCACACTCCTCACTAAGAATTCTGAATTGGTAGAAGAGCGCTTAAATCCCAAAGAGGGTATGAAGGGCTGGGATAAGTTTTACTTCGCGGTGACAACACCTATGTATATGGTCGCGTTAATTTTAGGCGGGCTCGATGCCCGCTTCGGCTGGACGACGAACATGCCACTTTTCATCTATTGGTCGAGTGTGATCATCCATTTGGTCGGACAGGGAATCTTTCTGTGGGCGCGTTATACCAACAATTATTTCTCCAGCGTTGTGCGCATTCAAACAGACCGCGGCCAGACCGTCTGCAAAGAAGGTCCATATCGCTACGTGCGCCATCCCGGTTATGTAGGCGGATTGCTGTTCACGGTCACGATTGGTTTGATGCTTGGCTCATGGTGGGCATCCGTTCCACAGGTGATCGCGGCGCTGATGCTGGTGTGGCGTACGGCACTAGAAGATAGAACCCTGAAAGCTGAATTGCCTGGCTATGCAGAATTCACAAAGGAAACAAAATATCGTCTTGTTCCCGGAGTTTGGTAAAGCCGGATGCAATGATGATCGTCTAAGGAAATGAAATACAGCATGAATAAGTACATAATGTTCATCAACAGAATTTTGGCTATATTAACATTGATCGGATCGGTGCTGGCTATTTATCTGCTTTGGGCGCGTCCGTATCAGCTTCGTTGGGGAGCAACAGATGAAGAAGTGCAAAGGTCCATGCCAGGCGATGAACTGAATCCAAACCCAAAGTTTCTAGCCACCAGGGCAATTACGATCGAAGGAACGCCCGAAGAAATTTGGCCCTGGTTGTTGCAGATGGGATACGGTCGCGCAGGGTTCTATGGTTATGATATTTTGGAGAACATTGGAAGCCAGTACGGAATTCGAAGTGCAGGCGAGATCTTGCCCGAGTTCCAACGCTTCACAGTTGGCGACAGCGTCCCGCTCAGTGCTGCAGGCGGTCTGATGTTTTATGCGATTGAGCCAAATCAATACCTGGTCTGGAGTGGAGAGCCAGGTTGGGGTGGTTTCACCTGGGCGCTCTACCCCATCGATGAGAATCATACCCGGCTGGTCAGCCGTGCCAGATTTAGTCATAGCCGGACAACGCCGAGTCAACTTGCATTCGATTTATTTACTGAGTTCAGCGATCACGTTGCCGTCCGGAAAATATTGCAAGGGATCAAGGGGCGTGTTGAACATCAAATCGAGCCAATGGCACAGGCGAACACTGAATTTGGTATATACCTGGCGTCTGCGCTGATCTTTGCATGGGCAGCTATTTTGGTTCTCATTCGCCCGCTCACCTGGCAAAGGTGGCTGGCCGGATTCGCCGCCGGTATTGCCTGGCTCATCACATGGTATGCACCCGTACCCATCTGGAGCGGGGTTGTGCTTGAGCTTTTGGTCCTTTGGAATATGCGTAATACATTTCGTAAATTCCCATCACGATCATAGAATGAAGCCTTTTTGATCCATTGTTCACGAACGGAAAATAACGAGGTAACAATGACAATGATAATTTCTCAACTTGGACTCAAACAGGATACTCTGCAGGGTGAAACGGTCATCGTGACTGGCGCGGGCAGTGGGATTGGCTATGAAGCTGCGCGGGCTTTGCTTTGGTTGGGTGCAAATGTAATCATTGCCGAAATCAATCACCAAAACGGACGAAAAGCCGAATGTATCTTGGAAGCAGAGTTTGGGAAAGACCGCGTCCTCTTCGTCCAGACAGATGTCGGTGAGGAAACGAGCGTAAAAAATTTGCATAACCTCTCAAGCATGGCGTTCGGAAAAGTGGATGCAGTCATCAATAACGCGACGATCGCTGTGTTGGGTCAGGTTAAGGATTTGCCCATCGAAGAGTGGGATAGGAGCTATCACGTCAATTTGTGCGGACCCGTTTTGATGGCAAAGACTTTTTTGCCAGATATGATCAAACGGGACCATGGTGTATTTGTCTGTGTTTCTTCCAAAGGGACAGCATTTCTGGGAGGCTATGAAACATTTAAGGCCGCCCAATTGCATTTGGGAGATACGCTGGATTCGGAACTCGAAGGCACAGGTGTGAGTGCATTTACGATTGGGCCTGGATTGGTACCCACCGAAACTGCCTCGAAAGCGGTCGCACAACTCGCGCCACAAATGGGAATGAGCGTGGAAGCATTCTTCAAAATGAACAAGGGCGCGGTCCTGTCTGTGGAAGAGGCGGGGGCAGGATTTGCAGTTTCCATCGTCCTGGCAGAGAAATTCCGTGGGCAGGAAATCTCATCCATGCAGGCGCTCAGGGCGGCAGATCGCTGGACGCAGAACTTCGGAGCGTTGGAAACGGAAAACAAATCATCTGAGCTAAGTTCTGACAAACGGAAGCACTCTAAAGAGTATCTGCGACAGGCTCAGGCTTTGTGTGAGGCAGTCTACCTCACATTGAAAGAACAATCTGAAGATTGGAAACGTCGCTCGCTATTCGAACGCCAGTGGGTCATCCGTGATTTCAAGAAGACTGCCGGAATGCCGGTCGAAGAATGGTTGTCCACGCTGGAACGCCTGGGGGAAAACCTGCATCACGAAGGCGCGATGACACCTCCACCCCTCGAAAAATTGGCAGGCTATTATGAGCATCTGGCCGAACTGGCGAAGGGCTATGAGAAGAATGCGGTAAAGCTGGAGGAAAATCTGCGGCATGTGTATCGCTGGCGCAACGAGGTAAAAGAGCTCGAAGAGATTCTTTAATACGAGCGCATGCGGAAACGTATCCGTCAGCACCGGAGGCAACAAAATGAAGAAACATTCCTTGCAATCCTTAGCACGAAAGGCAGGACGTATTATGTTGATCATGTTTTCCATCGTATTGGCTTGCGTCATCATTCTCCTGGGTGTACTCCAGTTCTGGAGCTACCCCGGAACACCGAAGCCCTTCGTGGACCAGGATGGAAACCCGCTAGCGAACAGTATTTCAGAAAAAATCCATATCAACATCAATGGCGTGGAACAAGGGATGTTCATCAAGAGCAAAAATGATAAGAATCCCGTGCTGCTTTACCTTCATGGAGGCATGCCAGATTATCTCCTGACAGAGCAATACCCAACAGGTCTTGAGGATTATTTCACCGTGGTCTGGTGGGAACAACGCGGTTCTGGAATGTCCTACAGCCCTGACATTCCAGCCGAGACAATGACACTAGAGCAAATGATCTCTGACACATTGGAGGTGACGAATTACTTGCGTCAGCGCTTCGGCAAGGAAAAGATCTACCTCATGGGACATTCCGGCGGAACCTTCATTGGTATCCAAACGGCGGCAAGGGCACCTGAGTTGTACCGTGCCTACATTGGCGTGGCGCAAATGTCCTATCAGCTCAAATCCGAAAAACTGGCCTACGACTATATGCTTCAACAGTTCAAAGAGAGTGGAAACACAAACATGGTCCAAAAGCTGGAGGCAGCGCCAGTCACGATGACGGGTGGTACACCCGATGCATATCGTGCATTGCGTGATCCTGCGATGCACAGCCTCGGCATCGGCACGATCCATACCATGAATTCGGTCGTCACGGGCATCTTTTTACCATCCTGGCGGAGTCCCGACTACACATTAATGGAAAAGGTCCATACGTGGACTGCCAAAGCTAAATCTGGTGTGGCCTTGCTGTGGGATGATATGCTTGCCACGGACCTGAGCAAAGAACTGACGGAGTTTGATCTTCCCGTCTATTTCTTTTCCGGCATCTACGATTACACTGTTAACTACACGTTGGCAAAGGACTATTTTGAGAAAATCCAGGCGCCTGTAAAAGGATTTTATACGTTTGAGCAGTCCGCTCATAGCCCTATGTTTGAGGAACCTGATAGAACGCTAAAGATTTTGCGGGAGGATGTACTGGTCGGAACGAACAGCCTGGCTGACCGCTAAGGCAAAGTAAGAGGTATCTCTGCATTTTAGAGATTTGAATGTACTGATTCTTTATCACTAGCATACCTTTTAAAACTCCCTGATTGGGAGTTTTTGATTCTCCAAATCTTCAAGCCGCAATCATTAGGGCGAAATTGGACATGTGCATTATGATGACCTTATCAAAAAAGGAGCTGATCAATGCGCTTTGGAATTAGTATCCCGGCTTTTGCAGATTTTAGTGATCCGCGTGCCCTGGCTGAACTTGCCCACGATGCAGAAACGGCCGGATGGGACGGTTTCTTCATTTGGGATCATATTTTCTTCGACCCAACATTTCATCCCATCGCTGATCCGTGGGTAGCGCTGGCGGCGGTGGCTCTGAGTACGCAACGCATGAGGATTGGCACAATGATCACGCCGATCGCCCGTCGCCGCCCCTGGAAGTTGGCGCGTGAAACCGTTTCAGTGGATCGACTCTCGAACGGGCGTCTGACTCTTGGCGTTGGGTTGGGTGACCCGGTCCAATGGGATTTTGGGTTCTTCGACGAGGCGACGGATCCCAAAATGCGCGCCCGTCGGCTGGATGAAGGGCTGGACATCTTGACAGGCCTATGGAGCGGCCAGCCGTTCAGCTATCAGGGAGACCAATACAAGATAAAAGAAATGACTTTTCGTCCGTCACCGGTACAATCTCCGCGTATTCCCATTTGGGTCGGTGGCTGGTGGCCGAACAAGCCGCCTCTGCGCCGCGCTGCCCGCTGGGATGGCGTCTACGCGCTCAAAGGGAATGGTGAGATCACTCCAGACGAGTGGCGAGAACTGCTAATCTATGTTCAAAAATACCGAACCAGCACCGCGCCGTTCGATGCCGCGCACGCAGGCGCGACACCCGGCGAGAATCCGGTCGAGGCCGCTGATTTGATTCAGCCATATGCCGATGCGGGCGTCACCTGGTGGATCGAGCCAATCGACCCGTGGCGGTTTGGCTGGAGCTATGAAGTCGCCTGGGCGCCAGAAGCTACCGTTCTCATGCGCGAACGCATTCTGCAAGGTCCACCGCGGCTGTGATGACCTATCCACTCGGCTAGCTAAAAACTCCCCAATTGGCAGGGGAGTTTTTTTGTTCACTTTGCTAGGCTTAATCTATGGAGAATAAGTCATGTCGAAAAGAACAAAAACCAAAAGATTTTTTGCTGGGATTGGGATCATGTTGCTGGTCCTGATCCCGAGCTACCTGGCTATCCGTCCCTGGTATCTGAGCTGGGGAGCGACAAATGAAGAAGTAGCTCGAGCGATGCCAGGCGATTTAGACCAGATTGGATGGACGCGTGCGATCACAATTGACGCTTCAGCCGAACAAGTCTGGCCGTGGCTGGTGCAATGGGGTCAGGGGCGCGGCGGCTGGTATAGCTACGATTGGCTGGAAAACCTTTTTGGGTTTGACATTCATACCGCTGACCAGATCTTGCCTGAATATCAAAACCTGGCAATTGGTGATCCTATTTGCATGGCGCGTGGTTTCTGTACCAGTCACGTAACCGTGCTCGAACCAAACCGCTGGCTAAGTTGGCAGGCAAAAGATGAAAGTGACAATCCCGTATGGACCTTTACATTCGGACTTTTCCCATTGGATGCCACTCACACTCGTCTGATCGTCCGAGAAAGTTTTCGCAGCGACTTCATGCCTCCTGCTGCGGTATTTGTTCTTGCCATTCCAGACGGCGTGATGGAACTAAAGTCATTGAATACAGTCAAAAATCGAGCGGAGGGGATGAGAGAGCCAGCTCTTCTTACACTGCGTGAAATAATCGTTTGGCTGACTGCACTAGTCGTTGGTTTGATCGCCGCGTGGTTGTTTGCTACTCACAGCGATTGGAAAAAGCCGCTGATGCTTATCGTAGCATCCGTCCTTGTTTTGTTGCCGATTACGTTTCTGTTCCCACCTCTGTGGCTGCGCATTGTGCTTGACCTCGGTCTGCTGACAGGATTGGTGTGGCTCGCGCGGCAACCGCTGGAAGCTACGCAACTTCAACCCTCGTCTGAAATTCGCTCGTTAGCCTGACTCCACGTTTTTTTTCTTAGGAGAAAAACAATGAAACAACAACCTGCTCTCAATTGGCTTATCTCCCTGATCGCCATTCTAGCGGCCATCACTGCCAGTGTCGGTCTGTTCTCCACGGGAGGTGATGGTTCCTTTCAGTTCACGACGCTACATAATGAAACGATTGAGATATACGGCAAGGGTTTGTATCGATACGATACTCCGCTGATTGCCGTTGGCTACAGAGTCAGCGACGCTTTCACTCTAATTGTTGGGATTCCGTTACTGCTTATTTCGTTCCGGGTATACCGGCGCGGTTCGATGCGCGGTAAGGTTCTGCTGACCGGAACACTATTATTTTTTCTATATAACTTTGGCTCATTAGCGATTGGAGCCGCCTATAACAATTTATTCCTTATCTATATTATCCTCACCATGACCACCTTTTTGACGGCAATCGCTCTGCTTATGTCGTTTGATTTGCAAAGTTTTCCGTCTCTTTTCACAGACCGCCTGCCTCAGCGTGGGATCTCTATATTCTTTATCATTTCCGGCGTTGCCCTCTTTTGCATTTGGCTGTTTCTGAGTATCATGCCAGCCTTGCTGGCTAACGAAGTACCCCCAGAACTGGCAAGTTATACAACCATCATCACTTTTGCCGTGGACATGGGAATTATCGCTCCTGTGCTCGTGAGCAGCGGAATCCTTTTTCGACGTCGCGAGCCCCTGGGTTATGTTCTGGCATCTGTGCTGCTCATTTTTATCGATATCCTGGGAAC
>Ga0065707_10083192_pt1 | contig 10070 bp, 7 predicted proteins | sample SwiRhicommuniRL3_FD_59094 | JGI IMG/M metagenome (GOLD analysis project Ga0065707, IMG submission 59094) | Switchgrass rhizosphere bacterial communities from Rose Lake, Michigan, USA - RL3 v2 (version 2) | ecosystem: Host-associated > Plants > Roots > Rhizosphere > Soil | place: East Lansing, MI... | reverse complement strand
TGGTCGAGATCCTTGCGCAGCAAAATAGGCAGATCGTTTTGCGTGAGGTTGATCAGCCGCTGCTGTCGCTCAAGGCCAGAGCTTAAGGAATCCACTTTGTTGCGAAGTTCAACGAAGCGTAAATGATTTGCAATGGCAAGTGAGGCTTGCGCGGCAAAAATTTCGAGCGCTTCGATCGTGGCACGATCCGGCCGTAATCCATCCTTAGGCGCGTCAAAACTCATCAAACCAAGTGGGTAGCCTTGATCATCTTCTAATGGAATAATAAGAAAATCATCCGGGTCCCAGGCGTTGGATGACTTTCCTGTCTTATCCTCCAGTTCCAATGTCACCATATGGACATCAGTTGGGATAATCGGCGCTTCATCAACAGGGATGAAATATGAACGGCTGATGCGGAATTGTGGCTTGAGCATTTGTTGAATACTGGCAAGCGGCTGCTTACGCGACATTAATTCCGTCAGCGTTTCGGTGGAAAATCCAACGCCTGTCATGCGACGTAACAAGCCGGTATCCCGCTCATAAATACTAATCAATACTGCCTGGAAAGGCGTGGCTTCGCGAATGCTATTGCCGATGCTTCGCAACAACTGGTCAAGTGGCTGGTCAAAACTTAGAACAAAACTTGTTTCCGTTAATTTGGTCAGCGTTTCAGCCCGGCGACGTAATACTTCGGTGCGCTGGCGTTGTTCCTGGTAACGTTGAACATTGCCAAGCGCGACACCAGCCTGCATAGCAAGAGTCTGCGTTATTTCAAGGGAAGATTGATCGAAGAAGCCAGGCCGTCCGGAGTGCAAGTGAATCAATCCAGCTGTTTTTCCAGAAGTAATAATGGGGACGATGAGTGCAGAACGAACGCCCGCATGAACAGGTGTTTCATCGTTCAGCGAATAATCATCAATGAGTTGTGACTCGCCCGTTTCAATGACCTTCTGATCCAGAGGCGAAAACGTTGCGGGAAGAGGACAACCCAGCGACAAGATAACAGGCGGCGGGTTGACCGAAACGGTCGTGTTGAATAGCAGAATGGCACCACATTCCGCGCGCGTGGTCCGCAAGCTTTCGTCCCGCACTACTTCCAGCAGGGATTTCAGATCAATCATCGAGTTCAGTTCACGGCTGACACGTGCAATGGAAGTTAGTTGTTCCACGCGGCGGCGGAGATTCTCATCTGTCTGGGTGGAGCGAGAGGCGTTTTCGATGGCGGAAGCCAGTTGACCTGCCGCGGTCGACACAATTTGCAGATCATAATTATTAAAGAACTCAGTCTTGCGGCTTCCCAGCATTAATTCGCCGAGACTTCGATCTCGAACGATGAGCGGCACAACAATTGCCGATTCAACCTGGAGAATATTCACTAATGGCCGGTATACCGGAAGAATGTGACGGTCAGAACCCAAACGCCCCGAAAGATAGGGCTTCTGGCTACCCGATATGGTGAGGCGATATTGAGGATCATCCACATGAAGGCGTGCAAGGGTTTCCACTGAGTCGAGCGAGGCACCAACGACTGAATCTCGATGTAAGCGTAATTCACCGATTTGTTCATCGATAAGGAATACGGCGGCCACGTCACTTTGAAAAAGACTAGCAAGTTCCTTTATGGAGAAACGGAGAACTTCATTCAGCGTCGCAGTGGAGGCTGCCAGACTGGCGATGCGGCGCAGTGCATCTGAACGGAGGGCGCGTTGACGCGTCCTTTCGACGACAAAGGAACTCTCAATGATGCCTGCAGCTTGATCAGCCACTATTTTGATCAAACGCAATTCCGCGTCGGTAAATTCAAATGGGGGTTGACGATGATTTGAGAGCTGGAGATAACCTACAAAACGTTCGCCGGAGATAAGAGGCGCAAGTACTGATTCACGCAGGCTGGCTGCCTGTGCGATGTTCTGCAAACCCAGATCGCTCCACGTTTCATCTTCGGCCGCGTTTGGGGTTTTATTAAATTCTCGCTTGGTTAAGATTTTCTCGGCTTTACTTTCAGGCTGAATCGTCGTGCGATAAATTTCAACGATATGAGTGGGCAAACCCTGAACGGGGACCTGCGCTTCCAGGGTGCTTTTGTTTTCATCGTACAAAAGGAACCCAAGCACTTCCACAGAAAAAAGCGGCGCGATCGTTTCTACTAAACGACTGATGAGATTCGCATAATCCTGTGAAGCACTAAAAACTTGAGCGAGGTTCGCAAGACTACTTAATTCTGCAGCGCGACTTTGTTCACTTGCAAACACCATCGCGTTCCGTATACTGTAGGCTGCCTGCGCGGCAACTAACTGAACCAGGTCACAATCATGTTGACCCAAGACACCCGCTGATAAATGACCTATTTCCAGCGTGCCAACCAATTGATGGTCGACAATCAGGGGCAACCCCAAATAGGATTGGACCGGCGAACTACCATTTAATTTCGGAACAGACAGGTCAGGAACACGCGTATCAGGAATCAGAATCAATCTCTGCCGAGTGCGCAACGTATTTGTCAACTCGCCGAATTGAGAGTGGGAGGCGCGAATCGCATGGGATGACCCCGAAGATTCCAGGGTATATGGGACCAACGCTTTGTCCGCTTCATCCCAGACCTTTACTTCCAACACGTCTGCCGGGACGAGGTGAGAAACGTTCAACAAGATCGCATATAAGGCATCCTCGAGGTTAAGGCTGGCAGAAACGCTTTTGCCAAAGTCTGAAACGATTCGGAGGATGGATGAATCGGCACCGGCTTCACCCAGGCTGGTGGAAAGTTCCACACTCCGCATCGTGATGAGCATCAACGGATAGGGGCCCGGTATTTGATAGGAAGTGGCATCTACAAGTCGCCCACCGACCGAGAGCCGCTTCTGTCCCTGTCGCGCGCACAGAGCCAGAATATCTTCTGCGGGCCGGGCGCGGCGGATCAATCGCTCAAGGTCTGCAATTTCTCCTGCGCGTAATCCGAACCATTCGCGTGCCAATTCGTTGACGTACTCTACACGTCCACCAAACTGGACAATTAGTATAGCCTCATTTAGATTTGAAGAATCGGGGGAAACAATCGTTGAAGTGATTTCAGTTTTCGTTGATACGTTCCGCGGCAATTGACGCAACCAAATGATCACCAGTACTAAAAGACCCAGTACTAGTGCAAAGATGATTAATGCAAGGCCCACTTCCAGCCCAGCTTGCATTCTCTAATATCACCTTATCCGCCAGACGCGGTATCCTGACGGCGAGCTTCGGCCGCAAGTTCAGTGATCTCGCGAATATCGGCAAACGAGTTGGTACTAGGCGATACGATACCGACCGACATGGTCATGAAGGAAACTTTGACCGTTGTACCATCTGCCGCGGGAGCCTGTACAAATCCCTGTTGGCGATCCATAAAGTTGTAGTGTGTAAGCACTTCGTTATCAAATCTTTCCTTGAGGCGTGCTTTCATTACCTCAGCCTTTTCCTCCTTTGTGATAACGATGAAATTGTCTCCTCCTGCGTGACCAATAAAATCAGTCATTGTGCCCATTTCGTCCACGACCTCCCCAATCAACATGGAAGTAAATCGAAGCACATCATCGCCCGCGACAAAGCCATAGACATCCTTGAATGATTCAAAGTTGTTGACACGCGCATCGAGTAGAGCCCAGCCCTTTTCCCGAATGATGCGGCGCAAGTGGTCCTCGATCAGGCGTCCCGCAGGTCGTCCGGAACGAGGATCAGTTAGACTTTCCCGTTCCGAGCGCTTGATCGCCCCCTGGACACGCAACTTGAGTTCCTCGATATCAAATGGCTTGGTGATGTAATCATCCGCGCCCAGTTCCAATCCCTGTAACTTGTCGCTGCGCTCATCTCTTTGCGTGAGGAAAATCACGGGGATATGACTGGTGCGCATATTGGTGCGCAAGCTGCGGCAGACCTCGTAGCCATCGATATCAGGCAGCATAATATCCAGGACGATCAGGTTCGGCAAAACTTGTTTTGTTTTTTCCAGCGCCTCTGACCCGCGCACGGCAACATCCACCTCGAATTCCATTCCGCTGAAGTAGATCTTCAGCATATTGCCGATATCGATATCATCTTCTACAACCAACAGGCGGGCTTTTCCCATAAGCAGCCTCCAAATTACATATGCGCCGTTTGCAACTTGCGAGAATTCTTCGCATTGCGACGCACGGTTTCAATATGTTGTTGACTTACCTCTTGCTCGAACGACCGGAATCCGCTCAAGCGAAATCCATGTTTCTTTGCCATTGTACTAATTTCTTCCACACGTTCTCTCGTCAGGTGTTTACCCAGCGTATAATCCTCAAAACGTCCTTCTAATGCCAGGGCAATTGTCTCAGCCATGCAGGCATACGCCTTTCCTGACGGGAAACCAAAGTTAAAGTGGAAATTAACGGGGCCTGGCACATCGACCATTCCGCCGTCTATTACTAATATATCATCTCTCGCCGCCGCCACCATTGCAGAAACATCACGAGGACGGGCGACATCGCACACCACGCTGCCTGGTTGTAAATGCTCAGGACGAATAACCTCGTGGATGGCGCTGGTGACGGTCAAAATCAACTGAGCCTCTGCCAAAACATCCATACTCGTACTGACGATCAGTTCGGCCCTTGCCCGAGCCTGGAGCCGGTCGCGCAATTCCTCGAGCGCTGCTTGCCTTCGCCCGATCAGATAGAGGCGTTCTACATCTTCTGCCAGCAGTTCAGCGCACACCTGTCCAATCGCACCGGTGGCACCGACCACTGCGGCAGTCGCGCCACTCAGAGGAATATCCATGACAAATGCTGCTTCCCGGATCGCATCCACAGCGACGGTAACCGTATACGAGTCTCCAGTAGTAACCGGAACATCGAGGGCATTTGCGATCGTAACACCGGCATCTCCAACGACCGAGGTGAACGCACCGAGCCCAAGGATATGTGCACCAAGCTTTTCAGCCAGGCGGCCCGTTTGAATGATCTTACGATACACTGTGCGCTCCGGTAGTTCCATCATCCGCCTGGGCGTGTAAGGACAGGCGATAAACCAGCCTTTTATTTCCTTACCAGTCGCCTGAGAGGTAATCCCTTCGATCTCTGAAATATAGACCGGTGGAAAAAATGTGGAGAAGAAATCGATCTGTCTCTCATTTAATAGGCGCCCGAGAAATGGAAACTTACGGCTCACATCCCGTTTCGGGTCAATGGGATGGATAATGAATGCGAACGTATCCACCGTCTACCAGGATTCCAACTGACGCTCACCCTGGCGGGGATATAAGCGCTGGTGAAGGCTGGCAGCTTTCAGCTTATGATGATCGCTATCTTCATAGCGGACATCCCGATCAATTACGCGGCGGTCTTTCGAGGCGGCGAGCACCACATCCGATTCGATTGTGCGGGCAGGATATACGATCATCCCCGAGCCTAAACGACAATTGTGCCCGACCGCGCTTCCAATCACCGGTCGATTGGACATGTTCAATTTGCCGGACCCATCCAAGGCGCGGATAGGCGCCGGGATCAGGTTATAGTCTGTAAATGTAGAACCCGCGCCAATAAAGGTGTTCCGCCCAATCACACACATTTGCAGACAGGTATTCTGTGCGATCATGCTATTTTCCATCACGGTAGTCATGAACAACGCGGCGCGGAATGGCAGGAACGCTCCATCCCCCACCACCGACAGCATCAACTGAACATCCTGGGAGATATTGACGTTATTTCCTATGATACAGTTTTCGATGACCGCGCCGGCGTTGATGGTCACATTATCTCCAATGGTGGTTGGACCGTGGATGATGGCGTGTGGATCAATCACGCAGTTCCTACCCACCTTAACCAGTTCTGAACACTCGAGAATCTGATTCCCTTCATAGATCGCTTTCCCCAGAATTTTCAACTTAAAAGCCACGTCTTCCCTGAGCCGCTTTTCGAAGCGGGCACCGCGTGAGAACAAGCCAAATACTACATCCGCGATAAAAATGTGCACCCAGGAGTCAATCGCAAGAAGGGCTCGCAAAGGGACTTGAAACGTCAGGTCGCCGCTCTGGTCTGCCATATAAGTTGGCACATGGTAATAACCCATTTCAGATAATCCAAGATCGATCAGCAATGGTTCAGCATCTGCAACCGGACCGTTTGGGTAATACCACAAATCTGCCAGGAACAAATCACCGGCAGGTGTATACGATGATGAAAGCGGCAAGGCATGTTCCCTAAATGCAGCGTCTTCTGTCGAAAATGCTGCGCGGCAGGGGTTCTTCTTCTTACGCGCTAAATCGATGAACGTATTGATATATTCTTCATCGAAGAAAATATTGTCCCGATAAACGATCATTTCATCACGTTGTTGCGGAAAACGCTGGCCCGGTTTCAACTCGATTTCACGCGTGGTATAAGGAGTAAGGACATTGCGCTGGTGCAGCCAAAGGGGAGTGTTTTGTATGCGTAAATCCCGGGCGGGCTCGTTAAAGGGTGTTATTGGATGCTGAGCATTGAGAATAACCTTGAGCATATCTATGAGCAATTATTCCACAGAATTTACAAAACAGGGACGGGAAGTTCCTGTTTTTACGCCTGTAGCGTCTACAAATTTGTTTGGAGGGATGAAAAATTTTTTAGAAAATAGGAGATTGATCAATCTCAATGGTACAGGTTGGATCGCCCGCGGCAATACATGTTTTTTCCTCCACGTTGAAGACCTTGCCACCACTCACCCAATAAAGCGCTTCCTGAATCAATCCGACTGCCAGGTGACAGACTGGGTCATGAGCTTTGCGTTCCCAACAAAGCGGGCAGCGCTCGATATGCCAAAGCAATTTCCCTTCCTCTTCTTCGACACGGACTTGTTGATCGGTAAATTTGTTGAATAGCTCGGCAAAAGCCCTCGCTCCCGCATGCAGTTTCGTCGGGAGGGGCATCAGGCGAAAAGCCATCTCCGTCAACCCCATTTGGGTGCCATACTGACGCACGCCATAATTGAAGCAAGCGCGCCCTACACGCAGAGCGAGTCCGCGGCCGCCGTGGGGACCGTAGGCGTGCTCCAATCCTTCATTGATATTACTCAGGGTCGAAAACGGAAAATCAAGGCTTGTATTATCGGGTGGGTAATTCTCAATCAACGTGGAAAGAGAAGCGAGATTTAAGACCGCATTGACCCCATTACGTCCCATCACTTCTTCCATGGATAAAAGAATGATCCTCCCCATACGATTTGGATAGTTGAATTGCGCGGTAGCGGTAGTTGTCATAGGGTCACCGAGGGTGTCGGAGATAGAGATGTGGATGCCTGAGTTGAGAGAGGTGGCTCATCTCTATCAAGAAACGTTTTTAACCGTTCTGCAAAATTTTGAGGCTCTTCCAGCATGGGAAAATGCCCGGCAGACGGGAACCGCTCGATGTAGGCGTGACTGATGCCTTTTTTCATCGGCTCCCATTGCCTCGGGTGGACAATCACGTCGCGATCGCCATACATCCCCATGGCAGGGACATTGATCTGCCCAAGCATCGGGCGCAGGTCGGTGCGTCGCAAAGAAGCAATTGAACGCAGGAAGGATTCGACGGTGGTACGCGAGAGGTCACGATCCATCATATCTGCAAAGCGTTCATCGCGACAAATAATAGGAGAAGCCAGGCGTATTGCTGATCGGAAGACTCCCATCATGTTAAAGAGCATAAACGCAATCGGTCGGTAACCAGCCCATTTGAGCGGCAAGGCAAGCGATGAACCAACAATCGGTGAACCCACGACCACCACTTTGCTCACACGCTGAGGATATTTGATCGCAACAGAAAGACTTACCGTTCCACCCATACTATGACCCACTAACGGTGCGTTGGCAATGCCCAGCTGTTCCATAAACTGGTCAACAAGGCTGACAAAATCCTGAACGGCATAGGTTTCGCGCTTCTTGCCCGATTCACCGAATCCCCAAAAGTCCAGCGCATAGGTGCGATAGTAGCGACCCAGAAAGCTCATCGTTTCCTGCCAGAGCCCCCATGAACCGAGCCAGCCATGCAGGAGAATTACAGGCTTGCCGCGTCCATACACTTCGTAATGGACAATGCCTTGGTCGGTAGTGATAGATGACACGATTTCTTACTGAACGGGGAGCCCCTACCCTCCCGACTCCATTTCAGCCAAAATACTATATAACAATTCGAGAAGTACAGATTTCACAGTATCCTTATCGGTCGCCACACAGGGAAGAAATTTGACCTTACTCTCCAGCCGCAAGGCATGACGCATATCTTCCAGGTCCCAGGCATCCTCCCGGTCCTGCTTATTCGCAGCCACGACATAAGGTGTAGGCGCATAGGCCCGGAAGGTTTCAAGGATCGAGCGTGCCTCGCGGAAGGTTTCGGGACGAGTACTATCCACCATCACGATAAAACCCAGCATGCCTTCCGAAAGGATTTCCCACATGAAGTCGAAGCGTTTCTGTCCGGGCGTGCCAAACAGATAAAGAACAAGATCCTCGTCCACCGTGATGCGACCAAAGTCCATGGCAACGGTTGTCGATTCCTTAACCGAGCGTTCCGCCGCGCTGGAAATCTTGCGCTCCGTCGAGACAACGTCAATTTCGCTGACCGACTGAATGAATTCCGTCTTGCCAGCGCTGAAGGGACCTGTGACCACCATTTTTACTGTTTGCATAAATGCTTATCCTTCCGCTTCGATGATTACAGCGAGCGAATGCGTCCAATTAATCTATTAACTAATGATTTCTGTTCTTCTTTGTTCTGTGTTGGGAACGTCTTTGGACTCATTGGGATCACCATGCCCTCGGGTCGAATCATTTCAACAAGGCCAGCCTGCAACAGTCCATACACAATCCGGCGGATCTCAATATCGTTCATTTTGTTAGTCTGGGCGATCTGTTTCATCGTGTTCTTTGGATTAATATAGGAAACGACGCGCCACTCTTCCACGCTCAAACTCACATTCTTCAACGGACGGTCGGTGAATTTGAGAGCCATCTCCAGGCTGGGGATTTCATCCTGCAATTGTTCCCATTCCCGCAACTGGCGGGCACCCTCGATAATGATATTTTCCAGGTCAAGCCGCACGTTGATCCGGTCGTCTGGAGGGAGCATCTCTCCCTCGAAACGGAAAAAGCCTTCCACCCAGGTAAAGAGCTTGCGAATGATCTCCGTAAAATAGCCCTGAAGATTAAGCAGGATTTCCTCCTGAGAGAGATACCCTGCGTTGATCAGTAATAATCCCAATTCTTTATCTGAAATTTTTCCCGCCCGCTCGACAATGGCACGATATTGATTGACTGTCAATTTATTAGCCTTATGCAAAACAGCCGCGAGGCTTCCATCATCCTGACCCACGCGCGCGTAGGCTAACTTCCCCTCTCGAAAGGAAATATAAGCCTGCTCACTCGGACCATCCACTACCAACGTGCCGGTCTTTTGAGCAAGATTAACCAAATTGAGTAGTTGTGTAATTGTAAAATCTCGGAGATTGCCGCGTAAGGCCATATATACCTCAACAAATCCCCCGCACGGGAGATTAAAAAAGATTATACATGCAAAAGGATACATGCGTCAAACCACGCGCTCCAGTTTGAAAAGCAATTGGAAGGTATCAATTTTTTGCTTTCCACCATGGGGTGATACACTTACCGAAAACATACACAGGAGTCTTCATGCGGAGATTGAACATCGCGCTCATTCTTAGCCTCAGTCTGCTATCTGTTGCGTCAGCATTTTCAGCCTCACTTCCAGGTGTGAGCAGCAATGAAATTATTCTTAATTTTCCCGAGTCGGCTACCTTCCAGGCTACGATCACAAGTGACGTGGAGATCACCTCGGTTGTATTGGAGTATGGAAACGAACAACAAACCTGCGGCGAGGTGATCGCGAAAGCGTTTCCCCAATTCACCCCAGGCAAAACGGTCAACGTGGAATGGACCTGGGAAATGCGTCAGAGCGGATCATTACCACCCGGCGCGCAGCTCTGGTGGCGCTGGCGCATCATCGATGCGAACGGAGGGGAAACGGTCACCGAAACAAAAACCGCGACCTGGCTGGACGACATTCATAATTGGCGATCAATGGACAATGGTGATTACTTACGTTTGCACTGGTATGAAGGGG
>Ga0065707_10083189_pt1 | contig 10076 bp, 10 predicted proteins | sample SwiRhicommuniRL3_FD_59094 | JGI IMG/M metagenome (GOLD analysis project Ga0065707, IMG submission 59094) | Switchgrass rhizosphere bacterial communities from Rose Lake, Michigan, USA - RL3 v2 (version 2) | ecosystem: Host-associated > Plants > Roots > Rhizosphere > Soil | place: East Lansing... | reverse complement strand
GAAAACCGCGCAGCTGCCCGAGAGGCAGGTCCGGAATATTCACGCTCAAGATGCGCGCCTGCTCGAGCGGTTTGCGCAGCAGCTGGCTGACGAGAAGGCGCGCCACTTGCGCCGCATCGGAAAAATACCGGCCGCTTTCCGGCTGGGTACACAGCGAAACGGCAAGGGTGGGCAAGCCCAAGAAACGCCCTTCGATGGCGGCGGCCACTGTACCGGAATAGAGTACGTCGTCACCGAGATTTGCGCCGTCATTGATGCCGGAAACCACCATGTCATGCTCGTAGTCGAAGAGGCCGGAGATCGCGAGATGCACACAATCCGTCGGGGTGCCGACCACAAAATATACGCCGGGCTCCGCTTCGAACACTCGCAGCGGCACATCGAGCGTGAGCGAGTTGCTGGCGCCGCTACGGTTGCGGTCGGGGGCGACCACAGTCACTTCCGCCACGCGGGCGAGCGATTCGCGCAGCAGGCGGATACCCTCGGCGCGGTACCCATCGTCGTTACTGATCAGGATTTTCAAAGCGCGCGCAATATACTGAAAGGGCCTACCCGGAGATAGCGTGAAACGTCGCCCAGACGCCGAAGAGTCCAAACTGTTCCGCGACGCGGTGCGTGGCGTGAAGCCGCTGAGGCACGACCGAAATGCGCCGGCGCCGCCTCGCCCTCCCCCACGCGCCCGATTTGCACGCGCGGAGCGGCGCGCCGTGCTGGCGGAGAGCCTGTATAGCGAAGCCGACGACCCTCTGGTCGCAGCGGGCGACGAACTGGTTTATGTGCGCGAAGGAGTGCATTACGACGTTCTGCGCAAGCTGCGGCGCGGGCAATATCGGGTGCAAGGCGAGATCGACCTTCACGGCTTCACGGTAGCCGAGGCCAAGCAGGCCTTGCGCGAATTCCTGGCGGACGCCGTCACCTTCGGCAGCTATTGCGTGCGCGTGGTGCATGGCAAGGGGCTTCGCTCGGGGCATCGTGGGCCGGTGATCAAAAACGCGGTGAACTCCATGCTGCGACGCACGAGCGCCGTCGTCGCATTTGTTTCCGCCCGCGAGGTGGACGGCGGTACCGGGGCTGTTTACGTGCTGCTCAGCAAGACGACGGCCTGAGCTGCGATACCTTCGCCGCGGCCCACAAAGCCTAGCTTTTCGGTAGTGGTCGCCTTGATGTTGACGTCGGGCGTGCCGAGCAGCTCGCTCAAAGAGCGATGCATGGCAGCGCGGAACGGCGCAAGTTTGGGCGCTTCGGCCAGCACGGTAACGTCCACATTGACCACGCGCAGCTTGCGGGCCACAAGCATCTCGAGCACGGCGAAGACAAAACGTTTGCTTTCGGCGCCGCGCCATTGAGGATCGTCGTTGCGAAAATGCTGGCCGATATCCCCGAGGCCTGCGGCGCCGAGCAAGGCGTCGCACAACGCATGCAGCACCACATCTCCGTCGGAGTGCGCGACCACGCCGCGCGAATGCGGCACACGCACGCCGGCGAGCATCACGAAATCCCCGGGCCCAAAGGCGTGGACATCGAAGCCGGAGCCGATTCTCATGAGGCGCCTCGCGCGCCCAGCAGCGCTTGCGCGACCAACAGATCTTCAACGTGCGTGATCTTGATGTTCCCTGGCGAGCCTTCAATCAACAGAGGTCTCGCGCCGGTCCATTCCAGGGCCTGCGCTTCATCCGTGGGAAAGCGGCGGGCTGCGATGGCGCGATCGAGCGCTGCGCACAAGGGGCCGTAACGGAACATTTGCGGCGTCTGAGCGCGCCAGAGCCCGGAGCGCTCTACGGTTTCAGCTACGATGTTTTGAGTATCGGCCCGTTTGAACGTATCGACCGCGGGCAAGGCCAATAACCCGCCCACCGGGTGCGCGCCTGCTTGCGTGAGAAGGCGGTCGCGATCGGCCGCCAACAGGCAAGGCCGCGCGGCATCGTGCACGAGAATCCAATCGTCTGCTGAAGCCCGCCTGCTGAGCACGGCGAGGCCATTACGTACCGACTCGCAGCGCTCGCTGCCGCCCACGGCCATTGTTACCGCGGGCAATCGAGCCGAAATACGCGGCCATTCTGTATCGTCTGGAGCCAGCGCAATGACAGCGCCGGAGCAGCGGACGTCCGATAAAAAGGGGGCGAGCGCCCACTCAATGACGGTGCGGTTGAGTAAAGGCGCATATTGCTTCGCCACAGACTCCCCAAATCTTTTGCCGGCGCCGGCCGCGGGCATCACCAGCCAGTAACGCATGGTGTTGTCAGCGCGGCGGCACAGCCGCGGTGCGGGTACGGGGAGCGCCGGGAGTTTCGCCGCCATCGCTGGCCGCGCTGCGGGGCGTTACCTGATAAAAAGTTTCATTGCGGGCAATCATGCCGAGATCGCTGCGTGCGCGCTCTTCGAGGGCAGTGAAGCCGCTTTTGAGATCGCGGACTTCGGCAGCCAGCTGTTTATTGCGCTCGGCCAGCTGCTCGTTGTTCGCTCGCTGCGCCGCCACTTCGGCTTTGAGACGGCTCAACTCGCGCACGCCGTCATCGGACAACCACAAGCGATGCTGCAGAAGCAGCACCAGGACCAGCAACACGGCGGCCAGCCATTTCATGGGCGCGCAGCCTACCAGAGCTCAGAGCGGGATGGGAAACGCCTCGCGGCCCGCGTAGCGCACCTTGCCGAGCTGCGCTTCGATGCGCAGCAGCTGGTTGTATTTGGCCATGCGGTCCGAGCGGGACAGCGAGCCCGTTTTGATTTGCGTGGCGGCGGTGGCAACTGCGATGTCTGCAATGGTGCTGTCTTCCGTTTCGCCGGAACGGTGCGAGACGACGGAGGCGTAGCGCGCGGCGGCGGCCATGTCGATGGCGGCGAGGGTTTCCGTCAACGTGCCGATCTGGTTGGGCTTGATCAGGATGGCATTGGCGATGCCCTTGTCGATCCCTTCTTTGAGAATCTTGGTGTTGGTGACAAAAAGATCGTCGCCCACCAGCTGCAGTTTTTTACCGAGCTCGCGAGTGAGCAGCGCCCAGCCGTCCCAGTCGCCTTCGCTCATGCCATCCTCAATGGTCACGATGGGGTAGCGTGCGGCAAGGTCGGCGAGGTAGCGGACGAATTCGGCGGAAGTGAAGCGGCGGCCTTCGGATTCGAGCTCGTAAGAGCCGTTTTTGAAGAACTCGGAGCTCGCGACGTCGAGCCCGAGGTAAATATCCTTGCCCGCTTTGTAGCCCGCCTGATCTATGGCCTGCAGGATAACTTCCAGCGCGGCAGCATTGGAGTCGAGACTCGGCGCGAAGCCGCCTTCATCCCCCACGGCCGTAGCAAGACCGCGCTCGTGCAGAAGCTTCTTGAGCGTGTGGAATATCTCAGCTCCGTAACGCAGCGCTTCCGTGAAGCTCGGCGCGCCGACGGGCAGGATCATGAATTCCTGGATATCGAGGCTGTTGTCGGCGTGGGCGCCGCCATTGATGATATTCATCATCGGCACGGGCATTGCAGCTTCGCGGCCTTTGCTCAAATATCGATACAGACCCTGCTTGGCATCGTTTGCGGCCGCGTGCGCGGTGGCGAGCGAGATGGCGAGCAAGGCGTTGGCGCCGAGCCGGCCTTTGGTTTCGGTGCCGTCGAGCTCGATCATCTTAGCGTCGAGGCCGGCCTGGTCGCGCGAATCGTAGCCGAGCAATGCCCGTTTGAGCGCCGTGTTGATGTGGCCCACGGCTTTGAGCACGCCTTTGCCGAGATAGCGCTTCTTGTCGCCATCGCGCAATTCAACGGCTTCGCGTGTGCCTGTGGAAGCGCCCGAAGGAACGGCGGCGCGACCCACCACGCCCGAATCCAATACCACGTCCGCTTCCACGGTGGGATTGCCGCGCGAATCTATGATTTCACGGCCTTTGATGTCAACGATACGGCTCATAGCAAAGATTCCTCGAAAGGTCGGGCTTTCACGCTGCGATCCAGTTCCTGAAGCGTGGCAAGCAAGGGTTCCATGCGCGCCAGCGGCCAGGCATTCGGACCGTCCGACAGCGCTTTCTCAGGATTGGGATGGGTTTCCATGAAGAGGCCAGCGACGCCTGCGGCGACCGCAGCGCGCGCCAGCACCGGAATGAATTCACGCTGGCCGCCGGAGGCAGAGCCCTGCCCGCCTGGCAATTGAACGGAGTGCGTAGCGTCGAACACTACCGGGCAATCTGTATTGCGCATGATGGCGAGCGAGCGCATGTCGGACACCAGATTGTTGTAGCCGAAAGAAAAGCCGCGCTCGCACACCATGATGCTTTCGTTGCCGGTGGAGCGCGCCTTGTCCACCACGTTTTTCATTTCCCAGGGCGAGAGGAACTGCCCCTTTTTGATATTCACGGGCAAACCCCGCGAGGCGGCGTTGACGATGAAATTGGTCTGCCGGCAAAGGAAAGCCGGGGTCTGCAATACATCCACCACTGCGGCCACTTCTGCAAGCGGTGTGTCTTCGTGTATGTCGGTGAGCACAGGCACATTGAATTTACGACGCACATCGTCCAGCGCCTTGAGGCCTGCGGCAATGCCGGGCCCCCGATAACTCTCGCGCGAAGAACGATTTGCCTTGTCGTAGGAAGCTTTGAAAATGAACGGTATGCCGAGCCGCGTGGTGATTTCCTTCAGCTGTCCTGCGATGTCTTCGGTAAGCCCCGCACTTTCAACGACGCAAGGTCCGGCAATCAAAAAGAAAGGCTGAGCTATGCCTGCGTCAAACCCGCACAGCTTCACGGCGCGCCCCCTCCCTGCCCTGCCCCGCGCAGCGGGGGAGGGTTAGGGTGGGGGCATCTTCGCAACACAAACTTCATGCTCCCGCGGCGACCGGCAGCTGCGACGCGCGATGCGCGCGGGCCGCGCGGATGAAGCCCGTGAAGAGCGGATGGCCGTCGCGCGGCGTGGAGGTGAATTCCGGATGGAATTGAGTGGCGATGAACCACGGATGGTTCTGCAATTCCACGATTTCGACGAGGCCGTCGCGCGAAAAGCCGGAGAATTTGAGCCCGGCCTGGGTGAAGCGTTCTAGATACGTATTGTTGAATTCGAAGCGGTGGCGGTGGCGCTCGAAGACGGCGTCTTTGCCGTACACCTCACGCACCCGCGTACCCGCGCCGAGCAGAATTTCCTGTGCGCCGAGACGCATGCTGCCGCCTTTGACTGCGGTTTCGTCACGCTGCTGGGCGCCGCGCTCCTGATCCTGCCATTCGGTGATCAACGCAATCACCGGGCTTGCGGTGGCGCGGTTGAATTCCGTGCTGTTCGCATCGGCGAGGCCGAGCATATGCCGCGCGTATTCCACCACCGCAACCTGCATGCCGAGGCAGATACCGAGATACGGAATGCCCCGTTCACGCGCAAAACGCACGGCCTGGATCTTGCCTTCGATGCCGCGTTCGCCAAAGCCGCCGGGCACGAGAATCGCATCCATGCCTTCGAGCATGCGCGTGCCATGTTGTTCGATATCCGTGGATTCGACGTAATGGATGTTGACCCGCGTGCGCGATTTCAGGCCGCCGTGGATCAGCGCTTCATTCAATGAAATGTAGGAATCGCGGATCTGCACGTACTTGCCGACCATGGCGATGTCCACCTGGCCGTCCGGATTCGCCTTCGCGCTCACCACCTGACGCCACTCCGTCAGATCCGTGGGCGGCATGATGAGATGCAGCCTGTCGACGACGATGTCATCGAGGCCCTGCTCGTGCAACAGCATCGGAATCTTGTAGATATCGTCTGCGTCCACTGCGGAAATGACGGCGCGCTCCTCCACGTTGGTGAAGAGCGCGATCTTGCGGCGCTGCTCATCGGGCAGCGAGTTCTTGCAACGGCACAGCAGCACATCCGGCTGGATGCCGATGCCGCGCAGTTCTTTCACGGAATGCTGGGTCGGCTTGGTTTTGATTTCACCCGAGCCGCCGACGATGGGCACCAAGGTTAAATGCATGTAGACGCAATGATTGCGGCCGAGCTCCACGCCCAACTGGCGGATGGCTTCGAGGAACGGCAGGGATTCGATGTCGCCGACGGTGCCGCCGATTTCCACCATGCAGACGTCCGAGTCGCCCGCGCCGAGCAGGATGCTGCGTTTGATTTCATCCGTGATGTGCGGGATGACCTGCACCGTGGCGCCGAGATAATCCCCGCGCCGCTCTTTCGCGATGACACGCTCGTAGATGCGGCCCGTTGTGAAATTGCTATGCCGGCCCGTGGTCGTCCGCACGAAGCGTTCGTAGTGGCCGAGGTCGAGATCGGTTTCCGTGCCGTCCTGCGTGACGAAAACTTCGCCGTGCTGGAAGGGACTCATAGTGCCGGGGTCCACGTTGATATAGGGGTCGAGCTTGACCATGGCCACTTTGAGGCCACGGGCCTCGAGAATGGCGCCTAGCGAGGCTGAAGCGATCCCCTTGCCCAATGAGGAGACCACGCCGCCGGTAACGAAGACGAATCGTGACATCGCGAGTGAATTTTCCGCCGGAATCGACGGGTCGGCAGACTACCACAAGACGAGCGCCGTAGGTTGGGCTAAGTCTTCGAAGCCCAACATCTGTGCGCGAAAATCGTTGGGCTTCGAAAACTCAGCGCAACCTACGAAGCGTCAGCACATCGTTTTGGCGCTGTACCGCTACGCCATTCCATTCGACGCGCGGGCTCGCCTCAGCGCGCGCGTCAAGCACAGGCCCCGCCAATTCTTCGAGCCGGCTGGTATTCGGCGCTTGCGCGCCCTGCCGTACGATCCAAAAGCGCAGCGCGTTGCGCCGACGATCTGAGCTCAGCGCGCGCAGCGCTTTGACTGACAAGCAATCGCCTTCTGCTGCGCGCTCTACATCGGCGAGCGCCAGCGCATTTAACAACCGCTGCGCTTCAGCGGCGTGGCGTGCGCTGCGTGACACCGCGCGTCCTGCCCCGGGCCAGCGCGCCTTGAGCAAAGGCAGCAGCTGCCGCCGCAGATAGTTGCGGTCGAAACGCTCATCGACATTGGTTTCATCTTCGATCCAGGGAAGCTTGCGCATCCGCGCCCAGCCTTCAATGCTTGCGCGCGACACGGGAAGCAGCGGCCGCGCCAGCCAGCCGCGCTCGAAGCGCGCGATATCCGGCATCGCGGCAATTCCTGCGAGGCCGGCGCCCCGAAACAATTGCAGCAGCACGGTCTCGAGCTGGTCGTCTTCATGCTGCGCGGTCAGCAAGACTTCGTTGTCGCCCAGCTCGCGCGCGAAAATTTCATAGCGCGCTTTGCGCGCCTCGGCTTCAAGCGAAGTGCCGGACGAGCGGTCTACCTTCGCAACGATCGCCTTGAACGGTACTTCCAGGCTGCTCGCGAACGCCTTGCAGTGGGCGCTCCATCGGCGTGCCTCTCCGTGCAAACCGTGATTGATATGAATGGCGCGAAGCTGAGTTTGAGTGTGCTTGCGCACTGCGAGTGCGGCAAGCAACGCCGTTGAATCGACGCCGCCGCTGAAAGCGACGCACAGTGACCTCGCGGGGAAACCCGCCAACAGTTGAGTCAAGCGTTGCTCGAGCCACTCGGCGTCGAACGCCGGGTCGCTCTTGCTCATTCCGCGCTCTCGGAGAACACTCCGAAGGAAGCGATTTTTTGGCCGCGCTGATCGCGCAGCTCTTCAGCAGGAATGGTCTCGATTTCAGCGAGGTGCCGCAGTAACGCCGCCTTCAGACGTCCCGCTGTCAGCATGTGATCGCGATGGGCGCCGCCCAATGGCTCTTCGATCACTTCATCCACGAGTTTGAGCTGGGACAGACGCTCCGCCGTCAGCCCCAGCGCCTCAGCCGCTGCTTCTTTTTTATCCGCGCTCTTCCACAAAATGGACGCGCAGCCTTCGGGCGAGATCACGGAATACGTGGAGTATTGAAGCATGATCAGGCGATCGCACACGCCGATGGCAAGCGCGCCGCCTGAGCCGCCCTCGCCTATCACGATGCTGACGATCGGGATGCGCAGCACGGACATTTCAAACAGATTGCGCGCGATGGCTTCGCTCTGGCCGCGCTCTTCGGAACCGATGCCGGGATAGGCGCCGGGCGTGTCGATGAGCGTGACGAGCGGCAGCTTGAATCGCTCGGCGAGACGCATGAGGCGCAATGCCTTGCGATAGCCTTCGGGCTTGGGCATGCCGTAGTTGCGGCGCACGCGTTCTTTCGTGTCGCGGCCCTTTTGATGGCCGATGAGCATGACGGTGCGGTCTTCGATGCGCGCCAAGCCGCCGACGATGGCGAGGTCGTCGCCGAACATGCGATCGCCATGTAGCTCGTGGAATTCGCTGCAGATCAAGTTGATGTAGTCGAGCGTGTACGGCCGGTGTGGGTGGCGCGCCAGTTGGGTGATCTGCCAGGGCGTAAGGCCGGCGAAGATGCTGGTGGTGAGCTGGCGGCTTTTGGCTTGCAGCCGGGTAATTTCGTCGCTGATGTTCACCTCGCTGTCGGAGGTGACGTGCTTGAGCTCCTCGATTTTGGCTTCGAGCTCGGCGATGGGTTGTTCGAAGTCCAGGAAGGCTACAGCCATGTGGGGCTACCCAGAAATAATCGGCGGAGGGTACGGGGGTGGGGCGGGAGGCGCAAGATGGCCCTGGTCCTTGTGGCCGTCATGACCGTTGTGGCCATTGTCACTGCCGTTGTTGCCACCGTTGCCGCTGTCGAGGTTCGTTCCGTCGGGACGGATGCCGTTCACGACAGATGACAGATTCGACAAAAGCCCATCTTGCGCCTGCCGTGCGCCGGTCGCTTGACATGAGCCATTTGGTGATACATTCTTGTATCACCATGAGCACCTCCATTCGCGATCTGCGCAATCACTTCCCCAAGGTCAGGAAATTAGTTGAAACTTTGGGAGAGGTATTACTCACCGAAAAGGGTCAGCCGCGTTACCGGTTGACCCTTTATACGCCTGCGGGTGCAGGAAGGCCGCCTCCGGTGGACTATTGGGCGCGTTTGAATGCCTACCATCCGCAGGCACTAACGAAAGCCCAGTCTCGCGCACTGCACGATGAAAACCGTGGCGACCGCTGAGACTATTTACGTCGACCCCAGCGCGCTACTCAAGCTCTACTTAAAGGAGCCGGAATCGCGCGCCATCGCCGCCTGGCGCAATAAGATTGGCGATCCGCTGCGCGTCACTCATCACGGCCGCGTGGAGATGATCAACGGCATCGGTCTCGCTGCCTATCGCGGCTTAATTACGGATGAGATCCGAGAGGCAGCTCTGGCCGCTCTCCATGATGACTTTACTCAGGGCCGCTATAAGCTGGCGGACCTTCTGTGGCGCGCCACTCTCAAAAGAGCCGGCGATTTGAGTCGCGAACACACACCGTCTATCGGCTGCCGTTCGCTCGACGTGCTGCACGTCGCGAGCGCCGTAGAGTTGGAGCTCAAACACTTCACGACTTTCGACCTTCGCCAGCAGCAACTGGCGAAGGCGGCGGGGTTGAAGCTGGTGACTCCTGCGGCGTGAGGGCGAAGCGAGGAATCTAGCCGAAAGGCGCGGCCTGGCTGATGGAAGGCGGCGCCCCATAGACAATCTGCACCGCATCGCGCCCCGTCAGGCCCTCCAGCTGATCGATCAGCTCGCGCGTCGGTTTTACATTCCATTCCTTGCCCAAGGTAAACGCCCCCGCCGCGCCGGAACCGCGATATTCGATAGTGATCGGGCAAGGCCCGCCGCGCCAACGACCGAGGGTCTCCATCAACCGATTGAGCAGCACATCGGATTGCGACGAGTCCGGCCACTTGAGCACCAGTCGCCGCGCCTGCTGCTCCCGCAGCTTGTCGAGCTCGGTGATGCGCACGCCGCCAAGGCGCCAGCTGTTGCTGAATTCATCGAAGCGGATCTTCCCTTCCACCATCACCAGCGCATCTTTTGCGATCAGCTCGCGATGCTTCTGAAAGACTTCATCGAACAACGTCACTTCCAGCCGCCCCGTGCGGTCGTCCAATATCAAAATCGTGCGCTGCCCGAACTTTTTCACTTCGTCGATCAGGCCCGCAACACTTACCGTCTTGCTCGAATTAAAACCACCGCTCGCAACAGGCTTCTCATTCACCAGATCGCGGATACGGTGCGAAACGAAGCGTTCCAGATCGGCTTCAAA
>Ga0065707_10002003_pt1 | contig 10080 bp, 8 predicted proteins | sample SwiRhicommuniRL3_FD_59094 | JGI IMG/M metagenome (GOLD analysis project Ga0065707, IMG submission 59094) | Switchgrass rhizosphere bacterial communities from Rose Lake, Michigan, USA - RL3 v2 (version 2) | ecosystem: Host-associated > Plants > Roots > Rhizosphere > Soil | place: East Lansing, MI... | reverse complement strand
TGATATAAATTCAGCGAACCTCGAGTGCTTCGATCGTTCTTGCAAGCAATTTTCAGACGAGAGGGAAGGAAATATCCTGCATCACACGTGCTGGGGAAATGGCAGGAGAATGGGGATAAATTGAGTTAGATAAGTCTGTTATACGCACAGATTTCTTCCTCGCGTCCGCGCCATCCTCCCTTCGCCTTCTCCACCGCCCGCAAGATGTGGTAAACGGCGAGCGAGTTTTGGGCGTTAGTACACGGTATCTGTTCAACTCAAATCCTAGTTGTGAGGATGTGATGCAGTTTCAGCCTTGTCTCAGTCGGCGACGATGGTATCCTGCATACAGACTGCATTTGTTTAACGGCTCGCATGGATAGGAGAAACCAGTTATGCAAAGCGAAGAACAATCGATTCGCGAATTGGTCGCCGAGTGGCAAAGCGCGACGGCGGCGGGAGATCTAGGCAGAATTCTCCCGTTGCTAGCAGAGGATGTGGTTTTCCTCATCGCCGGATCGCCGCCGATGCGGGGTAGAGAGGCCTTCGCGACAGCGTTCAAAATGGGGTTGCAGCACATTCGCATCGAACCCAGCGCAACCATTCAGGAAATTCAGGTCGCCGGAAACTTTGCCTACAGTTGCACCCATCTTCGAGTCACTATGACGCCATTGCAGGGAGGCACGCCGATGCGCCGGTCGGGCTACACGTTGACGCTTTTTCGCAAAGAGCCGGACGGCCGCTGGGTGCTTTTCCGCGATGCCAACATGGTAACCGCCGAAGCGCCGATAAATTAGGTTTTGACGGCGAAGAGATAAAGATTGAAGTTCAGTTACCCTTTCCCGTGAGCCTGAAAGCCCAGCCACTAATTCCATGAAGCTTGTCTTCAGGCTGTCGGTTGCGGCTCTGCTCAGCGCTGTTCTCAGCGTCAACGTTCTGGCATTCATGCAGGCGCGCGCCATGACGAACTTCAGCGAAAACGGCGAGCGCACGGCGCGGCCGGAGCAACTCAGCCTGCTCGACAGGTTCGCCGTGATTCTCTCGGGCGTGAACATACCGCGGCCGAAAAACANGCGGACACCCGGCGATTTANGTCTAGCGTTCGAGACGCNCCGNTTTGACAATGCCGATGAGGCGACGCCCGAGGCGTGGTTCATTTCAGGCAAAAACGACGCAGCGATTGTTGCGCTGTTTCACGGCTATGCGGCGAGTAAATCGATCTTGCTATCGATCGCGCGTGAACTCCATCGGCTTGGGTACGGGACCCTGCTCGTGGACTTTTACGGTTCCGGCGGTTCGTCCGGTTCAGGCACGACGCTAGGCGTGAAGGAGGCGGATGACGTCGCCGCCGCGGTCGAGTATCTACGGCAGACATGGCCGGACCGCAAAGTCGTTCTTTACGGCATTTCCATGGGTGGGGCGGCGGTGCTGCGCGCCATCGCCGCGAACGGCGTCAAGGCCGATGCCATCATTCTAGAAGCGACCTTCGACAGTCTACTCAACACCGGAAAGAATCGCTTTCGCGCCATGGGGCTCCCCGGTTCGCTCTTTGCCGAGTTGCTGCTCTTTTGGGGAAGCGTGCAGAACGGCTTCAACATGTTTTCTCACAATCCCGCCGATTACGCCCGGGCGGTCAACTATCCCGCGCTGATATTGCATGGCGAAAATGATTCCCAGGTAACTGTGGCTGAGGGGCGGCGCATCGCTAGCGCCATGGGAACCAAGGCAAGATTCATTTCCTATGCCGGGGTTCCCCATCGGCTTATCGTCGACGCGCGCCCGCAAGAATGGATTCGCGACGTGGGCGAGTTCTTGAAGCAGATCCCGTAGGTGAAGCCGGAACTGGTGACCTGTAACGGTGGATTGGCGTGTCAATTCGAAGAACCCTTCGACCAGCTCAAGGTGAACGGTCAAGACACAAGACGTTCGTGGCGAGGCCAGTCTGCCCTGAGCCATGCCGAAGGGAACCATGAACGGCAAACGCCATGTACCTGCTACAGGTCGCTCGTCATCAGGAGGACCATTGGTCGTTGCCGCACTCAAGTCGTGCCATTGCTCTTTGACTGGTTCGGGCTCCATGCTATACGAAGTATTCAGCGTACGAAGGAGATACCATGAGATCTGTCAAGAAAATAATTTTCATCCTGCTGTCTATCGGAATTTTCGGCTGGACGGCCAATGCTTCGGCACAAGCCGATTTCTACAAAGGCAAAACCATTACCGTCTACATCGGCACGACGCCGGGAGCGCTCTACGATCAGTGGGGGCGGATTCTCGCCACGCATATGAACAAGCACATCCCGGGAAACCCGTCCGTCGTCGTGCAGAACATGCCGGGCGCCGGCCACATGATCGCGGCGAACTATGTTTACAAGACGACCAAGCCGGACGGCTTGAGCTTGATCGGCTCCATCGTGCCGACGCTGTATTTCGATCAGTTGGTCGGTCGAAAAGAGGCGCAATACGACTGGGCGAAGTTTGTCTGGATCGGTTCGCCGGTGCAAGGCGAGTCGCAGATGTATATGCGCGCCGACACCCCCTACAAGACCATGGAGGACGTGCGCAATGCCAAGGAGCCGCCGCGTTGCGGCGCCCAGGGGACTTCGGATTCGGCTTACTATCTGCCGAAGCTTTTCGAAGAAGTGATCGGCACGAAATTCAGTCTGGTGCAGGGCTACCCGGGCGGGCCGGAAATCGATCTCGCCGTGGAGCGAGGCGAGATTCACTGCCGCGCCTTTACCATCGAAGCGTTTCTATCCCGCGAGCCTTATCACACCTGGCGCAAGAAAGGCTTCGTCCGCAACATCGTGCAAACGGGCAAGAAGCGCGACAGCAAACTGCCGGAGACGGAAACCATCTGGGAACTGATGGATAAATACAAAACGCCCGAAGCGTCACGCCGTTTGGCGAGCGTGATGCTGGCCTCCGGCGCGCTGGGAAGGCCCATGCTCGCCACGCCGGGTGTTCCCGCGGACCGCGTGAAAATCCTGCGCGATGCCTTCAAGAAAACAATGGAAGACAAGGAATTTCTCGCCGAGCTCGACAAACGCAAATTCGATCTCGATCCGGTGCCGGGCGAAGAATTGGAAAAGATTGTTAAAGAAGTGATGAGCCAGCCCCCGGACATTCTCGCGCGCATGAAAAAGCTGCTGGGGCAGTAAGAAGAAAAATGGAGTGATGGAGTATTGGAGTATTGGAGTGCTGGGTTTTTGAACAGATCCCATACTCCAGACCAGTGTTCTCATAGAGCAGTTCAGTTTAACGTAGAGGTAGTGGCTGGAGCTGCGATGAAATCCCCCTATGGTCCCCCCTTTTCCAAGGGGGATTTTTGAATCGCTGCGGGTCATATTCCCCGCAGCTTGCTGTGTTAAGTTGATTCTTTCCGAAGACCGTCATTCCCGCATGTTTTAAGCGGGAATCCANGCGGATCCGGAACTGGACCCCCGATAGAAACATTCGGNGGTGACGCCTTTGGGATAGTTTCAGCCACCCCTCATCGGTATAGNCCGTCGATGTAACCCNATTTATCCAGTTCCTGAAGAAAGCTGATATCGACGAACTCGCGCGGATCGGCAGATTTCGCGGCGGGTATGCGGTCGCTCACGTCCTTGAAGATCGTTTTGAAGCTTTCCATGTTGGGGTAGGGTTTGGCTTTCACGACTTCGCGCAGCGTTTGATAGGCGTCTTCGAGTTGTTTCTCGTCTTTGGTTTTGCGGTACTTCACGAAAGCGCGTTTGGTGACGTCGGGGTTGGTGCGCACGATGTGAATGGCCTCGACATAGCTTTTCACCATGCGCCGAACGATGTCGCGGTTCTTGGCGATGAAGCGCTGGGTCGCCACAAGCCCTGTGCCTTGATAGTAGATATTCAGCTCCGCCATGTTGAGGATAATCCTCATGCCGGCCTGCACGGCGGTGAGATGATCCGGCGGCGAGAAGCTCGAAGCGTCCACGGAGTTGCCGATCATGGCGATGATGCGCGCCGGGGTATCGCCGATCTGCAGGAAGGTCACGTCCTTTTCCGTCAAGCCGAAGCGCGGCAGCATGTTGAGCACGCGCATGTGCGACGCGGCGCCGAAGCGCGAGATCGCGATGCGCTTGCCCTTGAGGTCCTCCGCCGTTTTGATGTTCGGCCGCACCACGAGCCGGTCGTCGAGCAACTCTTGAACGCTCACGAGCATCACCGGATCGCCGCCTTGCAAGCGAATTGGCGACATCAGCGCGCCGGTCATCTGGCCGAATTGTATTTCGCCGGCCATCAACGACGGCGCCGAGATATTCCCTGGCAAATAAATGATTTCCAGATCAAGATTGTTTTTCTTGAACAGGCCCGCGGTATCGCCGAGCCAGAGCAGTCCGTGCTGCGGGCCGGGAGAGGTGTAGCCGATGCGAATTCTGTCCGCGGCAAAGAGCGGCGAATTAAGCGACAGGAGAGTCGCAAAAACACACAGCAGTCCTTGTCGAATCGCGCTTGACCAAAACATTCCGGACCTCCTTCGCCGCAAGGCCCCGGCGTGAGCTTCCGGAATGGAAGTTATGGCGACGCGCTGGCGCCGTCAAGGAAATTATTTCGCTGGGGAAAAAGTGCTTTTGCGAGGTTGACCGGTCCGGACGGATCGGCGAATTAACGATGCGCCGTTTGTGTTGCCAACTGCGCGCAGGAAATAACCTGGAAGGCGACGCGACGATCGAGCGCATCGGAAACATCGTCTTTGCCCGTGCCGACCAGGTTTTCACGCGAGCCCGCGCCATGGGCGATGACACGGCCGGCCAGACCGGCGGCTTCGGCTTCGAGATGCGTTCTTATGTACTCGGCGCGCTGGAGCGAAAGCCTTTCATTCAGCGACTCGGGGCCGGAGCGGCTGGTGTGACCGATGATTTCCAAACATTCGGGGCTCTGCGTCGCGCGCCGGGCGATCTCTTTCACCCACTTTTGATAATTGTCATCAGCTGGCTTGACCGGGGCGAAGCTGGCGCGGCCCGGCTGGAACAGGAAATTAATCGCGAGGCGTTTATTTGCCAAGCCGTACTCGACGATATCGCCGAAGGCGGCGCTAGCGGCCGCGCCGCGGCCGAGTTTGAGATTGGCGAGATAAATTCCGTTGCGCGCGCGGAGCTGGTCGCCGGCGCGGGCATCGGCAGCTTTGGCGTAGCGCTCGAGCGCCTGTTTGTAGTTTCCGCTTTCGTAAAGGGCTGTGGCTTCACCAAGCAGTGCCTGGGTCGAAAGACCGTCGCGATAGGCCGTCTGAATGCGATCGCCGGGCTTGCTCTTTTCACAGGTCTGGATATAGCCGGCGGCGAACGATTCTTCCATCCAGGCCGGACTCTCCTGAAAGTAAGCCGTCGGCGTGTGATTGATGCCTTGCATCTGTGCCTTTGAAATCTCTTTCGAAATCACCGTGCCTGATTTTAGATCGGCCAAGGCCAGACAAATGCGATAGCTTTCGCGTTTGCCGCTGGCGAGGCCCGCACTGCCGACCGGCGTGAGAGTTCCAAGCAGAACCAAGGGGGATTTGTTCAATAGCGCCGGCGTGAACGGCTGCAAGGAGAAGTGCGGGTATTTCTTACGCACCAGATCACTCAGACGCGCCTCGATCTTGCGTGTGGCGGCGGATTGCACGCCCGTGATGCCGTCGATGGGCGAATCGATGAGCAGCAGCTGTTTCTCGCCCGGCGCGGGCAGTTCCACCATGGCAAGAAGTGAGTGCGCCGCATCCATCACTGCTCCGTCAAAAGATTTGACCGGGATTAGCGACCAATCCAATGTCGGCTGAGGGATCGCAACGTCATTCGATGCTTGTGTTTGCGTGGGCGCGGTTTGGTTAGAGGAGGGAGACGTCGGCTCGAGCGGTGGCTGCCGCCCCGCCGTGCAGCCGATCAGGAAGATCAATGACAGCATGAACACTGTCAGGATATCTATGATTGTCGGCCGCCCGTTAACTCCGTTCATCCCTACCAATCCCTTCCTTGCATTCGTTTGAAACTTGAAACCAGTGCCCGGCATGCGTGTGTGAGCAACCCTTGGGCCAAACTGAAAACATCAAAAAACGAGGGGATCTATTCGTTATTGCGGGTGAAAAGCAGGGTCGCATGACATTTTTGTCCGTCTGACTCCGAAACCTGTGCAGCGAATGGCAAGGGTGTCTTGAATTGATCTGCCAGGGCCGTAGTAATGGGGCCGCTTGGCACCTTGGCGCCATTCGCACTGGCGCATTCCGCTTGGCGCGGAGGTGTGATATTGGATTTTTCTTATGGAAAATAAACTGACGAAAAAGTTCGGAGAATTGTTGAAGCGGCGCGAGCTGCTCGTCATGTCCGGCGGCTTCAGCCCGCTGCATGCGCGTATGTCGGAGGTGCTCGGCTATGAGGCTTTTTTCATGTCGGGGTCTCAGGTTTGCGCCTATGTTTACGGCTATCCCGATGTCGGGCTGATCGGGTTGAGCGAGATGGCCGAAGCGGTGCGCCGGCTCACCACGGCGTGCAACATTCCCATTTTCGCCGACGCCGACACCGGCTACGGTAACGCGGTGAATGTCTACCACACGGTGCAAGCCTACATACGCGCCGGCGCCGCCGGACTGCATATCGAAGATCAGGAAGCGCCGAAGAAATCGGGAACGCTCGCCGGCCGCCGGCTGATCTCGCGCGCGGAAGCCGTCGGCAAGTTCAAAGCCGCCGTGGCAGCCAAAAAAGAGCTCGACGCGGATTTCGTCGTGTGCGCGCGCTGCGACTCGATCGGCTCCGAAGGCGGCAGTTTTCAGGACGCCGTCGAGCGCTCCATCGCCTACGTCGAAGAGGCGGGCGTGGACGCGATCTGGGTGAACACCCTGACCAAACGCGAAGAGATCGAAGAAGCGTGCCGGCGCATCCCCGCGCCGGTGATCGCGCCGTACTACGGCCCGCGGCCGTCGCCGACGTTCGAGGAATTCGAAAAGCTCGGCGCCGCGGCGGTGCTCTATCCAAGCCTCACCACCGCCAACGGTCTGCAGGCGACCTGGGAGCTGCTGCACGAGTTCAAGGAGCGCGGTCCCGCGGTGCTCGAAGAGTGGAACAAAAAGGCCCATGCGAGCCCATGGGGCATGGTGCCGCGCACGCAGGATCCGATTCTGCCCGCGAAAAAGATCCAGCAACTCGAAGACGAGTTCATTCCGAAAGATCTGCAACGCGACTACAAGGGAACCTTCGGGCACGATCGGCACTAGTGGACTGTAACGGTTGGTTAGCGTCTAAAATCGCAGAGCCCTCCGACATAGCTCGGGGCGAACGGAGAAAGGAAAAACCGTTCGTGGTGAGGCTCTCGAACCATGAACGGTAAACGCTATTTGGCTGGTACAGCTGATTAGCTCGTAGGTGTGAGAGGTCAGGAGTGAGGCGTCAGTCAGACGTAGGATGGGTGGAGCGTGAGCGATACCCATCAACCTAAAGGTGGGTATCGACGCTTCGCACCTCCACCCACCCTACAATCTGACTCCTTACTACTTACCTCTGACGGATGCATTCGCCGCGGTGCTGATGGCGTAAAGGAGATTGCGCATTTCTCTTGGATGCCGTCCCGAAAAATGCAGGAGTGAAATTTCGCATGAGGCCACGCGCCGATTGGGCGATCGTTCTTTGATCTGCTGCCAGGCCATCTGCATGGTATTGCGCATGAATTGCTGATCGGTGCTCTCGTCGAAGACGAAGACGATGCGCTGGAGCGGCACGACATTGAACAGCTCGTTGATTTCGAAAATGCAGCCGGCGTTATTCTGGGAAAAACTGCGCAAGTCCATCAACACCGCGTCGCTTTCGTCGGCGAGCCGGGAGAGTGTTATTTTCCACGTGTCGTCGTGGCAGAAAAACTCGGTCACGCGGAAGCGACCGTCGCTGTCCGGTTGCAGATCCATCTGGTCGATGCGCAGGTCGAGGGTGTGCCCGGAGTCGATGAAGCGGCGCGCCATCTTGCCGCCCACAAAATCGAGAAACTCATGGGGCTCGACGGTCGTGGTGGCGAGATCGGGACCGGCGATCATCTGAATGCTGCCGGCGGTGCGCCAGTGTTTGCCCACCACTTGATAGAGCTGCTCGCTGCGCCGGCCGAGAGCGAAAACGCGCAGCAGCAGGAGCCGGGGCGCCGGGGAATGTCCTCGCGCGCGTACAACTGAAAAACCGAGCGCCCCGATGATTTTGAAAACCGCAAAGGCGACCACTCCGCTCAACATCCAGCGCGCGCCTTCGAAGACCAGCCCCATTGAATTCACGATGCCGAAGGTAAGCCACATGGCATCAATCGTAACCGACTGATCGCTCAACTTTTTTCGTTCGTACATTTGGCGTAAGGAATCCAAAACCACCCAACCGGCGAGCGCGAAAACAACGAAGCCGATGAGATGGAGCGCCCACACAGTGGTTGCCGCGCCGATCCCGATGGATAACGAAAAACTGCTCACGGCTCGCAGCAGCTTGAAATTTTGACTGGTAATCGAAGCCAGCAGCGTCGCTCCCATGGCGCCGACGATCATAAAGACCAGCACCAGGGGTCCGACCGCGCGGATGGGGCGGTTCAAGAAAAACAACAGGAGCAGGGAAGGAATCAAGTTCGCGTCGAACCAAAGGTACGCAAGCTGCGTGACGGTCAGATCGGGGCTGCGGGCGAGGAGCGGAATGCTGAGCGCGATTCCGCCGAGAAGATAAACCGCAAACCCGATCCATTGGCCGCGGCGCGAGACAACCGCCACAAGGTTGATCGTGAGAAGCACCGGCCATGCGTTGGCCCAGGTCAGATACAAAAAGCGCAACGGCAGCAGCGCCATCTTCGAGGACAAAAGGAACGCCGCCGTCATGGTGGCGGCAAAGGCAGTGCCGGCGACGGCGTAGATCGCTGCAGCCACCCACGGTCTCCGGCGAATTCGGCGGTAATGGAGATTTCTCTTGAGTGCTACTGCATCGAGTGTGTCGATATCGACGAACTTGAAGACGGGCGTCGTCTCGGGCGGCTGGTGCGGCTCTTCCGGCGGCAGAAATCCGGTCGGCTCCGAGATATCACTTTTACTGCGCCGCTGCATGGATTTGATCACCGCGCGCCGATAGCGCCGCAGCAAAAACAGCGAAGCCGCCAGCGAAAAAATCGCCGCCGCGATCAGGACCATCGACAGCTGGCCGGTGAGAGCTACCGTGAGAGCGTCGTGCTGTCTATTCATGCCGAATCAGGGTCCGGCTTTGCGGAAAGAAAATCAAGCGGGAATTATCGGGGTGTGATTCTTTGTTTCGCGCAAGTGAATCTTGAAACTAATCCCTGCTTTTTTGCCGTCGTTCCCGCATGCCTTTAGCGGGAAACCAGGCGAAATGCGGGTTGGCTTCGTCCTGAAACGTGAAGTTAGAGCCAACGCTCATTTCTCGGTACTAGNCTCCTGACACAGGGACTCGCCAAACTCCCGAGCATNCCGGTTAATGCATGGTAGCAAACAGCTAATCANTCGGCATCAAGAATTGCAGCTGATGGCCGTCGGGATCGTGGAAGTAGACGCAGTGCGGATCGCCTTTGCGGCCGAAAACTTTTACCCCGGCGTTTTCGAGGGTGGTTTTGATATGCTCGTAATCGCCCGAGGCCAGCCGGAACGCCATGTGGTTGACTTCGCTGCCGCCGTGGATGTCTTCGTCCTCCTCGACCTCGAAGAGGGCGACGCCCTGGTTGCCGCATTTGAGAAAACATTGCCAGTCGCGTTCACGCTCAACTTCCATGCCAAGAAAGTCGACGTAGAATTTTCGCGCGCGGGGAAGATCCTTGACGTGCAAAACGACGTGATCGATGCCGGTGAGTTGGAACGGGGATTCCATGGTTAACCTCCAACAGTTAGATAAATCCAAAATTTGGGTATTGAAATCAGGAACAAGTCCAAAGAGTCAATTCGTCACATATGCCAGGAAGCAGATGTTTCGCTGGCACTCAGCTTGACGCCGTCTGTCGTTACTTTAATCGACCACCGCGATGGCTTGAATCTCGATCATCATTTCCGGGCGGGCCAGTTCCTTGATGCCGATGAGCGCGCTGGCGGGGTAGCGGCCTTCCTGGAAAAATTCCTTGCGCAGCTGGGTAAGGCGTGTGCCGTTGGTCATGTCGGTG
>Ga0065707_10083177_pt1 | contig 10087 bp, 17 predicted proteins | sample SwiRhicommuniRL3_FD_59094 | JGI IMG/M metagenome (GOLD analysis project Ga0065707, IMG submission 59094) | Switchgrass rhizosphere bacterial communities from Rose Lake, Michigan, USA - RL3 v2 (version 2) | ecosystem: Host-associated > Plants > Roots > Rhizosphere > Soil | place: East Lansing... | reverse complement strand
ACAGAACCCCTTGTCGAACATCACATTGCTGAAGTTAATAGCACCAGCAGTGAGCGTCGGATCAACTCCCGGTTGAATTCGGAAGGTCTGAACGATGGTGTTCTCGCCATTGAGACCATGAACTCGCGAGGTGTTGGTACGTCGGGAGAGGTACACCGCCCCAAGTTTCACGTTCGAAGAGTTCATCCAGCCAAGCTTGGGCAGCTCCCGAAATCGGGTGAACTTCGGACTGTTCAGAATCTTTGAGCTGGATTTCGTCTGATCGTCGCATTGAATGATCCTTGCCCGGGGAATTCCATCGTCAAACCCTCCCCGGATTTCGTCCACATACACGGGCTGATCATCGTACAGTACAATAGAGTGGTGTAGTCTCTGCTGCGCCTGATCGAGATCAGTCCAGAAGTAATCAGTCTTCGCCATGACACATACTCCATGAGAGCTATTAGATTAGAAAGGTACGTCTTCCGTCTTTACAGCCGGCGTCATTTCCTTGAGGATGTTCTGCCAAGCAGCCTGATAGCCGTAGCCACCCATCACCTTCTCGGCAATGCCTCGGGCCGTGCTGTAATCACCACGATTGATTATGTCACGGATCGCATCCTCAGGATAGCCGGTGATCTTCTCGACACTGTAGCCACTGCTCTGATAGTTCACCGCTTTGTTAATCATGTAGTGCATCATGAAGCGGCGGTTCTTGTTCTTGATCCAGAGATTGGACGGAGTGCGGTATTCCACACCATAAGGCTTCGGACGGAACGCACCAGCACATCCATACAGCTCACGCCGGCGAGGGTCGCGGTCGATGAACGTCATGTACATGCCTATCGTGGCATCGCACATCTTAATGAAGCCAGCACAGATTTCCATATGCTCAGGATTGTCGGTAGGAATATCAGCACCCCAACCGATGTGAACATGCCCTGCGCCAGTGCGGAAATTACGATCTCCATCTGGACGGGGGTTAGGCTCAAGCGTATAGGCGTTATAGTCCGGGTCACAGCCAAGCTCCTTGGTTTCATCGGGCTGTGCTGCCATGTACGCCGGATCGAATTCCTGAACCGGAGTGATAGACAGATTAGCCCCCGGCATCAAAGCGCGAAGGTCTGAAATCGTCTTGACAATGTTAGCATTGAACCCGTCGAAGTCTTGAATCCGGGTCGGATCAATGTTGAACTCCGCAGCGAAGCCATCCTGTTGGACAGCACCGGCATCGGTCTTATAAGGGGCACTCTTTGTACCCGGAAGGCCCGTCTCACAGACGGCGATAGGCTTGCCGTTCTTGCTTACGAACACTTCAGGATCAGCCCCAACCATGAACTGAACTGCACTCATTAGTTACACTCCTCAATTAGCCGCAGGCTGCCTCACCGATCGGGTTGCCTTTGGGTTCCTTCAAACAGCTAACACAAAGGAAGCTGTTCTTATCCAAGATTTCACCTACTTGCCGAATGTCATCGACCTTCTCCTTACAGAACGTACAGAACCCCGAGGTATTGGCCATGAAGATACCCTCTGACCATTCGTCCTTGGTGGTGTTATTTGTTATGTACTTGATTCCCGACACCTCCCTGAACGACACCCCAGTCAGCAAACGCAGCATCCCCTTTCTTGACGAGCTGCAAGACATGGCGGTATCGTCGGAGTGCTCGTCTTTGGGCTTTGGTAGCGAGGTTATCGAATTCCTTGCGGGTAGGGAGAGTGTGCTTCTTGCTGAGTCCCTCGAAGACCTCGACGCTATCGTGGAATCCGATGAGTGAACTGAGGTGTTCAAGAAGTGCACGTTGGACATGCACGAATTCGTCCCCTCGTCCACTCCATCGCTCAGATTTCTTGGCAGCGGGTCGTCGAGCAGTAGTTCCCGTGCCGCCTGAAAAGGGTTGGCTACCTCCCCTCCTTTATTAGTCCCAAGATTATTGCCCGGCGTCGGCCGAATGTAGGTGCCGTCGTTTTGCCTTTCCCAGTGCGACGCGCTACCCTGCCCATGACGCCATGTCCCACCATGACCAAATTCCTTCTTTTTTTTCTCGATGATCACAGGAGGCTTGATGGTCACGAACTTCTCATCGCCCTTAGCTTTCGGGTGGATGCGAAACGACCAGAGCTGGTTGATTGGTAGCTCTATGTACACCTTCTTCTGTTCACCACCATCCCACAGTTCGATCTTGGTAGCGACAGCCCCAAACATCCAAGGCTCAGAGGCCCAGAACATTGTCTTGCCGTCCTTCGACCACGTGAACCACAGCGGACGCTGATCGTTGCGGATGAAGTTCAATGTCTTCTCGTTGTCGTCCCACCAGACGCAGGCCCATGCTCCGTCGATGTCATTGAACGTCTCGGCTGCACCGTTCTTGGACAGATGGTTGTATAAGACCTCGCTATCCACCTTCTGGAACGTGTACCCATCAAGATGGCTGTACGACCGCAGCGTGCCGTTATGGACACCACAGATACCCTCATCGGGATAGTCGAAGGGGTGAGCGTTCTTCACGTTCACGTCACCGACCGTCTTGCTTCGAGTGTGGCCGATCAAGACACACGTATCAGCTTTCTCAATCGTGTTCTCGTACACGCGGGATTCGTATAGCCAGTTGGGAGGACCAACCTGCTTTGCCCACGTATAATCCAAGTCCTTATCTACCCGGATAACACCCGTACTGTCACGTCCACGGACCTGAGCAACATCGAGCATGTTCTTGAACACGGTAGAGACCGCTTGATATGAAATGTCACCGGCCATGCCTACCAAACCACACATAGTTTTTCCCTTCTTTTCAAGATGATGTACGATTTTGCTTGACAAATTCTCAAAATATGGTATAATAACTTATAGGTTGCAGGGGGTTAATTCTCCATACCTGTACAGGGGGATAGGCCGAGCATAGCGAGGCCAGGGGGAAGGGTTACATCATAGCAACTGATCGCCACAGTTCGATCTGCTCCTGTGGATCAACTTCCTCTGCATCAGCCGCCGCAGCTATAGCAGCAGCATACCGGGCATCGGGATCACCATCAGCCCCCCAAGGCAGATCATCATCGTCAGCCACTTCTTCCTCAAGCTCTCGCATGAAGTCGAACAGCTTGACCATGCACCACGAGCGATACTCGTCGCTACCGATCTCGGGATGTCCCTGTACGAAGAGGCATCGGGTGTCGTGGTAGGCACCGGCCTCGATCTCAATTTCAACACCGTTATTGTCTCCCTCTTTATCCAGATCAATGACCATCGTGTCCGAATAGAACTTCCGACTGACCTGATCCTTGGTGCACGCAAGAACATCAATGCGATCGTTCAAGGCAAGCATCTGGTGGTGTACGGAGGTTGCTGTGACGTAGCAATCCTCTTCAATATCATAGATCACATGATCCGGGCCGGCATGTCCCTCGACGTGCTGCCAAAGCTCGCCACCGTTCATCGCATGGAGGAACTGGGCACCACGACAGATACCGTACATCGGCTTCCGTAGGGCGACACACTCGATGTAGACATCAACCTCCATGTCGTCACGTGCCTTATGGAAGGACGTGTGAGGCAGAGGCTTCTGATTGTACAGAGCAGGATCAATGTCCGCTCCACCTACGAACACAACGAGGTCCGCATCAGCCACCGTCTCGGCTTTGCCGAAGCCACAGGCAGCGAACAGCGCGACAACAGGACCGTAGAACGCACCCCCAAGGATGAGGGCCTTCTTGTCCTTGAAATAGGGCAGTTCGGTGATGCCCCATGTCTTACTGTCGATGACAGTTTCGGGAGTGGTTTTCATAGCCATTACAGGACTCCTACGGCAAACAGAAGTAGCAGCGTGTACAGAGCGAACAGGCACACTACTCCGAAAATGGCGGAGGCTGACACCTCCTTACGCAGCGATGGCATTGATATTCTCCTCTTGACTTCTGAGAATGTGTGGATTCTCAATAAGATAGGGAACCACGAACTCAAACAATTCCTTGTACGAAACTTGGTCCGGGGCGGTGGGTGCAAGATGCCCAGGCACGACCCTCTTGAACGGGTTTGGTGGCCGGTACATTTCGACATTGTTTCGGGCGTGCCGGTGAGCTTTCAGAGCCTCGCGGAACTCTTCGATGCGGCACAGACCATACACGAAGTGATGATATCCTCCGTCAACAAACTGAGGAGCGTCCTCTGCCTTGTTAGCAAAGAACAATACACCCCCAGTGTACGCAAGGCTGGTCCGATAGAGCAGAGCAGGATCAGTCAGCTCCTTCTTGTGAGCTGCACGGAACCGGGTTCCAATCTCATCATCAAGAAAGTTCTGCATTGCGTCCAACCCAAGCATAGGATGGGCACGATGGTTGGAATAGGCTGTCGCCAATCCCTCAACGATCTGGTTCCCAAGCGAGAAGCCAGTGTTGAACAGCATCATGTATGCAATACGAGGGTCCAACCCTTTCTCCGTGAACTGCCGGAACAAGCGGAAGCTCTCGTTGTACACCTCGTAGAAGTGTCTGGAAACAATCATGATATTCTGGAGCAGCGGAGCCGGCATGTCTGCACTGACGATAATGCCGTACTGCTTGATGAACTCGATGTCATCACGGTTCAGGATGAACCTTCCCATGTATGACTCGTACAGCCACCAACGGAGGAACGGTTCAGCGTCTCTCCAATCAAGTTCCCAATCTTGTGGCGGACCGCCCGTGAACGGTGCCTTGGCAGGAGGACGCCGACGAACGCCGACCTCAGAGACAACCAAGCAACGATCAGGTAAAGACGATGAGCTAATAGCCCGATGACAAACCTGGTTGATACGAGATTCAACGACCCCGTTGCTAGCGAACACAGCAAAATTCGCCGTGCTGCCAAACTTGGGCTGATTATCTACCAGCCATTGTTTTGCCTGTTCATAAACCTCGGGCGAATACTGAGGATTGAACGGAAGCTCTCTCATCTTCATACAACCACCTCTTTTGGCTGACATTTCTGGGTTTTTGCATTCCAATAAGGGGCCTTGTCGTTGCATTGAACGTCAAGAACTCCAAATAAAATGCACATTAGAATAGCTAATAGCAGGCCGGTTAAACCTGCTATCAACAATCCAAGCTTGAAAGCTTCCGAACTCATTAGAGGTTAACCCCTTCAACCCAAAGGAATTCCCCGTTCGTAAGCAGATCATGACGATCAATACGACGTGGATTACCACGAGCTGCACGAGCCGCCTCAATCGTGGACCACGCAATGTCACTACGACCATTCGCATAGACGTTGTGATAGAACGAGATCATCACGGTAGGCTCTGCTAAAAATGCTATATTAGCATCGGCCATGAGTGCCGCAGCATCAGGCTGTTCATGCCGCATTGCGGGCACAGGAGCAACCGGAACAGGGGCTATTGCCGGAGGCGCTGGCGGACGGGCTGGAATGATCTTGACCAAGTTCTGTCGAACGATCGAGAACTCCATACCATCTCCGTCGATCATAATCAAGCGATCGTCCCAAGTACGACTACGCACCGTGAACTCATGACCATTTCGACGACTAGCTGCCGAATTGACACGAACACGATCACCCGTGCGAATCACTTGGTCATAACGACGCTCATCGACGGGAGGCGCAGGGCGCGGCGCAGGCTGCGTGCGAGGAATCTCAGGCAAATCCCCTTGCAAGAGAGGTGTTATAACCTGCCCTGGCCAGTTGATGCCATCCCGTAGAGGCAAACGTCGATCGCAGCGATGGAAAACATAGTTGTGGCTCATGTGGTTGCCATTGATGTAATGGCTCACCAGTACGAACCCGAGGTCGGCCAAGCGTTGCAAGACGTTGGGATTGTCGCGGACCTGATTGCCGTTGAGAATCACCTCCGTCATACGAAAGCGATCAACCTGAGCAGCGGCAGCGTTGATGGTGTTAGGGCTGTTGTTCTCCGTTGGACCGAAGCCCCGAAGATGGCGGGCACCACAGCAATTTCCGCCATGTGCTGTCATCGTAACCATATGAAATCACTCCCTATTGTGAACGGATGTGTTACTGAGCAGGCGCAGCCATCAGTCGGCTGGCCTCAGTCACAGGCAGACCGCTTTCGGTTGGCACATAGACCAGCGTGGCCTTGGTGTTCTCGAGCGCCTGAATCTGGAGGTAGCGAAGATAGCCAGCCGGACCACCGAGCGAGTTCTGCAAGATGTGGTTGGCCTTGGCGGCACCAGAAGCACGAGTGATCTCGGCCTGAGCCAGGAGCTTGGCTGAATCCATCGTGGCACGAGCTTCCAAGGTCTTGACCTGACGGCTGCTCTCAGCTTCCGCAAGGACCGCCTTACCAGCCTGCTGCGCTGAATAGACGCGATAGTTGTTGTACGCCGCACAGCCGCCCACGGACGTACCGAGAATGGCGACACAGCAAAACACAATCAAACAAACAGTCTTAAACATGACATTCTCCATCATACTAGGGCAATGGACAGGGCATTGCCAACCCTCCACAAAAAGAGATTGGGGCCTCAAGGGAGTCGCACCCCTGACTACTTAACTCCACGAGTGATGGCACCTACGCAGCCCCGTAGGTATTGGCGGATCTACAGGCCATATTTCATCCTGTCTGGGGTGATACTCATTAAGCAGTATTGCCGTACTGCGCCAATTAAGAGTTCAATTCGTATGCGATTAGCTCAGCATAACGAAGAAGCATATTTCTGGTCTTCTTACTGTATTCGTCATCACCGTGAACGAGAATAATTTTGTCATCCCCGCTCCATCCCCAAGATTCAGTACCGTGAGTTCCCTCTTTAACGACACTGATTTCATGTTCGCCATCACCTTTGAAGTGCTGGACTATCCACTTGGCGTTCTTGGCGATTTTCTTATCGTCAGCAACACTCTTCAGCCCAAGGTCGCTAGGTTTGATGATGCTCACGACTACTTCTCCAAGTCTAGAAGGTTGGGATGATTGGGAGTCGCACCCTCACACGGCGGCTGATCTAGTGTTGTATCGGACAGCCATCACGTTCCGTCACCCGAGGGTTCGATCACGATCCGGGGCCGATGACTCATAGAAAAGGTTCCGTGGCTACCTACACCATCCCATGAGAGGTCAGTTCAAACACGCATCCTTAGCGTACTGAGAACCAACCCTAACATATTCTTCGATAATCGGCTTGCCTTTGTGCAAACCAAACTTGGCATTAGCTAATTCATTACAGAATTGCTTGGCACAAAGCTCTGAATCAAGTTTCTTCAACGTGACCCAGAATGGCCAGAACCTCCCTTTAGCCACAATGTGATACTTCCAATATCCATTCACATGAACAATTCGTACCCGATTGTACATCATGGCATGATCCCTCACTACTGTCTTTGGGCAGGAGTTTTACCTGCGAATGAGGCATATTTCACGTCGAGACAGTTATATTCCAGCAAGATAGGAAGATCGACCGTCTTGCCGTTCTTGGTCCGACCTTTCTGAAGACCGAACATCCCATGCGACAGTTCGTTGCAATAGTCTCGACACTCGTTCACCGAATCAGTGAAATGAGCTTTCGTCCAAAACGGCCAATAGCGACGCTTCTGGTACACATAATAGTCCCAAGTTGTATGGGGAAAGCCTTGGACGAGCCTCACAGCCGTAATAGGATTGGAAAAGATGCGTTTCTCAAACCACCGTGAAAGTCGTTTCAACGCGCTGCGGGCGGATGCGATGGGTGCAGATAACATCATTTCTTCCTCTGGTTCTGGATACACGAGGTCACTGGAGGGCGACCACCAATCTCGTGGTTAGGGACATTCTGAAACATCCACAACCACGGCGCTGCTATCATCAGCTTTAGAAGCTCTTCCACGGCTTATTTCCTCCGACGTAACGCCATCAAGGCCGGCTCTTGGCGTCCCTTGCGAGGCACAGAGCGATCTCGACGGGGTTTGCACGTGTTGGTGTGCTGAGAAGGCGGCTTGCGATTGATAGGATCACACTCAGGGTCTTTCTTGCCCTGGAGCATTTCACGCGTGATCTTGGTCGCATATGCGTACATATCATCCTCCATTAGTGATGGTCTTGGTGGAAGGTCTCTAGCCTTCGATGAGTACACACTTCCAGCTTCTCTAAGCCGCACTGCTAGCTTGGCCCTGTCCACTCTCCGGGGCTTGGAGGTACATATGACGGGACACGAGAAACGTACTCGTACACTCAGCAGGAATGAGCATGAAAACACCCATTACCTCACCAAGAAAGGATACCGTGGTTTACTATGTTCAAGGCGCTGTCTCGGATGCACCCTCAAGCGCGAGTATCCCACAAGGCATAAGGCTCGTCAGCCAGTGCGAGCCACGGTATCCATTGTTAGTGAGTTAACACCTTTAATATTTCTTCATACAGACTCTCAGCCTCCGCAAAATCCTTGCATCTGACCCAAACACGATCAAATGTATCACGATACCCACTGACCTCGACACCATCTTCGGGGCCATTAGGTTTAGTCAATGCACGAACAAGGCGAACCTTAGATATATCAGCCCTACGCACTGTCGAGGATTGATCGCACCAATGCTCAGGGCTTGGTGTTTTGATGGTGATCCAATCGTCAGAGCTTGTTAGAAAAGGCATGTCACAATTCCTCTTTTATCTCACGATAGAAGAACGGACCATCAACCCCTACTCCGTGCTGATACCCACGAAGCTCTAGGGTGGTCTTACAGCGCATAAACTCTAGGTAGGCGGCCTTGGCCTTGTTAGCTAAGAGTTTGCTCTCACGGAGCGCTACAGACGATTCCTCAGCCATTATACAAGCTCCCTCCGTTCATAACAGACACGAAGACCATAGGACGCTTTTGTTCAGCCTCCCATTGCTCATAGGTTTTGTTGTTGGCATGGCGATCCCAATGAGCCTTACGTTCACGCTCGGCAAAATCGGATAGCTGCCTGCCATTCATACGATTGCCATTGTAGCCCATGACATCACCCCATATATGGTTGCGAAGGATCAGACGGATTAGCGCGGTAGCGCAGCACGTCGAGCTTCGGGTTGGCAATAAGACACTTCGACACAAAGGCCAAATGAGTCTTCAAATGGTTCTCAGGAATCCCCTGATCGAGAAGAATCTGGCGAAGGCTCTTGCCACGTTTCGATCTCGTCTGCACAGCCCTTGTCTTCCCGAATAATTGTGGACGGACGGTAGGCATAATCAAATACCTTCCAAAACGGATAGAGTAGCCGCATACGGATGCTATCCATACGCAACATGAATAGAAGATACTCCCGGTATTCAGGAGGGGTCATGTCAGATGGTCGCTTAAATATCCAAGGCGCACCGATCCTAACCATAACCCCTCCTAAACGAGAGTTACGCCGCCTTGAGAGCAGCTTCCTGCATCGCGTGAGCGATGACGTTGCCCGGTTCCGGCTTCACGACTGGAGCCTCGACCTTGGGCGTGTCAGCCTTAGCGGCATCGTTGTCAGGCTTCACCTTCTCGACCTTCAGACCCGTCAACGCCGTGACATAGGCAAGGGCGCTGTTCGCATCTTCAGCCGCAACATGGCCTTCATCGACCTTTTTCTCGATACGCTTGGCAAGGCCACCGATCATCTTGATAATGTCCTCAAGAGACAAAATCTTGCTTTCCGGGTTTTCTTCCGCAAGCTGATAGAACGGGTTAGCCGCCGCTCCCTCAAGATCGAAAGGCACATACATGGGATTGGGCGTTTTCTTGTCGCCCTTCATAGGCTTATGAGCCTTGGCAACCCAATTAGCATCGTCCTTCACGACGATCGGGCTATACTTGGCGAACCAAAGTATGAGCATCGACCGACGCATTGATGCCGGCATTGCCATAACAAGGTGCTGGGCGCGGCTGCAATCACCGTGCTGCACGGCATGATTGAGAATAAGCATCCCGATTTCGTGGCAAAGGATATTCACCTTGCCCGCATTGAGAGCGAATTGAGCAATCTTGCGATCAATGATCTTATACGACATTGTTTTTCACCTATATTGAGGTTTATTAAGCAATGCGCTTAATCCTGGCTAACGTACCAGGGAAGGAGGGTGGCGCTTGGATCATTGTTGCAATGAGTTAGAAGCAATCAACATGATAGCCTCACAATCCACCCGCCATCGCTGGCACGCATGACAAAGGGGCCGCCAAGC
>Ga0065707_10083185_pt1 | contig 10089 bp, 7 predicted proteins | sample SwiRhicommuniRL3_FD_59094 | JGI IMG/M metagenome (GOLD analysis project Ga0065707, IMG submission 59094) | Switchgrass rhizosphere bacterial communities from Rose Lake, Michigan, USA - RL3 v2 (version 2) | ecosystem: Host-associated > Plants > Roots > Rhizosphere > Soil | place: East Lansing, MI... | reverse complement strand
GGAAGGAAATCGCTGCCCGCTCGCGCGGCTGGCGGCCGCGGATCAGGCGATTGCTTGTGTAGCGGCCGATCCCCTGCGGAGTTGAGACCCGGACTCGATCAGCCGCAGGGACCTAGAGTCAGGTCTCAGTTTTCGCGCACCCCGCTCCCGGGCCTGCCCCGGCGGGTGTGACTTACAGCAATGTTTGACGTGTCGGGGCGGCCAGATGGGGTACGAAATGACGAATTTCTGGTGATCTTTGGCAGAAAGCAGTGGGCAGGTCCCGTTTCGCACGGGGCAGTATCGGGTCAGGACAGGATCAAGGACGAAGCGTCATGTTGGAAAACGACATCGGGGAGATCGTCGTCAGCACGGCCATAGAACTGCATCGTGCCCCAGGCCCCGGCTTGCTGGAGAGTGTGTACGAAGTTCTCCTGGCGCACGAGTTGCGTAAACAGGGATTGCACGCGGCCCGTCAAGTGTCCGTTCCAATCGAGTACGGAGGACACAAGTTCGAAGAGGGGTTCCGTGCGGACATCCTGATCGAGGGTAAGGTGATCGTGGAACTCAAGTGCGTGGAGCGCCTGAACAACGCACATCGGAAGCAATTGTTGACCTACTTGAGATTGATGGATATCAAGCTTGGCTATTTACTCAATTTCAGCGCGGAACTCATGACAAACGGCATTGTTCGAACTGTCAATGGGCTAAGCGAGAGCGCGCCTCCGTGCGCTGCTGACTGATCTCCCTTCCGGTCTGACGGCAATTCCCCTCTTTTTTCTGCTCTGCGCCCTCTGCGTGCTCTGCGAGATATATTCTTTCGGAGCTATCAAAATACACTGCCGCCTCACTAAGTGCAGTGGCAACAGCAGGCATTTGAAAGATACCTCTCGCAGAGCACGCAGAGGGCGCAGAGCAGAAAAGAGAAAAGTGAGAGGGAGAGAAACTCAGCGAGAGATTCGCAGAGATTGAACGGGAGCCAGAATGCTGGGCGGCGTCACAGGTGTTGGGGAGCCGAGGCGCTTCGCCTTCAGCGGAATGTCATAGGTCACCGTGGCGCCATAGGCGTCCGGAGATTGCGGGTCGTGGCGGAGCTTGTCGAATACCAGGAGGCGCGTGCCGAGGGCGAAGCTTTCCTTGAGGTCGTGGGTGATCATGAAGATGGTCATGCGGTTCATCTCCCAGAGTTTGAGGATGATCTCGTGCATGTCGGCGGTGATGCCGGGATCGAGGGCGCCGAAGGGTTCGTCGAGGAGCAGGATCTTGGGTTCGCGGATGACGGATTGGGCGATGGAGAGCCGTTGCTGCATGCCGCCGGAGAGTTGCGATGGGTATTTGTCGCGAGCCGGATAGAGGCCGATCGCTTCGAGCAGCGTGGCGGCCTTTTCTTCGGCGAGCTTGCGCGAATGACCGAACAGCCGTCCCAGCAAGCGCGAGCGTTCGAATTCCAGGCCGAGCAACAGATTCTGGCGGACGGTGAGGTGCGGGAACAGCGAGTAGCGCTGGAACACGATGCCGCGGTCGGGGCCGGGTTCGGCAGCGATGGGGGAGCCATCGATCAGCAATTCGCCCTTGGTTGCTTTCTCAACGCCGAGCAGCATGCGCAGGAAAGTCGTCTTGCCGCAGCCGGAGGCGCCGACGATGGTGACGAATTCGTGGTCGGCGATGGTGAGGTTGAGATTCTCCAGCACCACCTGCGCACCGAATTGTTTCCACAGCCGCCTGACGGTAACAGCCGCCATCAGGTGGCGGGCTCCGCCCAGGGGAACAGTTTCGCACGCAGCAGGCGCAGCAGTGCATCCATGGAGAAGGCCAGCACGGTGATCCACAACACGTAGGGCAGAATCACGTCCATCGCGAGATAGCGGCGCACCAGGAAGATCCGGTAGCCGAGTCCTTCAGTGGATGCGATGGCTTCCGCGGCGATCAGGAACAACCAGGCGCAACCCAGATTCAGCCGGATGGCGTCGATGAGGCGCGGCCACAATTGCGGCAGGATGACTCGAATCGAGAGCAGCCAGCTCGACGCGCCCAGCGTCTGTGCCTTGATGAGTTGCTCCGCTGGCAACTCGGTCGCACGCAACGCCAGGTCGCGAATGATGATGGGCGCGACGCCGATCACGATCAGCGTGACCTTGGCGACTTCGCCGAGACCGAGCACGATGAACAGGATGGGCAGGATGGCGAGCGGTGGAATCATCGCGATGGCGCCGACGAAGGGCGCGAGACTGGCACGCAGGTACGGGATGGCGCCGATTGCAAGGCCGAACGTTACGCCGATGACGGCGCTGATCGCGAGTGCGAGTCCGATGCGCTTCAGGCTGGCAACGGTGTCGACCACCAGCAGGATGTCGCCGCTGCGCTGATCTTCTTCGAGCGCGTATTGATGCACGGTCGTGGCGATGCTCGACATCGACGGCAGCAGTTTGTCGTCGGGATTCGCGGCGAGCCGGGCGTTGGAGCCGAGCAGGTACGCTGCAAGCAGCAAGAGAAAGGGCAGCACGCCGAGCGCCAGCGCGCCGCCCCGGTTGGGTTGCAGGTTGACTAGACGGGGCAAGTCGTCGTCCTCAGAGCTTGCCGTCCGCCGCCATCTGCATGTACGTGGCGTCGAAGCGCATCTTCAGGTTCTTGGCGTTGCCCAGCGTCTTGCCGCCCGGAAACTCCAGGCCGACGACATCGACGCTGGCGGCGCCTTTGCCCAGCAGGCCATGATCGAACGAGAACTTGCGCACCAGGTCGTTGGTCTTGATCAGGTTGGGGCTGGTGGCAAAGGCCACCGCCTCGGCGGGAGTCCAGAACATTTTCGTGGTCGCGAGCTGGCTGTTGAAGCCGGCGGTATCGGTGCCCGACGCTTTCGCCATCGCGGCCAGCGCCTTCGGATCCTTCTTCGCCATCAACGCCAGCGTCTCATACCACGCGCCGACCAGCGCCTTGGCGAACTTGGGATTGTCCTTGAGCGTCGCGCTGTTCACGACCATGAGGTCGATGATCTCGCCGGGAATCTTGCTCGAATCGAACACCAGCTGGGCATCGGGCTGCGACAGGATTTCGCTCAGCTGCGGCTTCCAGGTCACGGTGGCCTTGGTGTCCTTCGCTGCATAGGCGCCGACGATATCCGCATCGGACGTGTTGACGACCTTGATGTCGCGCTCCTTCAACCCGACGCTGTCGAGGCCGCGCGCCAGCAGGTAGTGCGAGACCGACAGCTCGACCAGGTTGATCGGCAGTCCCTTGATGTCCGCGAGCTTCTTGCCCTTGCCCTTGACGATCACGCCGTCGTTGCCGTTCGAGTAGTCGCCCACGATCAGCGCCGTCGAATCGACGCCGCCCGCGGCGGGAATGGTCAGCGTGTCCATGTTGGTCATCACGCAGGCATCGAAACCGCCCGCGGTGTATTGATTGATCGATTCGACGTAGTCGTTGACCTGCGTGAGTTCGATCTTGATGTTGTACTTGTCGGCCCACTTTTTCAGGATGCCGCTCTGGTTGGCGTAATCCCACGGCATCCAGCCGACATAGATGCTCCAGGCGACCTTGAAGGATTGTTTCTCGGCGGCGGCTGCCGGTTGCACGGCGACCGCGCTCAGGATCAGCAGCGCAGCGACGGAACGGATGAAGGCATTGAGACGCAGAACCATTGCACGACTCCCCATGTTATCGACTTGGTGACGATCACCCCGATCAGGAAGTCGCACGCGCACAGTGAGGCCACGGTCGCATGTCGCTTCCGATAACGCCTCCCGGGCTTTTATCCCGCCGTGTATCCCTTCGCTATGAAGGGACTGCCTCTCTCGGACCAGCATCGCAGGTGTGAGAACACACGCGACCGGAACCCTAGACGCACATTTTGGCTAACGCCGAGTGTCGGAGTGCAAGCGGCGTGCCTGAGCTGGCGAGCGCACCGTGAGCTGCCAACTTGCCAACTCGGCAGGTGCAATGCAGCCAGCACCTGCGCCGTGATGATGCAGGCGAGCGGAGGAGATGCGCCGAGACGGTGCGGGGACATTCGTCGCGGCAGCGACGAGTGTGGTCCAGACCATTCCAGTTGGTCATCCTCATTCTTCATCCGCAACCGCTTCGCTTCAGGATGAAGAATGCGGACACGCACCTGCCGCTTCGCTGCAGGAGCATGTCCCCGGAAGATTCTGTCCCCGAGGACTTCTGGTACGCTCCTTGCTCTCGCAGGATCATCGTTACTGCAAAGGATCATCGATCGAGAATGACTGAAGGCGCGCCTTACTGGATGTTGTGGGAAGAAACGGTGGGACCGGGCGCCCACTGGTCGGGACTGTTGCGGCGAGGAAGCACGCTGCGGCTCACCGACGTGAACGGCGGCGGCAATGCGGCGGTGCTGCTGTTCAACTACGAAGACCGCTCCGAGCGTTACAACATGCCGGACACGCTCAAGGCCCAGCACACTGCGTTCATCGCACGCAGCGTGGCGTTGTATTCGGACATGGGCCGCGTGCTGTGCTCGGTCACCGACGACACCTGCGGCTGGCACGACACGATCTGCGGAATCTCCAACGCCGCCATGGTCGAGAAAAAGTTCGGCCCGTCGCGGTTCCAGGAGCGCCGCAACGAGTACTACCGCAACGCGTACGACAGCCTGCTCAACGAGTTGGGCAAGTACGGCCTCGGCAAGCGCGACCTGAGCGCCAATGTGAATTTTTTCAGCAAGGTCACGGTGAACGATGCCGGCGACCTGGCATTTCATCCCGGCCATTCCCAGCCCGGCGCTTTCGTGGACCTGCGCTTCGAAATGAACTGCCTGGTCGTCCTGTCCAGCAGTCAGCATCCGCTGGATCCGGCGACCGGTTATGCGCCCAAGGAAATCCAGTTGACGGCCTGGCACTCGCGGCCGGCGCCTCGCAACGATCCTTGCCGCACGCGGTGTCCCGAGAACGAACGGGGCTTCCGTAACACGGAGGTGTGGTTCCGATGATCGAGAGCGCATTGAATCCGGCGCAGGCCAGTTTCCGGCACGTGATCCCGGCGGGCGAGCCGTGGATCGGCACGGTTCGACAGGGGCAGTATTTCCGCATCCTGGACCTGGAAGGCAACCAGGCCGTCGATACGCTGTTCTATCGGGCCGATACGCTGGAAGAACGCTACAGCGCCACCGATACCATCCGGGCGCAGGGGAATATCTATCTGACGACTGGAACGGCGCTGCTCTCCAACGAGGGCAACGCCATGCTGACCATCGTCGCCGATACCTGCGGCCGGCACGACACGCTTGGCGGCGCCTGTTCGGCCGAGAGCAACACGGTGCGATACGCATTGGAGAAGCGGTCGATGCATAGCTGCCGCGATAATTTCCTGCTGGCGCTGGCGAAATGGGGCGCGCAGTACGGGAAGGATTTCAGCAAGCGCGACCTGTCGAGCAACATCAACTTCTTCATGAACGTCCCGGTGACGCCGGCCGGCAAACTCACCTTTGCCGACGGCATCTCCGGCGTCGGCCGCTATGTCGAGATGCGGGCCGACATGGATGTCACGGTCTTGATTTCCAACTGTCCGCAACTCAACAATCCGTGCAACGCGTACAATCCGACGCCCGTGGAAGTTCTCGTCTGGGACTGATCCGGGTTGCTGATCCGGGTTGCTGATTCGGGTTGAAGAGGGGGAGCAGTGGCATCTGGCTGGGCGCAAGCCCACTTGCGGGACGACCCGTAAGTTTTCGACTAACGCCGGGACGGCCTGGCACTTGTGGCGTCGGTCCATTCACCTGGGGCGGCGCGACGCACGAGCCGGCCGATGTTCAACAAGGTACTGATCGCGAATCGCGGCGCCATTGCGTGCCGCATCCTGCGTACGCTCCAGCGACTCGATATCCAGTCGATCGCCGTTTACTCCGATGCGGATCGACATTCGCGGCATGTGCTGCAGGCGAACGAATCCGTGCGTCTTGGGCCTGCGCCTGCCGCGGAAAGCTATCTGCGCCAGGACCTGATCATCGCCGCCGCCCTGGAACGCGGCGCGCAGGCCATTCATCCGGGATACGGGTTTCTGAGCGAGAACGCGGCGTTCGCGGAAAAGTGTGCCGCCGCCGGAATCGTGTTCATCGGTCCGACGCCACGACAGATGCGCGACTTCGGACTGAAGCATACAGCCCGCTCCCTGGCGCAAGCGCACGGGCTGCCGCTGCTTCCCGGAAGCGGTCTGCTCAAAGACGCATCGCACGCGCAGCGCGAGGCTGAAATCATAGGCTTTCCCGTGATGCTGAAAAGCACGGCGGGCGGGGGCGGCATAGGCATGAAGCTGTGCTGCACGCCACAGGAACTCGGCGACGCGTTCGAATCCGTCGAACGCCTGGCGCAGAGCAATTTCAGCCAGGGCGGGACCTTCGTCGAGAAGTACATCGAGCGCGCGCGTCATATCGAAGTACAGATCTTCGGCGACGGGCGCGGCCGGGTCATCGCCTTGGGCGAGCGCGATTGCTCGGTGCAGCGCCGCCATCAGAAGGTGATCGAAGAAACACCGGCGCCGCATCTCGACGCGGCGACGCGAACGCGACTGCTGGAGTGTGCCCAGCGATTGGGCCAGGCTGTCGGCTACACCTCCGCGGGCACGGTCGAGTTCGTCTATGACGATACGACCGGCGAGTTCTACTTTCTCGAAGTGAACACGCGGCTGCAGGTGGAGCACGGCGTGACCGAGCAGGTCACCGGCATCGACCTGGTCGAATGGATGGTGCGGGTCGCCGCCGGTGAGCCACCCGACTTCGATCGGATACGCATCGAACCGCACGGACATTCGATCCAGGTGCGGTTGTACGCCGAAGATCCGGCGCACAATTTCCGGCCGTCGAGTGGATTGCTCTCGCACGTCGAACTGCCGACCGGCGTTCGCGTCGACAGCTGGATCGAGACAGGTACGGAAGTGCCGCCGCACTACGATCCGATGCTGGCAAAGATCATGACTCACGCTGCAACCCGCGATGAAGCGCTGGCCGCAATGGATCGCGCACTCGCGGCCACCCAGGTCCATGGCTTGGAAACGAACGTCGCCTATCTGCGTGCCATCGTACGCAGCGACGTCCTGCGCGAGGGCCGCCAGTTCACGCGGTTTCTCGATGGTTTCGAATACCGGCCGCTCACAGTGGAAGTGCTGCAGGCGGGCACGCATACCATCGTGCAGGACTATCCGGGGCGCACCGGCTACTGGAACATCGGGGTACCGCCTTCGGGGCCGATGGATGACCTGTCGTTTCGACTCGCCAATCGGCTGCTCGGCAATTCGGCGCAGGCGGCGGCGCTGGAATTCACGGTGAGCGGACCGACGCTCGAGTTCAACGTGCCAACAGCGATCGCACTGACAGGCGCACAGATGCAGGCTGACATCGATGGCGTCGCCGTGCCTTATCACACGCCTGTGGCCGTGAACGCAGGCAGCCTGTTGCGAGTACGAAGTAGCGGTAACGCCGGCCAGCGCGCCTATCTCGCTGTGAAGGGTGGTTTCGATGTACCTCTCTACATGGGAAGTCGCGCCACATTCACGCTTGGAAAATTCGGCGGGCATGCGGGACGGGCGCTGCGCTCTGGAGACACGCTGCGTCTGTTCGAGTCGACGAGCGATACGAGCGGACTGACGGCGCTGCCGGCTGAGCGCATTCCCAAGCTGGGCAGTTGCATAGCAGCCGGTGGGCGTCCAGATGAAGAATGGGGACAGGCGCCGAAGGTGGCCGTCCCCTCGCATTGGGACATCGCCGTGCTTTATGGGCCGCATGCAGCACCTGATTTCTTCACGGCCGCGGACATGGACATGTTCTTCGCTACCGATTGGGAGGTGCACTACAACTCCAGCCGCACCGGTGTGCGGCTGATTGGTCCGAAGCCGCGATGGGCACGCAGCGATGGCGGCGAAGCGGGGCTGCACCCATCCAACATCCACGACAATGCCTATGCCGTAGGAGCGATCGATTTCACCGGCGACATGCCTGTGATTCTCGGGCCCGACGGTCCAAGCCTGGGCGGATTCGTCTGCCCTGCGACCATCGCACGCGCGGAACTGTGGAAGATCGGACAATTGCGCCCCGGCGATACGCTGCGATTCCATTGCATCGACGCTGAGCAGGCGCTGGCACTGGAGCGTGAGCAGGCGGCGGTGATCGAAGACCCGTATCGCGAGTTGCCTCAGCGGCCGGCAGCGATCCAGCACCGCAGTCACGCGGATCGTTCGCCTGTACTCATGGCCGTGCCTGCGGGCGATGCTCCCGCTGTCTGCTATCGGCAGTCCGGCGACGACAACCTGCTCGTCGAATATGGACCGCTGGTGCTGGACCTGGAATTGCGTTTCCGCGTGCACGCGCTGATGCAATGGTTCGAGCAGCGACACATCGAGGGTGTCACGGAACTCACGCCTGGAATCCGGTCGCTGCAGGTTCAATATCGGCCGCGTACCATCTCCCAACGTGCATTGCTCGATCTGCTGACACGCGCCGAAGCCGAATTGCCGCCGCTCGACACACTGGAAGTGCCGAGCCGCATCGTGCATCTGCCGTTGTCCTGGGACGATCCGTCGACGCGGCTCGCCATCGACAAGTACATGCAGTCGGTGCGTCGCGATGCGCCCTGGTGTCCGAGCAATATCGAGTTCATCCGGCGCATCAACGGGCTCGATGCCAGCGACGACGTGCAGCGCATCGTGTTCGATGCCAGCTACCTGGTGATGGGTCTCGGCGATGTCTATCTCGGGGCGCCGGTCGCGACGCCGCTCGATCCGCGTCATCGTCTAGTCACCACCAAATACAATCCGGCCCGCACCTGGACGCCCGAGAACGCCGTCGGCATCGGCGGCGCATATCTGTGTGTCTATGGCATGGAAGGGCCGGGCGGCTACCAGTTCGTCGGACGCACGGTGCAGATGTGGAATCGCCATCGACAGACCGCCGACTTCACCGGCGGCAAGCAATGGCTGCTGCGCTTCTTCGATCAGCTGCGGTTCTATCCCGTGTCGGCGCTGGAACTCGAACAGTTGCGCGAGGACTTTCCGCACGGCCGGTTTTCGCTGCGCATCGAACCGACGACGTTGAAGCTCCGTGACTACCGGCGCTTTCTAGCCGACAACAGGGCATCGATCGGCGAGTTCAAGGCTCGCCAGCAGCTCGCATTCGAGGCCGAGCGCGAACGCTGGAGAATGGCCGGCCAGCTGTCGTTCGATACGGAAGCGCCGCCGAGCGACGACTCCACGTCGTCACAGTCGATACCGGAAGGTTCGATTGCAGTCACTGCGCCGGTCACCGGCAGCGTATGGCAGCTGATCGCGACGCCGGGACAGCGAGTGCGACAGGGCGATGAACTGCTGGTGATCGAAGCAATGAAAATGGAAATCCCCATTTACGCCGATGCCGACGGCACCCTGAGCGAGCTGCGTTGCGAGCGCGGCAAAGCAGTCACGGCGGGCGATGTGTTGGCCGTGATCGAGGAGGACAAAACCACATGAGCACCCTGCGGATCGACGAACTGAGAGCGGCCTATCGCCGCGGCGAGACGCCAACGCAAGTACTGGAGTCGGTGCTGAGAAACATCGACGCCGCCGCCGATCGGGGTGTCTGGATCACGCGATTGTCGCGTGACCAGGTAATGCAGTACGTCAAGGCGCTCGACGGTAAGACGCCGGAGTCCTTGCCCCTGTATGGCATTCCGTTCGCGATCAAAGACAACATCGATCTCGCCGGGGTGCCGACCACCGCGGGATGCCCAGGCTACGCATTCATGCCCGAGCGATCGGCAACGGTGGTGCAGAAGCTCATCGATGCCGGCGCGATTCCGATCGGCAAGACCAATCTCGATCAGTTCGCCACGGGACTCGTAGGCACGCGTTCGCCCTATGGAGTGTGCCGCAACAGTATCGATCCGGAATTCATTTCCGGCGGTTCGAGCAGCGGGTCCGCAGTAGCGGTGGCGAGCGGGTTGGTGAGCTTTGCGCTCGGCACCGATACAGCAGGATCGGGCCGCGTGCCGGCAGCTTTCAACAACCTGGTCGGGCTGAAGCCGACGCTCGGATTGCTGAGCACCAACGGCGTGGTTCCTGCCTGTCGCTCGCTCGACTGTGTTTCGATCTTCACGCTGACCGCAGCCGATGCCGACCAGGTATGGCAGGGGG
>Ga0065707_10083183_pt1 | contig 10096 bp, 5 predicted proteins | sample SwiRhicommuniRL3_FD_59094 | JGI IMG/M metagenome (GOLD analysis project Ga0065707, IMG submission 59094) | Switchgrass rhizosphere bacterial communities from Rose Lake, Michigan, USA - RL3 v2 (version 2) | ecosystem: Host-associated > Plants > Roots > Rhizosphere > Soil | place: East Lansing, MI... | reverse complement strand
CGCATCGATATGTCCCGTTTGCCAGTAGACCGGCGGAAGCATCTGCCGCGGCGCGTTATAGGGTTCTGCGATCCCGTCTGCTGCGAGCAGCGGTTTCATCGCTTTGTCTTCGCCTTCGAAACGCCACATCTTGAACGGATTCTGTCCCGCCGGGACCACCCCGCGCACACAATCTGCGTTGCTGTGCTCAAGCAGGATGCGGATGGCGTGGTCTAGCATGTTTTTAGGACGGATTGGAGATGTGGGACGCAATTGGACCATGATCTCGGGCCGATACCGTTCATTCTCTTCCAGCCACTGAATGGCATGTTCGAACACAGGCAGATCGGTTGTTTGATCCTGGGCAAGTTCTGCGGGACGCAGGAACGGAGTCTCGGCACCCCATTCACGTGCCACAGCCGCGATCTCTTCATCATCGGTAGATACGGTCACCCGCGTGACGAGTTCAGATTGTTTCCCTGCGGCAATACTCCACGCGATGAGCGGATATCCCGCAAAATTGCGAATGTTCTTGCGCGGGATTCCCTTTGAGCCGCCGCGGGCAGGAATGAGGGCGAGGATTTCAGTCATTGTTTCTCACCGATTCAAAAGTCTCCCGACTTTTGCTGTCCAATGTCAGGAGACACTGGATTCCGAAACTTCCTCACCACGCCGTCCACCCGCCATCCACTACGACATTGTTGCCTGTCATGTAAGATGAAGCATCCGATGCCAGGAACAATAGGGCGCCGTTCATTTCATCCTTGTTTGCCATACGCCCCATAATCGTCTTGGCGGAGTAATTCTTTACGAAATAATCCTCGTGGTTGTTGAACACCCCGCCCGGAGTCAGTGCGTTGACCCGGATATCTGTGCCGGCATAATACGCGGCAAGATATTTGGTGAATCCCATCACGGCAGCCTTGGTCACCGTGTAGTAGACGGGTTTGAATGCGACGCGCTCGCCATCCTTGATGTAGATGCGCTGGTCAGGACCGTTCAAACCGTAGGTGGAACAAATGTTGATGATGCTCCCCTTCTTACCCTGTGCAATCATCGGCTTGACACATGCCTGCGTAATCAAAAACAATCCGGTGAGATTCACATTCAATGCGGAGTTCCATAGATCGAGCGGATAATCCTCAAACGCGCCCGGTGTGATTCCTTTTTTCACGGCATCGGGATCGAATTTCGGGTCCAGCCCGGCGCTGTTGACGAGGATGTCCAGCCGTCCAAACTCGGACAGCGTCTTTTCGATCAGCGCGTTCACCGCCTCGGGCTGGGTGATATCAGTGGGGACAGCCAGGGACTTGTACCCGCTTTTCGTGAGCGAATCGGCTACGGCTTGCGAGGCGGAGGCGCTCAGGTCCACCACCACGACCGATGCGCCTGCTTCGGCAAGGGTGCTGCAAAATTCGGCGCCGAGCAATCCTACGCCGCCGGTTACGATCGCCACGCGTCCTGTTAGATCAAATTTTTGTTGTATTGGCATAGACGCCTTTATGGATGTGCAGTGTAGATTTCATCGCCCGCCGACTTGTGGGCAAGATACAAGCCCTCGCTCAACAAAGCTGCTTCTTCGGTGTTCACCTCGCCACCGCTGAAAATGGCGAGCACAGCCCTGCCATCCAGAATTTCCTGATGCATTTGTTCAAGTCCAGCTTCGAAACCTTCACGCGGCAGCGCGGTCGCAGAATCGATTCGGTCGGGCAAAACATAATTTCCACGCCCGGTGTAGAGATAGACCGCGGCAGGTTCATCCGTATAAATGTGGACGTCCGCAGGCAGATCGCGTAAATAAGCCATCGCTTTCGAGTCATACCATTGGAACGATGCGTATCCTGTGCCACCTTTTGACCAATCGCTAATGGTATGCAGCTGTTTGTAGGCCGAGAACGCCAGCAACACAAATGTCAACACGACGACCAGCGGGCGATTCTTGTTTCGCAGCCATACCCCAAAGTAGATCAGCAGGATCAACAGGCTGACGAACATCGGGGCAACGATACGGAGCCTGAACTTCGTCGCCGCATCGAACATGAGCATGGATGAGATTATGGACGCAACGTAGGCAAACAGATATAAGCCAGTTGTAAAGGAGATAACCTCGCCCGCTGCATGTATCTTTTTATCAGCAGGCTTAGGGGTTGAGGGTTGAGGCTCCGAAAGATATTTCCACGCCCGAATGACGAGCCAGACTAACACTGCGCCGAGGATGAGAACGATCAGCGCTTCGATGATGATGGGTTGTCGGATCGCAGCCTTGCGCCAGGCGTCGACGGGAAAAAGCGCGTCTGCCACGGTGCGCAAGCCAATATGCAGGTTTTCCGCTGTGATGGGATGCCATGCAAACGTGCGATTGGTGGCATTCTCGGCAACAAGCTTGTTTCGAATCGTCCAGCCCAGGATCCAGGGTAATGTGCCTGCAATAAATATCGCGATGCTGGTAAATCTTTCCTTCCAACTCTTGCGCAAAATGAGCAGGGCAACCACGAACGTGGCGACGAGGGCGAGACCTGAATAGCGCGTCAAATACGCGATGCCGACCAGCGTCGCACAGGCAACCAGCCACGGCCAATGATGCTCACGTTCAAAATAAAGATCGAACATCCAGAAGGATAATAATGACACGAAAATAAATAGCGGTTCACTCATCGCCACCGCATGAACTTGAAGCAGATCTCCCGATAAAACAAACAGCCCGGCGATGACCAGCCCGGCGGTAAGGGAGGGAGTCATCCGCCAGGCAAGGATCCCAAGCAAGCCAGCTGTCAGGAAAAACAGGAAAGCGTTCACGAAACGCGCTGCGTGTAAGGGGTCAATTCCGATGAATCCAAACAATGCAAGAACGGAGGGGAAGGCAGGCGGAAAATGCGTGACCGGCTGGTTCGATGCCAGCCATGCTTCACGATAGCCATGTCCGGCGACCATGCTGCGCGCCCCAGCAATGTAGGCGATCGAATCATCGGACAATCCCGCGCCTTCGGGAGTTGCCTGTAATACCAACAAGAACCCGATCACGGCGATCAACAACACGGCTACAAAAATGGCAAGACGGGATGTTACACGAATGTTCATGGAAATGAAACGCAGTACGCACCCCATTATACGTACTGCGCATGGTCTTTGCGGTTAGCTTGCCGATAAATATCCCTGAACTTCGAGATACTTGAGGATGATATGAGCATTCTCCTCGGGAGTGGCGCCATATCCCTTGAGTGTGATCTCGGGATTGACCGGCAGTTCGTAGGGGTCGTCAACCCCCGTGAAGCCTGGTTGTTTGCCTTCCTGCATTGCCTGGCGCGCTCTGGCATACAACCCTTTTGTATCGCGCTGTTCGCAGACCTCAATGGGTGTATCCATATAGATCTCGATGAAGTTCTCGCCGACCATCTTGCGCGCTTCGGCGCGAGCAGCGCGGTAGGGGCTGATCGCGGCGCAGATCACCGCTCCACTGGCATGAACGATTTCACCGGCGACAAAGCCGATGCGGAGGATATTCGTATCTCGATCTTCCTTGCTGAAACCAAGTCCCTTGGAGAGGTGTGTGCGAACCACGTCACCATCGAGAATCGCAATTTCCTTGCCGCGCTCGAGCAGCAGGGATGTGAGGACCTGTGTGGTTGCGCTCTTGCCAGATCCGCTTAAACCGGTGAACCAGATGCAAAAGCCCTGGTTGGCGCGCGGCGGGTACATTTGACGCAGGATCTCCGCGGTCTCGGGACGGGTGAACCATTCGGGCAGAAGTTTGCCCTTGGCAAGATAATCGTCGCGGACCTGTGTGCCCGAGATATTCAAAGTGCGTGCGCCCTGCGGCACATCCTTCTCTTCGACATAGCGATCTTCATCCGGGAGGTAGACGAGCATCTCAAACGGAATCATCTTGACGCCAAGTTCCGCTTCGTATTTCTTCATCACTTCCTGCGCATCGTATGGACCGTAGAATGGCTTGCCGGTGGAATCATTGCCGGGTCCAGCGTGATCGCGCCCCACGACAAAATGGTTCGCGCCATGATTGCGACGGATGATCGCATGCAGAAGCGCCTCCTTGGGTCCTGCCATACGCATGGCAAGCGGCAGCAGGCTGAGCATGGTGCTGTTCTTGTCGTAGTGATTGTCCACCAGCGCCTTATAGGTGCGGACACGGGTGTAGTGATCCACGTCGCCGGGCTTGGTCATACCGACAGTGGGGTGAACCAATAATGAGCCTTTGACTTCTGCGGCGGCGCGCTTCGTTAATTCCTCGTGGATGCGATGCAGGGGATTACGGGTCTGAAATGCGACCACATTGTCATGTCCCATTTCTTCGAGTTTTTCACGCACCTGGGCAGGCGTGCAGCGTAAATTTATGAAGTCATAATACTTGGGTAGGTTGAGAACTTTCAACGGACCTGAGATACAGACCTTGTTCCAGCGCTGCATTTCTGAGACCATTGGGTGCTTTGAGTCGGTCGTACCGTATGCCAGAGCGGCTTCGGTCTGGGTATCCCAGTGATAGACCTCGTCGAGGGTCATGATCGCGATCACATCGTTGTTCGTATTTCGCAGGACAATATCGTCACCGACGGTCGGCAGCTCCTGCGGGTCAGCCGTCAGCGTGATGGGAAGCGGCCACAACGTCCCATCCGCGAGACGCATTTCCTTCAAGACGCGCTCATAATCCGCTTTGCCCATAAAAGTTGTCAGCGGTGAAAAGCCTCCGGTGGCAAGTAATTCCAGGTCACAAAGATTTCGCATGGTAATCTTAATGGAGGATAATTTCGGAGCTCGGGCGAGCAGCTCATCGCGTTCCTGTCCTTCCACAACAAGATTGACCAATTTCCCGCCGTAGGGGGTAATAAGTTTTGCTTTCGACATTAGTTCTCCTTATCGTGCACAGATTTCTCTGTTATTTATTTTTAGACACGAGACGCAATTATATCCTAAAATTCAGTGAATGAATTTTGGAATTTAAACCTGAGATCGCAAATTCACTCCAAATCTGGAGGGAAAATCCTGATTTTTTTGCACGTATAATACAACCCATGACGCCAAAACATCTCCGCAACCTTCTCTTTGGCTTGCTTGTACTGGGTTATCTCTACTACGGCTTTCAATATATTCAAAAAACTGCCATCCTCGTAAACAATCACACGTATTACGTGCTTTTTGACGACGCGATGATCTCCATGCGCTACGCCTACAACATTGCACATGGACACGGATTGGTCTGGAACCCCGGGGAATATGTGGAAGGCTATACCAATCCGCTCTGGGTTGGCTATATGGCGCTCTTTCACCTGCTGCCCATTTCAATGGACACGATCAGTTTTTACATCCAACTAAGTGGTCTTATCTTCCTTGTCCTGAGCTTATTCTTTGTCCGCAAGATCGTGGAGGAATTTACCGAGGATGTTTTTGTGATGCTCGCGGTAGTCGCATTTACTGCCTTTTATGGTCCGCTAAACATTTGGGGATTGCTGGGGATGGAGGTCAGCATCCTCACGTTGATCCTGAACGCCGCGATCCTGATCGCCCTGCGCAATTCATCCCACTTCACCCCCTGGACCTACATCCTGCTGGCCGTTTCGACGCTCTTTCGCATCGACATGGCGATTCCCTATGTCATTATTCTGGGTGTCTTATTTTTCGCCCAGCCACAATTCCGCAAACAACACCTTGCCTGGGGGCTGGGTTTATTTGTACTATTCCTGGGCGGGCAAACATTGGCGCGCTATTTGTATTATGGGGATGTATTGCCAAATACGTATTATCTTAAAGTCGTAGGCTGGCCCATTTCCCTGCGCGTCATGCGTGGACTGTACGCCTTTATCTGGTTCACTTATTACAACAATTGGGTCTTTACTCTGCTGCCCTTCACCCTCCTCCTCTTTCGCCGCGATTGGAAAACGCTCCTGCTCTTCCTGCTGATGATCGGACAGATCGAATATAGTGTCTATGTGGGAGGAGATGCCTGGGAAAGCCATGGTGGTGCAAATCGCTATATTGCGCTCGTCATGCCGATCTTCTTTATCTTATTCGGATTGACAATTCAGGAATTACTGGCAAGAGCAGTGACCAGCCTGGGATCCGTGAGGGGCGCGGTCCTTGGAGCTCGTATTGTATATGTGCTGATCTTTGTGATCGCCATGATCAATTTCAACCTTCTGCTTGGCGATTGGAAATCCATCGAACGCTGGCAGTTTGCCCGCCGACCAGATTATGTGGCGGGAAATGAGCGCAACTTACGCATCGCCCTTGGGTTGCAGGAGATTACCAAGCCTGGAACATCTATCGCGGTCATTGGTGCGGGAACCATTCCCTACTTTCTGCCCGACGACTTTGCCATTGATATTCTCGGCAAAACGGACCCCGTCATCGCACATGGACCTATTCGTCCATCCCTGGGCATTCCCGATGTGGCATTTTTCCAGCCTGGAAATGAAAACCGGATGCGCCCCGGTCACATGAAGTGGAATTATGCCCATACCTTCGGCGAGCTCAAGCCCGATGTGATCGTTTCCCTTTGGGACGAGACCGGCAAGGAAGCAGAACCCTACCTGCAGGATTATGTGCTGGCCTCGGTCGGAAATAAGATCAGCGTCTATGTGCGCAAAGATTCGTCGCACATCTTGTGGGAAAACGTCAGCGCGGAGTGATGTTCGCTACTACGGCGTGGACACCAAATCATTACGAAGAAACAAACGAAAAAACTCCTCAGACAAAATGAGGGTGTAATGCTCTCGCAAATACTCCTCCAGGGCGGGAATTTCAAAACGTGCCATGAGCACCTGCTCCGGTCGATACTCGCCCATCGCCCGCAGAATATCTTCAACTGTCAGGCTGCCTGTGGCTAATCGCTTGCTGGAGAAGGTCGCCAGAACAGGAGGGACCGGTCGCTGCACGCGAAACGCATACATTGGCATATCGGTCACGATCCAGTTTGTCTGATCGGCATACTCACTCATCGTACGAAGGACTTTTAATTTCCCCGGCGTCGCCCGCAGATTAAAGTCCGTGATGCGAGGCTGATACATCAGCTCTCGATCCAGTACGGGCGCATAAGATGTGTACACCCATAGAAATCCGGCTAGAGCAAGTATTGCCAGTACCGTTTGAAAGCGCAAAACATCCACGAGCTTTCTCAGGCGAATAAGAGATAAGAGTCCATCTCCAAGGGCTGCAGCAGCCATCATTGCGATGGGGATCGTAATCAACAACTGGTGATGATAAAAAACAGGCGAGTAAAAGCTGAACAATCCATACGCCAGCACTGCCCACGCCAGTGGATAGAGTGTGAGCCAATTCCGCTTGTAAATACTTACGAATGCGCCGAACACACCCAGCACCAGCAGCGGGACCGCAGCCTGTAGATGAGAATTGATCGAAAAACTTTCGCTTTGAAACGCTTCCTGGGTGGGGGCGGCTAGCGGCGGGAAGACGATCAGCCACACATTTTGCGGACCCACCATGATCAATCCCAGCAACGCACCAAGCCCTGCAAAGCTAAGGCTCCAGATCAAGGCCGGTCGCAGCATCTTCCATGACAGACCTTCGTCCTTCTTTTCAAAGTAAGCGGAAATCGTGATGCCTATAAAGAAAATCGGCGCAAAAAAACCGGTAAAGAGCTTGATCAGCACGGATAAGGCCAGCATAAAGCCGGACAATACCAACCACAGGTCCCTGTGCTTCTGATGCCAAATGGCAACAAAAAGCATGGATACGACAGCCAGTGCAATCGACGGCACACCGATCATCACCGATACACTCAGGTCCAGGTATCTCGGCACTAAGATCATGAGAGGCAGAAACGCGATTGCAGCGAGTTTCCCCCAGGTCAATTGCAGGAATTGCGCGCCAGCCCAGACCAGCAGAGTGGAAAACAACAGAACGAGCATGCGCGCAGCGTTCACTTCAAGGCCGGTGACACGAAATACCAGCGCCAAAATTTGATTGAACAACGGCGGCTGATCACTGGAGACTTCGCTGTACATGGGGTGACCCAGTTCGACCAGCATCGAACGCATTAAGTTCAGTCCCTCATCGGTGTCATATTGAAGCTTTTCGCGAAATGGATAGTAGGAAAATGTAAAAATGAGAAATAGTAGAGCAAGGAGGATGGGCAAAATAGTGTTGCCCACATCATTCCACCAAGTTTTCTTCAAGAATTGCGTTTTCATGCGGAGTGGGATCGAGGAGAATTCACGTGCGGCGTTTCATTATATCATCGCGAAAATAACATACTTTCCGTCATTGCGAGGAGCGAACCAAAGAGAGCGACGAAGCAATCTCCCCCTACATGAAGTAAGATTGCTTCGCCCACTCGCCGTTTAAGGCTCGGGGCTCGCAGTGACGGGTAATGTATTGGTCTTCCAGGTGGTGATAAAAGCCGTAAACATGTCTCATGTTACAATTTCTTGGCGGAGATCAAGGATGAAGCAAGCAATACAAAAACTATTCCACAACGAGACCTTCGTTGCCACTTTATTAATTCTCCTGACAACTGTAATCACATACGGAATTAGCATCCCCCAGCTCGGATACTATCATGATGACTGGTTTGTGCTTTGGTCCGGTCAAATGCGCGGGGCCGAGAGTTTGATTCCGTTGTTTTCCACCGATCGCCCTTTCATGGGCGTTATTTATTCCGTTCTTTATCGTTTTCTGGGCGATAGCATCGTCAACTGGCATCTGTACGCACTGTTGTGGCGTTTCATCGGCGCGCTGGCATTTTTCTGGATCCTGCGTCTGCTGTGGCCGAATCAAAAATACCTCACCACGTTGATGACTGTACTTTTCATTATTTATCCGGGGTTTCTGTCGCAGCCAAACGCGAATACAAAGCAGAATCATCTTTATGGTTTTGGTACAGCTTTGCTATCCATGGCCTTGATGCTTCAGGCAATGAAGACAAGCAAACTAGGGTGGAAAATCGTTTGCAGCCTTTTTTCCATCGTCCTCACCGCAAATTATCTTTTCATTTATGAATATATGATCGGTTTTGAAGGGACCCGCCTGATCCTGCTTGACTATGTCTTGTTTCAACAAGGCTTTCGGGAGTTCCGCTCTCTGGCAAAAGAGATCCTGAAAAGAATCTGCCCCTACTGGATCGTTACTGCCGGATTCTTATACTGGCGCGTGTTCATCTTCGAAAGCTCCCGGAACGCCACAGATGCTTCCCAACTAGCCGGCAGTTACCTGAGCAATTTGCGCTACATGTCCATTCGGTTGATCCTGGAAACGGCAAAGGATTTCCTGGATTCCACGTTCTTTGCGTGGTTCGTCCAGCCGTATCAGTTGTTTTCTGCTGCCCAATATTCAGACCTGGGACGGGCGGTTATTATCGCAGCAATCGTCGTGGGTCTGGTATTTCTATACACATTTCACTTCCTAAAATGGTGGGGAGCAAACGGCGAAGCAGATACACCTCGATTGACAAAAGACTTCCTTTGGATGGGTGCCCTGGTCATCGTGTTTGCGGTTGTGCCGGTTATTTTTTCAGACAGGCAGTTGGAGCTTTATGATGCATACAAGAGCTATGGGCTTCATCCCATTCCGGGGGTCATGCTATTCGTCGCCGGGATGGTTCTCATGCTTCAGCCACGATTTCGCCGTCTGATCCTGCTCGGCCTGATAGGCATCTCAGTCACGACCCAGATTTTGAATGCAGACAACTGGGCACGATACTGGGATTACCAACGCGGGATGTGGTGGCAGCTCACCTGGCGCGCCCCGGATATCCAGGATGACACCCTGGTGATGTCCTACAGCACGGACGGATTCAATCCCGAGCAGGACTACGAAATTTGGGGACCACTGAATCTGATCTACAATCCCGGTCCGGCAAAGGCACCTGCCATTCAGGCAGAAGTGCTGAACTCAGACACTGCCTATAGCATCCTGAAGAAGGATGTGAAAAATAATCGCGTCCGCGATATCAAGCTGCACAGGGATTTCAACAACCTGCTCCTGACGAGCATGTCACCAGTATCCTCCTGCCTGCACATCATCGATGGATTCCTGCCAGTATATTCTGAAAGTGAATCCCTTTTGGTCAGGCAGGTGGGAACTTACTCACGCCTCGATCGGATTATTCCATCCGGGACATCGCCGGTCCCGCCTGCTGTAATATTTGGCT
>Ga0065707_10083182_pt1 | contig 10100 bp, 9 predicted proteins | sample SwiRhicommuniRL3_FD_59094 | JGI IMG/M metagenome (GOLD analysis project Ga0065707, IMG submission 59094) | Switchgrass rhizosphere bacterial communities from Rose Lake, Michigan, USA - RL3 v2 (version 2) | ecosystem: Host-associated > Plants > Roots > Rhizosphere > Soil | place: East Lansing, MI... | reverse complement strand
CGGCGATGTCGTCGCCAAGCATCGCGAAATAGTCCGCGACGATCGTGTCATTCTGCTCATCGGACCAGTCACCGGCCATGGCGGCTCCCGAGCGAGCTGGCCAAGATGGAAGAGGCCTGGATCATACCAGCAACTGCGCCGGCACACCGAGCGTTGGCCCGGCGTCGGCGAGCCGCTGGTCGAGTGTATGCACCGTCGCGCCATGCTCCGATGCGATGGCAAGGTGGAGCGCGTCGCCAGCGCGAAGCCCCAAGGTGTGCTGGTCGGCAAACCTTGCCGCCGCCCGAAACTGTCCGCCTGTCACGGGCAGCACGGTGAAACTCTCGGCAACGAGCTTATTGAACATGGCGAGCGCTGCCGCGCGCTGCTCGAGGGTGATCTGTCCGGTCCCCAGCTTGATCGCCATGGCCGACGACATCTCGGTGACGGTCCAGTCGCTGATCAGCAGCTGCGCCGGGTCCTGCTCCGCCAGCCATGCCTGAACGCGCGGCGTCATCACTTCGTTGGAGAGCGCCGCGATGATCAGCGACGTGTCGAGATAGAGCATCAGTAGCGATCGCCATCCCGCATCGAGCGCACGAGATCGGCGGCGCTCTGGGACTGGGGCGGCATCGCTGCCGTCAGCGCTTGGAGCCGCGCGGCATCGATCGCCTTGCGCGGCCTCGCCACAGCGGTGAGCCGTGCAACCGGCTTGCCGCGGCGGGTGATGTCGATCGAATCGCCAGCCTCGACCCGGTCGACCAGCTCGCTCAGATGGGCTTTGGCATCCGCCAGACTGATCGCATCCATGTCACGCTCCTGACCATGTAGATGGTCATGTAGCGCATCGGGCTTAAGAGTTTCAGCAGGAGGCTCGCCGGATATCTTTTCGATTACCTCAGCTCACTCAATCTGAAGCTGTTGACACCATCGTGAAGCGGATATTCCTTGCCTCCCCACTCGAACGTCCCGTTGACGCTCGGCGGCAGAACCAGTTTAGCCCTGATCTTTCCGTTCATGCGCCGGTATTGCGCTCTGACTGTCCCCCGCGGATGCGGCGCAACGACGTCGAGGCGGGTGAGCGTTCCCAGATTGGGCGCGATTCGAATTGTCCGATAGCCGGGAGAATCGGGACGGATGCCAGCGACAATCTGCAACAGGTCTGCTGTCGGATGCGCGCTCCACGCGTGGGTGTCCGTACGGGATGGGTCCGGCTCTTCCGGCCATGACGTAAAATTCTGCTTCAGCAGGGAGCGCCAGGCACGCAGGACGCCGGCATAGCGCTGGCCCTGTCCCGCATGGTCCAGCGCTCTCGCCAGATAAAAGGCGAAATAATAGGTTACAGGCGTCACTCCCGGTGGCGCATCTATGCCCTGGTCGGGCAGCAGGATGCGGTCGAATATGGCAGTATGATCGAAGGCGGGCGCGACATCATATAATATGGCGAGCGAGTTGCCTTGCTGGCTGAAGCTGTCTCGGTCCGGACTGTCCGCGAAAAGACCGCGTGTTGAATCCCAGCATCGTTGACGGATGGCTTGGGCAAGTCGTGCCGCATCCTGTTTGTCGCGCCCCGCTCGGGTCGCATCGCCCAAGGCGCCCTCCATTTCCGCCATGTCGCGCAGGGCCCCCAAATACAAAAGACTGATGACGCAGCTCGGCTCTTTGGGCTGCGGCCCTTTCAAAGAACGTCCTGCTAGGCTCGGCCGCCAATCAATGAAATGCCATCCCGGCACCTTGGACAGCAGGCCGCCCTCGCTGCTGTATCGACTATACCAATCCAGAACGGCTCTCGCGCCATTGAGGTTGCGGCTGACTGGAGCGGTGTCGGGTGAACGCATCCAATAATCATGCAACATACCCACCCAAATCAAGCCGAACGGAGGGATGCTGTTCTTGGCGTTGACCGGCCAAGCGCCCTGCGGAATTCCATCGATGACGCGGGAGGCGTCGAATGCGTCCAGCGCCTGCTCGGCGAGGCGAGTATCCCCCGAAACCGCATAACTGATCAAAGCTTCGATGCGGGTGTCGCCGACATATTGCGTCTGCTCCCAATAGGAGGTGTCCATGAACGTCTCATGCGCATCGAGCAGCGTCGTGCGCCAGCCTATCTGCCAAATCGCGTTCAGCTCGGGATCATTGCTTTTGAAACGGGCGCGCTGTTCGAAAGGATAGCCGGTTTCATGGGTGTTTAGGGTATTCAGGATCAACGGCTGGGATCCGGTCTTGATCTTTAGTTCAACGAACCGCCAGACGCGATACCAGAAGGGCTGATAGTGCCGATCGGCACCGCCATCAGGCAAGAACTGGTCGCTGATCCCCAGAACCTGGCCATCGATCGACGCACGGTCGGATAGCCGGACCCGTTTGTCGTCATACAGGGCTTCGGTATAGGTGAGCGTGATCTTGCTCCCCCTGCCGCCTGTCGTCACGAGTTCCGGGTAGGCGGCTATGACTCGTCCGGCATCAATGAGGATTGTGGCCTCGCTGTTGGGTGCGACGTGAACCGCCGAGCGCGGGAAGCGGCTTGCCTGAACACCGACGGCTCGGACGACGCGTCCGCTATTGATTGCCCTGTACAGCATTTGTGGCAGGGGGTTCTCGATCAATGTCCAAGGCGCTTTTTGACCTGCCTCGACCGCCGCGACCGGCGCGCTCCAGTCCCCCGCTGTGTCGCGGCCCAGCTCCCATCCCCAGGCACGGTCCTCGCCCTTGTGTGTCTCTGGCGCGCCGGCGGAATAATAATGGTGTTCGATGTCGCCGAATGCCTTGAGTATCTGTGGGAAAGCATGTGTGACCGATCGTGATGAATCGACGCGGACCTGCCAGTCCTTATCCGTGTCGACGGCATTCAGAGTAGCATCGACGGCCTCCAGGAAGAATCCGGGACGTGAGGAAATCTGTGCGGCCGGAGCCATGCCGGCATCATTCCATATCTGAGCGGCGATGATGTTGCGGCCTCTTTGAAGAAAGGGTGCGAGGTCGAGCTTCTCGAAGCGCCAATGGTCAAGATCGCCTCTGGCCGGGCCTTGGGCCACGCGTTTGCCATTGATGAAGAGGACGAAGCGGTTGTCGGCGCTGACCCGCACAGGATAATGGCTCGGGCGACCGGGCAAATCCAGAGTGCGGCGAAATTGAAGCGCGACAGGCGTTTTTCTGGCCTGAGTAGCCTGCGGATGCGTGATCCACCGACCCGCAGCCTGTGAAGAAGTTGCGCAGGCCATCAGCGCCAGGAGAGAGCCGAGCAGAATTGATGTTTGCAGCATCCTAATCCCCTTTGCGCTTCAGCGCTCTTTCGTAAGACCTGACTTGAATAGGAACCTCTCGACGGATACAAGTCACAATCGTACGATAGCGTATTATAAATGTGAATGACAGGGAGGAGGGTATGTCGGAACGCTCCAGAAGATGCGGGGCCACGTGGATCGCTGCATCGTTCATCGCACTATTCGTGACGGGCATCGCCAAGGCTCAGGATGGAGGCGTAAGCCAGGCCTCTGCTTCGACAGCCTCCACCTTGTTGGCGAGCTTCGAAAATCCACCCCAGGAGGCAAAGCCGCGCGTCTGGTGGCATTGGATCAACGGCAATGTCGGCCAGGAGGGTGCCCGGCTCGATCTTGAATGGATGCAGCGTGTCGGCATTGGGGGTGTCCACGTCTTTTCGGGTGGACTGCCCGGACCCGTTGTCGTGGAAAAGCGCGCGCCCTTCATGAGCGAAGTTTGGAAGGCAACTTTGCGGCAATCGATTGCCATTGCCCATGCGGCAGGCATGGAGGTGGGAATAGCCGGCGCCCCCGGTTGGAGTCACACCGGTGGCCCTTGGGTCCTCCCCGAAGACGGGATGAAGAAATATGTCTGGAGCGAAACCCATGTGACGGGTGGACGGCCATTCGACGGGATGTTGGCGCCGCCGCCGGGTGTGAGCGGGCCATTCCAGCATATCGGCCGTGCGGGCAACGGCCCCGCATTGTACCGAGACTCTTATGTGATCGCTTACCCCACGCCCCGAGGCGAGAGCGCGAATATGCGACCGGTCTTGTCGGCCAGCGATCCGTCGGCGGATCTTGCCAGCATCGGCGGTGAGGATTTGAGCGCCAAGATCAGCTTGGCCGTGACGCAGGACGGGACTGCTTGGGTTGAAGCACGCTATCGCTCCGCTACCCCTGTCTCCGCCGTGACCCTTGGTCTTCCGAGAGGGGCGGTCGTGGAGCTGCGCGCCAGTAATGACGGCAGAAACTATCGAACCATTGCGCGGGCACTGGTGGAATCACCCAAGCAATTGACCCACCCGCTGGTCCAGCAGACCACTGCCTTTCCTGCCACGAAAGCTCGCCTTTTCCGTGTTGTGCTGAAACCGATTGCGCAGCCCGCACCGCTGCCGATGGGACCGGGGCCGGCCCCAGTAGCGCCGCCTCCGCCGGCGAAGGTCGATCTGTCCAAAGTTGCTTTTGAAAACGGCGCGCGCGTCAACAGGTTTGAGGCGAAAGCCGGTTTCCAGCCATCCTTGGGCGACGATGATCTGGTGACGCCCGCCATCCCCGCCTCAGCCGCCATCGCGCGGAGCACTATCGTGGACCTCACGCACAGGCTGCGGCCTGATGGACGGCTCGACTGGACGCCGCCCAGGGGGCGATGGACCATTTTGCGTTTCGGATGGTCGCTGACCGGCCAGACCAACGGCCCCGCCGAGCCGGAAGCGACGGGCCTTGAAGTCGACAAGCTCGATGCGGATGCGGTAAGGCGCTATCTCTCAACCTATTTAGGCCTGTATCAGCAGGCAACTGGCGACGCGCTCGGCTCGCAGGGCATTCAGACCCTGTTGACCGACAGCTGGGAGGCGGGGGTGCAGAACTGGACACCGCGTCTGCTTTCGGAATTCACCAAAAGGCGCGGCTATGACCCCCTGCCATTCATGCCGGTTCTGGCCGGCCGAGTGGTGGATACCGCCGATGCAAGCGATCGTTTCCTGTGGGATTTCCGACAGACATTGAAGGAGATGGTGGCGGACAATCACCAGCGCGTTCTCGCCGACATGCTCCATGCAAAGGGCATGGGCTATTATACGGAAGTGCAGGGCGATACGCCTCGCGCGATCGCAGACGGCATGACGCTCAAGGCGCGATCCGACATACCGACCGCCGAATACTGGTATCGCTCTTTCGCCGCTGGTCCCGGCCAGCTTTCGCTGAAGGTCGATTTGGAAGAAGCTGCGTCTGCTGCCCACGTCTACGGCAAGCAGTTCGCGGCGGCCGAAGCGCTCACCGTAGCCGCCTCCGCCGACCCCTGGGCCTTTGCGCCCGCGATGTTGAAGCCCGTCGCAGATGAGATATTCGCCCGCGGTATCAATCGCATCCTACTGCACGATAGCCATCACCAGCCCCTGCCGGATGCGAAGCCTGGTCTTATGCTGATGATGTTCGGCCAGTTCTTCAATCGAAACGACACATGGGCGGAAGATGCAAAGCCCTGGGTCGATTATCTTGCGCGCACCTCCTGGTTGCTACAACAGGGCCGCTTCGTGGCCGACATCGCCTACTTCTATGGGGAGGATCGGACACCGACCGAGCTGTTCCGAAACCGGCTCAACCGCGATACACCGCAGGGCTATCGCTACGACTACATCAATCCCGAAGCTTTGCTGACCCTGTTGACGGTCAGGAACGGCCGGATCGTCACACCCGGCGGCATGGACTATTCCGTGCTGTTTATCCCTCCGCATGTAGAGCGCATGACGCTTGCTGCCATCAGCAAGCTGCGCGATCTGGTGGAGGCTGGTGCCGTTTTGGCGGGCGCGAAGCCTAAAGGCGGGCTTGGTCTTTCTAGCCCGGATGCGGCGGTACAGCGTGTCGCCGATGCGATCTGGGGCGCTGATCCTATTGATCAAGATGGGCGCGAGGTCGGCAAGGGCCGGGTGTATGCCACGCTTGGTCAGGCGCTGGCCGGTCAGGGCATCGCGCCTGACATTGCACTCTCCGGCCAGTCCACACAGAGCAGCATCCTAAGCCTGCATCGACGTACTGCCGATGCCGATATCTATTTTCTTTCCAACCAGACGGCGAAGCAGGAGAGGGTGGAGGCCACCTTCCGCGTTACCGGCAAGGCGCCGGAACTGTGGCGCGCGGAAACTGGGGAGAACGAACCGATCAGTTACCGGCAAGCGGATCAGGGCACGACCGTAGCACTAACGCTGAACCCGAAAGAAGCGTTCTTCATTGTCTTCGCGCGTCCGTCAAAGGAAACCGTCTGGACTGCACCGCCGCCGATCATCCGCCCTTTCCGGACCCTCGCGGGTCCATGGGTTGTCACGTTCCAACCAGGCCGTGGAGCGCCTAAGAGCGCGACTTTCAACCGGCTGTCATCCTGGACGGAAGCGAGTGATCCCGGCATCCGCTATTTTTCGGGCAGCGGCACCTATTCGCAATCCATCTCTGTAGCCAAGACAGCATTTCGCAAGAATCGTCGTTTCCTTCTCGACTTGGGTGAGGTGCGGGATTTGGCCGCCGTGACGGTAAATGGAAAGCCGCTCGGAACGGTGTGGCACGCACCCTATCGGATCGATGTGACGAACGCGCTTCGCTCGGGCGCCAACAGGATCGACATTCGCGTGGTGAACCTCTGGCCGAACCGCCTGATCGGCGATAAGCAGCCTAACGCGAAGCCGATCGCCTTTGCGCCGCAGGCATCCTATCGCGCCGATTCACCTCTGCTGCCATCAGGCTTGCTGGGCCCGGTCATTCTGATGACGAACGACATAGGGTCCAAGTGATCACGCCTGGATCACCGGCACCGGCCTTTGGTCGAATGACAGCTCGATCTACCATCGCAGCTTAAGCGCCTCGAAACCCATCACGGGCCCACCGAAGGCGGAAGACGCCTCCTGACTCCCGTCCAGTTCGAAATCCGGAATCTGCCTCAGCCATTCGTGCAAGGAGATCATGATCTCCCGCTTGGCGAGGTGGGATCCGATGCATCGGTGAGGGCCCACCCCGAAGGTGACGTGGTTGTTCACCTGGCGGTCCAGGTCGATGCTTTGCGGATCCTTGAACACTGAGACGTCTCGGTTCGCTACCGTGTTCGGCAGAACGATCCGGTCGTTCCGGCGCAGCTTTACGCCCTTGAACTCGCAATCGTGCGTCACCCGCCGGTAGATGTTCGATACGGCGTTGATACGCATCAACTCTTCGAGCGCGATCATGAAAGCGGATGGATCGTCCATCCGATCATGAAATTTCTGCCGCGCATCCCGGCTGGTCGCCAAATAGCGCCATATATAGGTCATTGTATTGGTGACGGTATCCAGTCCCGCGACATAGAGCAGGAAACCGCAATTGATGATGCCTTCCCACCGATGCTGGTTCCCGTCAGCGTCCCGCGCCTGAACGATTGTGCTTGCGATGTCGTTGCCGGGATCACGCTCCTTTTCACGGAACAATTGCTCGAGAACTTCGAATATCTCCTGCAGATTGGCCGCGCGGATGTCGGGGTCGGTACTGCGGAAGAAGGTGTCCGAGATACGCAGGAACTCCGGCAGGCGCTCTTCCGGCAGGCCGAACAGCTCGAGAAAGGTGGCAGTCGGAAACTTGGCGGAATAGTCGGCGACGAAATCGCAATGGCCGCTGGCCGCAAAGCCGGAGATGAGTCGTTCGGCCCGGTGTTGCAGGCCATCGGTCATGCGGCGAACGGCGAGCGGTGTGAACATCGGCGCGAGGAGCTTGCGAAACACATCATGCTCCGGCGGATCGACCCCGTTCGGTTGAAGCACGGGATAGGGCTCCAACGGCGGCACCTGCGCGCCGCGGGTCGAAAACATCTCATGATTGCGATAGCCGTCGACGACGTCATGGTAGCGCAGGAACACCCAGTGACCGCCATTGCGCGGTGTGTAGAATATCGGCGGCGCCCCCTGCTCCACAAGACCGTGCCAGATCTGCACGGGGTCCGGGCAGCCATTAGGCATTGAAAAGAAATCGAAATCGACGATCAGTTCAGGCGGCACATGATCGGGAGCTGGCGGGGCGAATTGAGACGTCATGCCGAGGCCCCCTTGGCGATGCGCAGCGCGCCTTCGGGGCAGTTGCGGACGGCAAGGCGGACTTTTTCCTCAAGCTCGGGCGCAAATTCGGGGTTCTCGATCACAACCTTGCCTTCGACGGCGTCCGTCGAGAAAACCTCCGGGCACAAATCCTCGCATCGGGCATGCCCCTGACATGCCTGCAGATTCGCGATCACTCTCATCGACAGCGCCCCTCCTGGCTACTTTGGATAGCATGTCTATCACCGGCCCCAGAGATGGCCCATCGCGACTTACGGGTACATCCGGACAGAATGCATAGGATCGGTCACATTCCGGCTCCGGTCGAACCGCTGCAGCAAAACGGCCGGTCAACGGGGGCCATCCATAGAGCGCGATCGGGCACGGCTCGCGACGCCCTTACCAATGGCTCAGAGCTTCTTAAGCGCTTCCTGTGCGCTCCGGCTATCGCGGATCGGACGTGATGATCAGAAATCCAACGTCACGGATTGATCGAAGGTCAAAAAGCGGTGGGCAAACTTCCACCGGCCTTCCGCCTTTACGACCCTGTCCCGATGCCGGCCGCTCACGACGATCTGCGCCGACATCGGCGAGGATCCGGCATTGACGTTGACGATGAAATATTTGGCGAAGACCCCGTCATCTTCTTCTTCGATCACAAGGTTGAAGTGGTAATGGCGGTTCTTGCCATTGGCTTGCCTGTCGGAGACTTGTGCATGCTCGATCTGGGCAGGGATGCCTTCATATCTCATCTCGATGCCCTCCATCTCCGTAACGATGTCGGGGGTGTACAGAGCTTCCATGCCGGTCCAATCGCCATAATCGGAGCAATGCGCAAAGCGGGCCACGAGCTCTTGAATTTCCATCTTGTCTTCGACCGTCAGCACATCTTTCTCCCACACTTCTCACCAAATTAGCGTGCATCTGGCTGCGGTGGCGGGGCCACCTCGCGATCATGATGCGCCTCGGCGCGGGTATTTCCGACCAAATTCGACTGGAGCATAGCCACGCCATTGCCGACCTGCAATTGATTGGACCACGGGTCCAAAGGCGCTGTGGGGTTCCGATCGAGGTTGCGGGCTTCCCCTGCGGGTGAGGGCATTCGATGCACGTCGCGGTTCGTTCAGACGCCGAAGCCGCCCGACACGGAGATCCGTTGTCCCGTCACATAAGCGGCTTCGTCCGACGCGAAGAACAGGCAAGCATGCCCGATTTCCTCGGCCGTGCCCAAGCGCTTGAGGCACAGCAAACGATGCGTATTGTCCATCCAGCGCTGGTCGATCTGTCCCAGCCGGCTCAGCTCATGGAGTTGTCCCGCATCGATCACGCCGACCAGGACGGAATTGGCCCTGATCTTGTGTCGGCCTTCCTCCTTGGCGATGCCGTTCACCAGTTGCTCGTTCGACGCCTTCACCGCGACGGACATGCCGTCGCGCGAAGGCCACCAATCATGCCCCGCCGAACCGAGCGTCACAAAGCTACCGCCCCCTCGATCCCGCATGTGCGGAATGACGGTTTGCGCCACGCTGAGGAAGCCGTGAACCTCGACATCGAACGCGTGGCGCCATTCGTCCATCGGTGTTGAGGATAGATAGCGCTGGTTGACCAGGGGGCCCGCGGCCCAGACCACGCTGTGGATGCGGCGATGGTGGGTGATCGCTTCCTCGATCGTCGCGCGAACCTGCTCGGGGTCGGTCACGTCCGCCCGGTGGATCGTTGCGTTGCGACCGCAGGCACGGGCTTCTGCCGCAATCTGCTCGGCCCGCGCTTCATTGCTCCGATAGACGATCGCAATGTCGCATCCTGCGCGGGCGAAGACGCGTGAGATGCCGCTGCCGATGCCGCCCGCGCCACCAAATAACAGCGCGCAGCCCTCAGGAAATGTCGCCAATTTTAATCCCCCTCTTTCACAGGCCTGATGTGGGATGGCGTCCAATGTGGCCGACCACCCCTTTCTTGATACTGCCCTTGGCCTTGCTGACGCGAACTTGCCGCGGATTTTCCCTTTGATTCGCCATGCGGGGATGCTCCTTTATTATCGGCCGGGATCAGCCGCCACGAACCGGCCGGTCGGCCGCGAACATCGGCAGCC
>Ga0065707_10083181_pt1 | contig 10103 bp, 8 predicted proteins | sample SwiRhicommuniRL3_FD_59094 | JGI IMG/M metagenome (GOLD analysis project Ga0065707, IMG submission 59094) | Switchgrass rhizosphere bacterial communities from Rose Lake, Michigan, USA - RL3 v2 (version 2) | ecosystem: Host-associated > Plants > Roots > Rhizosphere > Soil | place: East Lansing, MI... | reverse complement strand
CCCGGTAGGAAATACAACTCTTACTTATTCAGCTACCGATGCCCATGGCAACACAGGTTCGGCGACACAAGTCGTAACCGTAATCGACAATACCCAACCCGTGATCAGTTGTCCGGCAAACATCACGATCGAGCCAACCTGTCCGACCGGCGCGATCGCGACGTACTCAACGCCGACGGCAACAGATAATTGCGGGGTGCAATCGGTTGTTCGAACGGCTGGGCCGGCCAGCGGATCACTCTTCCCGATTGGCACAACGACGGTGACGCATGTAGCGACTGACATATATGGCAATACGTCGTCGTGCAGCTTCACAGTAACGGTGCTCACGCCTCAGGCTGTCGTCCAGAATCTGATTAACCAGGTCAGTGCTTCGTCGCTGACCGGAACTCAGAAGAATGGATTGCTGGCGAAGCTGAATGCTGCGCTCACCGCCATTAACGGCGGGGGCGGAAATGCCTGTTCCAAGCTGAGCGACTTCATCAACAACGTTCAGACTCTGATAAGCCAAGGGAATCTTTCCGCGGCCACGGGTAACGCGTGGATCAGCTCGGCGAACCACGTGCGCAACACCATTGGCTGTACGACGCTACCCTGTTCGTAACGAAATCGCGGCCGGCTCCGCATGGCGCCGGCCGCACTTGAAAGTTTTAGCAATAAGTACGTCCCAAGCTCCCAGGTGAGGCTACTGCATCCGATTCGGGCGCGGGACTTAATAGAAAGGACTTTCGCTTCGCGTTCAGATTCGAGAGGACTTGCTAATAACAGCAATTAAGCTCAACCCCAAAAAGGAGAATGCAACATGAGTAAGCTTCGCTTTAGTTTAAATATCCTGGCCGTCGCAGCCTTTGTGCTGACGGTGACTTCGATGGCTAACGCCCAGGCTACGCGGACTTGGGTATCCGGCGTCGGCGACGACGCAAACCCCTGCAGTCGCACAGCCCCTTGCAAAACCTTCGCCGGCGCTATCTCAAAGACTGCCGTCAACGGTGAGATTGACGCGCTCGATCCAGGTGGCTTCGGTGCGGTTACTATTACGAAGAGCCTCACCATTGACGGCACGTGGGGTGGGGGCTTTGGCTCCATCCTCGCGTCCGGCACCAGCGGCGTGATTATTAACGACAGCTCGTCAGGAACGCCCAACACCGCGAACGTCACGTTAAGAAAACTCTCGATTAACGGGGCAGCCACCACGGCCGGAAGTGGGATCCGATTCATTTCAGGCAAAAGCATGAACGTCGAAGATTGTCAGATCTTCGGGTTTGTCGGAAGCGGCACGGTCGGAAGAGGCATCAGCGTCGAACTCTCGGGCGGCCCGAGGAACGTGTTCGTTAAGAACACGAACATCTACAATTGCACAGTCGGCATCAGGCTAGGGGCGACTGCCAGTTTCGTCGCCGCGACTCTGGACAACGTGAAGATTGATGCTGCGGGTGACCAGGTTGCTGGAACTACGGGCGTCGAACTTGCGGCCGGAGGATTCGCCGTTATTCGCAATTCGGAAATCTCACGTTGGCAGAACGGCATTAACAATACGGGTGGCGCCAACTCCGGAGCCCGCCTTATTGGCTCAACCGTATTTAGCAACTCGAACGGTATCAACGCTGGCGCAAGCCAAGCGCATGTTTCGTCGTCTGCGTTCCTGGGAAATACCGTCGGCATCGTGCTGGGGGGCGGTTCGGTCCTGACCGGTTGTGACAACTTCTTTGCCGGCAACACAACCGACGTTTCCGGTGGTGGCCTAACCAACCAGTGCGTTAAGTAACGTCGCCACGATACGAAGGCTTGCCACAAGCCTTTGTATCGCGGTTAACCTGTATTCGCCCGCGGAGGCGTCAGTCTCTTCCTCGATGACTGACGCACCGCGGGGCGATTTTTCTTTCACCCCCAACTGACGCTTCTCAACGCGCAACCAGAGCGCGTGCGGTTCGGGTAAGCAAGCCTGAAGCTGCCGCAACTTGCGCTCAATCAGCCGCAGATTCAATACTCCCTTTTACCGCGTTCATCGATCCGTTACGAGCGGCAGGCTTGACCACGATAACGCCCCGGACTAGACGGTTTTCTTTGCTCAATTGCCTCGAAAGCTAAATGTGATCGGTTCGAAGAGTCGGGCAAACTACTTAATGCACAATGCCCGTGCAGTTCGCCAGCTAATCAAGTCTGGCGACCTGCGCGGGCAGTTTTTTTGGCAAGTGAAAAATACCAATTTCCTGTTCACGCGCCGCTTTTACAAGTCCTTGACGGTGCTATGACACTTGGCTAAACTGCCATGTCATTAAGAAACCACACTCTAAGAGCGCACACTTTCTCCGATGAATTCGTGAGCTGAGGCGTTTGAATTTGTTAGCTGAGGCGTTCAACCGGGAAGATATACTGCCTAATCATCTACGCATTGCTGACTTGGCCTCGGATTCCAGCACCTGGGCCGACCCAACCCACCGGGATTCCGATGAACACTGTTATTAACTCAGAGAAGTTGCCACCCCGGCATGCGCCGCAGTTGCCGGATGAGCCGCTGTTCGTCGTCGAGGCGCGCAAGTCCGGGGTGGGCTTGAATCTCAAAGAATTATGGACCCATCGCGAGCTTCTCTATTTTCTGGTTTGGCGCGACGTCAAGATACGTTACAAGCAAACGCTTCTGGGTGCGGCCTGGGCCCTCCTTCAGCCGCTGCTCACGATGCTGGTTTTTACGTTCATCTTCAGCAAAGTAGCCAAGATTGATTCGAACGGAATTCCCTACCCCATTTTTGCATACGCAGGACTTGTACCCTGGACCTTCTTCGCTAATGCGATCACCACCAGTGGCAACAGTATCGTTGGCAGCTCTCACTTGATCACGAAAGTCTATTTTCCCCGGCCGATAATTCCGATCGCCTCGGTCTGTGCGGGTCTAGTCGATCTGGCCGTCGCCTTCCCGATGCTGGTGGTGCTGATGTTCTATTACCACATTGGGATTACAGTGACTGCTTTGTTTCTAATTCCACTGGTGTTGCTGACAACCCTGTTGGCGATAGCAGTGGGAATGTGGATTTCAGCGATCAATGTGAAGTATCGAGATGTGAAATTTGCGATGCCCTTCGTAGTCCAGATCTGGATGTACTTGTCTCCCGTTGCGTACCCGGCAAGTGTCATACCGGCGCGGTGGCGGATTCTCTATTCTCTTAATCCATTGGTGGGAATCATCGACAGCTATCGGACAGCACTTTTTGGCGGGGCATTTGATTGGAAAGAGCTAGCCATCTCCCTGGCTGTCACGTTCACATTTCTGGCTTACGCAGCGCAGCGATTTCGAAAAATGGAAAAAGGATTCGCTGACATTATTTAGCAAAATGAAACCGATCATTAAAGTGATGAATGTCGGTAAGCAATACCGGCTGGGATCTCCTCAAAGATCCTACCTGACGCTGCGAGAGAGTCTGTCCTCGCTGGCATCGGCTCCCTTCCGATGGCTGGCCCGTGAGAACTCTTCGAGTCACGAAACATTTTGGGCGCTGCAGGAAGTCAATTTCGAGGTAAATCCCGGCGAAGTAGTCGGAATCATTGGACGAAATGGGGCGGGTAAATCAACGCTCTTGAAGTTGCTGTCGAGGATCACGGAGCCGACCACGGGACGGATCGAACTCTACGGCCGCATCGGCTCGCTGCTGGAAGTTGGCACCGGCTTTCATCCCGAGCTGTCAGGACGCGAAAACATCTATCTCAATGGTGCAATACTCGGAATGGCTCGCTCAGAGTTGGCCCGCAAATTCGACGAGATCGTGGCGTTTGCAGAGCTGGAAAAGTTCATCGATACACCGGTCAAGCACTATTCCAGCGGGATGTACGTGCGATTGGCGTTCGCGGTCGCGGCCCACTTAGAGCCAGAGATTCTGATCGTTGATGAAGTCCTGGCAGTGGGTGATCTGCGGTTCCAACGTAAGTGTCTTGACAAGATGGAGAATGTCAGCCAGCAGGGTCGCACTGTCCTTTTCGTTTCTCACAACATGGCGGCGGTGACCCGTTTGTGCCAGCGCGCAATTCTGTTGGAAGAGGGAAGAGTAGTCCTTGACGACACGGCTGCCCAGGTCGTTAGTGCATACCTCGGCAACGCGGCGCGGAAGTCGTGCGCTGTTCGGGAATGGGAGGATGTCAGTCGCGCGCCGGGTGACGATGTAGTACGGCTGCGCGCCGTGCGCGTCAGGACCGAAGCTGGCGAAGTCAAAGATGCGGTAGACATTCGAAAACCTGTCATACTCGAGATCGAATACGATGTCTTGGTCCCTGGCAAACGACTCTCTCCCGTGATGAGCTGCATCAATGAAGAAGGCACTTGTGTCTTTTCTTCAGCCGGTATTTCTCCGCAATTTATGGACACCCAAGACTTGCACTTCGTCGGACGTTGTTTGTCTACTTGCTTTATCCCGGGTAACCTCCTGGCCGAAGGCGCTTTTACAGTCACGGTTTCCGTCAATAGCATTTTGGATGGCAATACCGCCCACGCGGTCGAACCAGATGCAGTGAGATTCCAGGTGGTTGACTCCCTGGATGGTAGTTCGGCACGCGGACTATATGGCGGGCCGATGGCAGGGGTGATGCGCCCTCTTTTGACATGGACTAGTAAACCGATTAGAACTGGTTCGGATTCGCTCGATCTTCACACGAATGACGGAAGCGCGCGGCAATGAAAAAAGCTAGGGCATACATAAACATCTTCAAGTTAAGGGTGAACATGGCCCTAAAGCGGAAGCGCCTCCATAACTATCCTGTACAAGCCTACATCGAGCCGACTTTGTTTTGTAATTTGCGTTGCCCGGCCTGCCCCACAGGTCTGCAACTTGGCTTGCGCCCTTCCGCCACCATGAAGTGGGACCTTTTTAAGTCCGCCGTCGATGAGATAGGCGATTACGTTTTCAGCTTGTACATGTACAACTGGGGAGAACCGCTGCTGCACCGGCAAACTCCGGAGATGATCCGGTACGCCAAAGAAAAAGGCATAAACATAATACTCAGCACAAATCTCAGCCTGAAGTTATCGGATGACTATATTGAACGGCTGGTACAGAGCGGCCTCGACCGGCTAACGGTCTCGCTTGATGGCACGACGGCAGAAACATATTCCAAATATCGTCTGCGCGGCGAGTTTCAACTCGTGCGCGAGAACATGGCGCGCATTCAAGCAGTGAAGAAAGAACTCGGAATGCAGACTCCCGAAATTGTCTGGCAGTTTCTGGTCTTCAAACACAATGAGGATCAAATCGAGGAGGCGCGGGCGGACTACAAGGAATGGGGCGCTGATGCTGTCTCAATCGAAGGGGCGATCATGCCGGTTCCACCATATGATAAAGGTTACGAGCCTTCGACAATTGCCACGTATAATATGTATGACCCTGACCATCACTTCCAGCGGGACACAGAAAAACATGATCGAAGCGGTCGCCCGTGTTCGTGGTTGTATGGTGTTTTTGTTTTGAATCCCAATGGCAAAGTTTCTCCCTGCTGCGCTTCTGCTGAAGAGGCTACGGATTTTGGTGAATACAAAGTCGGCGACGGGTTTTTTGACGTTTGGAACAATGCTGTCTTCAAACGGGCCCGCGCTTTATTTAGTAGAAACGGTCACTCAATACCTTCTGTCCCCGCCCCTGAGCCGACACAAAATGGTCTCGTTCAAATTCAACATACGACATCGAACCAGATAGGAAGCGAGGGGGCCGATCTTATTGCGGGAATGGGGTTGGGCGTATCCGGAGCGCTGAAGGGCGACGAATTGATCTGTGAGAAGTGTCCGATTCCCTGGCGGCAGGATGATGTACTGAACGTGATATCCGAGGAAGTAGTCCGGCTAGTTCGAATTATTCAAGTAAGCAATTCACTTAAGACAACCGCGCGCGCGGTATTCGCATACCTGCTGATGGGAGCGCCGGAGTTTCGTGTCTGGTCTCCAAGAGCCGTACGCAGACTGGTAAAATCCTTTAGTTTCACTGCAAATTTATGAAAGTCGTTGTCCTCGCGGGTGGCTTAGGTACACGGCTGTCCGAAGAAACTGAGCTAAAACCCAAGCCGATGGTCGAGATCGGAGGATTTCCGATTCTTTGGCATATCATGAAGCACTATGCGCACTTCGGACTTAAAGAGTTTTATCTAGCCCTGGGTTACCGAGGAGACGTTATCAAACGCTTCTTTGTCGACTACTACAGTCTCAACGGGAGCATGACGATCAGTTTCTCTGACGGCAAGGTCGATAGGCACGAGCAGGAATGCGAAGACTGGCTCGTTCATCTCAAGAACACGGGAGAGGAAACGAACACTGGCGGCCGGGTAAAAAGACTGGAACAGTATCTAAAAGACGATACTTTTGCACTTACCTACGGTGATGGGGTTTGCAATGTTGACCTGCAGGACTTGATCAGATTTCATCGAGCACACAAACGGCTTGCTACTGTAACTGCCGTCCGTCCACCGGCACGCTTCGGCGGGCTGATCTTCGACGGTGATATCGTCGTCGACTTTACTGAGAAGCCGCAGATCGGAGAGGGCTGGATTAACGGCGGATTTCTAATCCTGGAGCCTGAAATCTTCAAATACCTTGAAGGCGACGACAGCAGCCTCGAGGCTGATGTACTGGAACGCTTGGCAGCTGACCGGCAACTTGCTGCTTACCGGCACGAAGGCTTCTGGCAGTGTATGGACACTTTGCGAGATAAACGTTTGCTGGAAAGTCTATGGCAAGAGCGGCGGGCTCCCTGGAAGGTTTGGGAATGAGCAACGCGGGTTTCTGGCTTGACCGGCCGACGTTTGTCACCGGCGCCACCGGTCTCATTGGTGGTTGGCTCGTACGCACTCTGCTTGATGCGGGAGCGGATGTCGCCTGCTTAGTACGCGATTGGGTGCCGCAGAGTGAGTTAGTGCATCAGCATTTGATCGAACGCGTCAAGGTTGTCCGTGGCGACGTTGGCGACCAGGCGCTGCTGGAACGGACGTTGGGCGAATATGAGATCGACACGGTACTGCATCTCGCCGCGCAGACGATCGTCGGCATTGCCAATCGCAACCCGGTCTCAACTTTTGAAACGAATATCGGCGGCACCTGGGCGCTGCTGGAAGCGTGCCGCCGCAGTCCTACAGTGAAGCAGATCGTAATCGCTTCTTCAGATAAAGCCTATGGCGATCATGAGGTCCTGCCTTACAGCGAAGACGCACCGCTACAAGGGCGCCACCCATATGACGTGAGCAAATCCTGCGCTGATCTGCTTGCCCAGTCTTATGCCACGACCTATGGCTTACCGGTGGCTATCACGCGATGCGGAAATTTCTACGGCGGCGGAGATCTAAACTGGAACCGGATCGTGCCGGGCACCATCCGTTCGATCTTGCGAGGCCAGAGGCCCATTATTCGTTCAGACGGTCAGTACGTGCGCGACTACTTTTACGCTGAGGACGGCGCGCTGGTAAATATGACGCTGGCCGAAAGTGTGGCGCGCGATCCGGACTTACGTGGCGAAGCATTCAATTTCTCAAACGAAATACAGGTTACAGTACTGGAACTGGTCAAACGATTGCTGGCATTGATGAATTCAGAGCTCGAGCCCGAAGTGCGCAACGAAGTGACAAACGAAATCCGCCATCAATACCTCAGCGCGTCGAAGGCTCGCGAAAAACTCAACTGGCAACCGCAGTTTACTTTGGATGAAGGTCTGCGCCGTACGATTGATTGGTACAAAGCCTTCCTCGGAATCCAGGCATGAGCAATCCAGAGTCGCCCATCTGTCGGTCGTGCGGCTCGACCGAACTGCACCCTGTCCTCGATCTGGGCCACACTCCGCTCGCCAATGCCCTGCTGACACCGGAGCAATTGACAGAACCTGAGTCTGTCTATCCTCTCGAACTCGTTTTCTGTCACGCTTGCACGCTGGTTCAGATCACCGAGACGGTACCGCCGGAACAGTTGTTCCGCGAATACTTTTACCTGTCTTCTTTCTCTGATACGCTGCTTCAACATGCTGAAAAACTTGCTGCCCAGGTTACTTCTTCGCGCCGCCTCGGCACCAACAGTCTGGTAATTGAGATCGCCAGCAATGATGGTTATCTATTGCAATACTACAAAGGAGCCCATGTTCCCGTGCTGGGCATCGAACCGGCCACGAACATTGCCCGCGTCGCAGAAGAGCGTGGTGTTCCAACCTTATGCGAGTTCTTCGGCGAAGTTCTTGCCGAGAGGCTGCGCTCTGAGGGAAAGCTTGCCGATGTCGTGCACGCGCACAACGTGCTTGCACACGTCGCAGATCTCAACGGTTTCGTGCGCGGCCTTAGCTTGTTGTTAAAACCGGACGGAGTCGCGATTATCGAAGTGCCCTATGTCAAAGACATGATTGATCGTTGCGAGTTCGACACCGTTTACCACGAACACCTCTGCTACTTCTCGCTGACCTCGCTCGCGCGTCTTTTCGAGCGTCACGGGCTCGCCGTGACCGATGTCGAGCGGCTTGACGTCCATGGTGGTACGCTGCGCATTTTCGCTATTAAGGATGATCGACAATTGACCACCGCCGGTGTCTCACCATCGAGCGGTGATGGTACGACAGTCGGTCGTCCGCCCTCTGCTGTAGATAACCTGCTCCGGGAGGAACGCGAATGGGGCGTTGGCGACGTGAACTTCTACCTGGGCTTCGGCGCGAAGGTCGAAAACCTGCGCTGCAAGTTGCTGTCGTTGCTTCGCGAGCTGAAGTCGCAGGGCAAGCTAGTTGCCGTCTATGGCGCCTCGGCGAAGGGTAGTACGCTCTTAAATTACTTCGGCATAGGGAAAGAAACTGTCGATTTCGTTGTAGATCGCAGCACTGTCAAGCAGGGTTATCACACGCCCGGCACTCACCTACGCATTCACGCGCCCGCAAAGTTGCTCGATGACATGCCAGACTACGTGCTGCTACTGACCTGGAATTTCGCCGATGAGATTCTGGAGCAGCAGTCTGAGTACCGGCGAAGGGGCGGGCAGTTCATCATCCCGGTGCCGGAAGTGAGGGTGGTTTGAGCATAGCGAGAGAGGGGATACGGAGAGCGGAGGTGGGGATCATTTTCAGAGAGACGGAATTAAAAGGTGCTTTTGTGATCGAGCCGGAGAGGTACGAGGACGAGCGCGGCTTCTTCGCACGCAGCTTCTCGCATCGTGAATTCGAGGCCCGCGACATCAATCCACGCCTCGTCGAGTGCAACATCTCTTTTAACCGTCGCCGGCACACGGTGCGCGGGATGCACTTCCAGCAGGCTCCGCACGCTCAGGCGAAGCTGGTACGTTGCACTGCGGGCGCGATCCACGACGTGATCATAGACCTGCGCCCCAACTCGGAGACCTTTGGCCGATGGGTCGGTGTCGAGTTGAACGCCGAGAACCACCTTATGCTCTACGTCCCGGAAGGTTTCGCACACGGTTTCCAGACTCTGGTGGACGACACGGAAGTTTTTTATCAGGTGTCGGAATACTATGCCCCCGAGAGTTGCGGCGGAGTGCGCTGGAACGATCCGGCTTTCGGAATTCGCTGGCGCGAAACGGAGCAGGTGATCATTAACGAGCGGGATCGAACCTATGGAGATTTTCAGCTCTGAAAGCAAAGCCAGTCTTCTTCGGCTGGTAGGCTGCTCCGTTACCGAAAGAGATTCGCCGCGTCCTCTAATCTTAATTGAAGGTAAGGTTTATGGCTTCCGAGATCATTGCTGACAACAACACTCTCGCTCACGCCCTGGCAATTGCCGGGGAGAACGAAGGGTTGCGTAGCGCCATCTTCGAGCTGTTACGACACGCTGAATGCGAAGCCGAAAACCCCGCGCGATTCCGCGAACAGGTGAGGTGGCCGCTTATACTCTCGCTGCTTAGCCGGGCGAAAACTCATCGTGTCGTGTTGGAGAACGGATTGATTTTTGAGGTCTATGCGGATAGTCGTATTGAGCAGGCGTTGCTCTTGAGTTCGGAGGCAAATCCCGACCACGTGTGGGAGCCTCAGACCACCAAGCTGCTCATTGCCCTCGCCACCAATGCCGCTCATGTGATTGTCGGCGGCGCTTATATAGGCGACCACGTGCTACCACTCGCGCGGGCAGCCGCTGGACGCACGCCTCCCGGAGTGATTCACGCT
>Ga0065707_10083180_pt1 | contig 10104 bp, 10 predicted proteins | sample SwiRhicommuniRL3_FD_59094 | JGI IMG/M metagenome (GOLD analysis project Ga0065707, IMG submission 59094) | Switchgrass rhizosphere bacterial communities from Rose Lake, Michigan, USA - RL3 v2 (version 2) | ecosystem: Host-associated > Plants > Roots > Rhizosphere > Soil | place: East Lansing... | reverse complement strand
CATGAATACGAGCCGAAAGCGCACCTGCCGGTGCCCGGCGCGCTCGACTTGTGCTTCATCGCCGATCGGCCGCTGGATCAGGTGATCGAACGTCTGCGCCGCGAGGGGGTGAACATCATCGAAGGGCCGGTGGCGCGCACCGGCGCCACGCACAAGCTGCGTTCGGTCTACGTGCGCGACCCGGACCTGAACCTGATCGAGATTTCCGAACTGCTGCCTGCAAGCGACTGAAGGAGACCCCCGCCATGTTCCAACGCATCCGCGTCGCGTTCGCAGCCACGCTGCTCGCCGCGCTGCCGCTGCCGGTGTTCGCGCAAGCCTATCCAACGCGCAACGTCACGCTGGTGGTGCCGTTCGCCGCCGGCGGGCCCACCGACGTGGTGGCGCGCACGGTCGGCGCTGCCATGGCCAAGACGCTTGGCCAGTCGGTGGTGGTCGAGAACAAGACCGGCGCCGGCGGCACGCTGGCCGCCAACTTTGTGGCCAAGGCTGCGCCCGACGGCTACACCCTGCTGATCCACCACAACGGCATGGCCACCGCACCCGGGCTGTACCGCAAGCTGCCGTACAACCCGCTCACCGACTTCGAATACATCGGCCAGGTGGTCGACGTGCCGATGACGCTGCTCGGCCGCAAGGAGCTGCCGCCCAACAGCGCGCAGGAGCTGGTGACCTACGTGAAGGCCAACGCCGCGAAATTGTCGCTGGCGCACGCCGGCCTGGGCGCGGTCTCGCAGCTGTGCGGCATGCTGTTCCAAACCACCCTCGACACCCAGCTGACGGCGATCCCGTACCAAGGCACGGCGCCGGCCCTCAACGCGTTACTCGGTGGACAGGTCGACATCCTGTGCGACCAGACCACGCAGACGCTGCCGCACATCAAGGCCGGCACGGTCAAGCTGTACGGCGTGACAACGAAGGAACGCATCAAGTCGCTACCCGACACGCCCACGCTCGACGAGTCGGGCCTGAAGGGCTTCGAGGTCAAGGTCTGGCACGGCATCTACGCGCCCAAGGGCACGCCGTCGGCGGCGATCGACAAGGTGAATGCCGCGTTGCGCGCAGCGCTGAAGGATCCCGCGGTGGCAGCGCGCATGGTCGAGCTCGGTGGCGACATCGTGCCCGAGGCCAAACAGACACCCGAGGGCCTGCGCAGCTGGCTCAAGCCCGAGATCGACAAGTGGGGCGCGCTGATCCGCGCCGCCGGGCAGTACGCCGACTGAAGTGGTGGGCCTCGGGCGGCCCCGCGTCCGACACTGCGCGGTGGTGCCACCCGCCGCGATAGGAGCCGTCGTGGCCCGGTCGGTCAGACCGTGGCGTTGATTTCGATACCCCGCCAAGGGGCTGGCGGGCAATCGGATTGATGCGGATCACCTGTGCCCTGCGCCACGGCAGCGACAATGCACGCAGCCTGCCAAAAGTGCCGGCAGGCCCATGAATGGAGGAGGATTCCCATGCGCTCACACCGTCTCGGTGCGCTGCTGGCCATCGTGATGCTGATGCTGGTCCAGGGCTGTGCGATCAACCGGGCCACCGCCACGGTGGATCCGTCGGCCAATCTGCCGGCGATCAAGCGGGTGCACGTCGTGCAGCTGCAAGAAGATGGCTACAACGTCAACCAGACCATCGCCGACAAGCTCAACGCGATGGGCATCGTCGCGACCACCAGCAAGGACAAGCGCACCGACGTCGATGCCATCGTCACCTACTGGGACAAGTGGTACTGGGACATCACGATGTACCTGTTGGAGCTGACCATCGTCTTTCGAGAGCCGGCCACCGACTTCCCGCTGGCCACCGGCAACTCGATGCACACGTCGCTCACCCGCAAGTCGCAGCAGGAGATGGTCGACGAGGTGCTGGGCAATATCTTCAAAGGAGGCGTCAAGTGAGACACCAGGGGTGGCACCTGCTCGCGGCGTTAGGCATTGCCTTGCTGGTGGCTGGGTGCGCCGCACCGGCGGGCCCGCAGGCGATGGCAATACCGCAGGCCAGCACCGCTGGCAAACAGCATCCGGCCAGCGTCAGCGTCACGGTCGCCGGTGGGACCGAGACGGGTACCTTGGACAGTAGCAACATCTCCAACGCCGACCTTCGCACCGCGATCGAAAAGTCGATCACGCAGTCGAATTTGTTCAAAGAGGTGGTGCAAGGAAGAAGCGGGGACTATGAGCTGGCCGTCACGGTGATCCAGCTGTCCAAGCCCATGTTTGGAGCGACGTTTACGGTGGACCTCGAGGCAGCCTGGTCGCTGGTCCGTGTGCCCGACAAGCGCGCCGTGTGGCGTCAGGTGATCAAGACGAGCGGGACTGCGACGACCAGCGATTCCCTGGTGGGCGTCACTCGCCTGCGAATGGCCGTGGAGGCCGCAGCCCGCACCAACATCCAGCAGGGGCTGGGGGCGATTGCCGCACAGTCGTTGTAGCCCATGGTCAACGGGCAGGAGATTGCGATGCATCCCGACGAGCTCGAGATCCGCCGCCTGATCGAGCGCTGGGCCGTCTGGCGCGACGCCGGCGACTGGGAGCGTTTTGCCACCGTGTGGCACCCCGACGGCGTGATGATGGCGACCTGGTTCCAGGGTCCGTTCGCCGAGTTCATTCGCGTCACGAAGGAGGGCTGGGCCAAGGGTGTCAGCATCCTGCACTTCCTCGGCGGCTCGGCCATCGAGATCGCCGGTGAGCGGGCAATCGCGCAGACCAAGATGACGATCTCGCAACGGGGCCCAGTCGACGGGGTGCTGTGCGACGTGGTGTGCACCGGCCGCTTCTACGATTTCGTCGTCCGCCACCAGGGCCAGTGGAGGCTGCTGCACCGGCAACCGATCTACGAGAAGGACCGCATCGACCCGGTCGACCCGGCGGCCACGTTGCGGCTCGACGCGCAGGCGCTGGCGGCGCTGCCCGAAGGCTACCGGCACCTGGCCTACATCCAGCAGCGCATCGGCTACACGGTCAAGCTCGACATGCCGATGCTCAAGGGCGCCGCCGTCGAGGCGCTGTACCGGCGTGGTGCGGCCTGGCTCGCCGGCGGCGAACTGCCGCGCTAGGCGCCCAGTCGGAGTGCGCTCCATCTGGGTGAAGTGCACGGTTCCAACTTTCCCTCACAGACCTGACGCGTTTGGTCTCGGGCGTAGCGCGTCCCCTCAATCGCGGGGGGCGCCGTTTCTTCTGCGTCCGCTCGTAAGGTGGCAGCGCTTTGCCAACTTCTTGACGCAATTGCCGCGAGGGGCTCAGCGAAGATGCCCTGGCCTCGTGCTGTACGGGTGTGTGTGCCTGTGCGGCGCGCGGCGATGGACATCCCCACAGAACCTTCGCCATGCGATTGAACTTGCCAACGTTGCGTTCACGTGCACCGGCCGGCCCCACCCCGGCTGCCGTGGCCATGGCTGAGCGCGGTCAATGGTTCAGCCGCGACGAAGCCATCATGGGCACCGCGATCCACGCGGAGTTGTGGAGCGAAGATCGCGCGCTGGCCAAACGTGCGATCGACGCGGTGATGGCGGAGATGCACCGCATCGATCGCCTGATGAGCCCGTACAAGCCCGATTCGGAACTGTCGAGAGTCAATCGCGAGGCGGCTCGCGCCGCCGTGCCGATCGGCGCCGAGATGTTTGCGCTGATCGAGCGGTCGCTGCAGTTCTCGCGCCTGTCCGACGGCGCGTTTGACATCACGTTTGCCGGCATCGGGCATCTGTACGACTACCGGCAAGGCATCGCGCCCGCTGCGGCCGCGCTTGACCAGGCCCGCCAGGCGGTGGGCTGGCAGCACCTGCAGCTCGATGCCAACGCGCGCACGATCCGCTTTGCGCGCGAAGGCGTGCGCATCGACCTCGGTGGCTTTGCCAAGGGCCACGTGGTCGACAACAGCATCGCGATCCTCAAGCGCCTGGGCATCGCCCACGCGGTGGTGGCCGCCGGCGGCGACAGCCATGTGATGGGCGACCGTCGCGGCCGCCCCTGGTCGATTGCGATCCGCGACCCGCGCGACCAAAAGCGCGTGGTGGCCGTGCTGCCGCTGCAGGACACCTCGATCTCCACCTCCGGCGACTACGAGCGCTTTTTCGAGCGCGACGGCGTGCGCCACCATCACCTGATCGACCCCAAGACGGGGACGTCGCCCAGTGCGCTGCACAGCGTGACGATCCTCGCCGCCGATGGACTGACCAGCGAAGCCCTCTCGAAGTGCGTGTTCGTGATGGGGCTTGCGCGGGGCATGCGGCTGGTCGAGTTGCAGCCGGGCGTCGACGCAGTCGTGGTCGATGCCGCCGGGACCTTGCATTTCTCCTCCGGATTGGCGGCCGCAGGCCGCCAGGACGGAGGCGTCACCCGGCAATGAGTTCAAGAAGAGCCTGAACAACACTCAAGGAGGCGGTCATGACATCGCACAATTTCAACCGACCCGCACTGGTGCTTAGTACTCTGGCGGCGCTGCTGGCTGCAGCGCTGGCCGGGTGCTCGGGTTCCGGCGACAGCGAGGACACGGTGGCCGTCAACGGCGACGTGGCGATCGCGTACGCCAAGCGGGTCAACACGCTGGGCATGAACCCGACCGACGGCGCACCGTTCGCCGCGGGGGGCGACCTGATCATCCGCGAGAAGTCGTCACCGAGCGCGCCGGAGCACAACATCACGTCTCCGTACACGCAGAACAAGGGCGACGTCTCCGACCCCGAGGTGTCGTACGACGGCAAGAAGATCGTCTTCGCGATGAACTGCCCGACCAGCAACAACGCCGGCGGCATCAGCGGCTGCACCGGGCACTGGAACATCTGGGAGTACACGCTGCCGGACGGCGGCTTCACCGGCGGCACCTTCCGCCGCATCACCAGCTCGACCACCGACGACGACGTCGATCCGTACTACCTGCCGGGTGGCGGCTTCGTGTTCGCGTCGAACCGCCAGACCAAGACCAAGACCACCCAGGCCGTCGGCACGCAGCCGTACTTCGCGCTCGATGAGTACGAGCGCGAGCGGGTGCTGAACCTGCACACGATGGACAACGATGGCGGCGCCATCACGCAGATCTCGAGCAACCAGAGCCACGACCGCAACCCGGTGGTGCGCGAGAACGGCAACATCATGTTCTCGCGCTGGGAGCACGTGGGCCAGCGCAACCGCTTCGCGGTGTTCCAGGTCAAGCCCGATGGCACCGACATGTTCACCTTCTACGGGCCACAGAGCCCGGGCAACAGCTTCCTGCACCCGCGCGAGATGGATTCCCGTGGGCCGTACGTCGGCAAGCTGGTGTCGTCGCTGATGTCGCTGTCGGGCACGCAGGAGGGCGGTGCGCTGATGCTCATCGACGCGGCCAACTTCTCCGAGAACAACGCACCGGCGCGTCCGGGTGTCACCGGCAACGGTCAACGCCAGATCACGCAGCAGACCATCAACGACGGCCGCGGCTTCTCGCTGTTCGGCCGTGCGACGTCGCCTTACCCGCTGTGGGATGGCACCAACCGTGTGCTGACGTCGTACCGTCCGTGCGAGGTGACGCGCACCGAGCCGGGTAAGCCGGCGGTGGTGTTGTCGTGCGCGAACCTGACGCCCGCCGAGATCGCCGCGCTGGGCGATCAGGACCGCATGCGCGGCGCGCCTGCGGTGGTCAACGGCGTGCAGCTCGAGGACAACGTACCGGCGTCGTATGCGCTGTACATGTTCGACCCGGCGCTGCAGACGTTCCAGATCGTCGCCGCGCCGCCGGCCGGATTCATGTACGTCGACGGCATCGCGCTGCAGGCGCGGCCGACGCCGCAGGTGGCGCAGCCGACTTTGCTCGATGACACGCTGAAGAGCGCCAACAAGGCACTGATCGAAGTGCGCAGCGTCTACGACACCGACGGCCTGCAGCGCATGGGTGAAACCGTGCTGAGCGCGGCCGACCTGCCGACCGGCTGCTCGAAGGGCATTGCAGTGACCGATCCGGTCGATCCGCTGGACACGCGGGCCCAGGTGGCGAACCTGGCGAAGATGAAGGACCCGGCCGACCCGGCCTACGGCTGCGCGCCGGCCCGCTTCGTGCGCGCCACGCGCGCGATCGCGCCGCCGTCCAGCACGATGGGCTTGCGCAGCGCGATCGGCGAGACCGAGTTCGAGCAGGTGCAGATCCTCGGCTACGCGCCGGTCGAACCCGACGGGTCGTTCAAGCTGCAAGTGCCGGCCGACACGCCGCTGGCGCTGTCGATCGTCGACGCCAAGGGCCGCAGCCTGCAGACCCACCTGAACTGGATCCAGGTGCGCCCGGGCGAGCGCCGCACCTGCGACGGCTGCCACAGCCCGCGCCGCGGCGCGTCGTTGAACTCCGGCGCGGTGGTCAACGCCACGCCGGCCGGCGTGGCGCCGACGCTGTGGAGCCAGCGCAACTCTGGCGAGACGATGGCGTCGATGCGCACGCGTCTGTACAGCGCGGGCAACCCGATGGGTGACACGCGCGACCCGCTGACGCTGAACCCCGACATGGTCTACACCGACGTGTGGGCCAACGGGCCGGGCGCCGTGGCGCGTGCGTCGATGGTCGTCAAGTACACCGGCAACGCCGACTCGGCCGATGACCTGGTGACGGCGGTGCCGAGCAACGGCATCATCAACTACCCGACGCACATCGCGCCGCTGTGGACGCGCGATCGTGGCACCAGCACGTGCATCAACTGCCACGTCGACTCGGCCAAGCTCGACTTGCGTGCGACCACCGCGGGCACCGGCCGCGTCACGTCGTACGAGGAACTGCTGATCGGCGACCCGGTGATCGATCCGGTCACCGGCCTGCCGCAGATCGAGATCCGCGAGGGCGAGCCCGAGATCGTGCGTGGCGTGCCGCTGGTCGACAACATGGTCGGCAACGCGATGGGCATGACGCGCTCGAGCCGGTTGGGCGAAATCCTCTACGGCGAGAACCTGAAGGCCAGCGCCGAGGCGCGCACGGCGCACCCCAACCCGCCGAACACCGCGCCCAACCACGCCGCGATGCTCAACAAGGCCGAGTTGCGGTTGGTGACCGAGTGGATGGACCTGGGTGGCCAGTACTACAACAACCCGTTCGACTCCACCATCGCCACCATGAACCCGTTGAGCGAGACGGTGTTCGATTCGCAGATCCTGCCGATCCTGAGCAGCACCTGCGCGGCGAGCTGCCACCAGGCGGGCGGCGTCGGCTCCACGGTGGCCCCGGGCACGTCGTTCCAGGGCAACCGTCTCGTGCTGACGGGCAGTCCGGAGGGTGACTTCAACGTCACGTTGTCGATGATCTCCGACACCTGCAACCCAGCGTCGAACTACCTGCTGCTGCGTCCGTCGACGGCGCCGCACCCGTCGGGTGCTGCGTCGGCGGTGATGCCGGTCGGTAGCGCGAGCTACAACACGATCAGCAGCTGGATCGCTGCCGGCTGCAGCGCGCAGACCGCCAACGCGAGGACGAACAGACGATGACGGACAAGACGCAGCGGACCCCGCGGTCCGCTGCGACGGTGCGCGGCACCGTCGCAGCGGCCGTCGCCGTTTTGGGGTTGACCTCTTGTGGAGGAGGCGGCAGCAATCCGCTGGACAACCCCGACAGTCTCAGCAATCCCACGCTCAGCGGCAATCAGCGGCTGAGGTTCTCGTACTTCCAGACCTGCGTGTTCCCGGTGTTCCTGAAGCAGCTGCCGATTCAGTTTGCCAACGGCACGACGGCAGTGAACACCTGTGCGGCGTCGGGTTGCCACGACAACACCAACGGCACCGGCGGCGCATTTCGTGTCATAGGCAACGCCCAGCCGATCGACCTCAGCAATCCGGCCAATACAGCGGACATCATCAAGGCCAGCGATATGTACAAGAACTTCTACTCGGCGCAGGGTGAGGTGGTGTTCGGCAACCCGATGCTGTCGCGCATCCTGGCCAAGCCGATGGTGAACGGTGTGCTGCACGGTGGCGGACTGGTGTTCGAGAACGCGCAGGATGCCAACGCGCGGCTGATCCAGTACTGGATCAACAACCCCGCCCCCTCTGGAAGCAACGAGTTCAGCGATCCCACTTTCGGCTTCACGCCGGGCAACCCGCCGATCTGCAATAGCCAATGAACCTGCTCCTGGCGAACCGGGCCCTGGGGTGCCGGGAGCTTGCGACTTTCATCACCGCATGCCTGGCCATCGTGATGCTGAGCCTGTTGGGGGCGCCGCCCGCGCGAGCGGCCGACGCGCCGGAGCGGTTGCGCGTGGCCGATCCCTACCTCGAACTGCACACAGGCCCCGGAAGGGGCTTTCCGGTCTTCTTCGTGGTCGCGCGCGACGAATGGGTGGAGATGCAGCTGCGCTCGACCGATTGGTACAAGGTGCGCACCGACGGCGGCAAGGAAGGCTGGGTGCACCGCTCGCAGCTACAAAACACCTTCACCGAAGCCGGCGTGCAGAAGACCTTTCGCGAGACGGCGCTCGACGACTATCTGGCGCGGCGGCTGCAGATGGGCGCGGCCTGGGGACAGTTCAAGAGCGAACCGATGCTCAAGCTGTGGACCAGCTACCGGCTGTCCGAGACGCTGCACCTCGAAGGCACCGTCGCCCAGGTGCAGGGCACGTTTTCGGGTACCGACATCTGGCACCTCAACCTGATCGCCGAGCCGTTGGCCGATGTGCGGCTGTCGCCGTTTTTCTCGCTGGGCATGGGCAAGTTCAAGAACCTGCCCAACACCACGCTGGTGGGCGCGCTGCCCACCGACGCCAAACTCTCCAACGCCGCGGTCGGTGTGCGCTACTACCTGACCGACCGCTTCATTCTGCGCGCCGACTACACGCTGTACACCGCGTTTGTGGGCGACACGCGCACAGGCGAGTACCGGGCCTGGACGATCGGCCTGGCCTTCTTCTTCTGATTGCTTGAGCCCACCATGCGCACCTTCGTCGCCCTCACCCTCCTCACCGCCTCGGCCTGGTGCGCGGCGCAGACCGCGACGCCCCAGCAGCCGAGCAACGAGCAGGTGATTCAGCCGCAGGTCGATCGGCGCGAGGTCAAGCTGCCCAAGTATCCGTCGAAGGATTTCGAGATCGGGTTGTACGCGGGCACTTACGCGATGCAGAACTTCGGCAGCAGCCTGGTGGCCGGCGTGCGCCTGGGCTACCACATCAGCGAAGACATCTTCGTGCAGGCGGTGTACGCGCAGACCAAGGTCAGTGACGAGGCCTTCCGCCAGATCCTGCCTGGCGGCATCTTCGCGCAGCCCGAGGAGACGCTGAAGTACTACAACCTTTCGGCCGGCTACAACATCCTGCCCGGCGAGGTGTTCTGGGGCCGCAACACCGCGTTCGCGTCGCAGCTGTACGTGATCGGGGGCATCGGCAACACCAACTTCATCGCCAGCGACAAGGTCAACCACCGCAACCGTCAGACGATCAACTACGGCATGGGTGTGCGCGTGCTGTTCCATGACCGCTTCTCGCTGCAGGTCGACATGCGCCAGCACTTGTTCGACCTCGACATCCTCGGCAAGAACGAGACCACCAAGAACCTGGAGTGGACCGGCGGGCTGAGCTTCTATTTCTGACCTCACGCAAAACCCATGACACTCACCTCATCGATTGCACGACTCCGTCGCTGGCGTGCGGCTTGCGCGCTGCTGCTGGCAGCCACCGGCGCGATCACCGCTGCGGCGCCGCTGGCACCGGCCGCGCCGGCACCCGACTTCACGCTGCGCACGCTCGACGGCCAGAAGCTGCGCCTGGGTGAGCAACGCGGCCAGGTGGTGCTGGTCAACTTCTGGGCCACCTGGTGCGGGCCGTGCCGGCAGGAGATGCCGCATCTGAACAAGCTGTACGAGAAGTACAAGTCGTCGGGCTTCGTGCTGCTGGGCGTCAACGTCGACGACGATGCCACGCAGGCGGCCGGTGTCGCGTCCAAGCTCGGCGTCAAGTTCCCGGTGCTGCCCGACAGCGACAAGCGCGTCAGCCGCCAGTACGACCTGAGTGCGATGCCGTCGACCGTGCTGATCGACCGCGACGGCCGCGTGCGCTATCTGCACCGCGGCTACCAGAACGGCTACGAGAACACCTACGACAAGCAAATTCGGGAGTTGCTGAAGGAATGAACTTGACCCCCCCCGAAGCGCCTACGGCGCCTCCCCCCAGGGGGCGCCGCC
>Ga0065707_10083178_pt1 | contig 10105 bp, 11 predicted proteins | sample SwiRhicommuniRL3_FD_59094 | JGI IMG/M metagenome (GOLD analysis project Ga0065707, IMG submission 59094) | Switchgrass rhizosphere bacterial communities from Rose Lake, Michigan, USA - RL3 v2 (version 2) | ecosystem: Host-associated > Plants > Roots > Rhizosphere > Soil | place: East Lansing... | reverse complement strand
CACCCGTTAAGGCGATCATGCTCTCCGGCGGCCACGCCCCACGCCCGGCTTATTCTTCCCTCGGCACTCAAACGCTTCATCCCGCGCCGGACCTGCGCCTGCTCTACTCCGACGAGCGCTACGTGCCGCCAACCTCTGACGCCAGCAACTACCGCGCATCGCTGCCGCTATTGAAAGCATTGGCGTTACCGCCCGAGCATATCCTTCGTGTCCGCACCGAGTTGCCGCTTGAAGAGGCCGCTGCGGATTACGACCGGCAGTTGCATGAGCTATTGAATTCCGGCGCATCCATCGAGCTCGGCCTGCTTGGCCTTGGCGCGGATGGCCACACCGCTTCGCTCTTCACCCCCGCCGATCTCGAGAAGGCGCGCGGCCGGCTCGCCATTTCCGTGCAACGCCCCGATGGCATGCAGGCCGTGTCCGTCACGCCCGAGCTGTTGAATCGCGTTGGGCGGTTGCTGATGGTAATGATTGGGCCGGAGAAGCGAGAAGCATTGGCCGCCCTGCTTGCCCGCGATCCTGAGCTTGTCGCGTGGCAGGCGATCGCCGGGTGTCGCAACATTGAAATATGGTGCGAGAATGAGGCATGAAGAAATCCAAGCCGGCGCAGTCTGAAACGCTCGCGCGGCGTCTGGCGAATCCGGATGCGCGCGATATCGATCGGCTTTATGGCCTCGAGCCCGTCTACGAGCCGGGGCAAGGCGGCATTGCCGGCTTACGTCCGGACGAATTCGTCTCGATTCAATGCCCGTGGTGCGGCGAGCGCCTGGAAACGCGTGTGGATCTGACTGCGGGCGCGCAAACTTCCATTGAAGACTGCCAAGTGTGCTGCCGCCCGATGGAGCTGACTGTGGAGCTCGAAGACAACGGTGCGCTGCACGCGGTAAAAGTGCAGCGTCTGGATTGATATCAGACGCCTGAGCTGGGCAGTGGCTGCGGGACGTTGCGGCTGTCCTCGCGTGCGCGATAAATCAAATATAAACCGCTTGCGATCACGATAGACGCGCCGCTCAACATGCGGGCGCTCGGTATGACGCTCCACAATATCCAGTCGAGGGAGATGCCCCAGAGCAGCGCGGTGTAATCGAATGGCGCGACTACGGAGGCAGGCGCACACCTGAACGCATAGATCACCAGGTATTGGCCGATGGCGCCGGCCGCTCCCAAGGCCAAGATCAGCGGCCAGTGCGCCTGCAGCAACGGCACCCATTTTGGCAAGGCGGCGATGCCGGTACCCACCGCAACAATAACCATGAAGGAAAGTCCGATACTCAAGGTCGAATCCGTACGTGTCAGCCGTTTGATCAGCAACGCGGCCACCGAATAGCAGAACGCCGAGCCAAATGCTGCAAGTCCGGCCAAGGTGATCATGTCCTTGCGATCGGGATTCAGGATGATCACAACTCCGATCAAGCCGCAGGCGATTGCGAGCCAGCGGTGAAAGCCGACGCGTTCATGCAGCACCAAAGCGGAAAGGGCTGTGATCAGAAGCGGCGCACAGAGAAAGATTCCGTATGCGGCGCTCAGCGGCAATTTGCTGACCGCATAGATGAATGACCAGAGCATGAGAATTGCGAGCACTCCGCGGACCAGGTGCTCGGGCCAGCGCACTGGCCACAGGCCGCGCCATTGGCGCGTGATGGCGATACCGAGCAGGAAGAAAGGAACTGACGCCAGTCCTCGCAGACAACTTACCTGCAGGGGCGGATAGGTCTGGGTCAGCTGCTTCATGACCGCATCCATCACGGCAAATGCCGCCACGGCGGCAAGCATTGCCAGAATGCCTCTGGATACATTTTTAGACATTGGAGGATGATATCGTTCTCGAAATGGATAACCCATCGACATCGCAATTGACGCTGTGGCCGGCGGATGACGCGGTAGGTGTATGGGCCGTGCGAGAAAGCGGGCGTGCCCGCCGGCTGTCGGTGCGGGTATTTCGCACAGGCAAGGTTGAAGTGGTGGTGCCGCGGCGGACTTCACAGCGGGTAGTCGCCCGCTTCCTCAACGAACACCGCGGATGGATCGAGAGCAAGCGCGCGGATGCGCAACGTAGTGTTGTGCCGATGCAGCCGTTCCCACCACAGCAGATAGAGCTCACCGCATGCGGCGAAAACTGGCGCGTTCATATGGGGGGCGGCGGAACTCGAGTGCAAGCTCGCGTGCTCGCCCCTGGGCTTCTGCGTATCACGGGAAAGGCAAATGACGCGCGCGCCATCCGTCGGGCGTTGCAACGCTGGTTGATGTTGAAGGCATTGGAATGCCTCGGTCACCTGCTTGCCGCCACTGCGCAAGAACTCAATTTGAGTTATAGGAAGGTTGCCATTCGCCGCCAGCGCACGCGTTGGGGCAGCTGTTCGGCGCGCGGGACGATCAGTCTCAATTGCTCTTTGCTGTTCCAGCGGCCGCAGGTAGTGCGGTATCTGTTGATTCACGAGCTGGCGCATACGCTGCATATGAATCATTCGAAGCGGTTCTGGGAGAGCGTGGGAAGCTTTTGCCCGGACTACAGAATTCTGGATCGCGAGTTGCGCGAGGGCTGGCGACGCGTGCCCTCGTGGGTGTTCGATGCGTAGAGGCTGAGGTAGGTTGGGCGGAGTCTTCGAAGCCCAACCTACGTGGTTACGTGGCTAGCCGCAGGAACGCGTCCAGGTTTTCGCATCCGCGCCGGGGTTATGCCAACCGCAGGGCCCCTCGATGAGGTCGTCCGCCTCTTCGGGCCCCCAGCTTCCAGAAGCGTACTCAGTGACGGGAACCCCGGCCTTCAAAATCGGGGCGACGATGGCCCACGCCGCTTCCACTTCATCCTGCCGCGCGAACAGCGTCGAATCGCCTTTCATGGCATCGCCTATCAGCCGTTCGTAAGCTTCCATGTCAGCGCCCTGCTCCTGGCACACAAACAATTCCACCTCGCGGCCCTGCATGCCCGTGCCCGGTTGTTTCGCATGTGCGCCTAGCGCAATGGCTACATCCGGGCCGAGACGAAAGCGCAGATAGTTGGGACGGCTTGAGAGCGCATCCCCCAAGACATTGGCGGGTGGCGGGCGCAAGTCCACTACAACCTCCGTTGCAGTCACGGGCAAGCGTTTGGCCGCGCGAATGTAGAAGGGGACCCCCCGCCAACGCCAGGAATCAATCTCCAGTCGCAAGGCTGCATACGTTTCCACTTTTGAATCTGGCGCGACGCCCGGCTCTTCCCGATAGCCGCGATACTGGCCGCGCACGAGCTGCTCGGCGCGTAATGGCCGCGCGGCTTTGAATACCTTAACTTTCTCATCGCGCAAGGATTCCGCCTCGCCGTTGACGGGCGGCTCCATCGCAAGCAGCGCGACCACTTCGAGCAAATGATTCTGTACGACGTCGCGCAGTGCTCCGGCTTCTTCATAGAATTTGCCACGGCCTTCGACGCCGAAACTCTCCGCCATCGTGATCTGCACACTCGAGACGAAGTTGCGATTCCAGATTGGCTCGAGAAAAGAATTGGCAAAGCGGAAGTAGAGGATGTTCTGCACCGGCTCCTTGCCCAGGAAATGGTCGATGCGGAAGATTGAACTTTCGGGGAATACGTCATGAAGGATGCGGTTGAGCTCCTGCGCAGAAGCGAGGTCGCGGCCGAATGGCTTTTCCACCACTACGCGCGCATTTCGTGCGCTGCCCGAAGCGCCCAGCTGAGAGATAACGACGCCAAACATGCTTGGCGGGATCGCAAGGTAGTGCAATGGGCGCTGCGCCGGGCCCAATGCCTTACGCAGAGCGGCGAAGACTTCGGCCCCCTGATAATCCCCGTCCACATATTGCACAAGCGCGGCAAGCCGATTGAAAACAGAGCGATCTGCGTTGGAGATGAAGCGGTTTATGCTGTCCTCGACTCGAGCGACCATTTGCTCGCGCTGCCAACCCGCACGCGCCACGCAGATCACCGGCGCATCGAGGCGGCCGCGCCGCGTCAGACGATAGAGCGCCGGAAAAATCTTGCGGTAGCACAGGTCCCCGGTGGCGCCGAACAGCACTAGCGCATCGGCGAGCGGCTGCGCGCTCAAGCTTTCTTCTCGACATGGCCGCCAAACCCCAAGCGCATCGCGGACAATAGCTTGTCCGCAAAGTCCGCGTGATCGCGCGAAGCAAAGCGCGAGTACAACGCGGCGCTCAACACATAAGCCGGGACGCCTTCTTCAATCGCGGCCTGCAGAGTCCAACGGCCTTCGCCCGAATCCGCGACGCTGCCGGAAAACTTTTCGAGCTGCGGATCCGCCGCCAGCGCACCTGCAGTCAGATCGAGCAGCTGCGATGAAACGATGCTGCCATGCCGCCAAACTTCCGCAATCGCCGCAATGTCGAATTGAAATTGAAAGAGATGCGCATCGCTGAGCGGCGCCGTCTCAGCATCCACGTTGCGGTTCTCGAGCCCCGCATCCGCGCGCTTGAGGATATTGAAGCCTTCCGCGTACGCGGCCATCAGTCCGTACTCGATACCGTTATGCACCATCTTCACGAAGTGTCCAGCGCCGTGGCCGCCGCAATGCAAATAGCCTTGCGGCGCCGTACTACGCACCGTAGGCGGACCCCCGGGCGCAAGAGTGGCAAAGATCGATTGCAGTGCAGCGACGGGTTGAGGCTCGCCGCCGATCATCAAGCAGAACCCGCGCTCGAGGCCGAGCACGCCGCCGCTGGTTCCCACATCTATGTAATGAATGCCAGCGGATACAAGCTCAGCCGCCCGGCGGATATCTTCGCGATAGTGAGTATTGCCGCCGTCGACGATCGTGTCGCCGGTATGCAGCAGGGGGCGCAAGTCGGCGATGACCTTGTCTACGAAAGCTGCGGGAACCATGATCCAGATTGCGCGCGGCGGTTTGAGCGCCGTTACCAACTCAGCTAACGAATGAACGCCGCGAGCGCCTTCGGCGGTCAATCCTTTTACGGCTTCGACATCGCGATCGTAGGCGACGCATTCATGTCCGCCGCGCAAGAGCCTGCGGACCATGTTTGCGCCCATTCTTCCGAGGCCGATCATTCCGAGTTGCATGGCTGAACTCCGTTGCAGGACACCGCTTCACAAGAATGCCCCCACCCCGGCCCTCCCCCGTAAAACGGGGGAGGGAGAAGAAGCGAGCGGTTGGGAGTGAGGTACTTCCAGGGCGGGATTGCTCGTACGCGAAGAGCCGCCCGGTGATTGTGTTTAGCGAAAGCAGTGCGTGTCGTTTGGCGTTGTGGCCTTGTTGCGGCATGGGCGGCGGGCTGGCAAGCCCGGCGTGCAAATGATGTCTGCCAACCTGCAATCACGACCGAAGTACCTCGCTTCCAACCGCTTGCCACGCGCCATCGTCAATTAGGCACTCGCCTGATCTGCGCCCCCAGCTGCAGCAGCTTCTCTTCGATTGCTTCATAGCCGCGATCGATATGATAAATCCGCTCGATATCCGTCTGCCCTTCAGCGATGAGCCCCGCCAGCACCAAGCTTGCAGACGCCCGCAGATCCGTCGCCATCACAGGCGCCCCGTTCAGCTTCTCAACGCCGTGAATGATCGCCGTGTTCCCTTCGAGGCGAATTTCAGCCCCGAGCCTGCGCATCTCGAGCATATGCATGAAGCGATTCTCAAATATCGTTTCGATGATCGTGCCCACGCCCTCGGCCACCGTGTTGAGCGCTGCAAACTGCGCCTGCATATCCGTCGGAAACGCAGGGTAAGGTGCAGTGCGCACATCGACCGAGCGTGGCCGCCGGCCGCGCATGTCCACCTCGATCCAGCTGTCGCCCACGTCCACCTTCGCGCCGGCTTCCCGCAACTTGCCGATCACAGAGTCCAGATGCTGGGGCAATGTGTGTTTGATTCGAACGTGCCCGCGGGTAATGGCCCCGGCAACGAGATATGTGCCGCCTTCGATGCGATCCGGCAGCACTTCATATTGGGTACCCTGCAACCGCTCCACGCCCTGCACCACAATCTTGTCGGTGCCCGCGCCTTGAATCTTCGCGCCCATTGAAATTAAAAACCTGGCCAAGTCCACGACTTCCGGCTCGCGCGCTGCGTTTTCCAGCACCGTTTCGCCTTCCGCCAGCGTGGCCGCCATCATCAGATTCTCGGTGCCGGTCACGGTGACCGTGTCCAGCACCAGCCGCGCCCCTTTCAAACGCCCGGCGCGTGCGCGGATATAACCCCCTTCAATGGTAATGTCCGCGCCCATGGCCTGCAGGCCCGCCACGTGGATATTCACAGGACGCGCGCCGATAGCGCAGCCGCCCGGCAATGACACGTCTGCCTTCCCGAACCGCGCGACCAGCGGCCCGAGCACGAGAATGGATGCGCGCATGGTCTTCACGAGATCGTAAGGCGCCGTGCAGTCTTTCACCGACGAGGCGTCCACCTCCACCCGCATATGCTCATCCAGAGTCACGCGTGCGCCCATGCGCCCCAGCAACTCAATAGTGGTGGTCACGTCCTGCAGATGCGGCACATTGCCCACGATCACGGGCTCTTCGGTGAGCAGGGCGCCCGCCAGAATCGGCAACGCCGCATTCTTTGCGCCCGAAATGCGGACTTCGCCCTCCAGAGCTTTGCCGCCTGCGATCTGCAGCTTATCCATGCGAGCGCCCGGCCAGCTCTTCCGGCGTCAAAGCGTCGATGGACAGCGCATGAATCTCGCGTCCCATTTTTTCCCCCAGCGCCCGGTAAATGAGCTGATGGCGCGCCAGGCTGCGCTTGCCCGTAAACTCCTGCGCCACCACGCGTGCGGCGAAATGCGTGTCGTCATCCGATTCCACGCGCACCTCGGCGCCTGGCAGGCCAGCGCGGATCAGCTCCGCAATGTCTTGAGAATTCATGCCAAGAATATTAACGGGTTTTTCACCGGCGGACGTTGGGCTTCGAAGACTCAGCCCAACCTACACTGCTAGCATTGGGCCTATGCCATCCCCTCCGACCAGCAATGAGCAGCTGCTTGCGTCTGCCCGCCGCGCCCTGACTATCGAGGCCCGGGCGGTCGAAGCACTGCTGCCGCGGCTCGATACGCATTTTGCCGACGCCTGCAAGCTATGCCTGGCCTGTGAAGGCCGCGTAGTCGTTACCGGCATGGGTAAATCCGGCCACATCGCAGGCAAGATCGCCGCGACCCTTGCCAGCACCGGCACCCCGGCCTTCTTCCTTCATCCGGCGGAAGCGGGCCATGGCGATCTCGGGATGATCACGCGAACGGACGTGGTGCTCGCCCTCTCAAACTCCGGCGAAACGCCGGAGCTCATCCTGCTGGCGCCCCACATCAAGCGTCTCGGCGTGCCGCTGATCGTAATGACCGGGGCGCCCGCTTCCACGCTCGGCGGCGCGGCCAACGTGATGCTGGACGTCAGCGTGCCCGAAGAAGCCTGCCCTTTGAATCTTGCCCCCACAGCCAGCACCACCGCGACGCTTGCCATGGGCGATGCGCTCGCCGTTTCAATCCTCGAAGCGCGCGGCTTTACTCGGCAGGATTTCGCGCGCTCACATCCGGGGGGCAGTCTCGGCCGCCGCTTGTTGCTGCATGTGGAAGACTTGATGCGCACGGGGGAGGCAGTGCCCCGTGTAAAGCCCGACGCTTTGCTCAGCGAAGGCTTGTTAGAGATGTCGCGCAAAGGATTGGGAATGACAGTGGTTGTCGACGCCAACGATCGGGTGGCAGGCGTCTTCACCGACGGGGACCTGCGACGCGCGCTCGACGGGCAGATCGACATCCATAAAACCACGATGCGCGAAGTGATGACGCCCAACCCAAAATTTATCGGCCCGCGTGAGCTCGCCGCCGAAGCGGTGCATCTGATGGAGCTGCACAAAATCACGGCGCTGCCCGTAGCCGACGAGCAAAGCAAGCTCCTTGGCGCCCTCAACGTGCACGATCTTTTCCGCGCAGGTGTCGTGTGAAATCCGCGCGCCGCAAGCCCGCGAGGGCCGCGGGCATCCGCCTGCTGGTGCTGGATGTGGACGGCGTGCTCACTGACGGCCGCCTCTACTACGGCCCACGCGGCGAGGCGCTGAAAGTTTTCCACGTGCGCGATGGATTCGGCCTTCGCGCAGTCATGGAGGCCGGGATCGAAGTGGCCGTCATTTCCGGCCGGCGCTCGACCATGGTGGCCCGCCGCTGCCGCGACCTCGGAATCAAACATGTGTTCCAGGGCGATGACGACAAGCTTCCCATTCTCAAACGTCTGCTCAAACGCTTGAAGATCGCGGCGTCCGAATGCGCCTGTATCGGCGATGACATCGTGGATGTGTCCATGCTGCAGGCAGCCGGCCTCGCCATCTCCGTCCGCGATGCGCATGCCAGCGCCCATAGCGCCGCACATATCATTACAAAGCTGCCCGGCGGCCGCGGCGCGGTGCGCGAAGTCTGCGACCGTTTGCTTGCAGCCCGCTCCGGTCTGGATCGGCGCGTTTCGCGCCGCTATTCGCTCGGGGTTCGCTCGGCGAACCCCATAAGTCCCGGCCGCAGGCCGTGACAATGCCTCGCGGCCTTACGGCGCTGATCGTCATCGCCATCGTGGTGGGCTCCGCATTGCTAGCCCAACAGCGCTTCAAACGCGAAACGGCTACCCCAATTCAAACGCAAACCGAACAGCTCGGCTACGCCGCGCGCGACGCCGAGCTCGTCGAAACCGGCGACGACGGCCGCCCGCTTTACCGGCTCAACGCAGCGACGATCCGCGAGTACCCGAAGGACAGCACGGTGCAGCTGGATCAGGTGCAAATGACCTACCGCGGGGAGAACAGCAACCAGTGGGCGCTGTCCGCCGAGCACGGCTCGGTGCGCGAGCGCGACGAGCACATCGAGCTTCATGGCAACGTGCGAGGCGTGGGCGTGATGTCCGGTGTCACCGGCCAGGCGCAATTCCTCACGGACCGCCTCTTTTATGACGCAAAAACCGGCATAGCCACTACGCCCGATCCGGTCACCCTGCGCCTCGGCAGCCGGGAGCTTACGGGCACTGGCCTGGTGGCAAACTTGAAGGAGCGGCGGTTCAGACTAGAATCCAAAGTTCATGGCCGCTTCACTCCTTAAGACTCTCCTCGCAACGGCTTTGCTCGGCACAGCGCTCGGCAGCCCCGCGGCCGACAAGGTCTCATGCAAGCAGCCCATCGAGTTCAAAACCGATGGCAGCTCAGAGTTCGACTTCAGCTCCGATAGCTCCGCCAAAACAGTCTTGCGGAATGTGTCTATCTCCCAGTGCGATGTCTCTATCTCCGCGGATCGGGCGGAGGCGACGAACATCGACTCCAAAGACGGCCGCTGGGTATTTCTGGGCAATGTTCGCGTGATTGCCGAGCAACGCGGCACCATGACCTCCGACCGCGCGGATGTGGAATTGCGCGACAACCGCATCTCCAAGGCCACCATCCGGGGCAATCCGGCGCATTTTGAACAGAAGCAGACTGCCGATAACGCACAGACTGCACGCGGCCGGGCAGGCGAGATCGTCTACAACGTGCAGGCTGGCACTGTACGCTTCACGAACGATGCGTGGCTCAACTATGGAGAGCGAGAGGTGAAGGCGGAGCTGTGCCTCTACAACATCCGACAGCAGAACGTGCACTGTGAGAAGGTGCGCGGGACAATCCTGCCGGCAGAACGCCCCCACCCTAGCCCTCCCCCGCCGAGCGGGGGAGGGGAAACAACTCAATGACGACACTGACAGCCGCAGGGCTTGCCAAGAGTTATAAATCCCGACAAGTGGTACGCGACCTTTCGCTCACCGTCTCCCAGGGCGAAGTCGTGGGTCTGCTCGGACCCAACGGCGCCGGCAAAACGACCGCGTTCTACATGATTGTGGGCCTCGTACCCTGCGACGCCGGCAAGGTGCAGCTGGATGCCACCGATCTCACCCACCTGCCCATGCACAAGCGGGCGCAGATGGGTCTCGGCTATCTGCCGCAGGAAGCCTCCGTTTTCCGCAAGCTGTCGGTGGAAGACAACGTGCTCGCCATCCTTGAAACCCGTGACGATCTCGACCGCGGTGCGCGCGAGCAACGCCTCGAGGAGCTGCTCGAAGAGCTGCGCATCGGCCACGTGCGCAAGAGCCCTGGGCTCTCGCTCTCGGGCGGCGAGCGCCGTCGCGTGGAAATTGCGCGTGCGCTCGCCG
>Ga0065707_10003209_pt1 | contig 10106 bp, 10 predicted proteins | sample SwiRhicommuniRL3_FD_59094 | JGI IMG/M metagenome (GOLD analysis project Ga0065707, IMG submission 59094) | Switchgrass rhizosphere bacterial communities from Rose Lake, Michigan, USA - RL3 v2 (version 2) | ecosystem: Host-associated > Plants > Roots > Rhizosphere > Soil | place: East Lansing... | reverse complement strand
TTTCCATTAAATTAATGTCATCATTATAATTTAAATAGTTTGTATAATCATTTTAGCAAATATTTTTCTTGCTTATTTTTCTATATGAATCTGGTATAGCGAAAAGTCCTCCACACTAAATTAATGAGTACGCATCGGTTCGATTAATAATACAAAGTCCAATTTGATAATCATCTAGGCGAATAGAAACAATTAAAGGACTCATCAGTTACTTCTCGATAAAGACTATGAATTTATTTACTTGCAGATTATTAGCGATTTGCGGATTAATTTGTATTGCACTCTTATTTCAAATAATAATCTCATCAAATCTTGTTGTTGCAATTGAAAGTTCAGAATCAAATACAAATAAGATTAGTTCTGGTTCTGAACTAGAATCAATCGTTACTAACGGATCATCGACAAACCAATTAGCTTATCGAAACTCACAACATGGAATATTTATGTTGTTTCCTTCAAACTGGACTTTCTCCAATAGCGGTCTACCAGAGTATACTCAGGTAGCAGCATTTTATGGTCCACTTCAAAATCTTTCCGATCCAGTCCCACCTAGATTAACTATAACTGTAATGAACTATCAACAAAACGTATCTCTCAAGGATTTTACTAATATGACACTTTCCTCCCTTAATCAAACAAATCAAGTAAAAATCTTAAGCTCTGGCCCTACCACTCTAGCTGACCATACTGGGTATCAAGTTATTTTTTCAACCTTACCAAATATTGGAAATCCTGTTTCCTTTGAGATAATGCACTCATGGATATCTATGGGCAAAAAGATTTATGTTCTCCAGTATAGCGCCGAAAGTTCTAAATTTGATACCTATTTACCCACTATCAAGCAAATTTTACAATCACTGAGAATAGATACAACTAGGTAATTCTCTCAAATAAGACTAGATGGTACGCCAAAAGCCCTGATAGTGTATTTTACAGTGCAAATTGCGGAAAGACCAAAAACTACATAATAACTAATGGGGGACCGTTAGCTGTCTTTAGATCAGATAATATGACATGGAATTTTAGGGACTTGAGTGTAAGGGAAATTAAGGCCCCTTCATAAACGTGAACCCTTTCTGTTTTACGTCTAATTTAAATCACCTCTGAGAATATGCCTCGGCTAATAGGTAATCGATCGATAACTGTGGATACTTTTTAAAGGTATTCGTAATATGCATCTGCATGGAATACGAAGATTATGGCAAAAAGATGTTGATTTATGCAAGTGTTGCTATTGTGGGAGTATTTTTTGCATTACAGGCTCTGTTCGGATTTCCTTTATTCAAATCATTTGAGAGTGATATTAAAAGTGATGCACGGGTTGTAATAAAAGACGCTAGTGGGTCTTGTATCCTAGAAGCATCTGATAAAATACCTCGAGTGATTCATAATTGTCCGTATGACAAGGAAGATGTTGTAACAATAACGTACAAGAAGGGTTCGCCAGATATAAGAGGACACAGTCCAAAATAATAAACTTAAACTTTGATATTGTGAGAGCGATTATTACTATTAGCAGTAATACACTAATTTGCCACAGAAAATGCTTTTACTCTAGTATAGAAATATTAAATTATTACATTTTCCACCAACTATCCTTTATAAATTGATTATTTCATCTGACGCTTAGAAAATTCAACTTTTAATTCATTTCCCAATCGTTATATTAAATGTTTTACATAATACAATATGTCAGAAGACTACTAAATGTCGACTTGTTTATTATGTGATACCCAAATTGATGCAAAATCTGGAATTCAGATTTGTTCTACCTGTGCAATTATAGCAATGTCGGACGAAGATTTTCAAAAACTGTATTATATTTCTCTCTTAGAGAATGTAAATTCGAAAGAAATAACTGAGGATGAGCGGACGAGGATTTTTGATTTGTATATTCACTATATACGACAAGAGCGTCCCATTGAACATTCTAAAAAGAAAATAAACAATACTTGAAGGGAGAAATTAAATATAAATTGTTAACAATACACAGCTCCTGAAATTGGAATATAAAATATTTCAAGCGATAACGAAAATAATTTACCGTTATCAACTACGCTGATACTATGACATTTTTGCTGGCAGTATTGAGGAAACTATAAAAACAGTAGTAAGATTGGTTTTGATTCACTCTCTCTTAAAGGCCTTGGCCTCATCCTTAGTAAGGTTGAACCATACTTTATGCCCATCATATCGTACGACTTTATCATTTGGTAAGTAAAACTTGTCTTTATCAACTACTCCTCTTTTTGTAACAACTACCTCTGCCTCTAAATCATGGACTTCACCTAAATCATAGTCGTCAATTCCTCTTGCCTCCTTTTTTCTGATATCTTCCCAGTCTGTTATACCACTCATGTATACATCAATGCAACATCTAATATAAGACTTAAAATATTATCTCCATAATCAGTATTAGAGTAATCAGTTTCTGACTTATGGACGAATCAATAGTTTATACCATTTATACTTGATCTATTTCTAGTTTGCCGACCAATTATGAATGAGGCATCATTAGTATGTGTTTAGTAGCCCTCAACAAAAAGGTGAAGAAACGCCATTCCTAGATCATCGCTCTTTTCCTATAACAAAAAAAGGGATTTTACAAAAACAAGTGAACCTAAAGGCCATATCAAAACAATCATTGCAAGTAGGAAATTAAGGAATTTTGTTGTGCAGAAACATGAAGCAAGACGCTTGCACTATGACCTCAGATTAGAGTCCGAAGATGGGGCTCTCAAGTCATGGGCCGTACCTAAAGGACCGTCTTTGGACCCTAACATTAAACGCTTAGCCGTCATGGTTGAGGATCATCCTTTTGATTACTTACATTTTGAAGGAAGTATACCTAAAGGAAATTACGGGGCTGGTACAGTAATAGTTTGGGATAGTGGCAGCTATTCTAGCGATAGGCCACTTTTAGAACAACTAAAGAAAGGAAAAGTATCAGTTGAACTTTACGGAAACAAACTCAGGGGTTTATTTTCGCTAATAAGGACAAAAGAGAGCAACCAATGGTTACTAATTAAGGCTAAAGACCAGCACGTATCAGCCGAAGATATAACTTCAACACAGCCTCAATCTGTCCTTACCGGGAGATCAAACTCAGATATTGACAATAAAAAAAATCCCAAGGACCAAATAGCGACAAGTACAGATAGATCTACTAGTAACAGAAGCCAACTTGGATCTCTTTTCCAAAAAATAAAACCAATGTTGGCTTCGCCTTTTGACAAAGCATTTAACAACAAAGATTGGGTCTTTGAAGTCAAGTGGGATGGAGTTAGAGCAATTTTGTTCAAGCAAAAAAAAGAAATTAGAATCCAATCAAGAAATGGTAATGACATAACAAAAAAGTATCCTGAAATAGTAAATTCAGCAAGGATTTCTCTTAAAAATTCTGATTCTGCAGTAATTGACGGTGANATCGTTGTCCTAAATGAGCAAGGTCGACCGGATTTTAACACTCACCAACACCGAATTAATATACAGGACCCAAATGAAATAATGGCACTTTCAGTAAAGTATCCCTCAACTTATTACGTTTTTGATATACTTTACAAAGAAGGCAAAAATGTCGAAGGTTTAACGTACATGGATCGGAGGCATTTGCTGCTAGAAACTGTGAAAACTAGTGACGCACTCAAAATATCTGATTATATAGAAGAAAGTGGAATTGAAATACTGAGAAGTAGTAACGAATTGAAATTGGAAGGTATAGTAGCCAAACACAAAATGAGCCTCTATAAAGAAGGTGTAAGATCTAGAGACTGGCTAAAAATAAAAAACACAAAAACTCAGGACTGTGTAATTATTGGTTATACAAAGGGGGAGGGTAGTAGAGTCAATTATTTCGGTTCATTAGTACTCGCAGTATACTATCCAAACGAAAAAAAATTAAAGTTTGCTGGTCATGTAGGGACAGGCTTTGATGACGAGACCCTTGATATGATATATTCCAAAATTAGAAATTTTGAGATAGATACAGTACCTGTGGACAAGATACCATATCTTAATAGAGAAACTAAATGGTTAAGACCTGTACTGATCGCAGAGGTAAAGTTTGGGGAATGGACTAAGGATGGCATTCTGAGAGGGCCAGTTTTTTTACGACTTCGTGATGATAAGAACGCTGAGGAATGTATTATCGAGGCTGATAAGCCAACTAGTAATCGTTCCGAATTAAATAGTGAAATAAGGAATAAAAAAAATAATAAAGCTAGGAAAGAACTTATAGATCATCCTGATAGTAACAAGGTGAACGTTACAAATCCCACTAAGATATATTGGAAGGCAACGAAAGATCACTCGGCATTTTTAAAGAGAGATTTAATCGTATATTATGAAAAAATAGCTGACTATATACTTCCTCATTTAGATAACAGGCCGCTTTCTCTAAGCAGATATCCTAACGGAATTTACGGCAAGTCGTTCTATCAGAAGGACTGGAACCAAAAAAGACCAGATTTTGTTTCTACGGCTAAAATTCATTCTGAGCGCAGAGGTGACAGCATTAATTACATCGTATGTAACAACGTCGAGACCCTTTTGTGGATTGCAAACTTGGGTTGTATAGAAATGCACCCATGGTACAGTAGGATTAATGATTTTGAGAGCTGTAATAGTTCCACTTTGTTGTACGAGGAAAAATGTGGTTTGAATTTTCCAGATTTTATCGTCTTTGATCTTGATCCATATATCTACTCTGGTAAAGAAAAAAAAGGGCAAGAACCAGAATATAACCCTCGAGGTTTTAAAGCAGGAGTTGAGATTGCTCATGAGCTCAACCATATTCTAGGTGAGCTTAAGATAAGATCGTACTTGAAAACGTCTGGGAAATCAGGATTGCATATTTATGTTCCTATTCTAAATATATTTTCCTATGAGCAGACGAAACGTTTTGCCGAAGTTATAGCAAATATGATGGTTTCAAAATTTCCAAAAAAACTAACACTAGAGTGGGGTACTATAAAGAGGAAGGGAAAAGTATTCTTTGACTATAATCAAAACGCTAGAGGCAAAACGATTGCTTCGGTATACTCTTTGAGACCAACTGTAAATGCAACCGTTTCTATGCCCGTAGAGTGGAAGAAATTGGATTCTATCTTTCCGACAGATTTCACTATTTTATCCGCCCCTGAAATGGTAAGAAAGAATGATGACTATTGGCAAAATGTTCTCTCTGACAAACAAGATTTGAGAAAAATAATTTCCCAGGCTGACGAACTTTTATGAATTGCATGGAACGTGATATCGATTTGTTTACAAAGTTACTGGTAGTCACGTCTTGAGTATCCTTTACTTATTTATTTGGAGCAATGTTTAACATATTCATTCTGAAATTCATTCTGAAATTCATTCTGAAACAGAAGGAATGTTTCTGATGTNATTCTAAATAGAAACATCAATCTTATTCCTTCTTGGCATCCTTCCGACTTTTTTTAATATCNTTACCTAACTTAGCGACTTCCCTTACACTGTCGACCTGAATATCGTCACTTCCAGTTACAAAAGAGCTTATTGTAGGAGCTGCATTTCTGCCTAGGCTTACAGCCTTTTTACCTTTTCTTAGTATAGATAACGTTAGACCTTTTGAATTCAACATTTCACCAAATTTCTTGGCTGTCTTAAGGCCATCGAATATTCCTACACTAGTATCGCTCTCTGCCAGACCAAATATCGATGGATCTTCGATATCTACAAGTACTGTATCGCCATTTAAAGCGATTGATATGGCTGGTCTTTGTTTAATTTGTATGCTAATTTTTCCTTTAACATGCTTCAAACCTTCAGCTACATTATTTATAGTCGCTGAAGTTTGNNNATCTAAATTTGANTTAGATGCAGTTATGCTCAAATCTATTCCGTGCTGCTTGGTTTGTCTAAAAGTTGAGTCGAGAAAATGAATTTGCCNTTAATCTTCCACNTTGCACTGCCTAATTCCCTTCCATCGGGGCCAGTTGCTTTAGGCACGTCGATTTCAAAATTCTCAAAATTATAGGTAACATCCATGTTCTTGCCGGTTAGTTTATCCACAACTTCTTTTAATATGTCAGACCAGTGGGAAGCATTTTGCTCGATTTTTTCTCCTATTTGTTTTGTAATCTCTGATGTTTCTTTTGTTGTGTTTTCCATACAAAATTACAATCTACATCCCTTATATCAATTACAAAAAGAAAATAACTATCCATAAAAAGGAAAATAATGTTCTTTATCATTCAAAGACAATTTTAGATGTCCTCTGAGTGATTAGGAGAGTTTTTCGATCTTTTTCGTTCTTTGATACATTTTTAAAATCTTAGTACGGATATTGGTAAGTGGTAACATTAAAGTGTACGTCCAAAAGATAAATGGATAAGAAAGAAAAGTAGTAAAAATAATTTTCAATAACTAGTTAGCTGTTGGTTGTTGCTGATCATTTCCCATTGTCATTAGCTTGGATCTAATAGAAGTCAATGATTGGTCAATTTGATAAAGTGCCATTTTGTCCCTTCCGACTATATCAAACTTTTGCAGAATAGTTTCAAACAATGTTTCTTCCTCTATCTGTTCGCTAACAAACCATTGTAAGAAAGAGTAAGTAGCACGATCTTTTTCATTTTCTGCAACCTCTACTAAATTGTTAATGAGTCCAGTAACCGTCTGCTCGTTTTTTAGGGCTGCTTGGAAAGTAGACTCTAGTGAATCGAAAATGGCTTGAGGTTTTTCTATTGCTGGAATAATTGGTTCTACTCCAGAATTATTGAGGTAATGAATGAACTTTAACATATGTCTATGTTCCTCATTAGCCTGTTCAAAAAAGAATGCAGCACTTCCATCATATCCAGTTCTTTCACACCACGATCCAATAGCAATGTACGCATGGACAGCGGATGCTTCATAAGCTATTTGATTATTAATTGCCTCTGTCATTTGCGATGAAATTCTCATTGATAATCTTAGTATGATTGACATATCTATATTTTTGGAAATTGATCTTAACCTCATGAATTTNCGCTTTAGATTAATTTCTAAGTGATTNTAATCANAAAATAATTGGTCGGACAAACTCCCTGGTCTTTCTGTGNTTCTATTGTGATAGTGAGCCCTATTACACCTATTACAGTATCTATAATTGAAATGGCACCATTTACCTCGTTCCTGTCACTGCCTTACATTTGTGCAGATTGTAAAACATATTCATTGTAAGAATCCCAAAAACTGGGAAAAGTAAGATAAATTAGACCGAAGCCTGGAGGTACTATCCTTGGAAAGAGAAGAGGTCGCTGAATCAAATAAATGTCGTGAATGTAATCACGAAAGAGAATTTCATTTTACTGATAAGCAAGGATATAATGGTTGTAAAAAGTGTCATTGTCTAGGATTCCTAGAAAAATGATTATATTATGTTCACCAATCTTCGAATAAGCTTGATTCATAGTAATTCTTTAAACAATTACATCAAATCATTCGTACGAGAATATTGATCGGAATAATGTTTTGTTGTCAGTTGTCAAAGAGATAGATAGAAAATTAAGGATAATTATTGGTTTAGGAACTATCTTTTAGACAGGAATCAAATTTGAAAAGGTCTGATGCGTATGCTTTATCGCACTGTTCACGATCTTGGAAGCAAACCCAATGATCTTCGGGAAATGCCGACACATAACACCAATCGTTTAAGGAGTTCAATTTTGCCGCATTGGATTGTGTTGCGCCATTTGAACTTATCATAATTATCATAACCAGTGCAATTGACATTGTTGTAATTATCGAATGCACTAGTTTATAGTTCATTAATTTATCTATAGCAGAAAAATAGTTAAGTTTTCAGAGAAAAAAATACCTAAAATAATTCAGAATTTTGATACTACTATCATTTAGGTATCGGTAATACTGTGTGATACCAATTGGATTATGGGCAATTGATTATTTTTATTTCCCTATTTAAAATGTCATGAGATTGGTAACATGTGATGCGACTGAAATAAGATACGAGCTGAGTGGCCATTTCATTAAGCAAGGCCTTCTTCTGTCAATAGATTGCTGTCAACTGCTGTCAACTTGTTGACTTCCGAAAAGAAATTCAGATTCTAGATTGAAAAATGTGACACGGGCTTTAATCACCTTACTCAAAACGCAAAATTGCGAATAATGAACCAGTAATACATATTAAATCTATTAAGAACTTTAATTCTTATTGCCATGATTTTAGCAAGTATTGCCAAAATATTTTTCGCCTTTGTTCTAGCCGCCATTCTCATTAGCTCTACCATGTTAGGCTCGTATGCATCAACAAGCAAATTATCTGCCAGCCAACCCATCAATGGGGTTGCAATGAAAGGAGCTTTTGTCAATATGAAACAGCACGTTGAGAATTGGCCTTTGGCTCCCCAGAACTATATTGAGGATAGCTTAAGGATGATTTCTGGCGCAGGTTTGAATCATGTCAGGTTCGTGTTCTATTGGGAAGCTTATGAAAGAGATCCCAAGGCATTCATAAATGAAATAAAATCAATAGCAAAAGCAGGTGATAAGTATGGACTAAAAATCATTTATGACAATCATCAATGGCACACTTCTTCATGGCTTGAAGAAAGAGGAACGGGATTTCCTTGGTCATTATTTCAAGATTCAAAATATCCCAGAGGCGGAGGTGGTAATACCCACGATAAAGCAGCGCAAGTTTTTTGGAAGGACTGGTGGAACAGATCTATCAAAGATAAGCAAGGAAAAGATGGCTGGACATTGATGTCAGAATATTTGAAGGAGATTGTATTGGCAGTCGATAATCATTCAAGTACTCTAGGGTACGAAATCCTAAGCGAACCGCATGTTGATAATAAAAATCAATGGTCTAAAATAGGCAAATTTAATAGCTTTATTACTGCAGAGTTGAGAAATCTTACCAGTAAAACAATACTTTACAGCATGAATGTTCCAGTAGAGTTCAATAGCCACATAAACGTCTCGCCAAAAAACTTGGCAAAAATGGCACCTTCATCTAAGGAAAATATAGCTTTCAAGATAAGTGTCTANGGCGTTCCTGATGGAGATGGGTATCAGGAGAAGAGATTTGATATGTTTTTGAAAACAAGAGACCTAACCGAGATTCCTTTGTACATTGGCGAATGGAATAACGTTGTAAGGACAAAGGAAGGTGGAATAACCAAACTAAATCCAGATTTAAGCCAACTCACAAAAACTGATGCGAAAAAAATACTCGGAGCTTTGAAGAAAGAAAAAGTATGGGGTACGGCTTTTTGGAGATGGGATTATCAGCCAGTGGTTACGGATAATTTTAACTTGGTTTCTGACAAGAGCGGCAAATTAGTTCCGACCAAGTACTTGGATATCTTAAAAGACACAGTGGAAAAGGTTTACGGTTCTTCTAGCAGTACGTCAGCTGATTTCACAACTTCTGTAGGTACATCAAGTATCGATCCTGGTCAACAAACCAATTTGATTAAGGCACTTGTGAAAACTGGAAAATTTACAGAAGCTGAAGCCAAACAATTCCTATCAAAAATATCACAGAATAGAACCGAGGATATTTCAACGTCAAATGATACTGAGTCATCTAGTAATCAAGGAAATCCTAAAGAGTATCGAACTCTCAACGATCTAGTAGATGACATAAATAATAACGTTGTAGATATTGAAGAGATACCCTTAAACACTTTCCAAGATTCAGATGCTTATAAAGGGGCAGATAAACAAACTCAAAATTGTTTAGATCTAGCAGGAAAAATTGGAGACAATCTTGGTGACCGAGAAATCGTACACTGTTCTGAAGATGCTAACTATTTTCAAAATAAACTATTCTAATACCAATGACAATATCAACACTGATGATACCAGTAATTAGTATCTTTATTACTTAAGTCTCTTTCGAAGTGTGATGCTGCAGTACTAGATCATTTTTCCTAAGTTTTGTCCGTTTCCTGATTTGGTTTAATTTAATGGAACATCGTGCAAAATCTGTCTACACAAAATCTTACGAAATGATCATACAAGTTCATATAAATGAAGATTTGTCTAAGTTTTCGATGAAGCTCGATACAATGACAATATTACTTCCCTCTATTGCGTAATTGATTGCCGCGGTATTCGGTGCTCCCGCAACA
>Ga0065707_10083176_pt1 | contig 10109 bp, 7 predicted proteins | sample SwiRhicommuniRL3_FD_59094 | JGI IMG/M metagenome (GOLD analysis project Ga0065707, IMG submission 59094) | Switchgrass rhizosphere bacterial communities from Rose Lake, Michigan, USA - RL3 v2 (version 2) | ecosystem: Host-associated > Plants > Roots > Rhizosphere > Soil | place: East Lansing, MI... | reverse complement strand
GCCGCTCGGCCATCGCGTAGCCCATGCGGCCGATGCCGATCCAACCGATCGTGTGGTTTGTCATTCAAGGCGCTCCATCGTCGAAGCGAACGTACTCCCAAGCGAACGCCGTGGATCCGGCTCTGCCGGTCCACTGGTGTTGCCCCTGGTGGAGGTTGGCGGCCGCCAGGCCGCTTCGGGGGTGGTCATATCAATACGGGTTGGCGATCGGCAACTCCTGTGCCGGGTACAGCGAGATCACCTTCGGCCCGCTGGGCGTGAGGATCACTTCTTCCTCGATGCGCGCGGCCGACACGCCGTCGCTCGCCGGGCAGTATGTCTCGACCGCGAACACCATGCCGGTCTTCAGCTCGATCGGCTCCTCGAGCGAATTCAACCGCGAGATCAGCGGCCGCTCGTGCAGCCCGAGCCCCAGGCCGTGGCAGAAGTTGAGGCCGAAGGCATCCATTTCCGAGCCGAAGCCGATGTCCTGCGCCGTGGGGAACGACGCCGCCACCACCTCCGACGACACGCCGGGCTTGAGCAGCGTGATCGCGCGGTCCATCCAGTCGCGGGCGCGCTTGTAGGCATCGAGCTGCGGCTGCGTGGCGCGCCCGACGCTGAAGGTGCGGTAGTAGCAGGTGCGGTAGCCGACGTAAGAATGGATGACGTCGAAGAAGGCCTGGTCGCCCGGGCGGATCAGTCGGTCGGTGAAGTTGTGCGGATGCGGGCTGCAGCGCTCGCCGGAGATCGCGTTGATCGCCTCGACGCAGTCGGAGCCCATCTGGTACAGCCGCATCGTCGCCAGCGCCACGATGTCGCTCTCCCTGACGCCGGGCTTCAGCGCCGCGGCAATGTCGTGGTACACGCCGTCGACCATCGCCGCGGCCTGGTTCAGCAGCATCAGCTCATCGATGCTCTTCACTTCGCGCGCCATCAGCATCGTCTGTTGCGCATCGCGCACGTCGATGCCGAGCCTTTGCAGCTCGAGCATCATCGGCACTTCGACCACATCGACGCCGAGTGGCAGGTCGCCGACGCCCTCTTCGTCGAGCAGTGCCTTGATCTCTCGCGCCGCGCTGCGAAACAGCTTGCCGTCGCCACCGACCGCGCCGCGCATGCCGAGCAGCCCGGCGCGGCAGTGGTCCTTGCACAGCCACGGCGTGTACAGCTTGTGATGTTTGGCGGCGGAACCGAAGTCCCAGATGTACGGGTCGCCACCGAGCGTCAGCAGCGAGTAGCGCGTCAGCTTGTCGCGCGCCCATTCGCCGATCACCGTGCTCGTCGTGTAGCGGATGTTGTGCTGGTCGAAGCACAGCAGCGCACCGAGCCCCGATTCCGACAGTGCCGCGCGCGTGCGCGCGAGCCGGTAGTCGTGCAGGCGGCGGAAGTTGACGCGCTCCTCGAAATCCACCTGCATGTGGCCCGGCGCCTGCAGCGGTCGATCCCAGCCGTGGTGCGGGTCGATGTCATCCGGGCGGATGACAGTGGGTTCACGTTTCTTCTTCGTGGCCATGGTGATCGGTGGAGGTGGCAACGCGGTTCTATTCGGCCTTCGGCATCACGACACGCAGCGGGCTTTCGAGCTGCTCTTCGACGATGCGCCAGCCGCCGGCTGTCTTGCGCGCCTGCACCTGCCAGGTGCCCAGCCCCACCACGGCGGCGCCATCCTTGCGCATGTGCCAGGCCTGAAGGTGCCCCTTGACCGCTGCCGCATCGGGCGCCGATTGTTCCACGGACAAGCTAGTGATGTGATGACTGGTGGCCACGTAACCCGCGCGCTCGAACGTGCTCTTGGCCAACGCGACGCGGCGTGCCAGACCGCTCATTGACGGCGGGAACGGGCATTTGTCACCCGGGCAGGTCATCGAGAACGCGGTGCCGAAGCTCATGCTGAACTTCAGGTCTTCGCTGAAGCATTGGCGCCATCGTTCGGCACCGGCATCCGACTTGCCTGCACCGATGGCGTCGATGCCATCGGCGTAGCAGGCGGCCAGACCGGTCAGGTCGCGCAGATCATTTTGCGTGGCGGCAGGCGCAAGATTCGCGCAGGCGCCCAGCAGCGCGCAGGCGACGCCAGCGGCCAGCGGTGTCATGAATCGCATGGAGTCTCCTCCTCCCGTCAGGCTTGATCGAATTCGTTCATTTCGCCATGCCGAATGGCGCCGCCGCGTAGACGATCTGGCCACCGACCACCGTCATCAGCGACACGGTGCGGCCGAGGCGTTCGGTGGGCACGCTGAAATAGTCCTGATCGAGGATCGCGAAGTCCGCCGCCTTGCCGGGCTCCAGCGTGCCACGCTTGTCGTCGTCGAAGCAGAACCATGCGCTGCCGACCGTGTACAGCCGCAGCGCCTGCTCGCGCGTGGGCGTCTCGTCGGGGCCGCGGGTCGGCAGACCCCCCACCGTGCGGCCGTCTAGCATCCACTGCAAGGCGACGAACGGGTTGTAGGAGGCCACGCGGTGCGCATCGGTGCCCGCACCCACGTGAACGCCGGTGCGCAAAGCGGTGACGATTGGTGGCATGCGCCGCGCCTCGTCGCCGGCAGCGGCGACCATGCGGTCGCCGCCCAGGTACATGGCGTCCTGCAGGGTCCAGCCGATGCCGAGCGACTTCATGCGCGCCAGCGTCTCGGCCGACGCGTTGTCGAGGTGGGCGATCGACCATCGAAGGTCGGTGATCGGCGTCTCGCGATGGACTTGCTCGAACAGGTCCAGCACGTGGTGCACCGAACTGTTCTCCTGCCAGTGGATCGTCAGCGTCAGCCGCTGCCGCGCGGCCCAGCGAGCGACCTCGACAAACTTCTCCTTGACCGCGGTGTCCGGCTGATTGTTGTTATAGATCGCGGTGGTGATGCGCTCGCCGATGCCGTTGAATCGCAGCATGCCGTCGCCGAAGCCCATCGGCAGCAGCTGCGTGAGGTTGCGAAACTCGGCCAGCTCCGCCCCCGGGTTCTGCGCGAACAGGCTGTAGGCGACCCGCAGCGTCAGCGCCTTCTCGCGCCACAACTGGAGCAGTGCGGCGTACTGGGCGGGCCCGAGGCTGAAGCCGCCCGGATCGATGACCCCGGTGACGCCCAGGCGGTTGAGTTCGGTGAAGAACTGGCGTGTGCCGCGCAAGTTGTCTTCGTAGGTCGGCTTCGGCAGCTTGTCGAACAGGGCCGAGATGCCGACGATGCTGCCCGTCATCCAACCGGTGGCCGCACCGGACGCATCACGCTCCTGCGCGATGCCGGGTGGCAGGTTGTCTGGCGAAAGCCCCGCATCGGCAAACGCCTTGGGCGTCATCAGCACATGGCTGTAGAACATTTGCAGGTAGGTCGGGTTGTCCGGCACCGCGCGTTGCACCTCGGACGGCGTGGGGCGGCGCTTCTCGGCGAACTGCAGCTCGGTCCAGCCGCCGGCCACGATCAACCAGGCACCGGGCCGCGAACGCGCGGCCGTCTCACGCAGGCGGCTCATCGCCTCGTCGATCGTCGCCGCGCCGATCCAGCTCACCTCGGTCGAATAACTCAGCGCGGCCCGGATCGCATGGATGTGCGAATCGATCAGGCCCGGGATCACGGCGCGGCCGCCCGCATCGACGCGGCGAGTGGCCGGACCTGCCAGCGCTTGCACCGACGCATCGGTGCCGACTGCGATCAGCCGCCCATCGCGCACGGCCAACGCACTGGCCGTCGTCGAAGCGGCATCGAGCGTCGCGATGTGCGCGTTCGACACGATCAGGTCCGCGGGCTGCGCGCTGGCCACAGGCGCTTGCGTGAGCACGGCCGCCAATACGAACGCGACACGCGCGAGTGCCTTGGACATCCACGCAAACGTTTGCGCCATTGCTGCATTCTGAAAGCAATCGGAGAGCGAGGCTCCCGCGGATTTACCCCAATTCATTTGCAGGCAGAATGTCAGAAGGTGAGAAATCCAGGTTTCGCGTCGACCCCACAGCAAACGTTTGCGCCATTGAGCTCCACCAAGCGCACCCCTTCCGCCCCCGCACCGTCGTCGGTCACGATCCGCGATGTCGCGCGTGCGGCCGGTGTGCACGTCTCCACCGTGTCGCGTGCACTGGATCTGCGTCGGCCCGGTGGCGTCAGTGCCGAAGTGATCGTGGCCATCGAGTCGGCTGCGCGGCGACTCGGCTATCGCCCCAATCGTGCAGCGTCTGCGCTGCGCACAGGGCGCACGCACACGATCGGCGTGCTGGTGCCCGACATCACCAATCCGGTGTTCCCGCCGATCCTTCAGGGCATCGAAGCCCACGCCGCCGCGCGCGGCACGTTTGTGCTGGTGGCCAATGTCGCCAGCCATGCGATGGCCTTGCCGACGATCGAAAGAATGCTGGCCCAGCAGGTGGACGGCGTGGTGTTGGCGACTGCCTCGCGCGAGGATCCCGTGGTCGACTTCATCATCGGCTCGGGCATGCATGCGGTGATGGTCAATCGCGCCGACGACTCGGGCCGCCTGCCGTCGGTCATCAGCGACGACCGCCTGGCGATGAAGCTCGTCGTGGAGCACTTGCTGCTTGCCGGCTGCAAGCGCATCGCGCACCTGGCGGGACCGCAGAACCTACCCACCGGCGTGGGCCGCCGCCTGGGCTTCGAACAGGCGTTGCGCGATCACGGCCGGGCGGCGGCCGCGATCGTCGTGTGCGAGGCCTACAGCCGCGATGCCGGGCGCGCCGCCGCGGCGCAGCTGCTGGCGTCGAGCCACAGACCACCGGAGGCCGTGGTGTGCTGCAACGACCTGGTGGCGCTGGGTGCCTATGACGCGCTGGCTGCGGCCGGCTTGCGCATCCCGGGCGACATCTCGGTCACCGGCCACAACGACATGCAGCTGGTCGATCTGATCAGTCCGCCATTGACGACGATCCGGCCGCCGCACCGCGAGCTCGGATGGCGCGCCGCGCAACTGCTGTTCGAACGCCTCGACGGGCAGCAGCTGTCACCAGCGACCGTCGTGCTGCGCCCTGAGCTGGTGGTGCGCGGCTCGACCAAGCTGACGCAATAGGCTTCGCGGGTTCGACACCGGCGAAGCCGACACGCGTTGCACGACGACGCGAACGAGGTGGCGCGGGGCCGCCTCGCACTCAGAGCAACCCAGCCCCCCGCGCCCACTTGTACTTCGCTCCCAAGACGGCCACCGGAATCTCGGTGGAGTACGCGTAGGCCGGAATGCCATTGGCGTACAAGTACTCGGCGGCTTCTTCGACTTGCACGTCGCCGGCCAGCGATGCCACCATCGGCTTCTCGATGCCCTGCGCCTTCATCTCGTTTTTCACTTCCACCATCAACTTCGCGAACACCATCGGCGGCGTGATGATGGTGTGCCAGTAGCCGAGGATCAGCGAGTGGATGCGCGGGTCCGACAGCCCGAGTTTCACCGTGTTCTGGTACGTCTTGGGTGGTTCGCCGCCGGTGATGTCCACCGGGTTGCCGGCGGCACCGAACGGCGGAATGAACTTGCGGAACGCCGCATCCAGGTCCGGTGGCATCGCCATCAATGAGAGCTTGTTGTCGACGCAGGCGTCCGACAGCAGCACGCCCGAGCCACCGGCGCCGGTGATGATCAGCACGTTCTCGCCCTTCGGCGTGGGCAGGATCGGCACGCCGCGCGCGAAGTCGAGCAAATCGCGCAGCGAGCGCGCGCGGATCACGCCGCTTTGCGCCAGCACGTCTTCGTAGATCTTGTCGTTGCCGGCCAATGCGCCGGTGTGCGAGCTCGCCGCTTTGGCGCCGGCTGACGTGCGGCCGGCCTTCAGCACGATCACCGGCTTCTTCTTCGACACCCGCTTGGCGACTTCGGCGAATGCGCGGCCGTCCTTCAGGTCTTCGCAGTGCTGCGCGATCACCTGCGTGTTGTCGTCCTGCTCGAAGAAGCAGAGCAGGTCGTCTTCGTCGATGTCGCTCTTGTTGCCCAACCCGACGATCGCCGAGACACCCATCTTGGCCGAGCGCGAAAAGCCGATGATCGCCATGCCGATGCCGCCCGACTGCGACGACAGCGCGGCCGAGCCCTTGACGTCGTACGCGGTGCAGAACGTGGCGCACAGGTTCGAGTGCGTGTAGTAGAAGCCGTAGATGTTGGGGCCCATCAGCCGCACGTTGTATTTGCGGCCGATCGCCTGGATCTCGTTCTGGCCCTCGACGTTGCCGGTCTCGGCAAAGCCCGACGGGATCAGCACCGCGCCGGGGATCTTCTTCTCGCCGCATTCGATCAGCGCGCCGGCCACGAACTTGGCTGGGATCGCGAACACCGCGACGTCGATCTCGCCGGGCACGTCTTTCACGCTCGGGTAGGCCTTGTAGCCGAGGATCTCGCTCGCCTTCGGGTGGATCGGCAGGATCTGGCCCTTGTAGCCGCCGTTGATGAGGTTCTTCATCACCGAATTGCCGATCTTGCCGTCTTCGGCCGATGCGCCGATCACCGCCACCGCCTTCGGCTTCATGATGCGATTCATCGCGGTGACGATCTCCTGCTCTGACGGCCGATAGCGCGGCGCGGCCGGTGCGAAGTTGCAGACGATGCGCACATCGGCGGCGATCGCGCCCTTGGCGGTGGCGAACACCGGGTTCAGGTCCATCTCGGCGATCTCGGGAAAGTCGCTCACCAACTCGCTGACGCGCACGATCAGACTCGCCAACGCTTCGCGATTCACCGGCTCGCCGCCGCGCACTCCCTTCAACATCTCGGCGGCCTGGATGCCGTCGAGCATGGAGAGCGCATCGCTCTGCGTGGCGGGTGCCAAGCGGAACGTGATGTCCTTCAGCACCTCGACCAGCACGCCGCCGAGGCCGAACGCCACCAGCTTGCCGAAGCTGCCGTCGGTGACCGCGCCGACGATCACCTCCTGGCCACCGCCCAGCATCTGCTGCACCTGCACGCCGACGATCTTGGCGTCGGCCTTGTACTTCCGGGCGTTGGCGAGAATCGTCTCGTAGCCCTTGGCCACCTCGTCGGCGCTCTTCAGACCCACCAGCACGCCGCCGGCCTCGGTCTTGTGCAGGATGTCGGGCGACACGATCTTCAGCACCACCGGGCCACCGATCTTCTGCGCCAGCGCGCCGGCCTCGGCGGCTGACGCGGCCACGCCTTCCTGCGGCACCGGGATGCCATAGGCATCACAGATCAGCTTGCCTTCGGGCGCGGTCAACGCGTTGCGCTTGTCGGCGCGCACGCGGTCGAGGATCTGCCTGACGGCGGCCTTGTCGTATGCCATGGTTCGTCTCCGTTTCGGATGGCTTGATTCGAACAGCTGATCGAGCGCCGGATCGCCGCGCAGCCTCGCAAAATTCTGCGCGGAGCATCGTGCGGCAGCCATTGACTGCGGTCAAGATTCCAAGCAATTGCGATGAGCTTGCAGGCGCTGTCTGCGGGGTCGGCTGGATAAAATTCGCTGCAAGTCACAAGACGCTGCAGCCGGCACCGCCTCCTTGGGCTTGCACGATGCGCATTCAGGGAGCACATGAAGATCGCGATCATCGGCGCCGGCGCCATTGGCGGCTATCTGGGGGCCAAGCTCGCACTGGCGGGTGAAGAGGTCACCTTCCTCGTGCGCGGCGCCAACCTGCAGGCGATCGCCTCCAGCGGCATCAAAGTGATCCACGCCGACGGCAGCGAGCAGGTGGCGCACCGCGTGCGCGCCACCAATGACTACCGCGCCGCCGGCGTGCACGACGTGGTGGTGCTGGCGATGAAGGCGCACCAGCTCGGCGCGGTGGCCGACGAGGTGCCGCTGCTGTGCGGCCCCGAGACGGTGATCGTGCCGATGCAAAACGGCATTCCGTACTGGTACTTCCATAAGCTGAAGGGGCCGTTCGAAGGCCGCACGCTGCAAAGCGTCGACCCCGATGGCCGCATCGGCCGCGCCATCGGTGCCGACCACGTGCTGGGCTGCGTGGTGTATGTGGCCAGCGAGCTGGTGGCGCCTGGCGTGGTGCGACACATCGAGGGCGACCGTTTTCCGCTCGGCGAGCTCGATGGTTCGAGCAGCGAGCGCGCGCAGCGCGTCAGTGATGCCTTCGGGCGTGCGGGGTTCAAGGCGCCGCTGCTGGCCGACATCCGCTCGGAGATCTGGCTCAAGCTGTGGGGCAACCTGGTGTTCAACCCGGTGAGCGCATTGACGCGCGCCACGCTGGAAGGCATCGCGCGCTTCGCACCCACGCGCGAGCTCGCTGCCTTCATGATGAGCGAGGCGCAGCAGGTGGCCGCCAAGCTGGGTGTCACGTTTCGAGTGTCGATCGACAAGCGAATCGCCGGCGCCGAAAAGGTGGGGGCGCACAAGACGTCGATGCTGCAGGACATCGAGGCCGGTCGCGAGCCCGAGATCGAGGCGCTGGTCGGGTCGGTGGTCGAGCTGGCGCGCCTGACCGAGACGCCCACGCCGCACATCGATGCCGTCTACGCGCTGACTCGCCTGTTGGGTCGCTCGATCGTCGCACCGGCTTGACCGGCGCGACGGGTCCGGCGACCTGCTCGCAAACGCGCTCGACAGCCGTTGGCGCGCCTCCTATAGTCAGGCCCCCGCCGGCATCGCCGTCGGTGCACCAAGAGCCACAAAACGCCGCGGTGTCTGCCAGCGGCGCACTTCATGACGAAGGAGACGCAATGAAGAAGTCGCACCTGTTCGCCGTTGCCGTTGCGCTATTGGCGCTGGCCATGGCTGGCCCGGCAATGGCCCAGAAAAAGACGCTCGCCGTCGTGGTGAAGGGTCTGGATAACCCGTTCTTCACGGTGCTCGGCGACGGCTGCGCCAAGTGGAACAAGGAAAACCCGAAGTCCGACTACACCTGCCTGTACACCGGCCCGGCATCGAGTGCCGACGAAGCGGGCGAAGTGCAAATCGTCGAAGACCTGATCAACAAGGGCGTGGCCGGCATCGCGATCTCGCCGTCCAACGCGCCGGCGATGGCCAACATGCTGAAGGCCAAGAAGCCGAAGATGCCGATCATGACGATCGATGCCGACCTGGCCGCCGCCGACCGCGCGCTGCGCACCACCTATCTCGGCACCAACAACTACGACATGGGCGTGCTGATGGCCAAGCACCTGAAGCAGCTCAACCCCAAGGGCGGCACGGTGTGCATGCAACTGGGTAACGTGGCGGCCGACAACATCAACGCGCGCGCCGCGGGCTTCCGCGACACCATTGCCGGCAAGAAGGGTGTCACCAAGCTCAACGGCGATGGCGGCTGGACCGAGGTCGCCGGCTGCCCGCTGTTCACCAACGACCAGATCGATCTGGCCAACCAGCAGATGGCCGACGTGTTCACCAAGAACCCGAAGCTCAACGCGTTCATCCTGGTCGGCGGCTGGGCCCAGTTCGGCCCGCAGGCCTACGCGCAGGTCACCGATCAGGTGATGGCCAAGCTCAAATCCAAGGAACTCATCATCATCGCCGGCGACACACTGCCGCCGCAGCTCGACGCGCTGAAGGCGGGACGCAGCCACGCGCAGATCGGCCAGCGCCCGTTCGAGATGGGCTACAAAGCACCGACCGTGATGATCGACTTGATCAACGGCAAGAAGGTGGCCGATCCGCTGTACACCGGGCTGGACGAATGCGTGCCGACCAACCTCGACAAGTGTCCGGCTAAGTAGACGAGCTCAGTCACGCATCGAAGGGCGCTTGCGGGCGCCCTTGTTTTGTTCAGGAGCGAACCGACGCCATGCCTGTGCTGGAGCTCAGCGGAGTCTCCAAACATTTCGGTGCCATCCAGGCGCTGATCAACGTGTCGCTGTCGCTGCACGAGGGTGAGGTCGTGGGGCTGATGGGCGACAACGGCGCAGGCAAGTCGACGCTGGTCAAGATCGTGGCCGGCAACTACCCGCCGAGCGACGGTACGCTGACCATGCAGGGTCGCAAGGTGGCGTTCCACAAGCCGTCGGACGCGCGCGAACAAGGCATCGAGATCGTCTACCAGGATCTCGCGCTGTGCGACAACCTCACCGCGGCCGAAAACGTGTTCCTCGGCCGCGAGCTGATGCGCGGCCTGGGTCCGCTGCGCGTGCTCGACTACCGCACGATGTTCAAGCGCGCCGGCGAGTTGTTTGCCGAGCTGAAGTCGGAAACGCGGCCGCGCGACCTGGTGCGCCGCATGTCGGGCGGCCAGCGCCAGGCGATCGCGATTGCCCGC
>Ga0065707_10083175_pt1 | contig 10110 bp, 4 predicted proteins | sample SwiRhicommuniRL3_FD_59094 | JGI IMG/M metagenome (GOLD analysis project Ga0065707, IMG submission 59094) | Switchgrass rhizosphere bacterial communities from Rose Lake, Michigan, USA - RL3 v2 (version 2) | ecosystem: Host-associated > Plants > Roots > Rhizosphere > Soil | place: East Lansing, MI... | reverse complement strand
AAATGGGTATAAAGGTTTTTCTTCTCAAAATTCGTCCCCACTTAAAAATTGAGGTCACCATACAACTTTCTTACAACCTCCACTGTTCTTTCAGGGCTTCTTATATGGTACTTGGATATATTGTTCCTTCGAGCTCAATAGTACGGATCCTATCACAAAATATCTGTATCCAGACTGTTTTTTGTTAGTTTACCACAATTATGGACGACCATATGGAATTACCATACCGAAAAAGACATAGGGTCCCTGCCTCATGTTCTGTTTGTCGAAAGAGAAAGTCTAAATGTGATAGAATAAGACCTGTTTGCGGTACCTGTAAGAAGAAATCAATTGCACATTTGTGCTTTTATGAGCAAGGGAAGGATGATCCTCATGACCACACTCTGACTACAACGTATCTTCCTCAACCTTCGATGATACCTTTACAAACCCCGCTGAGTCCAAATGGAAACCATCCGCAATCAGAGGAATTCTCGACAAACTACCAACAATCTACAAACTACCGCAATCGATCAATACCTACTCCAGGTACATATGAAGGCGATTCATATGTTGCATCTATTCAACAAGGTCAACCAGGTCAACCGGGGTCAATTCCAGCACCAATGCAGCCTATGCAACCCGGGTCAATACCCTATATTCCTCCACCGCAGACGTACGTAAGAACTCCAGGTTATGAAAAGCCTCCTCAATTCCAAAATCAGCCGTATCCAATGCAACTCCACTATCAAGAACATACACAAGTTATGGAACAGGGACAAGTGCAACAACCACAAGTATATTACAATCAACAGGTCCATCGGGCTCAACAAGTCTATCAGCAGCCTCCACAACAGATGCACCCGCAACATCAACAACCACATCAAAATCAACATCAACATCAACCGCCTCAACTTCAACCGCCTCAACTTCAACCGCCTCAACTTCAACCGCCTCAACTTCAACCGCCTCAACTTCAACCGCAACAGGCGCATCAACACCCACATCAACAAGCACAGCAACACCCACTTCAACAACCACATCAACAACCACCGCAACAACCACCGCAACAGCCACCTCAACAACCACCTCAACAACCACCGCAACAGCCACCTCAACAACCACCTCAACAACCACTTCAGCAACCACCTTCAGCACAACTGCCTTCATATATGCCCCCTGCGCTGATACCCTCGCCAGCATCGGGGTATCATATCTCACCTGGTGCGAATCAACTGAAACAAAACTCACCCTTTACGCAATTACCTGTTCTACAAAATTTCCAGACTCCTTCAGGACAGCAAATTTCTCCTCCTACAAAAGGGTATTCTTTCAGCAATGCCAGTCCCAACTCCAATTACGAATCACGAACTTCTTTGGGTGGTCATGGAGGAATGCCGTTCAGTTTAAATAATACTGCAATGAGCTCTTCAATCAGCAATAGTAGTATGAGAAGCTCCAAATCTAACAATGAGTTCAGTCCCATAGCGCCTACCCAATCTACAGCATCATTCTCATCTACTCCCTTAGTAACTATACCCTTGGGGCCAAATTCTACACTCCATGTGAACCCATACGATTCTATAAATGTATTCACCAACGCTAGTTTCTCGTTAAACCTTGAAGGTCCCTTGTGGCAACAACAAGGTACTCTTTCATACGTTGGTTTGACCAAAAGTGACCCTTTCATTAAAATTTTGAGAAACTTTGCTATTCTCTTGTTCAAAAGCGGCGAGATGAAGCAATTCATCAAGTTGGAAACCCTCAAACAGAAGAAGAATAGCGGCAGTCCCCTTTCCGCCTCGTCTAGCACCAACAATGAAGGTTCTCCATTGGACTTTAAAAGACGGCGAAAATATGATTCTCCAACTTCCCAGGATGTTGAGGAGAAAGATGTTGACGGAGAACCTGGAGACGTAGTAGATGAAGATGCGTTGATCGTTGAAAGAATAAAAATGAACACAGACAACAATAGTAATGAAGAGGATGATGAAGAGGATGATGAAGGGGATGATGAAGTACCGCAAATGTTAGATCTTAATGAGGGACCTCTCAATACAGATAAACCTGAGAACAAGGATACTCCAAATAGTTCAGTGAGTATTAATAGCAACATGGGCGCTAATATGAGTGATCAGGATTCTGTATGCAGCAGCTCCACTTCACCACACCGGAATAAACAAAGAACAAAATCAAATCTAAACATTCTCAACATACTTCCAGGACTACATTCGATCTACTCTGGCAAGAAAAATAGAAGTCAGTTCTACGCTATTGTAGAAAAAGCAGTTCTACAAATAATGCCCAGCAGAGTCAACGCGTTTGTCTTATTTTGCAACTTCTTCAAACATGTTTTCCCTTTTATTCCAATCGTCGACGAAAATTCTCTTCTGATGGATATATCAACGATCTTACCTACTTTTTCACTAACGACATCTGAATCTTATTCAGAAATCTCCATTGATAGTGAAAATGATTTGAGTATCGTGGGTATTTTCCTCCTTGTTATAAGACTCGGATACTTGAGTTTAATCCATAATGATGAAACAAATAATGGTTGCAATGACCGTGAAAAGAGTATAATTAAAGAAATGAGTAAGGTTAACTCGGAAACTTTTATAAGTGTTTTGACCCTTTGCATTTCTGATAAGCTCATAGCCGAAAAATCTTCGTTCAAGTTGGTTCAATGTTTGACATTACTTTACTTTTATAGGAAAGTGGTTCCTGATGATTGTCATGGTTTGGGTGGTGCAGACTCGCAAGTATTGTTTGGTAGTGTTATGAAGCACGCCATGTCAATTGGTATGAACCGTGATCCTACTTGTTACGTAGCTCATGAAGCAATCAGTAAAAGAGAATCTTTGATAAAGATATGGAGGAGTCTTTGGAACTTTTTGATAACTTATGATGCTACTTCGGCTATGCATTGTGGAACCAACTTAGTTTTGATGAACTTAGATATATGTGACGTTCAAATGCCGCAAGTTGAAGATAAAAGTGGACAAATGATCCATACCTTGGAGAATATCCGAGTTATTTGTGATTCTTACCGGAATATTGTCAACAAAATCAACAATGTCAAGAACAAACCAAAAGTAATTGACATTTTGTATGAAACAAATCATTTGGAAAGGGTATTTTTCAATTTCTTTGGTAAGGACTTCTTTAAAGAATCGATTTGTGAACATGCTAAAGAGGCACCTTCTTGCTCCGGATTCAATATCACAAGTAAGGAGCATCAGGAAGGATATATCAAAGTTATTAAATACTGCACATTTATTCAATTGAGAACCAATTTGACAGGTATGTACTACATGGTTGCCATCCATTATGAGAATGAGTATAATGAATCCAAGACCTCGTCCATGAATGCGGGAATTGAATTGTTCAAGATCTATATCAAGAGCGTGGTCCAATTAGTGTACATAATGTCATATGTTTTGGATAATTCTGTGGAGTTATTTGGCCGCAACTATGACTTCATTCTAACGTCCAGCAACGAAAGATGTATGATTAAGACGCATAGTTTCCTCACATCATTTTTTGTCAGGTTATTACATCACAAGAAGGAATTATCGTTAAAACTCCCTCGAGAACCAATTTTGAAACCTCGTCTTGAAGTTATTGACACTTTATTTAATGTGGTATTGTTTGAAGCTGAGTTGTTTGTGGGCAATTTTCGGAAGTTGAGTCGTAATTATGTCAATTCGTACAAGTTGTATGTAATGACGTACTTTGTGTTGAAACAATGCACCGAAAATCCCAGTGTGTTCTTTGAAAGAACCGTGAATGATGAGAGGTTTTCACATGAGGGAACTAATATGTTGGAATTCTTTACCACTTATGAATTACAATATCTATGCAAGTTATGTGAAGATTTTAGAGCGGCGAAAGAACAACAGCAAAAGATTAAGTTCAAGGAGCCAGTATCATTACCCCGGACAACACCAAGTGGGGGCCCATTTCATCTCCCTTTCCCTGACACAAATAACAAGAAACCTCACAATTCTCATACTAGAAGTGGGTCGTCCCATAGCTCGTCGTCAATGATTTCTCCTAGCACAAGTCAAACAAGTGACGGGCCGAAACCGTCTCGAATTCAAAAACCCGTATCCTCGCCTGGCCCAGGAATCAAACTGCAAAAAAATTTCAACGATGGAGTTTTCGATAACTTGACCGTTGGTAACGAAGAATTATTGAAACTATTCGAAGTCTATGGAGATTTTAATAATGATGAATTCTAAAGAATGCTAAAAAACCCGAATAATTTTAAAATCTGAAGTCGGTATGGTTAGGGATTTTAGGATCTCTCAATTCCTTCATATCAGTAGTTTAAAGATAATAATTAGAAATCAAATAATTGAAGCTTGAGATTTGATGATGTTTGGGAAATTATCCCTAAAAGTCTGGAGATGATAAAGATGGAGAAATTGTCTCATAATTATATGTACTATTAATGGATACTATTATAATACAGTACCTTCGGAAACGTGATCACTCTAGATTTGTAGTATTGAGCGATTGTTGAGTCTGCAACTAGAGTAACAAACTCATGGCTCGACTACCCTGGACTGGTTTCACTACTGGACGTCAACAGTAGGTTGATATAAATAGTGGGACTGAGCATATTTGTGTCCGGTTGCGGTAGTCAAACACACACTCAGTCAGTAGATATCATTAAATCCCCACTAAATCTCCACTTAATCTCACATAAGTTAATACTTCTCTGGGATTAGTATTCCATAGAAACCAGGTAGTGGTTACGTAATCCACATTCCATGTTGAATATTGTGGGAAATTACTAGCTAATATTACTAGAAACTCTTTAAGGTGTAGTGGGAGCTAGTTAAGGTTACTCCAGATGTTAACTTAGTTAGTAGAGACAATTGGGGTGTTTATTCCTCTAGCTGAATCTACCGATGTTCGTGTACTGCATATAGTGTTGTTATAGAAACCGTTGAAGTCAGATTTTTTGCAACTTTAAATACTGAGAGAACTATGAGCGAAGTTTATTGTGAGGTAATGAATTACTGAGTATCAGCAATTTATTGAATAGTCCACTGAACTGTTCTTCTGAGGTCTCTTCTCTGTACATGTTAATATTCTCACTACATGTTAATATTCTCACTACATGTTAATATTCTCACTACTCACTAAATTAATAGTAAGCGCAGCCATAACCAAACTCTTTTATAATTGACTAATATTTAATACTTTGCTCGATCAGTATTTAACAAGAGATATATTCAATATTCACTAAATCTCACTAAACGTCACTAATTTCATTGAATTAATCTCACTAATATCACTAAATCGATCGAAATCATCGTGAGTCACCTGGAATTATCAATATCCCAATAGAGATTTATATCCGATTCACCCGATGGTATCCTGTAATCCTGTATGGTAGCACAAAAACACAATTTAGCAAGTTTGAAGCCATGAATAAATGCAGCCGTACGATATAAGCGATGTTTCAAAGTACTTTAGGTATAGATAATTTATACCAATACAACTCAGTACCTTAATACCCATAAAGATATTTTAAGACGTTGCATCGAATCTGTCAACGGGTAGATTGATAACTTTAGACATAAATCTCTTGAAGATACGAAAAACAAAGCAACTTATACTTCAGTTACCAAACGTTCTTATTTTTTAATAGAACAGCGTTTCCTGCTACTATTTCTCAGATGACTAAGAGCTCCAAGAATCCAAAGAAACGCAACAGACCCTCCTTGAGTTGTAATTACTGTAAGAAACGGAAAGTCAAATGTGATCGAAATCGGCCCTGTTCCTCATGTATCAAGTACAACGTCGGGGATTTATGCACTTATCCGGATGAAGATATAGCTGGTGTCCATATCAGTGAAAATAGCTTTGAATCGACGTCGCCAGCGGAAAATTCGGGCGTTATCTTAACGTTTGCTGTAAACTCTAATGTGTCTTCAAATCAGGGTGCTCAGTCAAAATTTGAAGAAATGCAATCGAAGTTTTATCAAGATGAATCGGATGAGGCTGAGAGCAACAGATTTCTTGAAGGCCAGAAGGAGCCTCTGGGGTTTCAACAGACATTTCCACCAGAACAGCGACGTCCCCACCCACCTCAAGTGATACCACCTCAATATCAGCAAAATCATAATGCACAAATCATTTCACACCCAAAGGAGTATCAAAATTCACACCAGGCGCAAAATGGTCTTGCTCCACTGTCTACCTTAATAGGAGCACCATCAGAAGTTCAATCTCAATTAGATATGCTAAAAGCTAAAATAAAAGAAATCGAGACCTCCTTTGGGATTTCTGCAACATCTTCATCGGCTTCGGCATTTTCAAGTTCTCTAGCAACTAGAGGAGAACCTCCATTGAAGCTTCCAAAAACGAGCACGACTGGTCCAGTAAAATTGCCCCCAATTAGTTGGAATCAGTATCACACTCCTGCATCAACATCCCTGCAAGACTATGAATCCGCGTCTTCAAAACTGCTGTTTCCACACCGTAACGATACGTCTCCCCATATCCATAAAATAGATTGGGAATCGCTCCGATATAATCCAGATCAGAACCCCACATATATTGGCTCCAATCCTTACCCCTCAGAAGAGGAGACTATAAACTTTTATGATTCCTACACTCCTATCCATATCAAAGACTCGTCAAGAAGAACAAATAACGGACCTTTTGCCTGGCTTTCCCTAATGAAAATGGATCCAGGGACTTTGAAACTATTGAAATTTATGCGTTCAACCCAGCTAGAGTTTAGTCGATACCTTCAACAGGCTCCTTTAGTTTTGCCTACTGGTGAAAAAGATATTCCTCCTCCTTCTCCAATGCATTTCAAGCCGATGGTGACTCCAAGTGGTGTTCAACCAGTAGTTATGAAAACACAAGATGCGGAATTAGCTTTTAGAGAGAAAGCAATAGACCAAGACGGGTATAATGATATAAGGTTGTACGGAAATATGAAACTCAGCGAGATGAGAACTCCAATTGACCAAAAAAAGGACCAAAAGCAAGCACCAAATGGCGACAAAGGTACACATACACCTTCTGAAGAAGATACCAATAGTGAAAAATCTAAAATGAACGCTCCAAAAGAAGGTGGATTTGTGAAAGGGGATGTCCAACGCAAATTGATGAACAAACATGCAATTTCGTTGGGTTTAACGTTTTACGAAGGACAAATTGATCAAGAATTGCATCTAATAGAAAAAATTAAGATGATCTTGCCGAAGCAAAAGGTGATTTGGAAATTGATCAACAAATTCTTCTCTCAAATGTACCCATTTTTGCCTTTTCTAGATGAAGAATACTTTAAGGCAGACATGGAAAAGATCTTGGGGCCCGAAGGTTTTATGGATGCTAAAATTGAGAAACTTTCAATTGAGAAACGTCTAGATTTGGCAAATATTGGCATCTTGTTGATTGTGATTCGTTTTGCGTATCTTTCGTTATTTTCCAATAGAAACGGGGTGAATGAGAATAATTTAAACTCGGTAGACCCGTCTCCAGCAGCGCAGGAGTTAAAATATTTGTTATCTAACCCTATCAATATTGATCTCATAGATATGGCTCAATTATGTCTTGATCAGTTTGACTTGATGAGAAAATCTAACTTGGTAGTATTACAGTGTGCTTTCTTCATGAGATTGTACCAGATATTTGCTCCAGAAGATGGTGATGGTGCTGACGGTGGGTATTCTCAGGTGTTCAATGGGGTATTGGTGCAGATGGCGTACTCCATGGGAATAAATCGTGAGCCCGACAATTTTAGTGATGTTTGTAACGATGGGCGTCTTAATAATGTTGCCAGAAAGATTTGGTTCTTCATGCTTGTCACTGACTTAATTCAAGCATATCACTTCGGTAACCCGATGAGTATCAATGAAAAGTATTTCGACACGAAACAGCCGTACTATAAGAGTGGAAACGAGAATATAAAGGACGTGGAAATGGAAAAATGGGTTATTAGCACGTTCGCATACTTTGATAACTACTACAAGCGACTTACCAACATTCTTGACACCTGTTTGGATATCAAAAAGTCAACGAGGATGCCGTATTTGATTTCCTTGATCAACGATTTCGAAATAGCCTTGAACACAAACTATGGGACTTTGAAGCAGTATTTGGTTCCGTTCAAACAGGAAACTTACCACTTCCCATTTATCAAAATTATGAAGTGCAAAACATATATAAATATGAAAGTGTTTTCGATGACTTTGTTCACCCATTTGTATCTCTATTATGAACGGAAGAACAATGTTGACTTTGCCTACTTTTATCTCAAGAAGAACTTTTCTATTATCTGTGGAGAGTTCATTCCTGGGTTTTTCGAGTTGATTGTTAACAACTATATCAATTTTGGAGAGGGAGCAGACTTGATTTTGAATCCGACAGTTGAATTTTCAATTCACAGGGTTGGACATTTTATATTTGCGTGCTTGATTAAGTTGAATCTGACAATTTTCCGTATGAAAAACAAGGAGGATCACCTGTCTCAGTTGCGTGAAAATTTCAGCTATAATCTCCGGTTTACCAAGTTCTCCAAACTCTCAAAGATGTTGGAGAAGATTATTCGATATTGTATTGGAGCTATGTCGAGGTTGAGTCAGCGGTATTACTATGCATGGCGGGTGACAAAGGCTCAACAATTCTTATTAAAGATCATCTCAGGCGAGGAATTCTATAAATTTTGTCTTGACCAGGACGAAGTAAAGTTCCTTGATTTAAATTTTGAACAGATAGATGAGTTGACCAATATAAGTGAGACGGCATTGAAGAAGTTTGGCAAGACCAAGATCTTCCCTGTCGTAAGTGACCTATTGGAATCTATCAATGGCGAGGATCTTGAGTTTTCGCATCCAAGTAGCAGGCACCGAGATGTTTCCACCCCACCGCAACAGATACCCAAACCTCCAACACCTTCATTTCCAAAAACCCCATCGGTGTCTACTGAAATGAACCGATTTCCAAACGGAACTCTGGGGTCAGAATCTACAGGGTCGGAGTATGATGATTTCCAGTTTATTGAGAATCCCGAGATCGATTTATTGTGGTTTCAAATGGCCAACATGAAGAGTGATTTAAACGGCACAAGCAATTTAGCGGAGGGTAGTACTGTTGCGAATGAATTTGGGCAGACGCCTCGACCCCGGGCAGGTAGTTGGTTTTCTGGTGCAAACAATATAACAACCAATGCTGGGTATAGTGACTTACCAAGCATGTCACTGTTTGCTACCCCTTTAAGTCCAGCAACTGCCACAGATAATCTTGGGGTTATAAATGTAAATCGTTTCTCTTCTTTTTTGGATGGATATGAGATATTCAACTCAGTAGATAGCTTTATAGGCCTCGAGCGAGACAAGCCTGATCTATTATAGGCATGTATTATACATTAGATATAAATTAGATATAGAATCGATATCCAATATAAGAAACGTACAATAGTCAGATATGTAATGAGTGTAGTCCCTAGGAATCTGATAGGAGATAGCGAGATATATTTTGTGGGTTATGATGTTTAATGATATGTAAGCTGTGATGTATTAGGGCTGATAATTTGCAGCCAATGTTGAATATGTCCGGGTAACCCTAAAAAATTCTCAAATTTCAAGTATAAAAGAAAAGCTCAATCGAAAAATTATAGATGACTTTTCTTCTTCACTATGGAAGTTTGGAAATTTCCAGCAAGAAATAATAATTTCTTGTAAATTTACACAATACAAGTGACGACAAAACGCTGTGCACCAGTCTGAGCATTTATGCATATGACAGACCCAGTATACCCAAATTTCTGATTTATTGTGAAGATTTACTTGAATTTTTATTGTAGAGAGGGATATACTGCGTATTTCGCTGGATATGATCCGTGAGTAAGACCTATTGTAGAGATTTTAGTGGATTCAAACGTTCTAGTTCGAAGAATGTGAGTTCTAGGTAAACCTTCTCGGAAGTGTGATTTCTGGTGAAACTTCGACTCGGAATTAAGAGATTTCTTGAGCGAAACGTATCTGAAACCACAGATGGTTGGATACTATTTTGTGAGAATCAATGTGGATATTTTTGCAATATTATGCTTGGATGACAGGAGAACATTACGTATTACTTTTGCATATACTACTTTGCTAC
>Ga0065707_10083174_pt1 | contig 10114 bp, 11 predicted proteins | sample SwiRhicommuniRL3_FD_59094 | JGI IMG/M metagenome (GOLD analysis project Ga0065707, IMG submission 59094) | Switchgrass rhizosphere bacterial communities from Rose Lake, Michigan, USA - RL3 v2 (version 2) | ecosystem: Host-associated > Plants > Roots > Rhizosphere > Soil | place: East Lansing... | reverse complement strand
CCTTACGTGCAATACGCGGTGCTGTTGAAGCAGGAAGGCAAAAACCGCGAAGCCCTCGAGGCACTGTCGGCGGCGGCGAAGATCAATCCGTTCAGCTCGCAGGTTTCGACTCTCACCCGCTTCTATCGACGAAGAGAGGTCTCACCATGAAACGCGTGGCCCTGTCGGTCGCCCTGTTGTTGGTCTGGCTCGCGCCGAGGCTCGAATCCACGGCCGTCAGATGCACGAGCACCAATCCGTGCAAGCAGCCGCCCTGCGAGTTCTTTTATGAGCTCAAGGTTGCAAAGGCTATGGTTCGCGTATTGAGCATGCCGGCGCCTCGTGGAGGTGAAGATCTCCGAGCGATGAATGCCGCGATCAGAAAACAGCTCAGGAAGTACACCAAATGCCCGGCGAATTATTTCTATCAACCGCCGCCAAACTTTTGGGTCGGCTCGAGCTCGAGCTGCGACATCGGGTATCCCGGCGGCGCGAAGAGCCTTGAGGACGTGCTGGCGGCCACCAACTCGTGCGCGGAGCCCGTCCGGGCGAAATTCGCCCAGGCGGAGCAGGAGCGACTCTTCTGTCTGTCCAACAAGGATCTGAAAGGTCCGCTGCCGATCGGCGAGTTCAAGCTGCAGCAGAAAATGGCATACCAGGCCGCTGTCGAGTCCATGGAAGTGGCGCTGGGCAGATTTCTGGCCAGCTGCGCGCCGAGCGCAACCACATCGCGCCGCGTTGCCGAGGCGGGCCTCCAGGCGCTCAAGAAGGCCGCGTACAAAGAGCGCATGGCGTGGGCGGAACGCCTGGTCAAGGAGGTCGCCCAATGACTCGGCACCTTGCGTTCCGTGCGGTTCTCCCGCTTCTTGTCGCAGTCAGTTTCCTGGCAGGCTGTTCGAGCAGCCAGCCCGCTTCCGAGACAACTGCTCAAACCGCGCCCGCCGCAACTGCGTCGCAAGCGCAAACCGGACAGAGCGAGGCGCTGGGCACGGGCGACGCGGTGGAACTTGCTGCCGACTACCAGCGACAGTGCGGCAGCGAGGCGAACCCTTCGCTGGACTGCGAAGCTCTACATAACCTCCTCATCGGCGAAGTGACCGTGGCGCTGCAGGAGATCGAACGCTCGCGCGATCAGCGCGGAACGCAGGAAGCGCTAGCGGCACTGGATCTGGTCGACGAACCGGAAATCGTCGCCGCTGCTTGCCGGGTCCTGTTGCAGTTTCCCGGCACGCCTGGCATTGCCGAGAAGGTGCTGCCGCTCATGCTCAAGAGTCGCTATGCCGAGGTTCAGCGCATGTCGGCCAACCTGTTGAGCCGCATAGAAGGTTCGGAACTCGCGCAAGTTGGCAGCATCTGGTTCCAGAACCATGGCCGTCTACCCAATGACACCCCGTACACCGAATATCCCGACTTTCCCGCGCACTATGCAAAACTCGGGTTTCCGAAGTACCCGGGCGCCCAGTGGTTTTCGCCGGCCGATTCGGATCGATCGGTCGGATGGTCTACGAAAGACAGCGTCGCCAACGTGTCGCGCTGGTTCAGCGATACATTGCGCAGCCCGGCCCTCACCGGAGCGCAATGGGCCGCCGAGCGTCAGGCAGCGGCAACACCAATCGTCGATCAATCAAAGATGGCGCGGATGCAGCAGTTGATGGAGAGAGCCGTGAAGGGGGATCAAGCCGCCGTGGCGGAGGCGCAGAAGCTATCGGAGGAATTCGACAAACAAGGTAAGGCCTGGGAACGCTCCTTCGAAAACTCCGTCGACAAGCTCCTCACGAATCAGAGCCTTGGTCTTCCGGAGGCGCAATATATCGTCGCGCAGAGGAAGGACGGACGCGTGTCACGCCTCGTGTTCGTGTATCCGTTGCCGGCCATCAAGCAAACGGTCATCCAGCTGGTTTGGGACCTCACTGATTACCCTGCCGCGTGGGGTCCGGCGCCGGAGACGAACCAGTAAGGTCGTTCCCGTCTCACCTCGCGTCCATCGATGGGTAGACGGTCGTTCTTTTTCAGGTTTCCAGCCAGGGATTGTTGGCGAACACCGCGAGCTCGGGCCACAGGACACGACGAGGCATATCGAGCGCCGCGACGATCGTCCCGGCGATGTCGATCGCGAAGAGCTTGTTCGGATTGTTGCGGCCGGCCTTGCCGCCGAAGTTGGTTTGCACTTCGGACGGGCAGATCGAAATCACGCGAATGCCGTGCGGCCGCAGCTCGGCCTGCCAGCACTGCGAGATACCCCGTACCGCCCACTTGCTCGCGGCATACGGCGTTGCCGACGCCGCGCCCTTCATGCCCGACGTCGATGCGATGGTAATGATGTCACCGGACTTGCGTTCCTTCATCTGAGGCACGACGCGGTTGGTGATGTCGACGAGCCCGAAGACGTTGGTATCGAAAAGCGCCTTCATCCTCCCCACGTCGAGGGCGCCGATCTCGGCGCGGTAATCATGGGCGGCGTTGTTCACCAGCACGTCGATGCCGCCCATGTGCTGCATGCAGGTGTCGATCGTGCGCGCGTTGTCTTCGGTGACGGCGACATCGGCGCGCACGCCCACCGCGCCGGTCTTTCCGGCCACCGCCTCGATCGAGGAAGCGTTGCGACCGGTGAACACGACCTTGTGCCCGGCCTTTGTTGCGACTTCTACCAGAGCGGCGCCAATCCCCTGGCTGCCGCCCGTAATCAGAAAGCGGAGTGATGACATGGAGACCTCTGCGGGATCCTACCGCAAAGGACGCATCCCGCCACGGCCGCGGCTTCCTTCGATCACCGTAGCCACCGGGCAGTCCACCGAGCCATGCCACCCAGGATCGGCACACGGACGAGCGTGTCGCGCAGCCGGATGATCGAGAGCCCTCGGTAGTCGGTCACCAACTGCCGAAGGCTCTCGCGTTCCTCCACGAGCCGCTCGTTGAGGCTACGTGCCGTAGTCAATTCGGCCGTCAACGACTGAACGGTGCGATCGAGTCTATACACATGCTTGAAGCGCTCGGCGACCAACGAAAGGTGGCGCGCGGCGGCCCGCTGAGCCTCGAGATCTACGGCCTGCCGGGATACCCAGTTCTTAGCATCGGCGATCGCCCGCTCGTAAATCTCGAGCAAGTGGTCGACAGCCTTGTCGAGCGCCGCGTCTTGTCGGACGCGTCGCGAGATGTCGTCCGCTTCGGCCGGGTCGTAGGCGGCGATCTGAGATCGATACCAGTCGACCGAGTGGGGCTCTCTCAGCAGCCGGATGCCGAAGTTACAGGAGCGCATCTCGTCGAAGTCGCGCATCGTCACCAGTGGCCCGGCACCAAAGATATCGGCGAGCACCACCGCACAGCCGACCGCCATCGCTTCGAGTGCCGTTTTCGCCTTGGCGAACACCAAGTCGACGCCGGCCATCAGCTCCTCGGGGCGTTCGACCACTCGGCCCCATCGGGCACCCGCCACTTCCAGCTCGATCCCGCTTAACTGGCACGCCTCTCGAATCATCTCGATGTACCCACCCGGCTCGACCTGATTGCTGAGCACGAGCGCGCGCCTCGGCCTTAGCGGCAACGCGCCGCGAGGCGCGAAGCGCCGAAGATCGACGAAGTTGGGAAGCCGTTCGATCCGCTCGGGCGCGATGCCCTCCTCCACCGTCAACCGATCGAAACACGCCGAGTCGACAGCCACGTATCGCGCAATCGAAGGATGATGCAGGGGCCTCTCCTCCCAAGGCAGGAATCCGTGGCAGAAATGCACGATCGGCACTCCTGGATAGTGAAGCGCGGCGATCAGTGTTTCGATATGGTGGTGTCCGTGAATGACGTCGGGTGTGAAGCCGGCCTTGTCCAGATTACTGACGACGGGAACGGTCGAGACGCGAAGTTCTTCGGCAATCTCACCCAGAACGAGGCTGAACGCTACCGGACGATGGCCGCGGCCAATGAGCGTGCGGCAAACATCGCGAACCCAGAGCTCCGACCCGGCCCGGTATTTCAGAGTGTTATTAGTGAAAAGAATTGAGAGCGGCCGCATGAACCGCCGACAGTCTACTAGACCTCGTACCCGAGCACGTTCAGCAGGTCTCCTGCCATTCGCGCGAAGCAATCTCGCTCTTCAGGAGCCATCTTGTGCTTCCAGGCATGGATCCGCGAGCGCTGCGGCGGCTGCATCGTCAGCGCCTGCTGTTTCAGGCGTGTCGCATGGGACACGATAATCTCGCCGTCTGGCGTAACGCGCGCCCGATGTTCTGTCAGCCGGGCCGGGACACCCACGTGATAGTCGAGCATCTGCACCGTATACGGTAGCTCCAGAAATCTGCATATCCTGGTCAGGACCGTGACGGGGTTGCGGATCAGATCCTCGAATCGCACTTCGAGATAGTGCTGACAGTTCGCGCCCGCCGCCCGTGCCGTCGACACACAGCGTGCCCACTCCTCTGCCAGGACCTCCATGGCATTTCCAGGTGAGAACCAGGTTTGACGCCACGAGAGCGCAACATCGCGGCCATCACGGATGAGATGGATGAAGTGCGCTTCCGGCAGAACAGATTCGATCGTACCGACATGCAGACAGGACATCGGCGTTTTATCGCCCCACCGTGGCTTGCCAAAGCGTCCAGCATAGGCCCGGTAAAATGCGCGGTAGCCATCGGAAACAGAGAACGGTTCGATTCGCTCGATGATGTGTCGAAACGTTTCTTTCGGGATGCCGAAGTCCGGCCACGTGGCCATGCCGGGTGGAAATGCCGTGATCGTCTCGAAGAACTCTTGGCGCAACTCGTCACCGGTACCGGTGAACTGGGTACCCAGCGTCAGAAACCCTGTCTCTGGCGGAATCGCCACGTCGGGATGCGCGTCGATCATGAAGCGGAGGAGCGTCGTGCCTGATCGAGGGGCCCCCAGAATGACGGGCATCGGAATCATTTCCACCATGGCCTGCGTCTCCGCTATCTTGCCCCTGGAATTGAGTCTGGCCGGCCGCCAAAGCCAATCGATCCGCGGTCATCATCAGAACGGCTCCGAACATCAGGGCGTGGGGCGCGCGCAACGGCATCGTCTGCCAGATCTTCCTGCACCGACGCACTCATGCCGACCAGTGCTCGGGAGCCAACCGTACAGCCGTCACGTATGCTGGAGTTGATGCCAATCCACGCGTCCGCCTCTATGACGGCGCTGCCACCGATCACCACGCCGCCCGTCACGCTGGCTCCCCGCCCGATCCGCGCGTTGTGGCCGACCTCCACGTTGTCGTCGATCTTGACGTAGTCCTCGATGACGGTAGGCGTCATGGTTCCAGATTGCACGACAGCCAGCGCCCCAATCTCAACAGCATTCCCAATAACGACGCCGCCAAGGTGAGGTATTCGTTTCTTGTTGCCGGCCTCATCGCGCACGAACCCGAAACCCTCGGATCCGATTACCGCGTTTGCACCGATGACGGCCCCTTCGCCAATCAACACGCGCGGACAGACTCGTACACCGGCCCGGAGGATGGCGCCTCGTCCGATTGAGACGTCTGGACCAATGGTACAGAACGGCTCAATCACGGCGCCCTCATCGATCTCGACGTCGCCCTCGACGACTGCGAGCGGTGAGATCATCGCGCCTGGCGAGATCTTCCGCGCTTCGACCCACGGCGACTGCCGGCGCTCGTCGCGGATGAACGCAAGGACGCTGGCGATTGCCGAACGCGGCCTCGCCGCTTCCAGCACCCGGCACGATTCAAATTCTCCTGCGATTGCCGAGCCATGCGGCGCGATGAAAATGCAGCCGTGTCGTGTGGCGAGAGCCTCGCGAACGGCCGTGGTGAGCTCATGATTGATGAAAGAGAGACATCGATCCTCAGCAGCGCGGAGCGGCGCGAGGCCGTCGACGACGAGGTCACCCTCTCCCGGGACTCCGATGATTTGACGTATTTCCTGCTCGTGGAGGGTCGCACGCAGCATCTCAGACTCCCTCCCGGAGACGTCGGTCGTAGTATCCGGTCAAGGCATCGACGAACGCATCAAACCGATCGGTGATGCGCTGAACCTCTCGCGATTCGAAGTCTCTGATGAGAGCGACATAATCATCCTGCGGGTGCAACCAGGAGTGCGGGTGTGCCAGCAGACAGAGATTCCGCTCCTGATCCAAGGCGGTATCGAAGGTGTATCGCCGCCACATCTTCGCGCTGTCGCTTACATAAAGCAAATCGTGTTCCTGGATTGCCTGAAGAGCGTTCACACAGGCTTCATGTCCCCGCGGAAGTTCGACTGTCGCCACGCCAGCGTTGACGACGTCGTGCTGGGAAAAGGAGTGTACGTGCGCACCGAGGAGGTCGCTCAGAATCTTCAATCGGAAGGCCACCTCCTCTCCGAGGTCGGCGTGGAGGGTGGAGCCTGTTGCGAAATGCAATCCAACCTCGTGACCAAGACTATGAATCTCACGTATCTGGCGGATGATCGTCCTGTCCAGAACATTATAGAACTGGCCGTCGACCAATACATGGAATGTGGACACCACGCCGACAGCGTGCTCGAGCTCGGCCATGTCTAGCGAATACGCAGGCTCGAAATCAATATCGTGCCGGAGTGCGATATAGCGCGATGGCAACCGCGACGCGGCGGGCAGGAAATCCTGAAACCGCACGAACGAGAACCCACGCTGCTTCGCTTTGGTGAGGAAGTCGACGTACAGCTGGCGCGAGAGCGGGCTCAGCACAAATCGCGGTGGGGTCGACATCAGGCGTGTGCGGGTCACAGTCTGTTCCTCCTTTTCGCGGAATCGCCGCACGGCTCGACGACTATCCCGCCGCGTCCTCGATCGCATTGATGACCGGGCGCACGTGGTCGCGGTAGCGAATGATTTCGTTATAGCGACCTTCGGTGACGCGCTTCTCTCCATGATGCTCGTATTCGGGCCGTTCATGTTCGAAGCGCGCATACAGACTTGTCCCGGCTGGCCGTAAGCACTCCATTGCGAAGGCCTGTCGTCCATAGCGGCTGAGCGCCCCCTCTACTTCCGGTCGCATCTCCGTGTAGGCTCTCGCAGCCGCGAGCTTCCGCTCCAGCGCAACGTCGTCGAGCCGGACGACAATCGAACCTGGATAGGACGGTTCGTGCAGACCATCCAGCAGGAAGTCGTAGTTCCGCACCTCGCGTCCCGTCCGCCGCCGGACCATCAGCACCGCCCCGTCGATGATCAAGCGACAAACATCGTGGGCAGGGTTGAACCCTTCGACCGCATCACCGGCCACACAATCCACACCCGCTTCCTCGAGCGAGGACGCGAGTTCCTTCGCGAGTCCGACGAATACGTCGACCCGTCTCTCAAGTAACAGCCGGTACACGTGTCGATCCGAATACCGACCGTAGATTGGTCCAGCCGATGCCCCAATGGTGTTCAGCAGCCGAGTGGTCGAGGACAGGCGGGACGTCGCAGCTCCCCCGGATCCGTCCGTCAGGCAGCAGTAGATCGGGTGATGCGCCTCCATCCAGTGATAGACGATCAATTCGTGACCTGGATGTGCAACAACGACGGCGACTCTATGAGGGCCGGGCGTGACTGTCGTCATTAACGGGTGTGCTTGAGAACACGCGATGAGTGTGGTGGTTCACGAGCGAGTCGCAACCTCCACTAGTTTCGCAGAGCGACCAACCAGCGGAGCTCGCATGAACCGGGCTTTGACAGATTCTACCGCAGACGATGCCTTGGGGTTCTATCGTGCGATATACGGAATAGTGCGGCTTTGGGCGGGGGGTTCGAGGCTATCTCTTTCATCAACGAGCCAGATCCTTGCGCACACTTCCTCGCAGTTTCAACCAGTTCATGAGCGCGGCGAGCGCCACCCCCGCAAGAATAGCCGGGAGCGGCGCATAGCGCGCCAGCGCACCGCCAACGATGATCGAGGCACTGATGAAGTACTTCCACGTCATTGTCTTACCGCCACATCATCACCACAAACACCAGCAGCATCATCCCTGCGAGCGCGAGTGCCGGCAGCGTAAGCGGTTTGCTCCATTCCACATTGCGGACACAGCTATGCTTCAATGTCCGAATTCTTTGGAGCTGGTTGCGGGCGACCGACAACTGCCACGGATCGTTCGCGAGATTGAGTGCCTTCAGCGTGCCCTCCTCGGCCCGGTTCAGAACCCGCAGCCTGTACAACAGCTCCGAGTGTTTCAGCTGCGCCCAGAAGTTGTCGGGCTCCAGGCCGACGGCCGCCTCGAGCGCTTCCATCGACTTGTCCACGTCGTAGTTCACCGCGTACGCCATCCCCAGGCACGTCCTGAGGATGGCCGATCGAGGCTCGGCGAGGCAGGCCTGCTCGAGTTTCTTGATGTACGCAACGAGGTCCTCAGGCGGGACCGTCTGAGGATCTCGCCAGGACGCAGGCGGCGACAACGCTCCCGTCGTAACGACGGGAGCGTTGGTAGTCGCAAGTGCAGTAGACATCGTGTCGGACTCCGCTTAGCTCGCGATTACCGGTTCGGGTTTGAGGACGAAATCCGGATAGGCGAGCGCGCCCATTTCAGGCACATCCAGGCCGGCCAGTTCCGACTTTGCCGAAACTCGGTGACCAACAAACCAATCAATGAACGAGTTGAACACAAAGCTCAGCGAAAAGACGAAGCCCAGGAGCGTGGCGATTCCCAGCAGCTGCGCGACCAGCTGTCCAGCATCGCCGTAGAACAGGCCCGTGACGTTGCCGGCCACTCCATTCCAGGAACCGCCGTAGTTGCTCTTGCCATCCGCGAAGAGTCCCGTTGCGAGCACGCCCCAGATACCGTTGGTCCCATGAACCGAGATCGCGCCCACCGGGTCGTCCACCATCAGTACGCGCTCAACGAATTCGCAGGAAACGCACACGAGCACGCCGGCGATGAGCCCGATAATCGCGGCTGCGACTGGGTTGACAAACCCGCTCGGAGCGGTGATGGCCACCAGTCCGGCCAGGAATGCGTTGCCGCTCATCGACGCATCGGGCTTCCCGTAGCGGATCCACATATAGAGGATGCCGCCAAACGAGCCGGTCATCCCCGCCAGCATCGTATTGACGGCCACCGAGGCGGCGCGCAGTCCGCCGTTACCGGACAGGGCGAGCGTTGATCCGGGATTGAATCCAAACCATCCGAATGCCAGGATGAAGCAGCCGGTCAGCACCCACATGATGTCGTGCCCGGGGATCGCGTTTGGCTTGCCGTCGCGGGTGTATTTCCCAATGCGCGGCCCAAGGATCAGCGCACACGCCAGCGCGGTGATGCCTCCGACCGAGTGCACGACACCCGAGCCCGCGAAGTCGGCATAGCCATGGCCCAGACCGAAATTCGCCCCGAGCATCGCCAGCCAGCCTCCCCCCCACGCCCAGTTGGCAAAAATCGGATAGGTAAACGCACCCAGAAACATCGTGGACACCATGAAGGCGGAGTACTTCCAGCGCTCGCAGCAGGTGCCCGTGACGATCGTCGTCGTGGTATCCATGAACACCATCTGGAACAGGAAGATCACCATCACCGCGACGTCGTAGGTGCCTTTGTGCATCAGGAGATACCCGGTATTGCCGAAGAGGCCCAGGTCTTTGCCGAATAGGTTGATCGTGAACTCGGAATTGAGTACCGGCGTCCCGCCGAGATTCGCGATCGCGCCGGCGCCGCCCATTTGCAGCGGGAAGCCAATGAGAAAGTAGGCGAGCATCCCGACGCCGTACACCATGAAGTTCATCATCATCGTGTGGTTGGCGTTCTTGGCACGGCACAGGCCCGCTTCGACCACGGCAAAGCCCGCCTGCATGAACATGATCAGAAAGCCGCAGAGCAGCGTCCAGGCGAAATTGACCCCGATCCTGTTGGCGCCAATCTGATTGAGCACATCGGTGACGGTGATCCCCACCTTCGGATCGCTGATGGCGATGTCGTTCGCGGTTCCTGTCAACGATCCGTCTGGATCGCCGTTCGCCCGGTCTGTCGGCTTCACCGCCGACTTCAGATCCGCGTCCGTGAGCGCCACGCCCGCGGTCGTCTGTCCGTGGACCATTCCGGCCCCCGCCAGACAGAACACCATTACAACGAGCAGCACGATCTTCTTTGTCATGGTCTCCTCATGTCCTCACTTTTTGAAGATCCAGGTTTTCTGATATGCGGGAGTCATCAGGCCCATGATGCCGACCAGGCTGACGACGATCCCCAGG
>Ga0065707_10001418_pt1 | contig 10115 bp, 10 predicted proteins | sample SwiRhicommuniRL3_FD_59094 | JGI IMG/M metagenome (GOLD analysis project Ga0065707, IMG submission 59094) | Switchgrass rhizosphere bacterial communities from Rose Lake, Michigan, USA - RL3 v2 (version 2) | ecosystem: Host-associated > Plants > Roots > Rhizosphere > Soil | place: East Lansing... | reverse complement strand
GAGTGGCCAATCGGAAATCGATTGCGCCAGTGTCGCCGTTTTAACTGGATCGGCCGAGAGCGCCGACACGATGTCAACCCAGTCGAGCGCGTGCAGGTGATAGAAGTGGATGACATGGTCCTGCACGCACTGCCCGCCGATGATCAGGTTTCTCAGCAGCCGCGCATTCGGCGGCGGCGCCGCGCCGATCGCGTTCTCGACGGCGCGGATTGATGCGATGGCGTGAACCGTCGTGCAGACGCCGCAGATGCGCTGCGTGAAGGCCCACGCGTCGCGCGGATCGCGTCCTTTCAGGATGATCTCGATACCGCGGAACATCGTCGATGACGACCAGGCATCCTTGACGCTGCCGCCATCGACCTCCGCCTCGATACGGAGATGACCCTCGATGCGTGTGACTGGATCGACAACCACGCGGCTCATTGAGTTGCTCCTGGAGGCTCAGGTTTGTCGGAACGCGGACCTGAAGGTCCGCCTCTACGGTCGAGCGGCTCCGCTCTATCGCCGACGCGCTTCATGATCTGAATCAGGCCGTGACCGGCGAACGCGGCTCCGACACCGAGTACGGCCAGTGCACCAATCGTGTCCACACTCGACGCCGCGCCGAAACCCGGCACACCTTCAAGGTGCTGGTAGAACGGGGTCATGCGGTCCCAGAAATCCGGTTCCGCACAGCCGATGCACGGGTGGCCGCAGCCTATCGGCCAGTTCGTTCCGCCGTTCCATCGCACGTTCGGGCAGTTCTGGAACGTCGCCGGGCCCTTGCACCCCATCTTGTAGAGGCAGTAGCCCTCGCGATGCCCTTCATCGCCCCACGCCTCTACGTACTGGCCCGCGTCGTAATGCGCGCGGCGCTCGCAGTTGTCGTGAATGGACTTGCCGTACGCGAACAGCGGCCGGCGCAGATGATCGAGCGGCGGCCACTTCTTGAACGTCAGGTAGTACACGATGACCGCTGTCAGGTTTTCAACGTTCGCCGGACACGCGGACAGATTGATCAGATTCTTGACGCCCGGCACTGCGTCGGCCACGCCGAGGGCGCCGGTGGGGTTTGGCGATGCTGCAGGGATACCGCCGAAGGTGGCGCACGTGCCAATAGCAATCGTCGCCGCGGCGCCGCCGCACACCTCGCGGGCAATGTCGATCGCCGCGCGACCGCCGATCGTGCAGTAGGCGCCGTTGGCACCGGTGGGGATTGCGCCCTCAACAACGGTTATGTAGTTGCCGGCGCGCTCCTTGACGGTCTTGGCGAGGTTCTCCTCAGCCTGATGGCCGGCCGCCGCCATGATCGTCTCGTGGTAGTCGACCGACAGCGTATCGAGCACGATTTCCGCGGCGGTTGGGCGACTCGCGCGTAGGAATGACTCGGTGTTTCCCGCGCAGTCCTGGAACTCCAGCCAGACCAGAACCGGCTTCTCCGTCTTCTTCAGCGCGTCGGCGATCTGCCCGATGGCGACATCCGGCAGCGCCAGTACGGCCGCCGTCGTCGCACAAAAGCCGAGAAACTCACGGCGCGAAACACCGCGCCGTTCCAACTCTCCCGTGAGCCAACCCTGTGGGGTGTTCACTCGTTGGTGTGACATAGCTCGCCGTCCTGTGAAATGGCCGGCAGCCCTACCGCATGAGGGATGCCACGCCTCACCGGACGACGCGACGCGGAAATTGACGAAAATATGCGTGCGGTTGATAACGGCCCGCGGGTTGTTTACTGAGTGGTGGGGAAAATCAGCAAGCGTTGTGAAATATTCCGCGCCGAAGCCTTTGAGCCCGGAGCCCGTACCTTGAGCCCTGAGCCTTGAGCCCCGAGCCTACTGAATGGCGTGACAGAGCTCGCAGTCCTGCGAGAGCGTATGCTGCCCATCCTTCGTTTTATGGCTGTCGTCGTGGCAACGGAAGCAACCCGGGCTGTCGACGTGCCCGATATTGGAGGGGTAGGTGCCCCAAGTGACCTTCATGGCGGGAAAGACATTCGACGCCCACGCCTCCTGCGCTCCCCGTATTGCGCGATCGACCTGCGCCGCATCGACACCACCGCGCGCGCGGTAAAACTCGCGAAGATGCGAATCGATGCCCTTGATGGCCGTTGGACGATCCGCGTACGTCTGCCTGATCGCGGCGACAGCTTCCCGCCGCACGAAGGGCAGCTCGCGTGGAATGAGACCTTGGGCAAGTGCGTCGTCGACCGCGCGCGCGGCGCTTGGCGCAAACGTGTGGGCCGGCCGATTGTGGCAGTCCATGCACTCCATTCGCTGTCGTGTGCCGGAAGCGATCTGCTCCGCGTTCGCATCCTCCGCGAAGTACTCACGGACGTTTCCTGCACGGTCGCGAAGTCGCACGTACGGGATTGAGTCGGGCTTATCCGCAGCGACGACGAACTCGATTTCGTTGTCCAGGTTCATGTGCCAGTGGATACCGGTTCCAACCCCGCGCGCACGACTCCCTCCGCCGACATGCAGTTGAAGAGTGGTATCGCTCTCCGTGTTCTTTTCGTCGTTGCCGAATTCCCGAATGACGCGCGTTCGATCGCCGATGAACCGCTCGGGCCAGTGGCATCCTTCGCAGGTGGCGCGCGCCGGGCTTATCAGTTGTGGTGGTGGCGGCACCGGCCGCGGCACGCGATTGCTCACGACCTCGAACAGCTGGCGCGTGCCGGCCAGCTTGGACTGGACCAGCGGACCCGCTCCGGGACCGACGTGACACTGCACGCATTCGATCTGCGCATGGGGGCCGCGCTGGTGCGCGACGTATTCGGGCTCCATCGTCGTATGGCAGACGGTTCCGCAGAATGCGGTCGTCTCCATGTAATGAACCCCCCCGTATGCCGCAATCGAGACGATCAGGACATTCACGAACGTTAACGTGAGAACCGCCACGGTCACGGAGCGCTGATGCGGATCGCGTAAATCCAGCACCGGCCAGTCGGGCACGACGCCTGGCGCCCGCCGACGCTCCCGCCGGACGCCAATCGGTATTAGCAGCAGCCCGAAGACGAACGCCGCCGGAATGGCGACGAACAGGACCAGGCCGATGTACGGGTTTTCCAGGTAGCCGAGAAGCGAGACGGCCAACAGCGCGAGAAATACCCACGCCGTTGCGGTCGCGATCGCAATCCCGATGAGGGAAACGGGATTGCGGGCGGCAGGCGGCAGCTTCACTTCTTCTTCAGGGTCTGAAGGTACGCCACCAGATCGTCAAGGTCGGTCTTCGACAGATCGGCATACGCCTTCATCGGCGGCTTGCGGTCGGCTTTCGTCTTGGCAGCCATCTCGGGTGCCGACACGATCCATGCACGCGTGTCAGCAGCGGAGAGTTTCGAACCGACACCGTCGAGTGGACCCTTCTTGTTGCCCTGGCTGCCGATCGAATGACACACCGCGCATTTCGTATCGGCGTACACCTGCTTGCCATGCTCCACGTTCTGGGCGAACGCGCTTCCGGCAAACAGGCCAGTAAGCATTGCGACGAACGTTATACGCATCATGGGATGGTCTCCTCGGCTCGGAAGTTCAAGAAGCATACCGCGACTCAGCGGACCGGCAGTCGTGAATACGCGGGGTTCGGGCATTAGAGCGGTGCCCGTGCGCCCCGGCGCGAAACAATTCCCCTCCGATCGAAAAATTTCGCGTGTCACCGGCGGTCCCGATCAGTCGATGTCCCCCCTGCGCGGCCTGACCGTGGTACGGACTCTGCTCCATTCAAACGGGAGGCTACGATGTTCAAGCGCATCCTCGTCCCTGTGGACTTCAGTCCACCCTCGGATGCCGCGCTGGAGTACGCCCGCAGCGTTGCCGCGCGTTATGGCGCGTCGCTGCACCTGCTTCACGTCGCGGAAGATCCGTATCGCGCGTTCTACTCCGCCGAAGTATTCGTGCCGGAAATCGAAGGATTGCGCGAGGAGATTCTGAGCGATACCGAAAAGCGGCTGAAGGATCGGCTGCGGCCGTCGGATGTGACCGACCTCCACGCGACGGCAGAGTCGATTATCGGAATGCCCTCAGGCTCCATCGTCGAATACGCGGCCGGACGCGACATCGACTTGATTGTGATGGGTACGCACGGCCGTGGCGGCATGGCGCACCTGCTCATGGGGAGCGTTGCGGAGCGGGTCGTCCGAACGGCGCCGTGTCCGGTGTTGACAGTTCGCAAGATGCGGACGGCAGCGGCGGCCGCGGCAGCCTAGGACTTTGCGGTTCCGAGGCCGAATTTCTCGATGCGGTAGCGCACCTGATCGCGATTGATGCCGAGCAGCTGTCCGGCCTGCGTCTGGTTGCCGCCGGATCGCTCGAGCGCTTGGACGAGGAGCTGGCGCTCGACTTCGTCGAGGCTGATGCCTTCGGCCGGCAGCTTGAATTCAGCGGGAGTCACTGACCGCGTCAGCGTCGTGAAGTCGCCCGGCTGCAGCCATTCGTGTTCGACGAGCAGCATCGCGCGCTCGATCGCGTTGCGGAGCTCGCGGATGTTACCCGGCCATTGATACTGTTCGAGCATCGTCATCGCGTCGGCGGAGACACCGCGAACGTGGCGCTTGAATTCTCGATTGAACACGTCGATGTAATAGGAGGCGAGCAGCGGGATGTCGCCCCGCCGCTCGCGGAGCGGCGGCAGCGCGATTGGCATCACCTGGAGGCGGTAAAACAAATCCTCACGGAACTTGCCGTGCGACACCTCGTTTTCGAGGTTCCGGTTGGTGGCGGCGATGACGCGCACGTCCACGCGGATGTCGGCGAGGCCGCCGACCCGCTTGAACGTTTTTTCCTCGAGAAAGCGAAGCAGCTTCGCCTGGAGCCCAGGCGTCATCTCGCCGATTTCGTCGAGGAACACAGTGCCCCCGTCAGCCGTTTCGAGCAGACCGCGCTTCTGCTGGCGGGCGTCGGTGAAGGCCCCGCGCTCGTGGCCGAAGAGCTCGCTTTCGAGCAGCTGCTCGGGAAGGGCCGACATGGTGATATTGACGAACGGCCGGCGGGCGCGATCGCTGTTGTAGTGGATGGTTTTGGCCGCCAGGTCCTTGCCGGTCCCGGTGTCGCCCGTGAGCAGCACCGTGGACGCGGGACTCTTGGCCACGCGCGCTAATAGCGCTTTGATGGCCTGCATCGCCGACGAGGCGCCGATAATTGCGTCGAACGCGTACTCGCGGCTCTGGCTGGATCGCAACGCACGAACTTCGCGGCGAAGCTGGCTGGTCTCGAGCGCCTTCTCGACGAGCATCACGACTTCGTCGAGATTGAAAGGCTTGTTAACGTAGTGGTAGGCGCCGAGCTTCATCGCCTCCACGGCGTTCTCGACGGTCGAAAATGCGGTGATCATGATGACCTGCGTTTCCGCCGAGAGCTCTTTCACTCGTCTAAGGATGCTGAGGCCGTCGCCGTCGGGCAGTTTGAAATCGAGGAGAACGAGATCGACTTCAGTCGAGGAGAGCCGTTCGAGCGCCTCGGACGCGAGTCCGGCCTCGAAGACGTCGTAGTCTTCGGCCGTCAGCCGCTCGCGCAGCGACCAGCGTACGAGCGCTTCATCGTCAACGATCAGGATTCTGGCGGAGGCCACGTCCAAGTATACCGATGAGTTCCATCGAGACCGCAACCCAGCTCGCCGATCTGAAACGGGCGCTCGATCACGCGGCGATCGTCGCGACGACCGACGTCACGGGCAAGATCACGTATGTCAACGACAAGTTCTGCGAGATCTCGGGGTATAGCCGTGAAGAGTTGATCGGACAGGACCATCGCATCATCAACTCCGGCCTGCACCCGAAGGAGTTCATCCGCAATCTCTGGGTGACGATCGCCAACGGACGCGTCTGGCACGGCGAGCTTCGAAACCGCGCGAAGGGCGGGCACTTCTACTGGGTGGATACGACGATCGTCCCATTCCTGGACGATCGCGGTAAGCCGTATCAGTACATCGCAATTCGCGCCGACATCACCGCGAGAAAGGCCGCGGAGCAACAACTGGCGCAGCAAGCTGCGCTCGCGCGTCTTGGTCAGATGGCGGCTGTCGTCGCGCATGAAGTGAAGAATCCACTGGCAGGCATCAAGGGCGCCATTCAGGTGCTGCTGTCGAGACGGCCAACCGGTGACACGGAAACGACCGTGATGCGCGAGATCGTCGCGCGCATCGACGCGCTCGACGATCTCATTCAGGACTTGATGACGTACGCGCGGCCGAAGCCGCCGCGGCTCGCGCCGGTCAATCTGCGTCATCTCATCGACGAAGCGGTTACGATGCTGCGGCGAGATCCCGTCGGTTCCGCACTGCACGTCCACATCGAGGGCAACGCAGGCGAGGTCATTGTCGACCCGGATCTGATCCGCGCGACGGTTCTGAACCTTCTCCTGAATGCGGCGCAGGCGATGAATGGAACGGGAGAGGTTTACATTGTGACTGCAGCACGCAACGGGAATTGGACGATCGAGGTGCGTGACAGCGGTCCCGGGATTTCACCCGAGATCCGGGAGCAGGTACTCGAGCCATTCTTCACGACCAAAGCGCGCGGAGGCGGGCTCGGACTTCCGATTGCCAAACGCGTCGCCGAGCTTCACGGCGGCACTTTGACGCTCGCATTTCCGGCGACCGGCGGTACCGTGGTGAGCGTCGAGCTGCCGGCGAAACCGGCAGCGCAGACAGGTTAAACCGACGGCGGAGCTGACGAAATCCGTCGCGTGTTACGCAGGTACAGGCTCTTTCGCGGACGCGTGGTCGTGCGCATCGTGGTGAGAGCGCAACCCAAACTTCTCAATTCGGTAGCGCACCTGATCTCGATTGATACGCAGCAGGTGGCCGGCGTGTGTCTGGTTCCACGACGAGCGCTCGAGCGCCTGGACGATCAGCTGGCGCTCGACGTCCTCAAGGTTCACCCCCTCAGGCGGCAATCGGAACAACCACCCGTACGACGTCTGCCGCGTCAGCGACGGGAAGTCGTGTGGCGTCAGCCACTCGCGATCGACCAGCAGCATGGCGCGTTCGATCGCGTTCCGCAGCTCGCGGATATTTCCCGGCCATCTGTAGTGCTCGAGCAAATTCAGCGCATCGGCGTTCAGGCCGCGCACCTTTTTTCGAAACTCACGATTGAACCGGTCGATGTAGTACTCGATTAACAATCGAATGTCGCCATCGCGATCGCGCAGCGGCGGAAGCACGAGCGGCATCACATGGAGGCGATAGAACAGGTCCTCGCGGAACTTTCCCATCTTCACTTCCTGTTCGAGGTCGCGGTTGGTCGCCGCGATCACGCGGACATCCACGCGCACGTCGGCAAGTCCTCCGACGCGCTTGAACGTCTTCTCTTCCAGGAACCGCAGCAGCTTGGATTGCAACCCTCCGGTGATCTCGCCTATTTCGTCGAGGAAGACGGTGCCGCCGTCCGCCGTCTCGAACAAGCCGCGCTTCTGCTGCCGCGCATCCGTGAACGCGCCGCGCTCATGACCGAAGAGTTCGCTTTCGAGCAGCTGCTCAGGAAGTGCCGAGCACGTGATGTTCACGAACGGCTTTGCTGCACGGTCGCTGTTGTAATGGATCGCCTTCGCTGCCAGGTCCTTTCCCGTTCCCGTTTCTCCCGTCAGCAGTACCGTGGACGCAGGACTCGAGGCGACGCGCGCCAGCATCGCCTTGATCTCGAGCATCGCCGGCGACGTTCCGACGATGGCGTCNAAGCCGTACTCCCGCCCGACACTTGTCCGNAGCGTCCGGACCTCGCGACGCAGGCGGCTGGTCTCAAGNGCCTTTTCGACGGCGATCGACACCTCCGGCAGGTTGAANGGCTTATCGATGTAGTTCCANGCGCCCAGTTTCATGGCCTCGACGGCGTTCTCAACCGTGGAGAACGCAGTCATNAGGATGACGAGCGTCTCCGGCGACAGCTCTTTGATGCGGCGNAGCAACGTCAGGCCATCTCCATCGGGCANCTTGTAATCGAGCAGCACGAGATCGATTGACGGATTGATGCGCTCGAGTGCTTCCGCAACGGTTCTCGCTTCGAGCACGGTGTAACCGTCGTGCACGAGGGCCTCGCGCAGCGACCACCGCACCAGGTCTTCGTCGTCAACGATCAGCAATGTTGGGGTACCCATAAAGTCCTCGACTTTGAAAAATTCCATGGCGGTGCGGATCTTTCCGCACTCAATCCGCCGTATGTGGTGACTGGAAGGGAGTTGAGCAACAACCGGGCCGTGCCCCAACGCGGCGCCGGCTATTGGGCAGGCAAGGAACTGACGACGTGCTCGAGGTCCTCCATGTCGAACGGCTTGGTGAGGACCGCGCGCGCCCCAAGCTCCAGGGCGGCCGCCGTGACCTCCGGCGTGCCGAAGGCGGTCATCATGATGACCGCGGCTGCGGGCGCGACGCTTCGGATTTTCTTGAGGAGACCCAGATCACTGGAATCCGGAAGCCGCAAATCCAAGAGAATCACGTCGGGTGCGGGCATGTCAGCAAGTGCCCGGAGCGCCGACGCCCCGTCCTGCGCTTCGGTAATGCCAAAACCGGCAGCGCCAAGCGTTTCGGCAATGCACCAGCGAATCAGCGGCTCATCGTCTACAACAAGGATCTGTTGCGCCAAGACAGGACTACCCATCCGCCCAACTCTTCAAGATTCGAGCCGTCACGACACCGCATGGCCGGGAGGCTCACGTGCCCCTGCGGTGCTCAGAATTCCGCGAGGCAGCGAAATATCTCACGGCGGTTCGTCAAGCGGCCCGGCCGCCCCTTTACGGCGCGGCACATTCTTGCCATCCCGGCTGTGGCATACGTTTCGCCAAGCTCGGGCCGGGAGCGACACATGAAGGTTGAACAAGCGATGACGCCGTCGCCCGCGACGTGCGGTCCAACCGAGAACCTCGCGCAGGCCGTCGAGCGGATGTGGGATGCCAACTGCGGCATCATTCCCGTCGTTGATGACGCAGGTCACGTGATCGCAGTCGTCACGGATCGCGATATCTGCGTGGCAGCCGCAACACGCGGTCGCGCGCCTGGCGAGATCCGTGTAGGCGAGATGGACCGCAAGCCTGTCGTAACCTGCCGTCTCGAAGATGACATCAAGGCAGCGCTGAGCGCGATGAAGGAGCATCGTGTGCGCCGTCTGCCGGTCACCTCCGACGAAGGCGTTCTCCACGGAATCATCTCGCTTGACGACATCGCTCTGGCGGCGGGCTCCCGCGAGAGCGTGAGCGCGGCGGAGGTAATTTCGGCCATGAAGGCGATCTACGCCCCGCCGCTGCCGGTGGCGCGGCGCGCGGCATAAAGCGGCAGGCGGTTCATCGCCAATCAGTCTTCACTCGGGTGGGGCGCCACTTTCCAGCCGTCTCCGTACTTCGTTGAAGACGGTGGCGCTTTCATTTTTCAATCTCCCCTCGACCATCGCTCGTTTCCAGCTTCCGAAGATTCCGCCCAGCACATCGAGATGCGAACGGTTGATGTATACGAGATACCGGGATCCAGCGTCGTCTTCCGTGACGGCGGTCATCCCGAGCGATGCGTTGCGGTAGTGGCTCGCGAAGATTTCGCGACTGATCACCGCGAGGCGCAGTGTAGACGGCACCAGCGGCCGAACGATGTCGACGTGCGTCACGCCGATGACCGGTTTGCCTGCGCCGTACTGTTCTTTCGACCAATAGAAAAATGATTCAACCGCACCACCGGTCAGCGCGCTGGAATTCAAGTACGGCGAGCGCGCGAGCAGCAGAGCCGCGGCGAACCCTGCATCAATGGCTTTGCGTCGATCCGCGTACGTCGGGACGCTGGCGAAGCCGCCCGTCTGATACGCAGCCAGTCGACCCAATAAGATCCGCTTGAATTCGGATTGCACCGCATCCTTCCAGAATGGGCCGGCCGCGAGCGTGGCCTGACGCAGCGCTGCGATGTCAGCGCCGGCGAGTTTGAGATCACAGCTTCCGGGCCGGCAGTCCCGAACGGCGGCTAAGATCNGCNTCATCGAGGGTCAGACCTTCCAGGTCGTCGATGCCGGGCGGATCCGAAAACCGTCGGATCATCAACACATAGGGGCTTTTCTTCAACTGCGCGATCGCGTTTGCCCACGTCGCGAGCGTCTCGCCGTCAGTGTCGAGGCGGGCGGCGGCGAACACCCCGATCTCGCCATCAACCGCCGGCAGCACGCGCACGATCACTTC
>Ga0065707_10001178_pt1 | contig 10118 bp, 10 predicted proteins | sample SwiRhicommuniRL3_FD_59094 | JGI IMG/M metagenome (GOLD analysis project Ga0065707, IMG submission 59094) | Switchgrass rhizosphere bacterial communities from Rose Lake, Michigan, USA - RL3 v2 (version 2) | ecosystem: Host-associated > Plants > Roots > Rhizosphere > Soil | place: East Lansing... | reverse complement strand
GGCCGCCGCCGACAACGGCGAGTTTCCGCCCCTCAGCGGTGGCCGGGCCTTTCGCGCCGATCCGCTCGGCGTCATCTACTCGAAAAACCTCACGCCGGATCCGGAGACCGGCATCGGGCGCTACAGCGACGGGCAGATCGCGCGGATGCTGCGGTGGTCGGTTCGTCCCGACGGCAAGGCGTCGGTGCAGTTGCTGATGCCGTTCGCCAACTTGAGCGAGAGCGACCTCACCGCGATCATCTCGTACCTGCGCGCGCAGCCGGCGGTCAGGAACCCGGTTCCGGAGAACCAGTTCACGCTGATCGGAAAGGTCGTCAAGAGCTTCGCGCCGGTGTTTCAGCCGCGGAACACGATTGAGCCGGTCGCCCGCACGCCGGAAATGGCGCCGACGGTCGAACGTGGAAAATACCTGGCGCGCACAGTCGCCAACTGTGTCGGCTGCCACACCAAGCGCGATCCGATTTCGTTTGCCGCCGTCAGCGCGGAATTCTCTGGTGGGGCGGAGATGGAGCCGGCGTCGCGACCCGGCGCGGACCCGTCGATCTGGTTCGTGACCCCAAACCTGACACCGGCGCGCGGCAGCGCGTTGAGCAAGTTCCCCGATCGCGATACGTTCGTGGCGCGTTTTCAAAAGGGCGGCGTGCACCACCTCGGGTCGCCGATGCCATGGGAATCGTTCGGGCAGATGAGCCGCGAGGACGTGGGGGCGCTGTACCAGTATCTGCACAGCCTGCCGGCTGAACCCGGACCGACTGGCGAGCCGACGTTCCACAAGGGCGCGCCGCCACCGGAACGTGTCGCGTCACGTTGAGAGACTGGACCGCCTCACACTTATTGAAGTATCACGGTCGCGTTGCGCTTCGGCACAAACCCCACCTTGATCCGTGACGTTTCCTTCATCGACGCGACGTCGACGACCGACACATCATTGGTTACCGGGTTCGCCACATATGCCGTTTTTCCATCCGGCGTCAGCGTCACCCAGCCGGCGCCCTTGCCGCCCAGCTCCGCGCCGCCGAGGTACTTCAGGTCCGGCAGCGAGTACGAGTAGAGGTAGTTGTTGATGCGGCTGCAGACCACGAGCGTCCTTCCGTCGGCGGTGACGGCCATGCCGTGCGACGGATCGGATCCGGCCGTGACGATCGACTTCCCTGGCGGAAGGTCCGGGTTCTTGATCCGGTTGATCTCCTTGCGCGTCGCGAAGTCGACGACGGCAAATCCATTGAAGCCACTGACCTGCACGAAAATCCACTTTGTGGACCCGTCCGGGTTGGTGTTGAACGTCATCGGCCTGACGCCAAGGTCCATGTCCATCGTCCAGGCGGTCTGCAGCGTGTTCGCGTCGATGACGTTGATGCTCTTGCCGCCAATCGACCCCGCCACCGCATACTTGCCATCTGGTGTGACGTACACGTTATGAATCGTTCCCTTGGTCGGGACGTTCTTGATTTTCTTGTATGTCGCCGTCTCGACCACGTCGACTCCGCCGGGATCCTGGATGATCCCGACGAAGACGTACTTGCCGTCCTTACCCACCGCCATGTTATTCGGATGGGCTGTGAGCGGGACGCGCGTCACCACCTTCAACGTCTTGGCGTCGACGAAGTCGAGCGTGCTCTCAGCTTCGTTGCTGATGTAGATGCGGGTGCCATCGGGCGAGGCGCCGGCGCCGTGCCCGGCCTCGATGTCCTTGATCTCGCCCACGACCTTGTTCGTGGCGGGATCGATGATATGGACGTTGTCTCCTGCGCTGTTGGTCTGGATGATCCTGACCTTACTCTGCGCAGAAAGCGAGAGCGTACACATCATCATTGCGCCGATTGCGAGAACGAAGGTCCGTGGAATAGTCGTCATCGCTCTCTCCTTCGAAACCGGTGTGCTCCGGCTGTGCGCTAACCTGTATTTATTTCGTCTGACCCATAATCCACGCCCTCAGCACTTGCCACTCCGGATCGTTTTGCGAGGCCCAATGCTTGCCACCGCTGTGAAAGAAGTCTCCGCCGCCCGCCTCTTCGAGTGCGTGGATAAGTAGCAGGCTCTTCGCGTTGCCGGCAAACGCCACGCGCCGCATGGCGTCGAAGTTCTTTTTCGACTCTTCTTCCGTCCAGCTCGTGCCATCAACCGATGGCCGCTGCAATCGCAGCGGCGTCCCCGATCCATGACACGCGATGCATCTGGCGTGGCCCGTACGCTTCGCCACGAAGATCGGCTGCACTTTCGACTTGAAGTACTCGTAATCCAGGGAGGGTGCGGCTGCCTGTTGATTCAGCAGTCCAGCAAAAAGCAGCGCCATGCTCATAGCCACTAGGTGCACAAGGCCTCCCTTCAATCCGGAGCTTCAACACGACCTGCGCCTGATCGTCGCCGAGCCACTGTTTTATCACCGTTTTGGGTGGGCGCGCTTGAAATCCGATCCCTGCCGCAAGGCCTCGCGCTCATGGTCGAACGCGGAACGCGAGTGTGAACGGCACCGCGGCCCCGAAGGCCGCGGCCGTTCGCACGTGATTCCAGACGGTCCAGCTCGAAAGATACCGAGCCCAGAGGTCCGCCGCGTTTTCGTTCGATGGAGAGACAGCCGCCAAGGCCTGGTTGCGCGGCTCGTTGCAGAGCCTCGTGACCCCGATCGTGCCGATCACGTACAGCGCCGCGCCGATCAGCGTGTAGGTGCTGCTGGCGTCGGGCGTTCGCCGCAAGGACGCGAGAACCGCCAGCAGGCACATCAAGGCGGTCCCGAAGAACGGCGTCATGAACCAGGGGTTGAGGATGACCGCGATGATCGACTGCATCGCCGCCATACCCTGCACTGGTGGCAGGCCCTCAAGCGCCCGCATGACCGAGGTCGAGAACGCAAACAGGACGCCGGAGATTAGACCGCACCCCAGGGCGCACACGAGCGTCAGGAGATCGACGAGACCCATCGTGTTCACAGCGCCTCCAACAACGCCCCGACCTCGGGCACGGCGCCCTGTGCTGCGGTGGCACCGCCATTCCAGACGCCCTTCGCGGCCGTGTGGCGCACGTAGTCGGCGAAGTCGCGCGGCGGTCGACCGAGTGCGCGCGTGATTCCGTCGGTCACACTCTCGTTCCGTCCGTCCAGTTCTTCAGTAAAGAGGGTCTTGATGACTGTCACCATCTCCGGCGGCAGCTGCGCCTGTTCGAGCGCCGCAACATACGCCTCGATCGGCACTTGGACGTATCGAATTTCGCGACCTGTCGCGCGGGCGATCTCGGCGACGGCCCCGGCGAACGTCAATAGCCGCGGCCCCGTGACCTCGTAGATCTGCCCGGCGTGCCCGTCGTCCGTGAGGGCGGCGACCGCGACATCGGCGATATCGTCGGCATCGACGAACGGTTCGCCAACGTCGCCGACGGGCAGGGCCACCTCTCCCGCCAGGACCGGCTCCAGCAGGAAGTGGCGCGGTGGCTACGAGGCTCTTCGACGCCCCCCGGCAACTCGTGAGTGATCGATACGAGGTCCTCCGGCTTGGCGGAGGGGGACTCGCGAGCACGGTCGTCTGTGGCGTCGTCCGCTTCGATCACCCGACGGCGCATCAGCTCACGCAACTCCTGCCTCGGCTCGTCACGGTCGAGGCGTGGAGCGCGCCGGAGCTGGAGTGGATTCAGAGCACACTGCGCTACATGGCCGTTGAAGCCCGAGAGCCGAGGCCCGGAGGCGAGACGGTGATCACACGGCTGGCCGACATCCTCGTCATTCAAGTCATTCGCGCGTGGATCGCACGTGACCCATCCGCGCAGCGTGGATGGCTCGGAGCGCTGCGCGACCCTAAGATCGGTCGCGCTATGGCGCTGGTCCACCGCGATCCTGGTGGCGACTGGACGCTCGCGTCGTTGGCGGCCAGCGTCGGAATGTCGCGATCCGCGTTCGCCGCTCGCTTCACCCACGTCGTCGGCGAGCCCGCCATGCGCTACGTCGCGAGGTGGAGAATGCAGGCGGCACGTATGTGGCTCCAGGAGGACGACGCCTCACTGAGCGAGTTGGCCGGCCGACTCGGTTACGAGTCTGACGCTGCGTTCAGTCGGGCGTTCAAGCGGTTTGTCGGCGTGTCGCCAGGTGCCATCAAACGCCGTGCAGCTGCAGCGACATGGGCGACAGAGGGCGGCCCGGTGTGAGTCGCGCGGCAGGACCCGTTAGCGTTAGCTCCCAGTTCGAGACCAGCGCGCCTGATCGCGCCGAGATGGTCTGGCAGAACAGTAATGGCGCGTACCTGATCATCCTTCTGACGGCGCCTCAGCCGAGCAGTCGCAACCGTCAAATATCGACGACGTTGTACCTCGTCGCAGCATGAGCTGCTCCATCAGTCACGCGGCGCGCAGAAGCGCCGCTGCCTGGCGGGCCGATAAACGAGGACCCATCAGTCTTACTTCTCCCCCGATGCGAGTCTCTCGCGGAGCTGGACGAGTGCGAGGCGAACTGACTCAATCGTGTATGGATCGTCACGGTGAGGTGGCCGGCTTGGCGTTTGGAAGTATGGCCGCTCGTCGTGCACTCGTCCCCACTCCGCGTCGGCTTCGCGGACGAATTCTTCCAGCAGGTGCTCCGACGTAAGAATTCTTCGGATGTACTCCGCAAGGGCGGTAAGCGGCTGGTCGTAGTCGCCATCGAGCAGGCTTTCTCCGAGGTGGCGAATTAACACGCTTCTCAGCGCACTTCCCGAGTCAACCAGGTGGCGACGTACGTACTCGTCGAGTTCAAGTTCTGCCTGACGCTTGCGGGTGACGGGAGAGCCGCCCTTCATGACGTCGCCACCGGCTAATTGCCCAATGGCGTCGCTCAGCGAGAACTTGCGGCTCGTCCGGAGTTCTCGTTCGATCTCCGCGTTTCTGTCCGTTGATTTCGTATCCGGCTTTTCGCTCATGGTGAGTCCTCGGCAGCCAAGCGGATTATATGGGCCGAACGCCATTGCAAATCGCCCTGTACCGCAATAGCGCGCCGTACCGGTATACTCCGACGTTCGCCATGAAATCCTCCTGCCCTGAGTGCGCCGCCTCAAGCGTCTGGATCGGCCTCGACGAAATCCGCCGCGACCGAGGCGTCCTCGTGTCGGTCTGGGCCTGTCGCCAGTGCGGGCATCGCTGGACCGTCGCAAGCCCTCGCCAGATGCCGATCAAAGCCTCGAAGTCGAAGGCCTCACGCCCGAGTCGGCGCCGTCGCGCCTGAATAGAACTCATTTGTAACGGCGTAGTTGTGCCGGAATAAGACTCGCTGCTTCGATTCGGCGCAATTCGGAAGTCGCCCAAATATGTAAGTGCTTGAACCGGCTCGACTCCGCGCTGGCGACTGGATTGCTCTGCTGAATCGGCGGAGGATAGACATCGTGCGGAACGATTTTGAACGTCGTCTGGCAATCGCAGAATTACTTGCGCAGTCCGATCCCCCTGAGCTCCCGCGACGCAGCCATCGCGTACGCCTGAATGGTAAGCCAGAGCGATACGCGTTGCTGCCGTGGCTGTCAGCGTTGTTTCTTCAGGAGCAGTCGCAGGCCCTAGAAGAGCGGCGCGAAGCGCATCTGGAGAGGGTCCGTCGCAGCATCCAGTGGCGTAGTCCCTAAGCTTTTCGAAAGTACACGCTGACACCTGCATGGCGCGAACGGCACTCCCTGACTGCGCCCCACAACATCGACGGCGCAGTGGGCACACAGTGGAGAGTGGTGATCCTCTCGGTGCATGCGCAACAGGACCACGACCGCTGCAACGGCTGGTCGGCCGGTGTCACGGCTTGCTTCGAGGCGGCCAGCGATCGAGTCGGAGAAGAATCTCCTCACCCCGTCCTCTCCCGCGACCGGTGGGCCAAGGGCCTGAAAGCCGGACTTCTCGAGAACTCGAATCGAGCTGACATTCTCCCGGGCGACATACGCGTGGAGCGGTCGCCCGACATTCGGAAACGGAGCAAAGCCGAGAGGGCAGCCGCCCGCAAGAAGGCCAGCAAGAAACGATAGCCAGCAATGTTCCAGGCCCTCGGTTGAGGTCAGGCATGCGGAGCGGGGCTCGCAACCAGCTATACCGCTCCGACTCTACGTGGTCGCCGCCTCATCGCGTGGGTAAACGGGCGACTACTGCCCGATGGCGTAGACGATGGTCGCACGCGCTTCGAAGTCAGCGGGCGCGAGCATCCGAAGGCGCCGGCGTGCGCTCGCCACGCACTCGAGGCGCCTCTCATCGTCCAGACTGTCGAAGCGCACCTTGTCGCTTCCCATGCCGGTTCTCAGCCGAACGAGGTGTTCGAGATCGATGAACGTCACGAGATCCGCCACCCAGGTTTCGACGCGATCGAAGCCGCCGCCGCGGAAGAGCGCCGCCATCTTGTCCGGCGTGTCGAGCGGATCGTGGCGGGCTTGTGCCGTCGGATCCGAGGGAGCGGCGCCAAGCTCATCGAGACACTCGGTCCAGATTCGCGTCGCGGGGGACGAAAGATCGCTGCCCCAGGTGACCGTGCCGACGGTTCCGCCTGGACGGACGACGCGTCGAGATTCTCTGATACCCTCGGACGGGTCGTCGAGATGAAACAGCATGAACACGAGCAACGCGAGATCGATCGTGCCTTCCGCGAACGGCAACGCTCTCGCGTCGGCGACAACGCGCGCGAGCGGCTTCGGCGCGAGCTTCAACATTCCCGGCGATCGATCGAGACCCAGGAGCCACGCGCCTGGAAATATCGCACGCAGGTCGGACCACAGCGCGCCAACGCCGGTTCCGATGTCGAGCACCCGCCGAACGCGCTGCCCCGCCAGCGGCCCAAAGAGTTTCAGAGAGGCGAGCCTGAGAGTCGGCGCCCACAACTCGCGGTACGTGACCGCGTGCGCGTCGTATCGCTCCACGAGTTTCCTGTCGCGTTCGTCGCTCATCGCAAGTTTGGGCGCAGGATAGTGTATTTGCGACTAAGTCTAAAGGTACATTCGTTTGCCTTTTCCCAATCCGGTCGACTAATCTCCTGCTCGCAAACCGAGAGGCTCTCTGACCATGCGCTATACGCCTTCGCTCGCGGTTACTGTGTTCGTGGCCGTCTGCCGCATGACCAACATGACCAACATGATTAACGAACGATGCCTGCGTCCGGACTTGACGGCACGTGGGGGACATCGAGCGCACGAAACGATGTCGCCGAAGGATCGTCTGAATGGTTTGGAATCTCCCTTGGGGATTCTGCAGCGCTTCGGCTGGCGTGCGCGGACGGCTGGCGCGTTGCTGCTCGCCACGGTGCTGTTTCCACGTCTCGCCATCGCCGACGTGAAGACGATCGGGCCGCTGTCCTTCGCCGTGCCGGACGGCTGGGTGTATGAGACCAGCGCACCCGACCGTGCCGACATGGTCTGGAAGAACAGCAATGGCGCATACCTGATCATCCTTCTGACGGTCCCGCAGCCGACGAGCGGCGATGCCGACAGGGATTTTGCGATNGCGTGGCGCGCGCTGGTCGAGAAGGATCCCCGTATGGCACTGCCNTCACCCATCTACGACGTTCGCGGATCGGTCGGCTATGCCGCNANGTGGTCGGGCGGCGCCGTGGCCAATCGCACCAGGGAGGTCGCCCTCTACGTCCTGCAGCCCGGCGGCGGGACGTTCGTGCCGGTGATGGTCGTCGGTCCCAACCGCGCCGTGCTCGACGCACTTTACGAAACGGTGCGGATGGTGATTGGCAGCGTCCGTATCGCGCCGCTGCGGGCGGCGCCGCTCAAGACGACGATCGGCGTCGCGGATCTGGTCGGCGACTGGAAGACCGGAGGCGCGAGCGTCGTCTCGTACGTGAATGGCAGTACCGGCACTTACGCCGGCACGTCGGTGACCTTCGCCGGGGATTACTATTCCATCGCAGCCGACGGACGGTACAGCTACAGATTCCAGGGTCTGTCCAGCGGAAGTGTGATCCGCGCGGCGGCGGCGGGAACGGTGGAGTTCGGCGGCGAGTGGGTCGTGTTCCACGAGCGGCCGAGCGGCAAGCTTACGCGCTACCGCTTCGTGTCTTACGAGCAGGGGCTCACCGGTGCCACGCTGATGACGCTCCTTCCGGAAGCGTACCCAATCACGGGTTCCAACATTGCGCTTTATGCGGCGCGATTCGTGCGTGACGCGCCCGTGAAATAGCGACAACGGAGGGAGATGCGGCGGCGGGTGATCCTACGCTAGAGAGAACCGGCACATGACGTCATTTTGGCAACTGCGCCGACAAACGGTCAGCTCACGCGAAGATCGGTCCCCACAAATTACAAACGATGTTGCTTGGGCGAGTCGACGGCGGCGTTCAGAACGCCGACGATTTTGTCGATTCGGCCGGCGCTTCGCTCGCCTCCGAACATATCGGAATGACCCCGATACGCATGGAACGAACTGCGGCCGTATGAGGCCGCCCTCCTGCAGACCAGCCCCGGCGAGCGCCCGCACAGGTCTGCGGCTCTTTCGATCGAGTCGCTGAAGGGATGATTCTGCTATTGGCTAATTGCCCTGCCACAAATCGTTCCGGTGGTATGCAACGCAGCGACATTTGTTTCAATGGTTCGGAGGCTAATGCTGCAGTACTGTTGCTCGCGTGCTGCGCCACCACTTGGACCATAGACAATCTGCCCGCTGTGATCGATGTAGTTCTGAATTTGTCCTGTTGCGCTATTCGCATACAACTCTCCTGTCAAGGAGACCGTGGGGTTTCCAGAGATAATGTAGTTGCCTGCACAACCCCAATCAAGAATGTTCTGCGAGCCTTGCACCGGTGCCTTAAGGGTCACCCCGTTAGCATTTACGAACACTTGCCCAGTCTCCGTGAGAGATGGACGAATGCTGCCGCTACCGGTACAGGTTCGGGTGGCATCGCAGGAAAAATTTATCGGGAATGTGCCAAAACTATTCGGACGGAAATTTCCTTTTTGGATACAGGCCGTCATCGCAACCGTTGTAACGAGCACAAGCGACGTGGCGAACCTGTCTGCTTCGCCTTGTGTCATGGGGGGTGGGGGTACGAACGGAGGGTCCGGTGTGGTCGTCCCTCCCCCGCAAGCGGTTACGACGAGTGCGAGGAGTGCGAGGATGCTCGTGGTGATTTTGGGCATGAACAGCCGATCATTACCATGCAGTCTTACCGTGGACGACGTCGCAGACGGGTTCATTTTTGTCGTCGCGTAGAGAGTCTGTCTGCTCTGTAACTCGTACATGGAGCCTCCGCCTTTCATGACGTCGACAATGTATTGCTAAGTTGAGGAAATGCGAGCGAGGAACTCTGTCGGCTGTCTTATCGGTCACAACCAACGCGACCCTTAGGGGTTGCCCTCACATCAGTCGGACTTCAGTCGGACGAGATCCACGCGTGCGCGTTCGATCGAAGACGGTTATCACGTCGGTGCCCTCGACGTGTTGCAGCTGCGCGTCTCGCGCTCTGCTGTCTTGGACCCACGTATAGTTTGCGTGCCAGCTTGAGGGCGCTCTTTGCGCTGAAGAGTCGGCTCAGCCGTGAACGCTTCACAGAACTCAGCGAACTCTGCGGGCCCATCAGCCCCGGCATTTCACCTTGAAGCTCCCGAATGTCACGGAGCGCGTGCCTTTGAAGGCCGCAAGCGAGGCAGTATCGACGCGTCGTGCCGACATTGAGACCGCGCACGACTTCACCGTTGCGGCCCGGCGCGTGGTCGAGCAGGCTATAGGCGAACACCGAGACGCCTCTCCGCTGCCCGAGACGAACTAAACTAGTGTGCAAGGCCAAGTGCGGCTCTGCGGTGTCTAAGGCGCTGGAGGGATTCATGACCACAGTGCTGCTCGCCGTGATCCTTAGCATGGCCGGTGAGTTCGTGTTGGCGACTCAACAGCGGGACCAGCACGCGGCCAGAAGCCCATTCGCAGGTAGCTGGTCGGCCGATTTGTCGCAGTCAAGGCTCGACCCCAAGATGCCCATCAGGGGGGCTGACATCACGATCAGCGTGACTGGCAACGTCATCACGCTTGCGAACTCCGTGGTGATGCCAAGCGGGCAAACAATACAAGAGCGGGAGACACTCCGGGCCGATGGAACTGAAACGGCGGCTACACAGACGACGGGGGTGGTGCATGTGGCGAACTGGGTAGGCTCACATGTTCTTGCACTCATCGCTAAGAAAGGGAACCAGAATATCGCCCTCATC
>Ga0065707_10083172_pt1 | contig 10121 bp, 7 predicted proteins | sample SwiRhicommuniRL3_FD_59094 | JGI IMG/M metagenome (GOLD analysis project Ga0065707, IMG submission 59094) | Switchgrass rhizosphere bacterial communities from Rose Lake, Michigan, USA - RL3 v2 (version 2) | ecosystem: Host-associated > Plants > Roots > Rhizosphere > Soil | place: East Lansing, MI... | reverse complement strand
AAGGGCGACAGCGGCCTGCGAGGCAAGAGTCTGGGTGATCTCGAGAGAGGACTGATCGAAAAATCCGGGTCGCCCGGAATGCAAATGGATCAGCCCTGCCGTTTTTCCCTGATTAATAATCGGGACGATCAGAGCAGAACGGACGCCTTCATGAGCCGGCGTTTCATCATGGAGCGAATAATCCACGACGAGTTGAGGCTCGCCCGTTTCAATCGCCCTTTGGTCAATCGGTGAAAACGTCTCGGGAAGTGGGCAACCCACCGACATGATGACAGGCGGTGGGTTTGCCGAAACTGTGGTGTTGAACAACAGAATGGATCCACATTCGGCACGCGTCGTCCGCAGACTTTCATCACACACCACTTCCAGCAACGACTTCAGATCGATCATCGAGTTCAGTTCACGGCTGACGCGGGCAATGGCGGTGAGTTGCTCCACGCGGCGGCGGAGACTTTCATCCGTCTGCGTGAAGCGAGCGGAGTTTTCGATGGCCGAAGCCAATTGACTCGCAGCCGTTAACACCGTCTGCAAATCATAATTATTAAAGAATTCAGCCTTGCGACTTCCCAGCATCAATTCGCCGAAACTTCGTTCACGCGCCATGAGCGGTACAACGATCGCCGACTCCACCTGAAGTATATTGACGAGAGGGCGGTAGACCGGCAGGATATGGCGGTCGGCGCTCAGCCGCCCTGAAATATAAGGCTTCTGGCTGCCGGAGATGGTGAGGCGATACTGAGGGTCATCCACATGAAGGCGCGCCAGAGCCTCGACCGAGTCAACGGATGCGCCAAATACCGAGTCGCGATGCAAACTCAACTCCCCGATTTGTTCGTCAATGAGGAATATTGCCGCCAGGTCCGTATGAAAGAGATTTGCCAATTCCTGTACGGAGAAACGGAGGACCTCATCCAGCGTAGCCGGAGAGGCTGTGAGGCTGGCGATGCGCCGTAAGGCATCGGAACGCATTGCGCGCTGACGGGTCCGCTCCACGACAAAGGAACTCTCGATGATTCCCGCAGCCTGGTCTGCCACTATCTGGACCAGGCGTATTTCTGCGTCGGTAAATTCAAAAGGAGCCTGACGATGATTCGAAAGCTGGAGATAACCGACAAAGCGGTCGCCCGAAATCAATGGTGCCAGCACCGATTCACGCAAACTGGCGGCCTGCGCCAGGTTCTGTAAACCAAGCGCCTGCCAGGTCTCATCCTCTGCAGCATTCTGCGTTCTGCCAAATTTTCGATCAGTTAATATTTTCTCAGCCCCGCTTTCAGGCTGAATATTCGTACGGAAGATTTCAACAATATGAGTAGGCAGTCCCTGGAACGGCACCTGTCCTTCAAGGGTACGCTTGTTGTCATCATAGAGTAGAAAACCAAGGACTTCCACTGGGAAGAGTGGCGCAATCGTTCCCACCAGACGACTAACGAGGTTTGTATAATCCTGTGAGGCACTAAAGACTTGAGCCAGTTTAGCCAGGCTGCTTAATTCTGCAGCGCGGCTTTGTTCTCCCGCATAAGCCAGCGCATTGCGGATACTGTAGGCGGCTTGCGCCGCGACCAGTTGAATCAGATCGTAATCATGCTGCCCTAACACACCGGCAGATAGATGACCAATCTCCAACGTCCCCACCAGTTGCTGATCGACAATGAGCGGCAAGCCCAGATAGGATTGCACGGGTGAATTGCCATTCATCTTGGGCAACGAGATATCCGAAATACGCGTATCGGGAATCAGAAGTAATCGTTGCCGGGTGCGTAATATATTCGTTAATTCGCCGAATTGAGAATGGGAGGCACGAATGACATGCGATGCCCCGGAAGATTCCAAGGTGTAAGGGATGAGGGCCTTGCTTGTTTCATCCCACACTTTTACTTCCAACACATCCGCAGGGACGAGATGAGATACATTCAACAAAATGGCATACAGGGTATCTTCAATGTCAAGGCTGGCGGAAACGTTCTTGCCAAAGTCCGACACAATCCGGAGGATGGATGAATCGGCGCCCGCCTCACTTAGGCTGGTTGAGAGCTCCACGCTCCGCATGGTGATCAGCATCAACGGATAGGGTCCCGGAACCTGATAAGAAGTGGCATCGACCAATCGCCCACCTACTGACAAACGCTTCTGTCCCTGGCGCGTGCACAAAGCCAGAATATCTTCTGCCGGACGCGCTCGCCGGATCAACCGTTCCAGATCGGCAATTTCTCCTTCGCGCAGCCCGAACCAATCGCGCGCCAATTCATTGATGTACTCCACCCGTCCACCAAACTGGACGATTAATATCGCTTCATTTAGATTGGAAGAATCAGGGGCAATAAACGTCGAAGTGGTTTCAGCTTTAATAGAGGCATTGCGCGGTAATTGGCGCAACCAGATCACCGCCAGTACCAAAAGACCCAGTACAAGGGCAAAGATGATCAACGCAAGGCCCACTTCCAGCCCAGCTTGCATTCGCTATTAGCACCTTATCCGCCAGACGCGGAATCCTGACGGCGAGCCTCAGCAGACAACTCGGTAATCTCACGAATATCGGCAAAGGAATGTTGGCTAGGCGAAACGACACCTACTGCCATCGTCATAAAAGGCGCTTTCACTATGGTTTCACTGGATGCAGGCGACTGGATAAATCCTTGTTGGCGATCCATAAAGTTGTAGTGTGTGAGCACTTCGTTATCGAATCTTTCTTTGAGGCGCGCTTTCATCGGCTCGGCCTTTTCTTCCGTGGTGATAATAATGAAATTGTCGCCTCCGGCGTGGCCGATGAAGTCAGACGTTGTTCCAACCTCATCTACCACTTCTCCGATCAACAGGGAAGTAAATCGAAGAACATCATCCCCGGCCACAAAGCCATAGACATTCTTAAAAGGATCGAAATGGTTAATTCCCGTATCGAGCAGGGCCCACCCTTTTTCCCTAATGATACGGCGCAGTTGATCCTCGATCAGGCGTCCCGCGGGGCGGCCAGAACGTGGATCGGTTAGACTCTCGCGTTCCGAACGCTTGATCGCGCCCTGGACACGCAGCTTGAGTTCCTCAATATCAAAGGGCTTGGTGATGTAATCGTCCGCGCCCAGCTCCAGGCCCTGCAGCTTGTCGCTGCGCTCATCCCTTTGCGTGAGGAAGATCACAGGGATATGACTGGTGCGCATGTTGGTGCGCAAACTCCGGCATACCTCATAGCCATCGATATCGGGCAGCATAATGTCCAGCACGATCAGATGCGGTAAAACTTTTTTTGTCTTTTCCAACGCCTCTGACCCGCGTATGGCAACGTCGACATCAAAGTCCATACCGCTGAAATAGATCTTCAGCATGTTGCCGATATCAAGATCATCTTCTACGACCAACAGGCGGGCTTTTCCCATAAGCAGCCTCCAAATTACGTGTGTGCGGCCTGCAACATACGAGCATTCCTCGCGTTGCGCCGCACAGTTTCAATGTGTTGTTGAGTTACTTCTCGCTCGAACGAACGAAACCCGCTCAAGCGAAATCCATGCTTCTTGGCCATTGCACTAATTTCTTCTACGCGTTCTCTTGTCAGTTTTTTGCCCAACGTATAATCCTCAAAACGTCCTTCCAGTGCCAGGGCAATGGTCTCAGCCATACAGGCGTAGGCCTTCCCGGGCGGGAAACCGAAATTAAAATGGAAATCAACGGGGCCTGGAACATCGACCATTCCACCGTCTATCACTAATATATCATCTCTCGCCGCCGCCACCATTGCAGAAACATCACGGGGACGAGCCACGTCACACACGACACTCCCGGGCTGTAAATGCTCCGGGCGGATGACCTCGTGGATGGCGCTGGTTACCGTCAGAATCAGTTGGGCATCTGCCAGAACATCCATGCTGGTACTGACAATCAGCTCGGCTTTTGCGCGGATTTTAAGGCGGTCGCGCAGTTTTTCGAGCGCCTCCCGCCGGCGGCCGATCAAGTAAAGCCGCTCCACATCCTCGGCCAGTAGTTCAGCACAGACCTGCCCGATCGCACCGGTGGCCCCAACGACCGCGCCGGTGGCGGCCCCGAGAGGAATATCCATGACATGGGCCGCTTCCCGTATCGCCTCCACTGCCACCGTGACCGTATACGAATCTCCGGTTGTCACCGGAACATCCAAAGCTTTTGCGATTGTCACACCGGCATCTCCGACCACTGACGTAAACGCTCCCAGACCCAGAATTTGTGCACCCAATCGTTCGGCCAGATGGCCCGTTTGGATGATCTTGCGGTAAACAGTCTGTTCAGGCAATTCCATCATCCGCCTGGGCGTGTAGGGACAGGCAATGAACCAGCCTTTGATTTGCTTTCCGGTCGCCTGCGACGTGATGCCTTCGATCTCAGATATATGGACCGGAGGAAAGAAGGTCGAGAAGAAATCGATCTGTCTCTCATTCAATAGGCGCCCGAGGAGTGGAAACTTGCGACTCACATCCCGTTTCGGGTCGATGGGATGGATAATGAAGGCAAATGTATCCACAGACTACCATGTTTCCAGTTGACTCTCACCCGGGCGAGGATATAAGCGGCGATGAAGGCTGGCAGTCTTTAATTTATGATGATCGCTATCTTCGTAGCGGACATCCCGATCGATCACACGCCGGTCTCTCGAGGCGGCCAGCACGACGTCCGATTCGATGGTGCGGGCAGGATAGACGATCATCCCCGAGCCCAAACGACAATTGTGCCCAACCGCGCTGCCAATTACCGGGCGATTCGAGATATTCAGCTTTCCGTTTCCATCCAAAGCCCGGATGGGAGCGGGAATCAGGTTGTAATCGGTAAAGGTGGAACCGGCCCCAATAAAGGTATTACGCCCCACCACGCACATTTGCAGGCAGGTGTTTTGGGCTATCATGCTGTTTTCCATGACCGTGGTCATGAACAGTGCGGCTCGGAAGGGCAAAAACGCGCCGTCTCCCACCACCGACAGCATCAATTGCACATCCTGCGAAATATTGACGTTATTCCCAATAATACAGTTTTCGATGACCGACCCGGCATTGATCGTCACATTATCTCCGATCGTGGTTGGCCCATGGATGATGGCATGCGGGTCGATGATACAGTTCTTCCCTACTTTGACCAGTTCGGAGCACTCAAGGATTTGATTCCCCTCATAAAGAGCAGTGCCCAGAATTCTCAACTTAAAAGCCAGATCTTCGCTGAGGCGCTTTTCGAAGCGGGCGCCGCGCGAGAACAGGCCAAACACCACATCTGCAATAAAAATGTGGACCCACGAGTCGATCGCAAGGAACGCACGTAAAGGCACCTGGAAGGTCAGGTCGCCGCTCTGGTCGGCCATATAGGTTGGCACGTGGTAATAGCCCAGTTCACGGGCTTCAAGATTAATGACCAGCGGTTCGACATCCGCCACAGGGCCAGCGGGGTAATACCACAAATCGGCCAGGGACAGGTCACCAGCCGGCGCATAAGACGAGGAAAGAGGGAAGGCATGTTCCTGAAAGGCGGAATCATCTGAGGCAAAGGCGGCGCGACAGGCGACCTTTTTCTTGCGTGCCAAGGTAATAAAAGCGCGGATATATTCTTCGTCAAAGAAGATATTATCCCGATAAACGATCATTTCATCGCGTTGCTGAGGAAAACGCTGACCCGGTTTTAATTCAACTTCACGCGTGGTATAGGGAGTAAGGACATTTCGCTGGTGCAACCAAAGCGGCGTATTTTGTATGCGTAAATCCCGGGCTGGCTCGTTAAAGGGTGTGATCGGATGCGGAGCATTGAGAATAACCTTGAGCATATCTATGAGCAATTATTCCACAGAATTTATAAAACAGGGACGGAAAGTTCCTGTTTTCGCGCATTTCACGTATACAGATTTGTTTGGATGGCTGACGTCGTTTAGAAAATGGGAGATTGGTCGATCTCAATCGTACAGGCGGGGTCGCCGGCGGCGATACAAGTCTTCTCTTCTACGTTGAATACCTTACCCCCACTCACCCAGTAGAGCGCTTCCTGAATCAATCCCACAGCCAGGTGACAGACGGGATCATGTGCCTTGCGCTCCCAGCACAGCGGACAACGCTCAATATGCCAAAGTATCTTCCCTTCCTCTTCCTCGACTCGGACCTGTTGATCGGTAAATTTGTTGAATAACTCGGCAAACGCCTTGGCTCCGGCATGAAGCTTGGTTGGGAGAGGCATCAGGCGGAAGGCCATTTCTGTCAAGCCCATTTGCGTTCCGTACTGGCGTACCCCATAATTAAAACAAGCCCGCCCAACACGAAGGGCCAGCCCGCGCCCACCATGTGGACCGTAAGCCTGTTCCAGAACTTCAGTGATATTACTCAATGTTGAAAATGGAAAACCAAGACTGGTGTCATCTGGTGGATAATTTTCGATCAGAGAGTTAAGCGAGGCAAGATTTAAGACAGCGTTGACCCCGTTCCGCCCCATGACCTCTTCCATCGATAGGAGAATGATTCTCCCCATCCGGTTTGGATAATTGAATTGCGCGGTCGCAGGAGTTGGAATTGTCATAGTGTCACAGAAGGTGTTGGGGAAAGTGATGGAGAGGCCTGCGTGGAAAGCGGCGGCTCATCCCTATCCAGAAAAGATTTTAACCGTTCCGAAAAGCTTTGAGGCTCTTCCAGCATGGGGAAATGCCCGGCTAGCGGAAAACGCTCGATATAGGCATGAGCGATGCCTTTTTTCATCGGCTCCCACTGCTTCGGGTTGACAATCACATCGCGGTCCCCGTACATGCCCATGGCCGGGATATTGATCTGTCCCAGCATGGGACGCAGGTCGGTGCGGCGCAAGGAGGCGATCGAACGCAGAAACGATTCGACGGTGGTCCGGGAGAGGTCACGGTCCATCATCGCTGCAAAGCGCTCGTCACGGCAAATGATAGGAGAGGCAGCCCGCATCGCAAAGCGGAAGAGTCCCATCATATTGAACAACATAAAGGCAATCGGACGGTACCCGGCCCATTTCAGCGGCAACGCCAGTGAAGAACCGACAATTGGTGAGCCCACCACCACCACTTTGCTCACACGTTGAGGATAGTTAATGGCAACAGAAAGGCTAACCGTCCCCCCCATACTATGACCGACCAGCGGAGCATTGGCAATTCCCAACTGCTCCATGAACTGGTCCACCAGACTGACAAAATCCTGGACTGCATAGGTTTCGCGCTTTTTGCCTGACTCGCCGAACCCCCAAAAGTCCAGGGCATAGGTTCGATAATACCGACCCAGGAAGCTCATGGTATCCTGCCAGAGGCCCCAGGAACCCAGCCAGCCGTGTAGAAGAATTACCGGCTTGCCGCGTCCATAAACCTCATAATGGACAATCCCTTGATCGGTAGTAATTGATGACACGAATTCTTTTCAAACGGGTTCCCCTATTTGCCCGACTCCATTTCAGCCAAAATACTATAGAGCAGTTCAAGCAATACAGATTTTACAGTGTTTTTGTCGGTAGCAACGCAGGGAAGGAATTTCACCTTGCTCTCAAGACGTAACGCATGGCGCATGTCTTCCAAATCCCAGGCATCCTCGCGATCCTGTTTGTTCGCAGCGACAACATAGGGCGTGGGCGCGTAAGCCCGGAAGGTTTCCAGAATCGAGCGGGCCTCGCGGAAGGTCTCGGGGCGTGTGCTGTCCACCATCACAATAAAACCCAGCATCCCCTCCGAAAGAATTTCCCACATGAAATCAAAACGCTTCTGCCCCGGTGTGCCGAACAGGTACAGGACCAGGTCTTCATCCACAGTGATACGACCAAAATCCATGGCAACGGTCGTCGATTCCTTAACGGTGCGCTCCGCCTGACTGGAAATTTTGCGTTCGGTCGAGACCACATCAATTTCACTGACCGACTGGATGAATTCCGTCTTGCCAGCGCTGAAAGGACCTGTGACCACCATTTTTACTGTTTGCATAATTGCTTATCCTTCCGCATCGATGACTACAGCGAGCGAATGCGTCCGATTAACCGATTGACTAATGACTTCTGTTCTTCCTTGTTTTGGGTGGGGAACGTCTTTGGACTCATGGGGATCACCATGCCCTCCGGCCGAACCATCTCCACCAGACCAGCCTGCAACAGCCCGTATACGATCCGACGAATCTCAAGATCGTTCATCTTGTTGGTCTGCGCGATCTGTTTCATTGTGTTCTTGGGATTAATATAGGAAACAACGCGCCACTCTTCCACGCTCAAACTGACATTTTTCAACGGGCGGTCAGTAAATTTGAGGGCCATATCGAGGCTGGGGATCTCATCCTGCAATTGTTCCCATTCCCGTAGCTGACGAGCGCCCTCGATAATAATGTTTTCCAGATCAAGACGAATGTTGATACGGTCATCGGGAGGGAGCATGTCGCCCTCGAACCGGAAAAAGCCTTCCACCCAGGTAAAGAGTTTTCGAATGACCTCAGTAAAATATCCCTGAAGATTAAGCAGGATTTCTTCCTGAGAAAGGTAGCCTGCATTGATGAGTAACAAACCCAGTTCTTTATCTGAAATCTTCCCCGCTCGTTCGACGATCGCACGATATTGATTGACCGTCAGCTTATTGGCTTTATGCAAAACAGCCGCCAGACTTCCATCATCCTGGCCGACGCGCGCATAGGCTAACTTCCCTTCGCGAAATGAAATATAAGCCTGCTCACTTGGACCGTCCACCACGAGGGTGCCGGTCTTTTGCGCCAGATTGACCAGGTTCAGGAGTTGTGTAATTGTAAAATCTCGGAGATTGCCGCGTAACGCCATATATACCTCAACAAAATCCCCCGTATGGGAGATTAAAAAAGATTATACATGCAAAAGGATACATGCGTCAAACGGCGGGCTCTTGTTTGAAAAGAAGTTGAAAGGTGGCATTTGGGTGCGTGATAAACTTACGGAAACCGTTTCAGGAGCCTTCATGCGTAAATCGATCCTTGCGCTCTTTCTAAGTCTCAGCCTGCTCGCCGTTTCCTCTGCCTTTATCTCCCCTCTTCCAACTGTGACGGACAATGAAATCGATCTAAACTTTCCTGAAGCAGCCACGTTTCGCGCGACCCTTACCGACGAGGTGGATATCACGTCCGTGGTGCTGGAGTATGGAAACGAACAGCAGACCTGTGGACAAGTGATCGCCAAAGCCTTTCCACAATTTACCCAAGGGAAAACGGTCCAAGCAGAATGGACCTGGGAAATGCGCCAGAGCGGATCGTTACCTCCCGGTGCGCAACTCTGGTGGCGCTGGCGTGTGACCGATGCCAGCGGCAATGAAACCGTCACCGAGAAGAAGACCGCCACCTGGTTGGATGATACCCATCACTGGCAATCTCTGAATAAAGGGGATACGCAGAGTGTGCGCCTGCATTGGTATGAAGGCAATCAAACATTCGCTGCTGAACTTGCCAACGCGGCAGCCAGTGGTTTGCAGTTCAATAAGACACAGTCGGGGCTCAAAGCAGACGCGCCGATTGATATTTATGTGTACGGCAGTACAGATGACTTAAAAGAGGCAATTCTCTATGAACCCTCCTGGACAGGGGGACAGGCCTTCCCAGAACAGGATATTGTCATTATTGGCATTGCCCCTACCGACCTGGAGTGGGGACGCGATGCAATTGTCCATGAATTGACCCATGTGCTGGTCGGACACCTCACATTTTCCTGTCTTGGCGATGTCCCCACCTGGCTCAACGAGGGACTGGCAGTGTACAGCGAGGGCGAGCTTGATGCCGCCTCCCGGCAACAGCTCGACGCGGCAATTAAAGAGGATAGCCTGCTCACGATCCGTTCTCTGAGCAGCGGCTTTTCTGAAGTATCCGATAAAGCTTATCTTTCCTACAGCGAATCGTATAGCATTACAAAGTTCATGGTCGAAACCTATGGGCAGGAAAAAATGACTGCGCTGCTCACAGGTTTGCGGGACGGCTTGACCATTGACGAAGCCCTTCGGCAAGTTTATGGATTCGGCGTGGATGGGCTGGAAGAGGCCTGGCGAGGAGCGATCGGCGCCCCGTCGCGCCCTGTTTCGCCAGAATCGACCGCGCAGCCAACCCCCACGTTCGTCCCGACGATCATCCCGTTTTCGGGCGCGGCTATGTCAGTTCAGAGTACTGCCAGCGCTGTACCTACTTCCTCTTTTACAACTC
>Ga0065707_10083171_pt1 | contig 10130 bp, 8 predicted proteins | sample SwiRhicommuniRL3_FD_59094 | JGI IMG/M metagenome (GOLD analysis project Ga0065707, IMG submission 59094) | Switchgrass rhizosphere bacterial communities from Rose Lake, Michigan, USA - RL3 v2 (version 2) | ecosystem: Host-associated > Plants > Roots > Rhizosphere > Soil | place: East Lansing, MI... | reverse complement strand
TCAATGCAGCCAGTAAACCCATCAACGTCGGTCTGATCAACATGGCGGCGCGAGACTTCATGACTGTGTTGGTTAAGTTGGTCATGACATCAATACTCATTGAAGATGCGCTGGATTTCTTTCGGGTCACTGGTCTTGGTCAACGCCAGACGCAACAGGATGCGTGACTTCTGCGCATTTAGATTGTCGGCGGTGACGATGCCGCGTGCGGCGGCTTTATCGCTCAGCACCACGCGACCGCTGCCTTTGCGATCGCTTTGCACGAACACCACTCCCTTGGCCTGACCATCTTTCGCTGCGGCCGCGAATGAGGTGGCACTATCATCAAGAATGATGCCCTTGGCGCCTGCGGCAACCAGCGCATCGATCGGCGCACGATCCGCTTCTTGATAGCCGTAAACGATATCTACCTTGGGTAGATTCATCAGCTTGCTGACATCAAACTCCGACTTTGCCGTGTGGCGTTTGAGTGAGTTGCGATAAAAAGCAATGCGATCCGAATCGGCAAAGCCAATTGGACCCATGTCGCGCGACACGAAGGTATCGACACGATACGTGTTGTTCTTGGTCACATCGCGCGCGGCGCTGATCTCATCGTTGAGCAACACCATCACGCCCTTGCCCTTGGCCTCTTTCGACGCGGCAACGCGCACACCGTTGTACAAGTTGAAGGGACCATCACGGCTGATGGCGCTGAAGGGATGCATGGCGCCGATCACGACCACGGGTTTGTCAGACTTCACCACCAGATTGAGAAAGTAGGCAGTCTCTTCGAGAGTGGCCGTGCCATGTGTGACCACTGCACCTGTGGATTCAGGTTTCGCCAACCATTCGTTGATTGCTTTCGCCAGCTTGAGTTGAATTTCAGTATTGACCGAGGGCGAACCAACATTGGAAATCTCGGTGTAACTGACGTCGGCAATGTCTTTGAGTTCGGGAAGATCGGCGATGAGTTCTTCGGGCGTGACCTTCGGTCCATCGTCATATTCCATCATCTTGTCGCGGCTTAACGCGCGACTCTGGATGGTGCCGCCGGTGGTAAATAGTTTTACCTTTGGCAGCGGCGCAGCGAGGACCGCGCTGGATACGAATACAGCAAGCAATGTAATCAACTTGCTGCCACTGAGCACACGAGACATGCACTGCCCTCTTCTGTGCGATACCGCCGTTGGCATCACTAGTGAAGGAGACGTGTATGGTGATGGTTACCCTACCTGATGCCGACGTCTGAACATTGCTTGCGGGAGGGCGCGATGAATCGCGCCCCTACAGTGCGTTGCAACGCTTACTACTGCACCTGATGCTGCCAACTCAACGCCACCGCCGTGGCCTGATCGCTGGTCAACGCTTCATGACCCGGATGCGCCACATCGCCGCCACGATACACCGCACTCATCAATAACTCGCTGGCTTGCGCAACATGATGATGATGTTGCTGCAACTGCGCCTGTGTCGGCTGCATGCCGGCCAACTGCGGCATCACCACATTTTCATACAGCGATTCGTTGTAGAGCAGAAACGCGAGCTCAGCTTCATGCGAGGAACTCGGCTTGAGTTCGGCCAGCTTGGCGACGAACGGCAACTCCGCCTGCATGCGGGCATAGGCATGACGCGCCGCTTCCGCCGCGGCGCTGGCGTTGCCTTGTTGACTCAGTTGCTGCGCCTGATTCATGTGTTGCACGTAACTGCTCTTGTCGCCCTGCAACACCGACAATGCGCCCAGCGTGAGAATGCCCAGCGGTACGCCGAAGTACAGCAATTGACGACTCAGCATGCGACCGGCGGTCATCTCAGTGGCGGCGCTCCACCACGAACTCACAGGGGTTGCAGTGGCGCCAAGTGCGCCATCGCCACTCTCCATATTCAACGCCGCACGGTTTTGTTGATGGCGCACCTTCCAGATGAAACCGTCGTAGTAGTAATGCATTGACGTCGAAATAAAACCGATGGCCAGCATCATCGACATCAACCAGCGGTTGTCGCGCGCGGTGGTGATGACATTGCCGTAACTCACGCACAGCAGCACGTATATCGCAGCGGCCAGCATGATACCCACGCGAGTGCGGCGCGCGTGCAACCAGGCGAACCAGCCTTCGCGCGCGCGACCTTGTTGCGCAATGCGCTGATCGTAACGCCACACGATGGCGAGGTACTGCGTCATGTGCACGATGCCTACGGTGGCAAAGCCCACCTTGAAACCCCAGCCCGGCGCCAATTGCAAAATCAGGTTGTTCGGTGTGTAGGTGAGATACATCACGCCAAAGGTGATCACCAGCAACGCGATCTTGGCCCAGCTCACGTAGTAGCGCTGCTGCACGCACCACAGCAAGTAACCCACATAAGCCAGCGTCATCAATACCGCCGCCCACCACGTGAACGCTTGTGCTGAATCAATCGCGCTGGCGGACAACCACATGATCGCGGGGATATGCGCGTTGCGATACATGTCTTCCAGCAGACCGGGAATCCAGTCGACGCTGGCCACCATGATGTGCAGGAACCACAAGGTGCAAATCCACCAATCCATATTCGACGCCAGCGCATGCGGCGCGGCATTGTGACGATCGTAGATGCGCATGAATCCAAAATGCTGGCGCAGAAAATGCCACGGGTCCCACAGCGTCAGAAAAATGTACAGGTATAAAAAATATTCAACCGGATAGTGGTGATAGTTGAGATAGCCCAGCACGCCGATTGAGAACAACAGCGGTATTACCGGCCCCAGCACGAAGCTCCACTTGAAACGCTTGAACAGATCCACATCGCCATAAATACGAATGAAGGTTGGCAGATGATGCGCCACGGTGAGAATGACATGCGCAAGAATGACCATGCCGGCACCGCGCTCCACGCCGTAGTGCTGAATGGCAAGCAAGGCCAGACCAAGACTGAGCAGCGGCGCGGCAATGATGAACAGTGCATCCTGAAACGGATCGAGCACCCAGTTCTGCTTCGGACGCGCCGCCGTCACAATCGACGCCGGGGCCGAAGCGGTATTCAGCAGGGGAATGGATGAAGCGGCCGGGCCTAAGTGTTCTGAGGGTGTCACTTGGGGTGAGACGAAGCTGGCTAAACACCCCCTACCCTGTAAAACTTTTTTCCGCGAGGCCGTTATTAACTCGGCAACAGTTATCGCCTGATCGGTCAGCGCGAATTAAGACACTTCGACGGGCTCAGTGCCCGGAAAATGGTGATTCCGGTCGCTGAGCCCGTCGAAGCGTCTGACTGTCGCTGACAGGTACTATTGATTGCCGCGTTAATAATCCAGCCAACAGTCGTGTGTGGTTCCGTTCGTGGTGAGCCTGTCCTGCGCAGCGCATCGAGGGCTCAGCGCGAACGGTACTAAATGTTGCCAGGTTATTAGTGGCTGGCCGGCACCAGCAAATCCTCCAGAAAAAAAGCCGCCAGTTCGGATCGGCCGGAGAGCTTCGCTTTGGCGTATATGGCAGTGGACTGCACGCGCGCAGTTTTCTCCGTCGTTTTTCGTACCTCGGCGATTTCCTTCAGACCGAGCCTTTTCAACAATAGAAAAGCCACTTCTTTTTCCGCCACGGTCAGGCCCCATTTGTCGAGTTGCTGGTCGATGACCTTGGATAGACCTTCTACATACTTGCGCGACTCGGCGCGCCATTGCTCCGCATCCCGCTTAAGCACCCATGAGTTCTGCTGTTCTTCAGCAAGGCGGTGCTGCAAAGCAAAGGCGCCGCGCAACAAATAAAACAAACCGAACAATGCAGCCAACCCCGCCGAACCTTCAACGAGCACATGCCATATCGCGACACCCTCACCAGAATCATTCAACAAATCAATACCGACCATTGCAAAGATGACGGCAAGCGTTGTTGCGACTATCCAGCGTTCCTGTTTGATCATGCGGCACCTCTGGACCGTCGCCGTTTAATCGTCATCGTCACGAGCTGTTTTGTGGTGCGCGTCACTTTCATTCGCTTCACCGGGGTTTCCTGCTTCATCCGCGCCGAGCAGCAATGCATTGCCGAACAGGTTGAGTGTCTGCGTACCGGTGTCGTAATTGCGCACCAGCATGACCGCAAACGCTGCAACGATAGCGAGCAGCAGCATGCCCACCACTGGGCGCGAGCTTGAAATCGATTCGTCTTCAGCGACCTGTTGCTTGCAGCCATCGACCATGCTCAACGGCAACCCGTCGCGATACCGCACCGCATGCAGTACCAGGCCGGCAACGTGCAGTAACACCATCGCGATAAACGTGTTGGCCAGCAACTCGTGGATGTCCTCATACACTTCGGAGTTACCGCTGCTGGTCATCAAATAGCCAGTGACGCCCAGCCCGAGCGCCAGCCCCATCATGATAATGGCCGCCCAACTTGACGCAGGGTTATGTCCCGACCAACCTTGTTTCTCTCCTGAAACGAGGTGCTTGAAGTATGTGAACAACGCTCGTGGGCTCAATGCAAAGTCACTGAACCGTGCATGACGAGTTCCGATCACGCCCCACACCACCCGTATCAACACCAGCAGCGCCAGCGTCAATCCGGCAAGCATGTGCCAGGGAAAGAGCGGCGACTCCTCCGCTGTGCTGGCGATGACGTAAGCAATGATGAACAGCCCTGCGAACAACCAGTGGAACAGCCTGGTCGGCAAGTCGTAGACGAGTTGGTTTCTCATGTGGCGATCACTCGATGAACAGGACGGTTGTGTCCCGTCGCCACTATCGAACCATGAACGCGCCTGCTCTATTGGCCAAATGACCTATGCGTTGTTTAATCAACGCGTTATTCGTTATTTCCCACCCACATCCGCTTTACGCATCGTGTCTTCCAGCGCCTTCTGTTTGCCGGTGCGCTGATCGTCAGTGGATTGCTTCGCCTGTTGCTCTTGCTGCTGTCGCGTGTCTTTGGGATGCGTGGGTGACGCGGCTGGTTGAGCAGGTTTTTGCGATTGCGAAGAGCGATGCTGCGGTTGTGACATGACTGCCCCCATTCCTGACCAATGACGATGTGCCAATGGTTGCCGGGTGCCGAGACATTGTCGGCAGGCAAAGCCGCGCGGTGGGCGGCAGATACGTCCTACAACCCACACGTAGTTGCCGCACCAAGCGTAGTTAGTCTGGCTGAGGAAGGGCGCAATGAATTGCGCCCCTACATTAGATGCAACATCCTCACATACAAGGTGCATTGTAGGGGCGCGATTCATCGCGCCCTCTTCTTGCAAGATCAATGTCATAGGGTAACAACGAGTAACAGCGTCTGCATCCAGTACTCCGCTGCATCTGTCACGGATGCCCATAGTCGAGCGCTGTCATGCGAAAGCTCCCTGCTGCACATCCATTAATCGCCCAGGCAAACGCATTGCGCTGCACTATGCGCGCACTGCTCATCGCCGCTGGATGTCTATCCCTATTACCCGGCCTGGCTGCAGCGGCAAAACCCTTTCATGTTGAAGAAGCCAGTATCGATGACATTCAACATGCCATTCAAAGCGGCGCGACAACCTGCAAGGGGGTCGTGCAGGCATACATTGCGCGCGCCAAAGCTTACAACGGCGTCTGCACACAATTAGTCACACTGGAAGGCGCATCGATCGCACCCGCCACCGGTTATGTGCGAGCCGGTTCACCGATTACTTTCCCCACCACTACATTGCGCGCATCGAGCTATCTGCCGAATCTCGATCAATACAAAGGAACGCCACTCGATCTCGGTAGAATGGATAGCACGGCCTCCGATCCCAGCGTCGTGCAGCAGTACGGCATGATCGCCGGCATTCCGAATGCAGGACAGCTCAATGCGCTGGAGACCATCAACATTCGCGGCGAACGTTCGGTGACTTGCAAGGGCAAGTTCGATGCGCATCCATCGACCGGTCCCTTGCCTGCCGACGCGCCACCTGAGTGTGAGAATTTTCGCCAGCAACCCGATGCCTTGGAGCGCGCCGCGGAACTCGATGCGCAGTACGGCAATAAGCCTGATCTGAAAAAGCTGCCGATGTACTGCAGCGTCATGTCGATCAAGGATTGGTACGACGTGAAAGATATGCGCTCCACCGGCGGCAACGATGTGAAATTTGCCATGGACGCCGCACCGGACGATTCCACCGTCGTGGCTGAGTTGCGCAACAAAGGCGCGATCATTTATGCCGTAACCATTGCCGCGGAATCCACGTTCAGCGCCAGTGGTTCCATCAAACCCACCAAGTCATTTGTGGGGGGTGGCGGCGCAATCAGAAGCAGTTGGGGCGGACATGTGTGCAGTCCTTTCGACACCGAAAGATCTGCCGGTCCATCGAGCGGCGGTGCCGGCGTATCGGTGGCAGCGAACCTGGCTACTTGTGCCATCTGTGAAACCACAGGCGGCTCGTGTCGCGAACCTGCCGGTCAAAACTCCATCACCAGCTTCGTCACTACCAAGGGACTGACTTCTGAAGACGGCACGGCCACCGCGCGCTTCATCAATCATCGCCCCGGCGCACTGTGTCGCAGCGTGGGCGATGCCGCGCGGGTCATCGATGCAATGAAAAGTCCCACGCAAGGTTACTTCGATACGAAGGATGTATTCACTGCCATTCCCAACGGCCTGATCGCAAGCAAATCATTCGCGAGCTTTGTGATGGATGCCAAACATCTCACCAAGGACAAGCCACTCAAAGGTGTGCGTATTGGCATCGTGCGTGAATTCATGATCAAACCCACACCCAACGATGTGGCGATCAGCGATCGCGTCGATGCTGAAATCAAGAAGGTGCTGCGCGATCAATTGGGCGCGGAACTGGTTGAATCGGTAGATCCGATGTATCCCGATGATCCAGCCATCGCAAATATGCAGTACACCTTCCAGGATGCACTCGCGGAAACCATTGCCTTCACCGCGCCTGAGTATTTATTGCAGAAGAAAAATGGCGAACTGGAATTTGCGGTCCCGGGGTATGACATTACTTCGCGCGACTATCTGCTGAAATTATCGATGCGTCAGGCGCCGCTATCGCCCAACTTGAATATGCGTCGCATCCAGAGCGGCATGGACGACAACGATCTCACCACGTTCAGCATGAGCAAGTACTTGGCGGAACGCGGCGATAGTCGCGTCAACGATCTTGCCAGCTATGCCGCCAATTCAAAATGGCGCGCCGAATCACAAGCGGTGGGCACGCAGAATGCAGCGCAACAGCAATCTGCCAGTTACAGCGCCGCGCGCGGCATCGATCGCATCAAGATGCAAACCGTATTCAGAATGGCTGTATTAAAAGTGATGCGCGAAAATCATATTGATGTGTTCGTGCATCCCAACATCGGCGTGCCGCAATGGAAGATCGGTTTCGACCGCGAACCCACCATCGCGGATCGCACCGCTGCCGGTCCGTCGATCACCGATCTATTAGGCGCACCCGAGATCACGGTGCCTGCGGGCTTCAACAATATTGTGTACGACCCCAAGTATGTGTTGAGCAAGGATCAGAAGAGTTACACCTTGGTCACCGGCGACACACAATCCATCATGCCCAACGCCATGCCGTTCAGCATCAACTTCTGGGCCGGACCCGGCGATGAACCCACTGTGCTCAAGGTTGCATCGAGTTACGAAGCCGCCAGCAAACATCATCGACCACCAGCTGGGTTTGGGCCGGTGAGCAACAAGTAATGACAGTAGCCATCAGCTCTATATCTGGCGACGAACTTTACATACGTCATCCCCGCGCAGGCGGGGATCCAGTATTTAATGAGTCGCTTCGCGACGCGCTGTTGATTGGATTCCCGCCTGCGCGGGAATGACAGCGACAATGATCAACAGCTGCTATCGAATTGGGTAAATAAGTCACGATCTTCAAGAGCACCCATGACTACCTTCCTCCGCTCCCTATTCGGTCAGGTCGTCATCGCGGCAATCGTCGGCGTAATGATCGGCAGCGCATGGCCTGACGCAGCACAAGCGTTACGCCCGCTGGGCGATGCCTTCATCAAGCTCATCAAGATGGTGGTGCCGATACTGGTGTTCTGCGTGGTCGTGCATGGCATTGCCGGCGCCGGCGATCTAAAACGTGTGGGACGCGTCGGCATCAAAGCGCTGGTGTATTTCGAAGTCATGACCACGATTGCATTGGCACTGGGCTTGGTGGTTGCGTGGCTCATCGCGCCCGGTGCGGGCATGAATGTGGACACGCATCAGCTGGACGGTACGGCGTTGCAGGCTTACACCGATAACGCACATTCGCTGGCCAGCGGTGGCACTGCAGAGTTCTTCATGAAACTCATTCCCACCACGGCGGTTGGCGCGTTTGCCGGCGGCGATGTATTGCAAGTGTTGCTGTTTGCGATTCTGTTTGGCAGCGCCGTGGCCTTGATGGGCGAACACGCTGCGCCAATCGCGACGCTGGTCGATACCTTGGGCCAGGTGATCTTCAAAATCATGAGCATGTTGATCCGCCTTGCGCCGCTTGGCGTGCTGGGCGCAATTGCTTTCACTGTCGGCAAGTATGGCGTCGGCTCGTTGAAACAATTAGGCATGCTGGTTGCCACTTATTATTTGACGGTCGCTATGTTCGTCTTCGCCGTGCTCGGCTTGGTGATGCGCATGGCGGGGTTCTCATTGATCAAGCTGCTGAAATATCTGCGCGCCGAACTCACCATTGTCTTCGCCACTACCTCATCGGATAGCGTCCTGCCGCAGATCATGGCCAAGCTCAAACGCCTAGGCATTCGCGACTCGACAGTGGGACTCGTGGTGCCCACCGGTTATTCGTTCAATCTCGATGCATTCTCGATCTACATCACGCTTGCTGCAGTGTTCATTGCTCAAGCCACCAACACACCGCTATCGATTGCAGACTTAATCAAGATTCTCGCCATCTCATTGCTCACTTCGAAAGGCGCACACGGCGTACCCGGCTCGGCGATTGTGGTATTGGCTGCAACACTACAAGCCATTCCCGCGATTCCCGTTATTGGCCTGGTGCTGGTGCTATCAGTCGATTGGTTCATGGGCATGGCACGCGCACTGGGCAATTTAATCGGCAACTGCGTGGCTACGGTTGCGATTGCTGCGTGGGAGAATGATATTGATCGGGAGCGGGCGAAGATGGTGCTGGATGCGGCCGTGCTTAATGAAAATCCCGCAGCTGTGGGTGAAACGGTTGGCTCGACCTGATAGCGTGCACGCGCCGAAAAATTCAACCATCAACCGAAATTAAAGCACTGTAGAAATTTCGCTTTGCCCCTCTTTCGGCTGTAACCGCTTGTCCTTTTGATTTGCTTTGTCAAATTTTTCGTTGTTGTGGAGCACGCGCATCCATGTGACGGCAATAAAAATGCCGAGCAAGACCATAATTACGCATCCAAATTTGATACCAATAAGGAATCCCCAAGTAGTAGAAAATGCATAAGGCAATCCAACAGCACACACCCATCCGGCAATAGTCGTCGACAGCGATATGCCATACGTTGGCAGTGAAAATTCCTTCTTGATTTTCGCCATAGCCACCGTTGCCGCCAACGCACCGATAAAGATCAGGATACTCGTGAACAAGCCAATCGCCTTTAAGCCGTTGAGCAGGTGATCAACAAGCTGGCGATAGTCTTTCGTACAAGCATCCGCTTTCTCTGATGCGAGCTGTTGAATTGCGATCCCGTACGCCGCAAAAAGAATTGCCTGCGTCAACCCCAACCATCATCGACACAATTACTCGAAGCGCCTCACCAAGATACTTTCTATGGGATCAATAAAGCCCTCCGCCTGTACCCATATTACCGATGCGTTACCGCTGGCATCGATGCCAATGTCAGGAATACCAGCACCTCCGCGAGAGGTGTCGGAAATCACCTCAGGTATGCCCCAGCCGCTACTCACGCTATAACGATTCACCCAGACGCCCATCAAACCGTTAACTTGTTGTGCCCACACTACCCAAGCATTGCCACTAGCATCGACAGCCACTTTATGATTAAAAACGTTCGCGGAAAGCGCGCCATAGAGCTCGACCGCTGTTCCCCAACCATTGCCGAGCGTGTAACGATTTGCCATGAGGCTTTTCGTTGTATCGCTTATTTGATACCACACTACTAAAGCGTTGCCACTAGCATCGACTGCAATTTGCGGGCTGATAATTGAGTCGCCAGGAGGGGTATCTATTTGGTTCGGCACACTCCAGCCACTACCCGC
>Ga0065707_10083170_pt1 | contig 10130 bp, 14 predicted proteins | sample SwiRhicommuniRL3_FD_59094 | JGI IMG/M metagenome (GOLD analysis project Ga0065707, IMG submission 59094) | Switchgrass rhizosphere bacterial communities from Rose Lake, Michigan, USA - RL3 v2 (version 2) | ecosystem: Host-associated > Plants > Roots > Rhizosphere > Soil | place: East Lansing... | reverse complement strand
CAATCGACTCCAGCTGAGCACGGTCCGCTGCCGTCACGATCAACTCTTTTGCAGGTCTTCCAGGCTTTGTCACTGCCGAGCACTCCCGGTCCCAAGGATACTCCTTGGACCGCGCTCAGCGTGCAAAGTTACATATGGGACATCACACTAGCAGATGTGTTCGGGAAGATCGTCGAGGATCTTAGGGCTTTTGTGCTGCCAATGCTTCGTTCACTGAACCGAGGTGAAAGTGCCGCACAGTATTGGAAGGGCGGGAGCGGGTGGAAAGGCCGATGAGCCATCAAGGCTGCGATGGCCATCTGAATCCCGGCGATGGTAGTACACCGTCGGACATCAGGGTGCACGATGTCGGCTTTCGACCCAAAGCGGGCAATTTAGCTGCTCAAGAGCGGACATCGAAATTAGCAAAAGGGGACATGCAACCGGTCCAAATAGGATCGCGCGTCAAAGGGGCGTACGTGCTTGACGTCTCTGATATTGACTACGGACCTCAGAGTCACCTGACGTGAGTTCGCGCTGTATCTTGACAGTCCTAATTAAGGGAAGGGTCTAGACATTGGCTTGGAGCCGTAAAGTGTATTAGTTTCGACTTGATCTGACGCCGCTCTTGAAAAAGACGGGGTTACCCGGTTCGATGGTTGTTACCACGCAATCATGGAACGCACTGGGAGTAACCCCGAATGAGTCTTTCAAATCAGAGCATCATCAAGCACAAGATGGGTCTGTTGAATCTGGCCGAGGAACTGCACAATGTCTCGCAGGCCTACCGGGTGATGGGCGTGTCGCGCGACACGTTCTATCGAGCCAAGGAGGCGAAAGAGAGCGGCGGGCTGGACGCGCTGCTGCACAAAAATCGACGTCGTGCGAACCTGAGCTCGCTCTCTGACTTCCGCCGAATATCTGCCACTGCCGCATCACATACATTTCGATCCAGTCCCCCAGACTCGCTGCATGCTGACGATACCGCTGACGCACTCGCGGCTTTCGCCGACAATCTCGCAAGTGGGAATGCGCGAGAACTTCGCAATGTGGATGCGTAAGCTTCCCCGCTCTGTAGACACATGACACTAGACTCTCAGGCTGCCTCTGCCGGAGGGTCTAGCTCCAGGTGTCTCGCTGGAGGCTCAGCTTACGGGTCACTACACACTTGTCGACTACGATACAAATAGGAAGTGCGGCGACAGCGCCCGAAGCTCGACACCCTCACAGAGAAGCCAAATTTATTTTTGTTGACAGCGCTGGGTCACACATACAGAGTTCATGCATACAGATAAATAATATCAGCGCCGATGGTGTGGGAACGATGATGAGTTAGTCATAGGACGGCAATCTCGGCATCCTCAAGATGCAAACGAGCCAAATCAATAACAGGCAGTGCCCCTCTGTGAATGTCTTGGTTCCGTGCAGCTAAGTGACATCGGCTTATTGTCTACTTAGGTTCTGATGACTGTCGTCCGACGCTAACGAAGGAAAACGGTAGCCGCCCAGAGCGCCTTTGTTCAAGCGACTCAACGCCCCCCCTTAATCTTCGAAGAAACGGAGCTTAGCTATGACTCGCAGTATGTTCTCAACGGTGTTCTCTGCCGGCGTGCTTATCTGTGGATTCGCATCACAGCCCGCATTAGCAACGGCAGCGCTGAACACCTGCAATGTGTCGAATGAGTGCCGCGCAAGAATTCTGACGCTCTATAGCCTGGGAGATGACATGTTTGTGGTCCTCGAAAGCCACCTTCTTCCGTCGAGTTGTACTGCGGCTCAGTGGGGATACTACTGGAAGCTTCCCCTGGCCACAGCTGGCGATAGGGCGCGCTACGCGTTGCTGCAGCAGGCCTACGCAACCGGCGAAGCTATCGAACTCATGGCATCCGGTTCTAATTGCACAGTCGCTCGCGTTGGCATTGGTGAATGAGTTGCCCTAGCCACGGAAATAAGTGTTGGAGCCTCGGTCTCTGAACTCGCACATGGGACTGAGCGATCGGGTAATGCAGTTGCAACGTGAGTATTGGCAGACGTGTCGCAGTCCCCCATGTAATGGAGGTCTCATGATCGGACGACGGAGAATGGCGTGGGTCTTCTTTATCGGAATGACGGCGCTTTTCGGCTTCGCTCTCCAGGTGCGCGCCGCGGGATTCGATTCCAGCTACAACGTCTTTCGCGGAGATCTGAACGGTGACGGCCGCATGGATCTTTACGTCAAGGGTTCGCGGGTCATCGCCATCCCGGTAGATGACAATCCGATAGTCATCGGTCCAGCGGTGCATGACTTCGTGCTACAGAATAGGGGTGACGGCTCGTTTGACCTGCTCTCGAACTTGACACCCACACAGCGCATCGCCCTAGCTGCATGGCCGGCTGCGGATGTCGGGATGTCGATCCGCGACATCGACGTGGATGGCCACCCCGACCTTGATCTGCAGTCCGTTACGCGTGCGATTCCCGGAGCGCGGGACCAGGTTCTCCTAAGTTCGGCCAGGCACGGAGCGCCGCCGCGGCAGATCATCGCCAAGACTCCGCAGTTCCAGAATTTCCACAACGATCTGGCTGCGGCAATTCAGAACCAAAGCTACTTCGATGACAACGCTCCTAAGCGAGTGGTCAGTCAGGAACCGCCTTCGCGTATGTGGTATGGGAGCATTCGCAATGCTGGTGACTTCGCCTCCACGAACCTGTTGATGTCGTGGTGCAGCGCGGACTATCCCGCCTCGCAGTGCAATCTGAGCACAGTCGATCCGAGCCAGTGTGTACGTACCGTTAGTATCTACGACGTCAACGGGCGCTACGTAGGCAGCGGTACTCGCAACGTCTGTGACGATTACATCAACGTTTTTGTGTACGTGCCGGGGAGCGTAAGCGTCGAAAAGGACTACTCGGTATTTGATCAGCGCGCCCGAGAAACAAAAGAAATTCTCGATCGACTGCAGAACGGCTGCTCGCTTTTCACGCCGAGCGCGGACACTCAGCGCATCAACGACATCCTCAATGGTGTCTACAGTTCATCGCTCTACATTCCAGACCATTTCGTTCAGAACAGCGTGCCTCACCCGCCAGCGCCCGGAGACGAGCTGTACGATCAACGCGATCCCACCTTCCATCATTACGATGTCCGCAACAAGGTATGCGATGTCGGGCAGCAGGCGTGCAATGTGGTCAGCGCCAGCGCCTACAGCTACAAGGGGCTGCGCGCGTTCACGTTCCCAAGCTACAAGCTACAAGCGACGTCCACGCCCGTGGACGGCTCCGAGCTAACTGTCTACGTGGCTGTACCGGGACGCACCGACAATCCCGATAATTTTACGATCTGGTTCGGTATAGTCACACAGAGAGAGGTGCAGACGGGCTACTGGTCCGGCGGCATCCAGAACGTGACGACATGGCAACACTGGGTCTACCCCGGAACCATCGTGAGAAAGATATTCCAGGAGGGCAACTCGCTCTATGTGCGCACTCACGGCATGGGTGTGAACCACTTCTGGTGCCTCCCCGCCTCGCCGATTTCCCCGACTGCTGCGGCAGCCGTCTACGGCACGCGCATGATCGTTGCCGCATCCAACGACTACTACGGTGCCAAGACGTTCCACACCCTGGACGTCAAGATGATCAAGGAGTTCCGCATCCAGAACGGCTATCCCCTCGCTGGCCCGCAGGACGTACCACCGGGCACCCCGGCCTCGCCCGAAGACCTCGCCAGCCCGGACGTCAGTCGCAGCGGCTCGTCGGGCACGCAATGATCGATCGCAGGATTTGGCTGTGGACCGAAATCGTGCTCTCTCTGCCCTATGCGGCTGTGCTGTCGATATTCGGGCTGGCTATGACCGCACACTGGATCGTCGTCACTATTTTTGGCGGAGCTGACGTTCCGGCTCGACAGTTCGTGCTGACTCTGTATGCGGCAAGTACCGGTCTTGGTGTCGCCAGTACCATCATTCTGCTGTGCACGCAGCTCGGCGCAACGGCAAAGACATTTTCACTGCGCTTGACGCGCATCGGCCTCGCTGCAGGCTTCACAACTTCCCTGCTGATTCCCGCTGGAGACTCACACGTCAGTTGGTCCCAAGACAAAGGGTTCGTGCTGTTCGCGAGCGTGCTGCCGTGCTTGTGCTTCGCGCATTTCGCATACTTGGCGCGAAAATCTCTGTTCTAGCTCTAGCAGCCTTCCGCTGCATCACCGGCAACGAACACGCCGATCACGACACGATTGCCGCCTGCTGCCGTTGCGGACCGTCAGTTTTTCCCGTGGACGAAAGTCCTTTGTCTGCAAGACCGTTCGCGGAAGGTCGCGATGAGGCCGCTCAATGAGTTGGAGAAGATCAAACAGGGTGCCGGGGGAGCCTGGTGCCTGGTCGACAGCGACCTCACCGTGCTCGATACTTGAATGGACGGCTGGGACGCTCGCGGTTCATAAGTATTCCGTCGGCGCCCGAAGGTCGGGAGCCAACGTGTGCCAACAGAAGTAGTCAGACATCGCCGATCGAGACTTGGACGATGAGACACGAGCCGTACCAGTTGTTGGCCGGGTCGACCAGCAATCGAACCCTTTCTCCACTGAGACGAGCAGCCAGCAGCATGCCCAAAAACGACTTCTGGATGTCTGGCGTTATCGTCGTCGTTTGAGGAATGCGATACCGATCCGTGCAACGCGCTGCTCCCGCTGGCTTGGGCGCGCCGGCGAAGCCGGTTTGATTGGCGATCGTCACGCTGATCCCGTAGTTGCCGTCATAGGCGCGGCCGTCATGACACTGACATCGCCGACAATCCATTCGTTCGTTGCCAAGGCTGCCGCTGGAAGGAGCAGTACTCCAGCAGACGCCAGAATAGGTTTTCGTAGAAACATTGAAGTACTCCGAGTATTGGGATTCTGAGGGAGAAAAGCTATTAGCGGCGGCGTCAGTCTTCCATGACGGAGAGAATTGTCGGAACGAGTTGGCCTCTCGTTACCTGGTGTGCGAGGTCGGGTCGCAGAGGCAGCGCTCGCTTTGCATTCCAGAAGCTGGCAATTTCAGGAGGACCTTGCTCGCCCACATGCAGGTGACCGTCACCGAAGAAGTTGCCGGCCAACCATCCCATGACAATCCATACCCGGCAGCCATCGAAACTACCCGTCCGTCCTCGGCTACCCCAGGGCAGGTCACAGCTCTGATTCTGATAGTCTGCGTAGTCGAAGTATTTTTTAAGGAGTCCCGCCTGAGTCGATACCGCGCCAGGTTCATCGGCAGCGCTCTCAGGGTAATAGAACGTACCGGGAATCAGCGCGAGTTGCTGATCGTCTTTCGCATGATTGTCGATCAACCACTGGTAGTCGGACCACAGCGCCGAGAAGGGCTGGAGGTAGACATCGAACGAAATGACATCGACGTAGGAGTGATTGATGATGGGGTGATCCGGATCCGCCAACTTGCACGCCTGCATCCACGCGAGATTGCCGTGCTCGAGGTTGACCCAGAACCGTGTCAACGGCGCGACTGCTTTGAGTTCGGCTGCTGCATCCGCAAGCGCCCGGTCCTTCGCCCTGATGGCATCTAGTGTGTCCTGCGCCTCTTGGCTATTCGTCGGGCACGGAGCTGTTCTGCCCCTCAAGGCCTGATACGGCTCATCGACCACGACGGCCACGATACGCGACCAGTCGACGTTGGTAGGCACTGGGACTTTATAGTCATACCCGGTCAGGATGGAGCGACCTTTCGGTTGGTTGTTGAGGTCGGTCCAATAGAACGTCGTCATGTCGGTGTCGGTCGTGACGATCCCGCTGTCCGAAGCCCACAACGCCATCTGGAATGATCTCGTCGAGGATTGCGCGGACGCCCTATCACTCGATGCGATGAGTAGAAGCATTGTCAGCAATTGCGAGCGTCAGCTTCAAAAAAACCGGCGTTGCATGACGTGCACCTGACGCTCCTTGTAGTTGCGCGAATCGAATATATCCGCAGCGCAAGCGTAGGTGTATGCAATACGCTCAGTCAACAGAATCAACTTTTTCTTGCTGTGAGGGTTGGGGGTAGAGAGACTTGTTCAGATGCAGCCACACGTATTTCGCTCAATGAAAAGGACATGGGCAGCGGTCTCCGCAGAACCGAGTGCTTGCGTCATCGATGCGGCGGACGGTCAAGGTTCGGCGCCATCCAGGTTCTTGCATATCATCGCAGCAAAGAGGTGGTGCTAACAAGCGCGTCTAGTTCGCGCGCTACGCGTACGCAACTCGCAGAAGCGAGGCGCCTTTGCTCGTGGCTTGCGCGTGGCGTTGAGTGTCCCCTTTCGGGAAATCTAGCCGCAGCAAGCAACTGGCAGCTTCTGGCCGGGAGCGGACGCCGGACAGGGCGATTATCCACGCGAACCGCACAGCCATTGAGGGTGTGCTTAGCAGTTAGCCGCCTCTCCGAATGATTTTCTGGTTAGCATGTCATACCCATCTAGCCGTACGGCACACGAGCGGCAACCGCTGCCGGTGCGGCGGTGGCGTCTGCATCGAAGGAACGATACGCTGACGGCGACCATACAGAGTCGTCGTCGTAGCCAAAGGGTTGTGCTATGAAGTTCGCGGTAATCGTGTTCTCAATCACCCTGCTCGCCGCAACGCTAGCAAAGGCAGCTTCGGATGCGCGGTCCGCAACGATGCCCGCCGCTGACACAACAGCAGCCGATCAAGCTGCCGTTCGCTCAATGTTTCTGAATCGGCTTCACCAGCTTGCAAGTGATGGGGATCTGCTCGATGCCGGCTCTGTCGCGCACATTTTGGAGATGAAGTTCAACGAGCCTCGGATCGGTAAAGGTAAGCCTCGGGATTGCGGCGATGGCACAAGCTCCTGGATTGATAAGATCGAGATGGAGCCGGCACAAACGACGTGGTTCAGGGAGCTCCACACCGGCGCAGGTCACATCAAGGTGCCAGCATTTGCCATCAACCCGGCGACTACCAGTGGTGATCCACAGCTCAAGTACGAGATCTACCACAGCGTTCAGTGTGCCGACTGGTCCCGCATGCGTGATAAACAGCAGGCGCACATGTCCTTTTCAGGATTGCCCGCGTTCTCTTGCATCACAGGGACTCAGATCACAGAAGCGATCCCCGAGATCCGAAGCTATTCCGCGTCTGACGGAGTATTCATCATGGAATTGAATGGGCGCGTCAACGACGACGCTGCTACAAATCTGACGTTTTTCTTCCGCGCCGGCGCGGCTTGTGCGCTCGGCGCCGAGCTAAACCAGGATCCGGAAAAAGGCCACCGCTATCTTCGAGCACTCGACAAGTACGAGGCATGCCGAATTCCGGTCGATCGAGAATTTTGCGCCAAGCATCCCAATATCGGGTGGGGCGATCGCGAGCTTCGTGAAGAAATGGTGATGCAGGCGTACAGGCGATGTGGCTTGATAAACGATTTCTATTTGAAAGAACCGAGATCGGGGGAATCACCGCCGAGCAGGCCCGAGCCCAGGCGCCGCCGCTCACCATGTGGCGACCTATTGTGATGCCAAACGCAATGGGCGCATCTTTGTGAGCCTTGAGTAGGGGATCTGTTCGTCTTGTGCAGCGCCTTGGGCGAGGTCGCTGTTGCTTTGAGTTTGGACCTGCGGTCAACAGGGCGATTTCGGGTCGGGCGCACCTTCCCGGTAGACTGTGCGGTAGCCATGGTCATCCTCTTTGCAGGGTGGTTGTGGTCAGGCGCCGGTCGGTGTTACAGCACTGGCTGGCGCCGCTTTCTCATCGCTTCAAATTCGTCGTCGTCATATCGGATCGCGATCCGCCGATGTGGCGTGCGCGAATGCGGCCGGCAGAAAGTCGAAACAACCTGCGCTGAAAGCTAAAGGTGAGAATCGCTGTAGGGCAAGATAAAAGGCGAGGCACCCCGTCGCTCCAAGTCGCTGTCTGCACAGGGGGGTGAGGCAGCACGCCACTGACTGAGTCCCGTGCCGTGTTTGTCATCATCGCGAGCAATGGCGCCGCTTCCCTGAGTGCCGTCCACGCCGAAGCTCGCTCGACTACGCCAGGCGCATCGTTGGCACATCGATCTGCTCCGGCTGTTCGATGATCGATTTGAGCGGCGTTCCGGCGCGTAGCGCGTCCAAATAATCGGCCCACCACTGCATCATTCGCCTGCGCTCGGGAAGGTATTCCGCGTAGTTGTAAGTTGCTCGAATCGAGTCGCGATCCGCGTGCGCGAGCTGACGTTCGATCGCGTCCCGATTCCACCCGTGCTCGTTCAATAGAGTGGACGCCATGCTGCGAAAGCCGTGCGCCGTCATCTCTTCATTGGTGTATCCCAAGCGGCGCAGCGCGCCGTTCACGGTGTTGCTGCTCATCGGTCGATAGATGTGCGCAGCGCCGGGAAAGACGTAGTTGCCGGTGCGACGGACGGCGTGCAGTTCGCGTAGCACGTCGATGGCTTGCCGAGAGAGCGGCACGATGTGAGGCGCACGCATCTTCATGCGAGCGGCAGGGATGCGCACTCGGCATTGTCGAGATCGATTTCCGACCATTCGGCTTGCCGCAGTTCGCCCTGGCGAACGAACAACATCGGCGACAAGCGTAGCGCGCACTTGGTGACGAACGCGCCTTCGTAGCCTTGAATCGCGCGCAGCAGCGCTGCGACCGCTTTGGGAGTGGTCTGCGTCGCGTGGTGGCGTTCTTTGGTGGGTGGAAGAGCGCCGCGAAGGTCAGCAGTGATGTCGCGCTCTGCGCGGCTGGTGGCGACGGCATAGCGAAACACCTTGCCGGCGTACTGCATGACTCGATGCGCCGTTTCGAGCGCGCCGCGGCTTTCGATCCGTCGCAGCACAGACAGCAACTCGACGGGTCTGATCTCCGCGACCCTCCGTGCGCCGATCCAGGGGAAGGCTTCGGCTTCCAGTCGGCGAATGACGAGGCCAGCATAGCGGCTATCCCAGTTAGGCGAGAAGCGGTCGAACCACTCGCGCCCGATCTGCTCGAAGGTGTCCTTCACGCCGTCGAACCGTTCGAGCTTGGCCTGCTTGCGCGCGGCGCTTGGATCGATGCCGGCGGCGACGCTCTGCCGGGCGAGTTCTCGTCGCTCGCGTGCAAGCTTCAAGGGCACATCCGGATACACGCCAAACGAAATCCGGTTCTCGCGACCGTCGAAGCTGTACTTGAAGCGCCAGCGTCGGCTGCCGGTTGGCGTGATCTCGAGATACAACCCGCGCTCGTCGTGGAGCTTCCACAGCTTCTCGCGAGGCTTTGCGGCGTCGATTTCCTTGACGGTGAGCATCGTGCTGGCAACGGATGCCGGTGAGGCTCCGTCGTGTCCCTAGGTTGAAAAGTTGCCCCGACATTGGCTTTTTGGGGCAACGGCTGTCAACGTACGACAGCAGACTCCATCGCACTTACGACGACAAGTTGAGCCTATTTCTACCGAGCTTTTTGGATGTTGCTGGACGTCATCATATGACGCCAACAGCCAACTGGCTCCCCGGGACGGATTCGCGGGTACTTTACTAAGTAATTGAATTATAAGTGTAAGTAAAAAGTGTGACGCGCAACATACCCGCAACCGTACCCGCATTGAGCCCGTCGTTTCGCTGATCGTTCAGGCCGGGCGCGCGTCAAGCCGTTCTTTGACCGCCGCCTTAATCACTTCAACTGCCAATGCTTTTGCACTGTCAATTTCAGCGAGGGCAGTCTTGGACCTGTCGCAATATTCCAGCGCCACGCGGGTGACAATGAGCGCTTCAAGTAACCTTTTGGTCAGATCATTCACAACAACTCGGTTGGCACGATGGGACACGCCCCCTACCGTACCACTCGCCGGAGCATCTCGTCAGGAGGGATACCCGCGGCTTCGGCAATCTCTATGAACTCTTGGACGCTCACCGGGCGTTCCCCAGCCTCAATCCGCTGCACGAAGTTGTTTGTGCGGCCCAGCTTTTTCGCGAACTCCCGCTGACTCAAGCCGGTGAGGTTCCGCGCTTCGACCACAACGCGAATCAAGGCGCGATCACGGGCGGTCTGCCGATGTCGCCCTGTGGCACGTGGCCGATTTTTTGAAGCGCGAACCATCGAATGTACGGGCACCCCGGGGCGGCCTTGTCTCATTGTCGATCACTGGTCTACGATGGCCATTGCTACACATCTGTAGCAGCAAGCGGCGCCCGCCATGGATATCAGCCACGACGGGCGCCTGACC
>Ga0065707_10083169_pt1 | contig 10132 bp, 9 predicted proteins | sample SwiRhicommuniRL3_FD_59094 | JGI IMG/M metagenome (GOLD analysis project Ga0065707, IMG submission 59094) | Switchgrass rhizosphere bacterial communities from Rose Lake, Michigan, USA - RL3 v2 (version 2) | ecosystem: Host-associated > Plants > Roots > Rhizosphere > Soil | place: East Lansing, MI... | reverse complement strand
TGCGGACCATGCGCGTGCCGCTTATGGGCGTCGTCAAGCGCCTTCAGGCAACACGCCTCGCGAGCCAGCTCGCCTTCATGATGATCGAATATATCCGCCGCGACGCGGTTACGCATTACGGGGCCACGCGCGGCGAGATCGGCTGGATTCTCGAAGACAATCAGGGCATGCGCTCGATCGCCGAGACGATCGATAGCCGCGTCAACAAGGTCTATCGGATTTACTCGAAACCGCTGTAGCATCATCGACACGTGACCTCGGTGAGGCTGATTATTATAAGCGCGGTCGGCTAGCGTTTTTGCTGCAGCGCACACATACGTGATTTAGCCCATACCTTAAGGACACGGTCCATTCGAAGTCTGTCCCGCTTTTTCAAGAGAAGGTCGGTCCTAGCGACTGACTGATGCAAAAAGGGGACTGATATGAGTGAAGAGAAAATCTCAACTCAGCGCGATGGCTATGCTCGCGCTGCGCGTGGCGCCTTGTTGGGTTGCCTTGGCATTGCAGGGAGCTTTGCCTTGGCTTCGCCGGTCTGGGCCGGCGCAACCATTCCCTTCGGTGAAGGCCAGTCGATAACCATAGGAATGGGCATCCGTGGCAGCCTGACCGAGACCGGCAACGGCGCGCCGAACGGCGGCGATGAGTATGATGCCAATCTGGATAGCATCAGGCTCTACCTGGGCGGCAAGATCAACGATCATATCGGCGCCACGTTCAATACCGAGTATTCGGATGCGACCGGGGACATCAAGGTTCTCGACGCCTATCTCCAGTTCAGTTTCAACGAGCATGTCAACATCTGGGCCGGACAGCTGCTGCCACCCAGTGACCGCTCAAACCTCGACGGGCCCTATTATTTGAGCTCCTACAACTATCCCGGCCTGGTCTCGCGCTACCCGGCCAAATATGCGGGCCGCGATGTCGGCGCCACGCTGTGGGGCAGCTTCCTCGACAAGCATCTGAGCTATGCCGTGGGCGTCTTCCGCGGTCACAATCGCACGTTCGGGGCCAGCAACGATGGCAGCAACCCGTTGTTCGCCGGCCGCGTGGCCTATAATTTCTGGGAGGTCGAGGACAATCCCGGCTATTACACCAGCAGCACCTATTATGGCAGTGCGAACATCCTGACGCTGGCGTTCGCCGGCATGTACGAGAAGGACGGGGTCGGCACGGCGGCAAGCCCCGGCGACTTCTCCGCCTGGAACGTCGACGTATTGATGGAGAGGAAAATCGGCGACGGCGGGGCGGTGACGCTTGAAGGCGCCTATTATCAATACCGGACGCAGGGCCAGTTCGACGTCGCGCCCGGTTTCAATGGAGCCGGTCCGACCGACAATGTTGGCGGCATCTCTGCTGGAGACGCCTATCTTGCGTCAGTCGGCTTCCTCATACCCCAGCAGATCGGGCCCGGCAGGTTGCAGCCGGTGGTGCGGTTTCAGGAGTTCGATCCCAAGGGCCTGCCCGGCCATGACCGTCAGTATGACGCAAGCCTTAATTACATCATCAAGGGGCACAATGCGCGCATCTCCCTTGATTATGCCCGCTTCACGTCAAGCGTCGGACCAGACTCGCACGCCGTGACGCTGGGGGCGCAACTCCAGTTCTGAAAACCGCTACGGCCACAACGAAAGGCACCGGCATGTTCCGGTGCCTTTCTTTTTCCGGGGTCAGTCGCTGAAGTGCGTCAGAAGTGGGGCGGGTCAGGGAAAATTAAACGTGCACAAGGTGCGCGACGGCATCGGCGCTGTCGTCGGCGGTTTTGCCCTGTTTAATGATCCGGCCGCGCTGCATGACGAAATAGCGGTCGGCGAAGCTCCAGGCGAAGTCGAGATTCTGCTCGACGATCAGGATCGCGACACCCAGCTCGGTCCGCACGCGCAGCAGCGCATCCTCGATCTGCTGGACAATGTTGGGCTGGATGCCCTCGGTCGGCTCGTCGAGCAGGAGCAGCGAAGGCTGCCCGGCCAAAGCGCGGCCGATCGCAAGTTGCTGCTGCTCGCCACCCGAGAGCACGCCCGCCTTGCGGTTGGCGATCTGGGTAAGCTTCGGGAACAGCTCAAAGACCATCTCCGGGACCTTCTTGGCGCCGGAGAAACCCTTGCGATTCAACGCCGACAGGCCGACTTCCAGATTTTCCGTGACAGTCAGATGCGGAAACACGTGCCGCCCCTGCGGCACGAAGCCGATGCCGGCGCGCGAGCGATCATGCGGCCCCATCGCGGTCACCTCGTCACCGCGCCAGTAGATATAGCCGCCCGAGACCTTCACCTGCCCCATGATCGTCTTCATCAGCGTCGTCTTGCCGACGCCGTTGCGGCCAAGCACCGTCGCTGCCTCGCCGGGACGCAGATCGAACGCGACGTCCCACAGCACCTGGCTCTTGCCATAGGCGGAGCTGACGCTGCGTAGGTTGAGAAGGTCGGTCATTTGGCCCTCCCGAGATAGATTGCCGCCACTTCCTCGTCGGCGCGGATTTGATCGAGCGTGCCTTCGCGCAGCAGCTTGCCCTGATGCAGCACCACGACATGACCGTTGAGCTGCGAGACGAAATCGATGTCATGATCGATCACCAGCACGGCATGCTTGCCGACCAGCGTCTTGATGATGTCGGCGGTCTGGGTGCTTTCCGCCGCCCCCATGCCGGCGGTCGGCTCGTCGAGCAGGATCAGCTCGGAATCGGTCGCCACCACCATGCCGATCTCGAGCCACTGCTTCTCGCCATGGGAGAGATTGCCCGCGATCGTGTCGCGCCGCTCGGTGAGCGAGACCATCTCCAGGATTTCCTCGGCCCGCGCCCGCGCCTCGGCCTCGCCCTTGCGGCCGAAGAAGGTCCACCAACGCCGGTCGCGGGTCGCGGCGATGGTGAGGTTGTCGATCACCGACAGGCCGATCAGCACACCCGGCGTCTGGAACTTGCGGCAGATGCCCATGCCGACGATCTTGTGCTCGAGCTCGTCCTGGATCGGCTGACCGTGGAACAGCACCCGGCCCGACGTCGCCCGCACCCGCCCGATGATCGAATCGCACATCGTCGATTTGCCGGCGCCATTGGGGCCGATCACCACGGTCATGCTGCCGCTCGGGATGGTCAGGCTCAGATCGTTGATCGCCTTGAAGCCGTCGAAATCGACGACGACATTCTCGAGCTGGAGCATCGGCGCCTCGCTCATGCGGCGATCTCCTCGGCTGGCGAAGACGGCTTCGGTGCCTTCGCATTGGCTGCCTTGCCGCGCCGCCAGCGGGCGAACATGTCGCCAAACTTCTCGGGCTTGAAAGGATGGTCAGGGCCAACCAGACCGGCCAGGCCTTTGGGCAGCGCCGTCACCGAGAGGATGAACAGCAGGCCGAGCCCGTAGAGCCAGAGTTCGGGAAAGGCGGTCGAGATCTTGTCCTTGGCGAAATTGACCAGCAGCGCTCCCGCGAGCGCTCCGGCAATGCTGTCGCGCCCGCCGATCGCCGCCCAGATCACCATCTCGATCGACGGCACCACGCCCACAAGTGCGGGCGAGATCACCCCGGCATGGAGCGTGAACAACGCCCCCGACACTCCGGTCAGCATCCCCGCCACGGTGAAGGCGACGACCTTGTAGGGCGTCGGATCATAGCCGAGGAAACGCAGCCGGTTCGATCCGTCGCGGCTGGCGCGCAGCAGCTTGCCGAAGCGGCTGCCCAGCAGCCAGCGCAGTCCGAAGAAGGCTGCCACGACCAGCGCGAGCGTGACATAATATAGCCCCAGCGTCGTGGACGGCAGATTGAGGTTCAGGCCGAACAGGGTGTGATAGTCGGTGAGGCCGTTGAAGCCGCCGGTCTTGCCCTGCTGGCTGATCAGCAGCGTCGCGAAGGCGAGCGCCAGCGCTTGCGTGATCAGCGCGAAATAGACGCCGCCGATCCGCCGCCGGAACACCGCCCAGCCGAATAGCGCCGCGATCGCCGCCGGGGCCACGAACACCATGATGATCGCGACCACCGGGCTCTTGAACATCGCCCACCACCACGGCAGCGCTTCCACGCCCGACCACACCATGAAGTCCGGAATCTCGCCCGCGCCGAGATCGGCGAGCTTGAGATGCATTGCCAGCGCATAGCCGCCCAGCCCGAAGAACACGCCCTGGCCCAGGCTCAGTATGCCGCCCTCGCCCCACAGCAGCACCAGCCCCATCGCCGTCAGCGACAGCGCGAGAAAGCGCGCCATCAGGTTAAGATCATAAGCGCTCAGCAGCCATGGCGCGGCGATCGCAAGGACCAGTGCCAGTGCTCCAGCAGCGGATTTGAGGTGGAGAGCAGCCTTCATGGCGGACCTATTCCGCGTCCAGCGCGCGGGAGCGGATCGCGATCACGCCCTGCGGCCGGAACTGGAGGAAGATGACGACGAACACCAACGTCAGTACCTGCGCGAAGCTGACATCGACGAAGATCTGCGAGAGCGCGGTGATCATCCCGATCATCAACGCGGCGATGGTGGTGCCGATGATGCTGCCAAGCCCGCCGAGGATGACGACGAGGAAAGCGGTGACGATATAGCTTTGCCCGACATTCGGCGTCACCGGCCCGAGCAGCGCGAGCACGACGCCGCCGACTCCGGCAACCGCGGCGCCGAGCGCGAAGATGAAGGCATCGACCTGCCGCACATTGACGCCCATCGCGGCAGCGGTCGGCCGGTCCTGATTGACCGCGCGCACCAGCAGGCCGATCCGGGTATAGCGGAGCAGCGCCGCCAGTCCGAGCAGGACCGCGATCGCCACCAGCATGATGAAAAGCCGCGCATAGGGAAGCTGGAGGCTGCCGATCGAGACCGCGCCGTCCAGCCAGGCAGGCGCGGTCACGGAAACCCCGGTGGCGCCAAAAAGGTCGCGGGCCGCTTGCTGCAGGATGAGGCTTACGCCCCATGTGGCCAGCAGGGTATCAAGCGGCCGCGACGTCAGTTTGCTCACCAATGCAACTTCAAGCAGCCCGCCGAGGATGCCCGCGCCGATGAACGCCACGACCATCCCGGCGAGGATGCCGAGAGGCCCCGGCACCCAGAGGATGGTGAGATAGGCCAGATAACCGCCCACCATCAGGATCTCGCCATGCGCCATGTTGATCACGCGCATCAGCCCGAAACTGAGCGCGAGGCCCAGCGCCGCCAATATATAGAGCGAGGCGACGCTGAAGCCGTTGAAAACCTGGCCGGTGAGGAATGCGATATCCATGGATTGCACCACCGTTTGCCCTGAGCCTGTCGAAGGGCTGCCCTTCTTCAGCTCCATCAAGAAAAGTGCAGGGCTTCGACAAGCTCAGCCCGAACGGGAAGGGCACATCCTCCTTCCCCAAAACTACCCTGCCTCCGCCCGATCCCTTGGGAGCTGCTCATCCGTCCAGCACGGGGCGGAAGGCAGGGTAAGGCCGCGCGACAGGCGGCCTAACCATCAGATCTTGCAGGTCTTTCCGGGGAAGGCGACCGGATCGTAAGGATCGGGATCGACCGCCGCCGGCGAGGTCCAGATGATCTTGAACTGCCCGTCCGGCTGAGATTCCCCAATATAGGCAGTCTGGACAAGGCTGTTATTGTCCTTGAACTTGACCGGGCCCATCGGCGTATCGATCGCATCGAGCGTCACCGCCGCGGCGCGGACCTTGGCTGGATCGGTGGTGCCTGCCTTCTCGACCGCGGCCTTCCAAACATAGACGTCGATATAGCCGTGGATCATCGGATCGGTGATCACCGCGTCCTTGCCGAACTTGGCCTTATAGGCTTCGATGAACTTCTTGTTCGCCTCGGTATCGAGGCTTTGATAGTAATTCCAAGCCGTGTAGCCACCCTCGACGAGCGATGGTCCCATCGCCATCGCTTCCTGCTCGGCGATTGAGAAGGACATCACCGGGATCACCTTCGGCCCCATATTGGCGGCCGCCATCTGCTTGAAGAAGGCGACGTTGGAATCGCCGTTCAGCGTGTTGATGATGATGTCCGGCTTGGCCGCCTTGATCTTGCCGATCACGCCCGAGAATTCCGTGCCACCGAGCGGCTGATATTCCTCGCCGGACAGGGTAAGCTTGTCGGCCTCGATATGCTTCTTGAGGATCAGGTTCGCGGTGCGCGGATAGACATAATCCGAGCCCACCAGGAAGAATTTCTTATAGCCCTTTTCCTTGGCCCAGTCATAAGCCGGCAGCGCTTGCTGGTTCGGCTGCGCGCCGGAATACATGATGTTGGGCGAGCACTCATTGCCTTCGAACTGCACCGGATACCAGAGCAGGTTGGCGGTCTTCTCGAACACTGGCAGCATCGCTTTGCGGCTGGCCGAGGTCCATCCGCCGAACACGGTGACCACGCCGTCATCGGACACCAATTTAGAGGCCTTCTGGGCGAAGATCGCCGGATCGGAGGCGCCGTCCTCGGTCACTGCGGTGATCTGCTTGCCGAGCACGCCGCCCGAGGCGTTGATCTCGTCGATTGCCATCTGGGTGGCGTTCTTCACCGTCACTTCGCTGATCGCCATCGTGCCCGACAGCGAATGCAGGATGCCGACCTTCACGGCATCGCCCGCAGCGCCGGCGGCATTGCCGCCTTCCTCGCCCTTCGAACAGGCCGCCAGCACAGCCGCACCGGCCAGTAACGCAACGAACAATCTACCTTTTCGCATGTTGGTCCCCATTGCAGATCTCCCCGCTCGAATGGCTTGCGACGCCCGATCCGGCACGTCATCCGCCGGCAAGGTGCTGCGCCGCAACATCATCGGCCATGGGTAATTTGACGTAGAGACGGTTTCGCTGTCCTCGGCTCCTGATCCCGCGAGATGGTTTTGCGAGTCGGACAGCAGAAAAATTGTGCGTCGCAAAAGCCGATTGGCTGTGACATGCTGCGCACTGCCAGGGGCGAGTCTGCGGCGATCGAAGGGCCGCAGGGTCAATACGTCATATGCCCCAGCGCAAGGGGAAGATGCCGGTTTAACAGGGCGAGAGAAAAGCGGAGGGCTTTCGCGCTCGTGTATCGCGGCGATCAGCTTGGGGTGATGGTGGCTGACAGGCAGCCGGCGGTTGTTCGCATTCCGGATCGCGTGCGCAGCCGCGGCACGATCGATATGAGCTTCGCCCGGCAGGGATCAGCGACGCAGCTTTCCAGAAGTTATCAGGCAGGCTGCCTCCGGGTGCGCGTGCCGCGCCGGATGGAAGGCGATCGGCCCTGCGCGGTGCTGATCAACACCAGCGGCGGCCTAGCCGAAGGCGACCGGCTAAGCCAGCGCATCGCATGGGAGGCAGGCAGTCGCGGCACTGTATCCACACAAGCCGCGGAGAAAGTCTATCGCGCGCTGACCGATGGCTGTGAGATCGCGACCGAGATCGACGTCGCGGCAGGCGCGGAGGCCGAGTGGCTGCCGCAGGAAACGATCCTGTTCAATCAGGCCCGGCTGCGGCGGGGTACGCAGGTCAATCTGGGGCCCGACGCGAGCTTTCTCGGCATCGAGGCCATCGTTCTGGGACGGACCGCGATGAACGAACGCATGCAGGAGGGCACGCTGACCGATTCCCTGCGGATCAGGCGCGAGGGGAGGCTGATCTACGCCGATACGCTCAGTCTCGGCGGCGCGATCGAGCAGCACATGGCCCGCCGTGCGATCGGAAATGGCGGATGCGCGATGGCCGTGATCGTGCATGTCGCGGCGAAGGCTGCGACGCTGCTGGAGGCAGTCCGTCATGCGCTGTTGCAGGCAGGCGGGCTGGTCGCGGCCAGCGCCTGGAACGGCATTCTCGCCGTGCGGATGATCGCGCCGGATGGCGCCACGCTGCGTCGCGACCTGATCGCAGCACTCGCTGCTCTGCGCGGCGGCCGCCCACTTCCCCGCGTCTGGAGTTGCTGAGATGCAGCTGACCCCCCGCGAGAAGGACAAGCTCATGCTGGCGATGGCGGCGATGGTCGCGCGGCGGCGGCTCGAGCGCAACGTCAAGCTCAATTACCCGGAAGCCATTGCACTGATTTCCGATTTCGTCCTCGAGGGCGCACGGGACGGCCGCAGCGTCGCCGATCTGATGGAGGCTGGCGCGCATGTGCTGACCCGCGATCAGGTGATGGTGGGCGTGCCCGAGATGATCCATGACGTACAGGTCGAAGCGACCTTCCCCGACGGCACCAAGCTCGTCAGCGTACACCACCCGATCCGATGATTCCCGGCGAACTCCTCCCTGCCGAAGGCGAACTTGTGCTCAACCAGGGTCTTGAAGTGACGCATGTCACCGTCTCCAACAGCGGTGACCGGCCGATCCAGGTCGGCAGCCACTATCATTTCGCCGAGACCAACGCCGCGCTGTTGTTCGACCGCGAGGCCGCGCTGGGCAAGCGGCTCGATATCCCGGCGGGCACCGCCGTCCGCTTCGAACCCGGCCAGACCCGCGACGTCGCGTTGGTGCCGTTTCGGGGTAGCCGTACCGTTATCGGTTTTCGGGGGCTGGTGATGGGGGCGCTGAAGTGAGGGCATCAAAGATCCTCCCCTGCAAGGGGGGGGGAACCATGCGCAGCATGGTGGAGGGGTATGTCCCTCTCGATAGCGCGATACCCCTCCACCGCCCTTCGGGCGGTCCCCCTCCCCTTGCAGGGGAGGATTGAGAAGTGCCCTACCGCATCTCCCGAGGGGCCTATGCAGACATGTACGGCCCCACCACCGGCGATCGGCTAAGGCTTGCGGATACCGCGCTGATCATCGAGATCGAGAAGGATTTCACCCTTTATGGCGAGGAGGTGAAGTTCGGCGGCGGCAAGGTGATCCGCGATGGCATGGGCCAGAGCCAGATCAGCAATGCCGAGGGCGCGGCTGACACCGTCATCACCAACGCCGTCATCATCGATCATAGCGGCATCTACAAGGCTGACATCGCGCTCAAGGCCGGCCGCATCGCCGCGATCGGCAAGGCGGGCAATCCGGACGTCCAGCCCGGCGTGGATATCATCGTCGGCCCCGGCACCGAGGTGATCGCGGGCGAAGGCAAGATCATCACCGCAGGCGGGATCGACGCGCATATCCATTATATCTGCCCGCAGCAGGTGGAGGAGGCGGTCGCGAGCGGCGTCACCACCTTCATCGGCGGCGGCACCGGTCCAGCGACCGGCACCAACGCCACCACCTGCACCCCCGGCCCCTGGCATATCGAGCGGATGCTGCTTGCCGCCGAGGGGCTGCCCATCAACCTCGCCTTCGCCGGCAAGGGCAATGCCAGCCAACCCACTGCTCTGATTGAACAGATCCGCGCCGGCGCGGCCGCGCTCAAACTGCACGAGGATTGGGGCACCACCCCCGCCGCGATCGATTGCTGCCTCTCGGTCGCCGATCAGTTCGACATCCAGGTGATGATCCACACCGACACGCTCAACGAGAGCGGCTTCGTCGAGGACACCATCGCCGCCTTCAAGGGCCGCACCATCCACGCCTTCCACACCGAGGGCGCGGGCGGCGGCCATGCGCCCGACATCATCCGGCTGGCGGGCTTTCCGAACGTCATTCCCTCTTCGACCAATCCGACGCGGCCGTTCACGGTCAACACGATCGACGAGCATCTCGACATGCTGATGGTCTGCCACCATCTCGATCCCGACATTCCCGAGGACATTGCTTTCGCCGAAAGCCGCATTCGGCAGGAGACGATCGCGGCGGAGGATGTGCTGCACGATCTCGGCGCGCTCTCGATCATCTCGTCGGACAGCCAGGCGATGGGCCGGGTCGGCGAGGTCATCACCCGCACCTGGCAGACCGCGCACAAGATGAAGGTGCAGCGCGGGCCGCTCCTCGGCGACAGTTCCGAAAACGACAATCTGCGCGTCCGCCGCTATGTCGCCAAATATACCATCAACCCCGCGATCGCGCAGGGCATGGCGCATGAGATTGGCTCGGTCGAGGTTGGCAAGCTTGCCGATCTGGTGCTGTGGACTCCGGCCTTTTTCGGCGCCAAGCCGGAGCTTGTCATCAAGGGCGGGATGATCGTCCACGCGATGATGGGCGATGCCAATGCCAGCATCCCCACCCCGCAGCCGGTCCACGCCCGCCCGATGTTCGGCAGCTATGGCAAGGCGATGGCGGCATCGTGCATCACCTTCGTCTCACAGGCCGCGATCGAGACGGGCGTGAAGGACCGGCTCGGCCTTGCCCGTACCGTCCTGCCG
>Ga0065707_10003232_pt1 | contig 10132 bp, 7 predicted proteins | sample SwiRhicommuniRL3_FD_59094 | JGI IMG/M metagenome (GOLD analysis project Ga0065707, IMG submission 59094) | Switchgrass rhizosphere bacterial communities from Rose Lake, Michigan, USA - RL3 v2 (version 2) | ecosystem: Host-associated > Plants > Roots > Rhizosphere > Soil | place: East Lansing, MI... | reverse complement strand
AAGCCGCCACGCTAAATCCGGCGGATGCCTCGGCCCACTACAATCTGGGGCTAATCCATCAACAACGAGGAGAGCTTGAAGCCGCCCGCGAGCGCTTCGAACGCGCGATTCAAATCGACGAAGAAGAGATCGATGCGCACTACCAGTTGGGACGCATAGCCCTGCAGCAGGAACGATTCGCCGACGCGGTGAAGAACTTTGAGCAGGTAGTGGCGCGCGATCAGGCACACAGCCAGCACGAAATCTGGCGCGAAGTAGGCGCGACTTACCTTGCAGCGGGTCAGTTTGATGACGCCCGCGATGCCCTCGAACGGTTCCTTGAGCAGCGACCCTCTGATCCGGAAGCGTTGTATCTGATGGGTCGTGCCCACGCCGGACTGGGACATCGCCGCGAGGCAGCCAGTTCCATGCAAGCCTGCATAGAGGCCGTCAAGACCGCGCCGGCTTACAAGTACCGCGCAGATAAGCGCTGGCTGAACGAAGCGCAGCAGTTTATTAAGAACAGTAGGCAGGAGGCAGTAGGCAGTAGGCAGTAGTCAGTAGATAGTAGACAGTAGATAGTAGTTGGTCACCCTTCAATCCCGCTAAAATTCGTTTGGTCTATCACCCTCGAACTCCGCTTCCAGTTCACTCCGGTTCCATTGAGCTATGAAGTCGAGAACATTTGAGGACGTGGAAGTTTGGCGAAAGGCCCATTCCTGGGTGCTGGAAATTTACAAGTTCACTGAAGCGTTTCCTAAACATGAACTATTTGGGCTGACTTCTCAGTTGAGGCGTGCAGCCNTATCAGTTCCGGCGAACTTTGCCGAAGGCTTCAAGAAGCGAGGCCTNGCCGACAAGATTCGTTTCTATAACATCGCGCAGGGCTCACTGGAGGAATGTCGATACTATTTGATTCTTGCTAGAGACCTGCGTTACGGAGATTCTAGTGCTCTCATCATTGCACTGGAAGAAATAAGCAAAATGTTGGATAGCTACTCTCGCTCCATTAGAACGGCAACCTTTGTTTGACTACTGTCTACTGTCTACTGTCTACTGACTACTGTCTAGTGACTACTCGAACTATGCGAAACCAGCAACCTGCAATACTCGCCCTCGAAGACGGCCACGTTTTCCGCGGTCGCTCATGGGCTGCGGAAGGCGAAAGCACCGGCGAAATGGTCTTCAACACCTCTATGACCGGTTACCAGGAAGTGCTTACCGATCCTTCCTACGCCGGTCAGATCGTCTGCATGACGTATCCGCTGATCGGCAACTATGGCGTCAATAGTGAAGATGAAGAATCTTCGCGGCCGTGGGTTGAAGGTTTCGTGGTACGCGAGGCCAGCCGCGTGGCTTCCAGTTGGCGCGCTCAGGAAACTCTCGACGCTTACCTTAAGCGCTGGAATGTCGTGGCGATTGAAGGCGTCGACACGCGCGCGCTGGTGCGGCACATTCGCGACAAGGGCGCCATGCGCGCCTGCATCTCCACGATCGATCTGAATGAAGAAAGTGTGATCAATAAGGCACGTCAGTCGCCCTCGATGGAAAACCGTGAACTGGCGAGCGTCGTCACCACTAAAGAGGCCTACGAAGTCGCGCCGGAAGCTAACGAGCGATTCCACGTGGTGTGTTACGACTTTGGCGTGAAGCAAAACTCGCTGCGCGAGCTGTCCCGACTCGGTTGCCGGATAACAGTTGTGCCCGCTTCCACCGCGGCCGCGGAAGTGATTGCGATGCGGCCTGATGGAGTTTTTCTTTCAAACGGTCCGGGAGATCCGGCCTCGATGAATAGGGAAGTCGAACAGATCAAGGAGCTGGTTGGTTCTAGCCTGCCCACCTTCGGAATCTGTTTTGGGCACCAACTACTCGGCCGGGCCTTTGGCGGCACAACTTTCAAACTCCTCTTCGGGCATCGTGGTGGAAACCAGCCGGTGAAGGATATGCAGGAAGGCGGAGTGGAGATCACCTCACATAATCATGGTTTTGCAGTCAAAGCAGACAGTCTTCCGGCTAACGTCGAGATTACGCACCTAAATCTTAACGATCGCTGCGTTGAAGGCATGCGTCACAAGACGCTGCCGATAATCTCAGTTCAATATCATCCGGAAGCCGCACCCGGCCCGCACGATGCCGCGCATCACTTCACACGTTTCATTGAGTTAATGGAACAACGGGCTTAGCGGCGGGTATTTCTAGTCCTCTACCGGCATCTTCAGTTCACCAGTAGTTAGATCAGGTCGCTCGCGGGCCATCTCTTCCGGCGTGGTATCGAGATCGGGACGAGTCATGTCGCGATCTTTATCCGGGGAGTCTTTTGTTGTTATAGCCGGCGGTGGTGTCGGTTCAAGGAGATCCGCGAGGCCTTCGCTGCCTCGATGCTCAAGCCAGTGGCGATAACTGACTGTGAGGATCGCCACTACTGGAATCGCGAGAAAAATTCCCGCCACGCCCGCCAACTCGGCTCCGGCTAGTATGGCCACGATCACCGCCAGCGGATGTAGATGTATTCCCTGGCCGATCAAACGCGGATAGACGATGTAGTCCTCCACAATACGCAGCACTACCAGAAACGCGATCACGAGGAAGGCCAGAAAGCCGCCGCCGTGAAGCACCGCCGCCGCCGCCGCAACCATAGCGACCAGCAATGGCCCAACCAGCGGGACGAACTCAAAGACGCCGGCAATAACCCCCAAAGCGAGCGGATTGGGAACACCCAACACCGTAAAAGCAATCGTGCAAACCAAGCCGACAAAAAGGCAGGCCATCAGTTGCGCGCGAATATAAGAAGCCAGCGTGCTGTTGATATCCTGAAAAAATTCGTCTCCGCGCCAGCGCCAGCGTCCACGCGGCAGCATTTGCAGGGCAGAGCGGCGAAAGGTGTCCACGTCTTTCAGCAGAAAGAAACTCAACACCGGAATAAGGACCAGCCAGGGAATGTAGGTGAGCCAGCCGCCCATGTTTAAGAGCACCTCGCTGGCAGTTTGACTAACTTTTTCAATCAGAGTCGGGATGGCGCCGTTGATAGCGTCGAGGATTCGGCCTGGCATTTGATGCGAACGAAAGTATTCAACCCAATTCTGGGTTTTCACGCCGACTGAGATCCAATAGTCCCGCGCCTGCGCGGCGAATTCAGGGAACTGGCTCCCTAGCCGCGGCGCCAGTAGGTAGATACCGAGGACAACTACGGCCACAATGATCAAGTAAGAAAGAAGGATAGCCAGCGGGCGAGGTGTCGAAAATTTGCGACCGGAAATATGAATCGGCCGGCAGAGAAACTCGACCAATGGAGCAACCAGGTAAGCGAAGAATATCGCCAGGATTAAGAGCAGGATTACCCCGGTCAACTTTACGAGTATCCAGCGCGCCGTCTCAAAAAGATAGTAGGTAAGCAGCGCAATTACGATAACGCGAAGAACCAGGCGCGTCTGTAACCAGGACGCTTCTACAGCGGCCTTAGTTGTCCGAGCGATTTCTTTGGTCTCTTGTTTAGCCACTATGTGTAGATTATGCCGCCGACAGCCGTTTGGTCTGCATCAGTGATGTTGCGAAATCCAACCTCAAAGGTTACCCGAGGTACATGATGTACAACTTCGCCACGCAGCAACAAAGCATCTTCTTTCAGCCGAGCATTAACGTAAAGGGGGAAACTTGCGTCGCTCATGATCGGGCAAGGTGATGTCAGAGGTCATCACAGGCCCCGTTCAGTTTGCCAGCTCAAATTCCTCTTCATCATCTTCATCGTCTTCTTCGGTTTTGGCTGGCGGTGGTGGGGCGACGCGGGGTGCGGCCGGCTCCCAAATCAAACCCTTCCATTCATCTGTTTCGCCGAGCAGTTGTAAGGCAGCGAGTGGGTGGCCAGGATTTCGCTCAATACGCAATACCTCAGCGACTACCTGCAGCGTGTGTCCGTCTTCACCATGGACCTCAAGCCGCACGCGACTACCAACCTCCGGTAGCTTCTTTGGCAGGTGAACAAGCGTACCTTCGGGGCCAACGTTTTCGGTGATGCCTTCAGATAGGATGTGCGCGCCGCCGGGCTCGTCCCACTCAGCTCGCACTTCGAATGCTGCTAAATAGCGCGGACCTGAACGTATTTCAGTTTCCATTTGGCGGGTCATAGTTGCAAACTCCTTGTCGGGCAAGAGGGAACGTAGTCTATCAGTAAACCAGTTTCAAGCTCCAAGTTCCAGGCTTCAGTTCGGAGTGAGCCGAACTAATCTTCCTCGGCTCTCAGTTTTTCCAAAACGGAAAAGTCTTCGAGCGTCGTAACATCTCCAGCGACTGTCCCGCTGGTGGCAATCTCCCGCAGCAGGCGGCGCATTATCTTTCCAGACCGAGTCTTTGGCAACATATCGCTGAAGCGTATTTCGTCCGGACGCGCCAGCGCGCCAATCTCTTTTGCCACGTGAGCGCGCAACTCTGCATTCAATTCCGGCGAGGGAACGTGCGTCCCCTCTAAGGTCACAAACGCAACTATCGCGGATCCCTTTAACTCGTCGGGTCGCGCAACCACTGCAGCCTCGGCAACGGCTTGGTGGGATACCAGCGCGCTTTCAACCTCTGCCGTGCCCAGCCTGTGACCACTGACGTTTATGACGTCATCGATGCGGCCCATGATCCAAAAATATCCGTCTTTATCGCGTCGTGCGCCGTCGCCGGCAAAGTAGATATTTTCGATCTGNGACCAGTACTGTTCGCGATAACGTTCGTCGTCACCCCAAATTGTCCGCAGCATTGACGGCCAGGGGCGTTTGATCACGAGATAACCACCCTCGTTTGCACCGACTGCCTTGCCGTCGCGAGTCATGACATCGGCTTCGACGCCAGGGAAAGGTTTGGTCGCGGAGCCAGGCTTGGTAGGAGTCGCACCAGGAATGGGCGAAATCATAATGGCGCCGGTTTCGGTCTGCCACCAGGTGTCGACAATCGGACAAGCGCCACGGCCGATGGTTTTGTGATACCACATCCACGCTTCAGGATTTATGGGTTCGCCTACCGTGCCGAGCAAACGCAGGCTCGAGAGATCATGTTTGAGTGCCCATTGCTCGCCCCACTTGATAAACGCGCGAATGGCTGTTGGCGCAGTGTAGAAGATGTTGACGCGGTGACGCTCGATGATGTCCCAGAAACGATCCGGCTCGGGATGGTTTGGCGCGCCTTCATACATCAATACAGTGGCGCCATTTGAAAGTGGACCGTATACAACATAACTATGGCCTGTTACCCAGCCAATATCAGCAGTGCACCAGTAGATATCTTCATCCTTGAGATCGAAGATCCACTTCGTGGTGAGATGCGTCTGCAGCAGATAACCCGCGGTTGTATGCAGAATGCCCTTCGGCTTACCAGTCGTCCCTGATGTGTAGAGAATGTAAAGCGGGTGTTCACTGTCCAACTCCACGGCCGGGCACTCCGCGTTCACGATAGTCATTAGTTCATGCCACCAGTGATCGCGGCCCGGCTCCATGTGAATCGGCACTCCAGTCCGGCGGACGACAATGCAAGCCTTCACTGATGGAGTTTCCTTCAAAGCGACGTCGACTGCCGCTTTGAGTTTCACTTCACTGCCGCGTCGCCAGCCGGCATCAGCTGTCACTACAACTTTGCATTTCGCGTCGTTGATGCGATCGACCAGCGCAGTGCTGGAGAACCCACCGAAGATCACCGAGTGAGTAGCGCCGATGCGCGCACACGCCAGCATCGCAATCGCGAGTTCCGGAATCAAAGGCATGTAGAGCGCCACGCGATCGCCTTTTTCGACGCCGCTGCGCTTCAAGACGTTGGCGAATTTACAGACTTCGGAATGAAGTTGCTGATAGGTGAGCGTGCGCTGGTCGCCGGGTTCACCTTCCCAGATTAATGCGGCCTTGTTGCGCCGCCAGGTTTCCAGATGCCGGTCGAGACAGTTGTACGAAATATTCAGCTTACCGCCGACAAACCATTCGGCGTGGGGTGGCTGCCAGTTTAAAACGCTATCCCACTTCTTAAACCAGTGAAGCTCTTCGGCCATCCGTGCCCAGAAGCCTTCTGGATCGGCGCTCGCCTCGGCGCGCAACTTTTCCAGTTCCTCCATTGACTTAATGTGGCCTTGCTCGGAAAAAGCCGGCGGTGGCGGAAAGACTCGATCCTCGGTTTGCAGTGATTCGATGTTTGTGGTTGTTGATGACATATGTGGGCTAGAATCTTTCGGTAAAAGCCTGTAACTCGTGCCTGTGTTTACCATAGATTCTTTAGCGCGACAACAACAGGCTGAGCGAGAACAACTGGCACATATGCGCACTGGTTTAGTTTGAGCTGTTGACTTTTTATTAGCACCGCGGCTTTAGCCCGGAGACCACTAGCTAAAAACGATACCGAGAAACCTTTAAACGGTTCCTANTCGGGAAGCACTCTTCCACCGNGCTAAAGCCACGGTGTTAATGAGATTTAAGGAGCTAGCGTAACGACCAGGCCTTGGCCTTAACCTGGTCGNGCGTCTTTCGGCACTGACGACATACAAGCCACCATAGATCAATGACTCTCTACGTCGGCACNAGCGGCTACAGCTACAAGGAGTGGAAAGGAAGCTTCTACCCGGAAAAGATTCCGGCGAAAGACATGCTTCGTTACTACTCAGAGAGGCTGAGCACGGTCGAGATCAACGCCACTTTCTACCGCATGCCGCAGGTGAGCATGCTCGAAAATTGGAAAGAGCAGGTGCCGGGCTCGTTTCGCTTTTCACTCAAAGCTTCACAACGCATCACGCATTTCAAGAGGATGAAAGAGACTGACGAAGAGACGAAATACTTTCTGGAGACGGCAGCTGTGCTCGCGGAGCAGTTGGGTGTTGTGCTTTTTCAGCTGCCACCCAATATGAAAAAGGATCTGCCGCGGCTGGAAACGTTTCTGCAGCTCTTGCCCGCGACTACGCCGGCGGCTTTCGAGTTTCGTCATCCCACCTGGTTTGATGATGATGTGCTGGAACTATTGCGTAGCCAGAATCGCCCGCTGGTAGTTTCTGATACAGACGATCTGCCCACTACTCACATCGACAAGACTGCTGACTGGGGTTATCTGCGCTTACGTCGGGTTAATTACTCGGAAGAGAATCTCAGCGACTGGGCCGCGCGCATTCGCGATCAGAACTGGAAAGATACATTTCTATTCTTTAAACATGAGGATGAAGGAACAGGGCCACGACTTGCTGCGCAGTTCCTCAACCTTGCCAACTCAACTTGAGGCGGATCGACCTGGCAAAGGCGAGGACGAAATAAAAAGAGGCGCCTGAGCGCCTCTCTTCGATCCGGAAAATGCCGGCAACCGTTTAGAAATTCCCATTGCACTCCGGGTGTCCACAATCGCAATCAAGCTCAATTGTCTTGCCTGCGCCTTCGCATGAGGCGCTGCAATATTTGCCGCCCGGCTGCGGCGCACAACTGCAAACCGGATTCTTNCAAGNTACTTTCTCGTCGTCTGCCATGAAGTCCTCCCTGAAATTATCGAAATGTTTCACTTAGAGTAACACATCTCAGGGGAACGTCCATTTCCGGTCGACAGCGGCCGAGTTGAATGCGTCTCAGGGGACCAAACCGCCGCCGGTACTCGTCCGACGAAAGAAACGCCTTCACCATCTCTGCGCTCTGGTAGTCGCCATGGAAAGAGCGGAGCTTGGTCAGCCAGAAGTTGTAGCTGGAGAAGTCTATGTCTGGCCCACTGTCTGGATCTCTTTTGCAGGTACCGGCCGCGTTTACTTCTCCTCTTGCTCCTCCTTAACCTTCTTCACAGTTTCGAACGCTCCTTTTGATTTAAGGAATCTAACCACTGGCAAGTGATCGTTCTCCTTAGCGTGAGCCAGCGGATTCATTTCATCTTCGTCAGTGGCGTTGATATTTGCGCCTGCCAGAACCAAAGTTCGGACGATGTTTATATGACCCTCGGAGGCTGCGAGCATCAGAGCTGTGCGTCCAGCTTTGTTCCGGGTATCAACCTCCGCGCCCGCATCAATCAAGGCCTTCAACACCTCCAGATTGTTTTGAGTTGCTGACTGCATCAGCGCGGTGTTACCAGCATCGTCCTGACGGTTAACGACTGCTCCGGCATTGATCAGGTCCCAGGCGAGGTCACTGGTTGCGTCATCGTCCAGCATCATCAACACCGTCTCACCGGATTCGTTCTTTCCGTTGACTTTTGCGCCTGACGAGATCAGGAGTTGCACCATCTCGCGGTTAGCGTTGCGCACGGCATGTTCCAGCGCAGTTGTACGGGTCGACTTGTCGCGCACGTTTACATCCTTACCTGCAATCAACGCCGTGAGAGCTTCCAGGTCGTCTTCCTGAGCTGCCCGAATAAAAGGATCCTCAGGCGCCATAATTACCATGCCGCCGCTAACTACAACCGTACCTGTGGTGTCGGATTCGACAACAACGGTTTCTTCAATTGTCGCCACGCTCAGTGTTCGATCGATGCGGGCCTCGCTTCCTGGCTGAAGATAGACTCCAATATTTTCCTGAGCAGCAAAGCCCGGCGCTTCAATTCGCAGCGTGTAAGAGCCGGCTTGCAGACTGTCGATCTTGAATTGTCCTGTAAAATCAGTACCTGCATACAGAGCGCCCTTCGTTTCCTCGTTCCAGACAGCAATGGTTGCCCCGGGTATTACTGCGCCATGCTGGTCGGTGATTGTGCCGGCGATGCTTGACCAGGGAGCCGAATGGGCGTTCGGTTGCCCCACAGTCGGCAGATTAAAAATTGATGGGGAATTTCCCGATTGTTGAGCGATCGCACTCGTCACACTCAAGGTCGCGGTGAAGGCGCCCGCCGCAATTCGTGATACGCGACGGCCGAGGCGATGAAGTTTTTGACCTGGCGGCAAAGTCTGTGGGTCACCAGATGGGTTGGAATGATAACGAATGCACAAGCGGCCGTTTGATCGAGCGACCAGACGTTCCGCCTGGCTGCGCGTCATCGAGGACAGATTATGCACGTCGAAACTGCAGTGCTCGCAGAAGCGCACCTGATCGTTTCCCTTCATTGAGTTCCAATCAGCAGTACATGGTGAAGCAACAGTTAGATTCTTCAGGAAGGTTTTGGCCATGGTAGGTCTCCTTATCAAGTTGCAAGCTTGTCGGAGAGCCTGGGGAGAGAAGCTCAAGCCGGGTTTGCGCAGAGTTAGACAGCCAGCCCGAACGGATGTTCGGGACTCAGAATTTCCCTTGTATGGACGAAGTTAATCGTTGACCTGGGGAGGAGCCTGCAGATTGCCGGTGAGATGCGGCTGAGGTGTTTTGTGGTTGTCAGTATTTCGTAAACAAATACGAGAAATCGTACTGGGAGAAATCTGAAGAACAGCGGACGAGCCTCGTCAGCGGAGCGCGACGGCGATTGCTGCCGCGACGCGCGTGTTATTTTCCAGTAACGCGATGTTGGTTCTGAGCGTAGCGCCTTCGCTCATTTGGGCCATGCGCGAGAGGAGGAAAGGAGTTAGTTCACGCCCTCCAACCTGCTGCTGTCCTGCTACCTGCAACGCTTCATTGAGCGTGCGTTCCAGCTCCGCCGCGGGAAATTCAAACTCCTCCGGCACTGGCACCGTCACCAGCAAGGCACTCTGGATCCGTAAAGCTTGCTGCGCGCAAAAAATCTGAGCGACCTCCCGTGGCGAATCTCCGCGAACGTCCACAGGCAAACCGCTGCTGCGCGAATAAAAAGCCGGCATTTCATTGCATTGATAACCCACGACCGTTATGCCGTAGGTTTCCAACCACTCCCGCGTCGCCGGCAAGTCCAGAACTATCTTGGCACCGGAACAAACAACAACGATTGGCGTGGTAGCAAGGGCAGGCAAGTCTGCGGAAACATCGGGCAATGAACCACGATGAACGCCGCCGATGCCGCCGGTAGCAAACACCTTAATGCCCGCGCGTTGCGCAATCCAGCTGGTTGAGGCGACTGTTGTTGCCCCATTCCACTTCTGCGCGACCGCTATTGGCAAATCGCGAATGCTGATCTTTCTGATCCCGTCGCTTCCGGCAATACAACAGATTTGTTCGTCACTAAGTCCGGCGGTGAATTGGCCCTTGAGTATGGCGATGGTTGCGGGGACTGCGCCGGTTTCGCGAACGATCTGTTCCAGACGGCGGGCGGTGTCGAGATTCTGCGGGCGCGGCAAACCGTGAGC
>Ga0065707_10083168_pt1 | contig 10134 bp, 9 predicted proteins | sample SwiRhicommuniRL3_FD_59094 | JGI IMG/M metagenome (GOLD analysis project Ga0065707, IMG submission 59094) | Switchgrass rhizosphere bacterial communities from Rose Lake, Michigan, USA - RL3 v2 (version 2) | ecosystem: Host-associated > Plants > Roots > Rhizosphere > Soil | place: East Lansing, MI... | reverse complement strand
TTTTTTGGAAACTGTGTATTACCGTCGCCCGATCTTTATCAATAACTATACGATCTATTCCATCGATATCAAACCGAAAGGCTTCAAAGCTGCTGAATTTAACGGCTTTATCAATGATAAGACCATCGCGCACGTTCAAAAAATCCTTAGCGATCGCAAATTCGCCGAAGAGATGACTGAACACAATTACAACCTGGGGAAGAAGTTCTACTCATATGCGGTGTTGGAGCGACAATTACACGTCTTGCTGCATGCCTGTTTTAGTCGTGAAGAGTGGGGTCAGTGAGAAGTCTTATCATCGTCGCTGACTGCTAATCACTGAGACACTGGGATTCCTCTACAAAACTCCGTCACTTCATGGTTCAAAACGAGGGCCGTCCTTGCAGGAACGGCTCTTTTTGTCTGTAAGATTTCACTTCCGTCTGCGTATTCTATAATAGAAATACACACCCTACGGGAGAATTTTTGAATATCCTTCAGCGCTTTCGCCAGACGGCGATTTCCGCCCCAACGGCTTTCAGCGAAATGTATGAGCGTAATCGAGTGGCTGTATTTCGTTATATCTACAGTCTGATGGGCGGGCCGGCAGATGACGCCGAGGATCTAACTGCTGAAACATTTATCCGCGCCTGGAAGGCTCGTCACGCCTTTGAGGGAAATGTGGACTCTGCCATCGGCTGGTTGCTCCGAATCGCAAAACGAGTGGTCATCGACAACCATCGCCGCAATTCTGTTCGCAGGACTTCCGCATTACAGTCCGACCTGAAGTCTGAAACCACAACCGAGGAGGAATTCCTTCGCATTCAACAGGGAGAGGAATTGCTAAATCTGTTAAAGGATCTCCCTACCGAGCATCGAGAAATTCTTATCCTGCGCTATGTGTTGGATTGGAAAGTGAACCAAATTGCGACACACGTCGGGCTGTCGGAAAACCATGTATCGGTGATCATTCACCGCACGCTCACGAATTTGCGCAAACAGTGGACATCTTCGTCCGTAGGAAAATCTCATGAAACTCACTGAATCTCAAATGGCAACCATGCTCGAAAACCTGCCGCCCGCGATCCGTCCGCGGCTTGACAGGCGACTCTCCTCTGCCCCATGGACTCCACGAGGCGTCAAGCGCCGTCAAACATTAACCGTTATCTATGTAACCACTCTCTTGCTGGCTGCGTTTATCGGCCTTACGCCCCAGGGACGAGCCTTTGCCCAAACCATTTTCAAATTCTTTCGGACAACGGATCAATCATCTTTTCCACTCTCACAGGAGGATATCGATTCGTTATACACTCCTGCGCCCACCCAGGCTCTATCGCTTGTAAGCGTCACACCTTTGCCCCTGCTGCCAAATGGTTGTGACGATCCTGAGGATTTATATGAATGTGAGATTCAGAAAATGGAAAAGCAGGTGAACATGGATTTAAAGGAGTTCTCAACATCGCCATCTGGATGGCCGTTTACAAAAGTAGAATCTTTTACGGGCATTTCCTCCGGATACAAAGGTACAGTCATCACAATCTCCTACCAGACCTCCGGCGGTGGGCTCTCCCTCAGCCAGGGACTAGGCGATTTTCCTCCAGATCAGCAGGTATTGTCTTCAGCCGTGGAGCGGGTGAACATTGGCGATTACTACGGTGAATATGTGGATGGCGGTTTTGGAGTTGGCAACGGCAACATCGATGTTACATGGTCTGCTGTAGCAGCGGAGCAGCGTATCCGTTGGAAGGAAGGAGAACGATGGTTTGAACTTACTGCATTTAGTGGACCAGGGACATCCGGCTATCTGGACAAAAAGGCATTGATCTCTCTGGCGTCTGATATGGTCTTCCAACCTGACTCCTCTGGACGAACGACTCCGGTCGACATGGATACAATTCCTACAATCGCTCTCGCGAAAAGGATCTGTGGTTGTGACATTCTGCAACCTACAAAACTTCCAGAGAATATGTCACTGGATCATATCAAATATGACCCGCAATGGAAAAGTATCACCGTCAGCTATGGGTACAACTCGCTACGGATCATTCAAACTCCTCACGACAGCGCAATGATCACTAGTTTGGATACGTATCAGGATGTGGAAGCAGTTCGAGTCGGTGAGGCGGAGGGTCAATATGGAGAGAGTCCGGCACAAAAGACCATTTGGGATAGTGCCACGCCTCCGGCCTTCCCGGTCAGCAATACCTATCGCGTCCTGCTCTGGAAAACAGATACGATGGTTTATCAGATCTATTTCGATCAAAGCTTTAACTGGGGAGGACAGTTGACAAAGGAGCAATTGATAGAGATCGCAGAAAGTTTACGGTAGCCGAATCAAAAGAGGCGCCCAATCCGAGCGGCTCTTCTTTTGGGTGGATGAACTTATCTGGAAGATTGCATAAATTGGAAATAGCAGAAGGCGACCACGATGAACAGGTAGACTGCCGTCACGACCCATCCAAACCAACCCATCACACCAGACAGTGTTGCAATCAATGCAACCACAGTGCCAACGAGGCCCGCAAGGATATTCCCGGTGTTGATCGCACCGGTCGCTTTGGCGTCCGTCACGTCGCGGGCAAGGAAGGTTGTCACCCCGCCAACCACAAGTTCCACGGCGATGAGTTGGCCCAGCGTGCGCGTATCGGAAGTGACCTCCATGCCAAGTAATCCAAGCAGGAAAGTGCTCATCAGGAAAAAGCCAAGCGCAAAGCCGAGCGAGACAATGGAGTTGAGCAGATAGAGATTTCGCAGTTTCATCGGTTCCTGCTATGTGTGTACTCGTGTTCCTTGGAATACAAACACATAGAAAAAACAAAGGGTTCGAGAGAGATATTCAGATTTGAAGCGGGGTCTATTTGACGTTTTTCAACATGTACGACATCATACTTCCCTTTGTTGGCGGCATTTCATAAACAAAGATCAAATCCGGTTCATCGAAGGCAGACGGTTCCCACTCAGGGAAGTCTGCGGAAATCGAAACCAGGCGAGCACCTGCCTTCATTCGCCTTTCCAGATGCGCCGCGAGCTTCAGGATTTCTCTGGAGGTAGCATATACAAAGACGACATCCGCATCCTTCAAATCTGCTTTGTAGAAATTTTCCCAGCGGACTCGAATCTGATTTCCAAATCCGCTTGCAGCCGCCCGCAGCCAGATCAATGCGCACTGGATGGGACCGATCTCAATTCCGACCGCTTTTGAGCCAAAGTCACGCGCCGCGACGATCAGCACACGTCCATCGCCCGCGCCGAGATCGTAGAGCGTCTCATTCGGCTGGAGATTTGCCAGTTTCAAGGCTTTTTGTATCCTCTCCATTCTGGTGGGCACAGGAGGCAGACCATGCAGCGCAGGGATAAGAATCCACAGCAATGCGACAAGGAAGAGAAGTAGAAAAAAGCCGAGAAGAATGAAGACGATCATGTTAATCGTGATGACGCGAAACATACCAGACGGCAGCCAACCCAAGCAAATTAAACGCCACAGATGCGCTTGTGACAGTGGAAAAACCCAGAGTGTATAAGCCTGGTGCGATGAATGCTCCCACGGCGCGTCCCACCAAATTGGCTGCACCAGCAAAAGATAAGGTTGTGGCACGCGCCGAGGGCATCACTTCGGTCATGAGCGGGATAATGCTGACGATTGTAAATTCAAACGTTATATAAAAAAAGAATAGCCCGACCAGCGCACCAATCTCGGAACGACCGATGATCGGCAGCAGGATCGCGGCAAGACAGTTGGCAGCGATCCCATAGCCTGCCGCACGAACCTTGCCGATCCGATCCACGAACAATGCGACAGAACTCTCCCCTCCCAGTTCCGATAATCCAATGATCGCTGAGGCACCGGCCAATGCGGCAATCTGCAATTTGAACGAGTCCTCGAGCCACACGCCAAACAATAAGTTCACCACTTCATTCGCCGACGTGATCCACACGCCGATGGAAAGAGCGATCAACACACTGGGCGTGGTGAAAATCGCTTTGACGTTTCCGAAAATTCCCTGTTCATGACGAGGTGGCTTTGCAGAGTCCTGTAGCGTAAATAGGATGTATCCGAAAGCAACCAGCCCCAACCCACCCAGCACCCAGAATGGCACGGACCAACTCGTCCGGGCAATGAGCCAGCCTGCTGCCGGAACGCCGAGAATAAATGACAGCGACCACGCGAACTCCAAGAAACCAATCGCGGCGCCGCGCTTTTCATACGCAACATGATCCGCGACATAGGACGTGAGCGATGGGTCAAAGATCGTCTTTGCCAGCAAACCCAGGACCAGCGCTACACCCAGCGTCCACAGGCTGGGGTGCAGGGCGACCATTCCCATGGCGATGACAAAACAACCAAGCCCCAACAACATTCCAAACTTGCGCCCTCGCGTTTCAATGAAGGGAAAGAGGAAAGGATTTGCCGCGCCAATGATCGCCCGATTGGCGACCAGGCCCGAGATCACATGGATATCCACGCCAAGAGCACGTGCAAAGATGGTCAGGAACGGATACACCATCCGAAAAGCCGTGTTGATGACAATTCGAATGAGCGTGAGTGCTGCAAGGTTAAGGTTGCTCAAGGGATTTTCTTATGCGGTTTTTCGACTGAAGGTTAGAAACCATTGTGCCAGAAAGAACGCTGCGACCAACGTAAGAATGATCAAGGCGAGGAAGAATCCGGTAATGATGTAATTGCCTGAGTTGAAAATCGGTGACGGAGGCGGATGCATGACGTTATCCGCTGTAGCAAAGACCACCCGCAGTACCACAATGTAGACGATATTCGCAACGGATGTAATCCAGCCTGTGTTGACGAGCCACAATCCAAGCTGCAATAAAACCCCGGTTACGGCGAAGGTCACCGCCAGCCGAAAGCGCGGCTCCGAGAGGAAGAGCCCATTCCAGTTTGATTGCATCGCCCACAGCGAAAGTGGAAGATACGTCACCCAGAAGAAGATTCCCGAACGTCCGAGCGCGGCTGACCAGTTATGGAAAGCATCACGGCGCGTGATGAGCCCGATCAAGCCTGCAAGTGCCGCAGCGAGGAATGCCACTTCCGCGCTGAGCACCCAGGCCCCATGCAGATATACGATCCGCACGTTGGCGCCGAGGGATTTCTCTTCGGGTCCGAACAATGCCAGAAGAGCAATTACAATTACGGTGAGGAAGAACAAGGTGAGCGGTGATTTGAACTTTGGCATCCGACGATTTTACTCTACAAGAAAGGATTCCAACGACCCCCGTCGTTGTTCCAAAGTCGGGAGACTTTGGAATCCAAAACCATGGAAAAACCTCCTGCCAGCATTGCTTTGGAAGAACTGAATATTCCACACCAGGTTTTTAAGCACGAGAAACCGGTTCTATCCTTCGAACAGGCAGCTTCCGACCGCAACCAGAGACCGGAGCAGATCGTGCGAAGCATCCTGTTTCAAGTGAGACCAGAAGAGTTCGTCATGGTCCTCATGGCAGGGCGCGACCAGGTGGATTGGCGGAAACTCCGTCAGCTGGTGAAGCGGTCCCGGGTGCGGATGGCGAGCGAGGACGAGGTGCTGGAGATGACAGGCTACCGCGTTGGGACCGTGAGCCCATTTGGCTTGAAGAATCCGGTCAGGATCCTGATCGATGAGAGCGTGCTCAGGGAGGATGAAATCTCCATCGGTTCGGGAGTCCGTAATATGGCAATCATCCTGAAAAGCGCTGATCTGCGCCGTGCTCTCGGAGCAGTGGACATCGTGTCGCTCGGGGAAAATTCCGAATCACAGAGGATGTTGTAGAATAGCAGTGTGGGCATTTTGTCCCGGATAATATGACCGATGTGGACCAATTTTCTAAACTCAAAGCTTCATTTACACAGATTAAGATCGCAGTTGATACTAACGTTCCTGGCTGGCTTTCTGGGGATGGGCTTCGCGATCGGTTTACCGGTCATCATCCTGATCAACCGCCAGGCATCCTCCCAGGCACAACTGCTTCTGGATCAGTCTGTCATTGCTTCGCGGGCGTTCCTGACAAGTGAACAATCCAACCTGCAAAGTCTGGCTCTGCTTGTTTCACAACGGCCCACCTTAATGCGCTTACTAGAGGAAGAAAGTTTCGCCGCTCTCGGAGATTATCTCAATACCTTACGAGAGGGAGCCAATCTTGACCTCGTTTTGGTTTGTGCCGATGGAAATGATGTGACCCGATCGGACCAGAATCTTTCCGTTGCCGGGCTTTGTCTCCTCGAGTCCCCCTCCGGATATGCAGCCCTGGACTCTGACGACAATCTCTACGTGTATTCATGGGTGGACCTGGCGCTGCCGGATGGCACGCCCTATAAAGTGATTGCAAGCAAGAAGACATCCTCAATTCTTACAGAACTACAGAATGAAACAGGGTTGCGCTATTTTTTGGTCCGGCAAAATCAAATCATAAACTCCAGTGATCCGGGGATTGAAGCTAGTTCTGACCTGGTAAATAACATGCGGCAGAAGGCAAATCAGGATTCAGGACTTCCTCTCGAACGGCGTTCCTTGGAGATCAACCGACACCGGTACCTGCTAGCGGTGCAGGAACTTGACCCTTCCCTGCCGATTGATCTGTTCAGCGCATTAAACGTGGATAACCAGATCGCCATCCAACAAAGCTTTAGCCGGACTCTCATCCTTGGGCTCTTCCTTGTCGTTTTGATCGTTTCGATTCTGGGCGTATGGCAGGCGCAAAGGATCAGTCGTCCGATCATGGCACTCGCGGATTCAGCCGCAAATTTTCGTCAGGGTAATCTCGATACGCCATTGGCTGTCCAATCCTCCATATCGGAAATCAATCAACTAACCAATACACTCGAAGATGCACGTGTGGCGCTCGAGCACACCATGAAACAACTGCAGGCGGAAAAAGACTGGATCGAACAACTTCTCAATTCCATTATCGAAGGGATGATCACGCTCGATCATCAGAATCGAATTACATTTGCCAGCGCAGCGGTAAGCAAGATCATCGGTTATGAACGGGATCAAATCATCGATCAAAAAGTGGATAACATATTTTTGCCCGTGGACGGAGAAGTGGCATTCAGCTCTCAACTCCCCGACGCGGGGCAGCAGCGAAGGGTTTCGGTACAGCTAAGAAACGGACAGGAGATGCTGTTGTCCATTTCAAAAGCAAACCTAATTCCGCCGGAAGTGAATAGCGCAGATCGCGCCCTGGTGATCCGGGATGTGACCAACGAGGAGTATATCCATCGTCTGCTGGGCGATTTCATGGCAAATGTGACCCATGAATTTCGAACGCCACTCGCCGCATTGGAGGCTTCCTCTGAATTGCTTTTGGATAATCTGCATAGCCTCTCGCGCGTGGAGATCGAAGAATTATTGGTCTCACTCAACCTGGGAATCATCAATCTACAGACCCTGATCGACAACCTGATCGAGGCAGCAAGCATCGAAGCGGGACGGTTCAAAGTCCATATTCAAAATGTTTCGTTCGAAGAGATCCTGAATGAGGCGCGGCAGGTCATTCAGCCGTTGTCACAAAAATATGGGCTGCAGCTGGTCTGCGCACCGCTTAAGGAATCAATCCATGTCCTGGCTGATCAACGTAGGACAGTTCAGGTGCTTGTCAATCTGCTTTCCAATGCAATCAAACATAGTCCGGAGAATGGCAGGATAGAAATCAATCATTCCACCGTCAACGGAACATTGCGTGTCGAAGTCACAGATCAGGGAGGCGGTATCCCATTGGATCAGCGCAAGGATCTGTTCCGGCGATTTGTGCGACTTGAAACCAGGAATGAGCGAGCCAGGCAAGGCGCCGGTTTGGGACTTTCCGTGGTGAAGGCAATTATCGAAGCGCAGCGCGGAGAGGTGGGAATCATGGATCTTCCAGATGGAGGCACGTCCTTCTGGTTCACGCTCCAGCTGGCAGGTCGAGAGTGAAGATACTGGTTGTCGATGACGATCGCGTCCTTGCGGACCTGGTGAGTTTCACGCTCCGACGCGCCGGCTATGAAGTTGTCGCGGCTGGCGATGCCGCGAGCGCTCTACGTCGCTGGACGGAGGATCATCCGGATTTCATCGTATTGGATGTCAACCTGCCTGGCACGGCTGACCTTCAGGATGGATTTGCGATTTGTCGGCGCATCCGCAGTGAGTCAGATGTGCCCATCATTCTGCTGACCGTGCGCGGCGAGGAAAAGGATATTGTCTACGGATTGGAAGCCGGCGCGGACGATTACATCCTGAAGCCGTTCAGCCCGCGCCAATTGGTAGCGCGCGTGCAAGCTGTGATGCGCCGCTCCCAAACGACAAACAACTCACGCCCGGCAACATTTTCCGCGGATGGATTGGAATTTAATCCCAAGTTACGGGTGGTTTCCCTTGGAAACAACGAAACCAAAACACTGACCCAGCTGGAAAGTCGCCTGTTGGAATCGTTGATGCTGAACATGGGCCAGGCTCTGACGTTCGACGATTTGATCAGCGATGTCTGGGGACAGGGTGGAGGCACAGCCGACATGCTGCGACAGCTTGTGCGGCGGCTGCGGTCCAAGGTTGAGAAGGATCCTGCGAATCCATATTACATTCAGAATTTACCCGGGCTGGGGTATGCGTTTTTGTTGAAACGGTAGCAGGTGGGGCGGGATGTTATCCCGCCCCACGATGATCATTGGGGGAAATTAAAGCTGTGTTTTGTCACACGATTGTCACACGGCTGTCACTGACCCCGTCACACCTCCTGTGTATCTTTAGCGCATCTTCGACGTTGAGGTGTATATGTCCATTCAACTTGAGGGCATAAGCAAGAGATATTCACAGCAGCCGGTTGTTAACAATGTTTCCCTGGAGGTAAAAAACGGTGAATTCTTTGTGTTGCTCGGTTCCAGCGGAAGCGGGAAAACAACTGTATTAAATATTATTGCCGGTTTGGTCAATGCAGATGAGGGTCGAGTTTCCCTGCATGGACGGGATGTCACGAATCTTCCCACGCAGAAGCGCAAGGTTGGTTTTGTATTTCAAAACTATGCCCTCTTTGAGTACATGACGGTTGCAGAGAATATCGAGTTTGGACTGCAAATCCGCAAAGTATCGAAAAAGGAGCGGCAGATCAAACGCGATGAGCTTCTTGAGTTGGTCGGGCTGGTCGGCTTAAGTGAACGAATGCCAAAACAATTATCCGGTGGTCAGCAGCAACGCGTCGCACTGGCGCGAGCCCTGGCATTGGAACCGGATGTCCTGTTGCTCGACGAACCGTTGGGAGCGCTCGATGCAAAGATCCGCACCGAATTGAGGCGGTCACTCAAAGCGATCCAGAGACAACTTGGTGTTGCAGCCATTCTCGTCACACACGATCAGGAGGAAGCATTCGATCTGGCGGACCGGATTGGCATTATGAGCTATGGTCGCCTCGTGGAAGTGGGTACGCCGCGTGATCTATATCTGCAACCGCAGACGGAGTTCGTCGCTTCCTTCCTCGGAACCGCCAATATCCTCCTGGGTCAAACAGAACAGCAACAGATTCAGATTGGTCCGCATGTCTTTGGACTCACGAAAGAGGCAACCCAGTTCAGCACGGATGGCCGCGTGCAGGTGGTGTTCCGCCCTGAAGATATTGCCCTCGCAAGCAACAAGGAAGATTTGGATTGTCCGGCGCTGGGCGAGGGAACGGTTACCACAATGGGCTTCAATGGTCCATCTGAGCGGATCAGGCTTGAGCTCCCGGCGATCCGCGGCGTGCGGGCGATCGCCCCTGCAGTCCCCTTTGGCAGCCAGAGCATCACGATCGATGCCAGCCGTCCGCCCGAGCAAGCCTCGGCATTCCCGCTTTCCGTGAGCGACAAAGCCTGGGTTGGGATTCGACGCCTGCATGCGCTATCGCATCCGGGCTTAAGTTTCCTGGTGGTCACCGACGGCTCCCTGCGTAGTCAATCTGCGATCAGCACAGGTGGTTATTTGGCAAGGATGTCGCATGCACGCATGACGCTCCTTGGCGTTGGGAAGGATGAAGCCTTGTTGGATTCGTACCTGCAGGATGCTCGAAAACAATTGGGCAGCGGGATGGCATCCATACAGGTGCGGATCGATCACACATCCATGCCGGCTGCGGTCACAAAAGCAGTCGAGCAGAACCCCGTGGACCTGGTCATCGCCGGCTGGAGGCCGGTGGAAGGCGTCACTCTTGCTGAACAGA
>Ga0065707_10083166_pt1 | contig 10138 bp, 11 predicted proteins | sample SwiRhicommuniRL3_FD_59094 | JGI IMG/M metagenome (GOLD analysis project Ga0065707, IMG submission 59094) | Switchgrass rhizosphere bacterial communities from Rose Lake, Michigan, USA - RL3 v2 (version 2) | ecosystem: Host-associated > Plants > Roots > Rhizosphere > Soil | place: East Lansing... | reverse complement strand
TTTCACCAATGATACTTAATCCGTATTGGAATTTCGTTAAAACTTTATCAGGGTTTCTTATTCAGATTTCGCTGCAGTCTCGTTCTCTGGACTGGCTTCGCTCGAACCCTCAGCCGTTGCCGATTCTGCTCCGGAAGCGTTTTCTTCGCCTTCAGGCGATTCGACCGGTCCACCTTCGGAGATCATGTCTGCCTTGGCTTCTTCAGCACGATACTCACCGTTCGCAATCGACTTCAATACATCCAGCGCCCGGCGGGTGAGGACGCGGTTCGCCGATTCCATCGCCACGGCCTGGGCAACACGCTGCTGTCCCTGCCGCCCGCCGCTGATCTTGCTCAAATCGACGCCCTGCATCGCAAGTGAGGACAGAGTCTGGTTGAACTCGGCATCCAGGGCTTCGTTGTCCACTTCGAGTTTTTCTGAGCGGACAATCTCGTCGAGGATCAGCGAGCGCTCAAAGCGCTTTTTCGCTACGGGCTGCACTTCCTCTTCCATGAACTTTTCGCGCGTCGTATTCCGAACTTTGAAATATGTCTCCATGTCCATGCCCTGCTGTGAAAGCCTTTGACTCAAATCCTCCAGCACGTGTTCGCCCTCATGTTCCAGGGCGTGTTTGTGATACTTGAGGGTTGCCCCTTCCTTGATTTTTTCGATCAGGTCGAGGAAATACTTGTCATCGTAATCTGCCTTCGATCGATTCTCGACGTCCGTTTTGACCGCCTCACGCAATTGTTCAAGCGTCTCACCAGCGCCCGCAGTCTTCGCAAGATCATCGTTCAACTCTGGCAAGCTCACCGCACGGACGGTCTTGACCGTCACTTCCATCTCGGTCTCTTTGCCGCGCAGCTCTTCCACTTCCCAGTCTTCCGGGAAGGTATGCTTGACGGTCTTGGTGTCACCGGGTTTGAGTCCGAGTAGTTCCTTTGCAAAACCATTATAGGGCCATTCGGTGTCGCGTTCCTCATTGCGGACGTACGCCGCGAAGCCAGTGCGGTTCAATTCGGGTGTTTCCGATTTCACATCCACCATGACATAGTCGCCTTCCTGCACTTCGCGCTCCACGTTCTCAGTGGTGGCGTACATCTGACGCAGGTCCTCGATCGCCTTTTCCACCGCTGCTTCATCGGGGGCAGTCCATTCATACGGCATACGCAGCGAGTGGATGTCGCCCAAATCCACTTCAGCTGCCAGGGGCACACGGAACGTGAATTTCGGGGGCTCGAGCGAGTCAATGGATTCGAGCGAGCCGGCTGCTCCAGGATTGACATTCGCCTCCTGGAGGATATTCGAGTATTCAGAGTCGACCAGGAAGTCAACTGCCTGCTCAACGATCGCCTGTTCACCATAGGTGCGGACGATCATTTCGTAGGGAGCCTTGCCCGGGCGGAAACCGGCGATCTTGCCGCGTTCCGAGATCTTGCGCGCCGCGCGGCGTTTGTATTTGTCCATCAGTTCTGGATCAATTTCAACCACCAGTTTTGCTTCGTGGTTCTCTTCAATGGTTTTTTCGATTTTCAATTTTGCCTCTTGATTTTCGTCGTTGCGAGCCGCGGGCCTCAAACGGCGAGTGGCGAAGCAATCCCTCGCTCATGAAATTGAGATTGCTTCCTGAAAGTCGCAACGACGGAGTAATGGTGAAGGTGGGGACGAAGGGAATCGAACCCTTACGCCTTTCGGCACATGATCCTAAGTCATGCTCGTCTGCCAGTTCCGACACGTCCCCAGCAGTGCGGCGAAATTATACCGCAGGCAGCCTGCAATGTGGCGGATTTCAGTGCCTTGAGGCATTGATGGACTATCCGCCTATGATCGCCGGCACTATGACGCAACCTTTGAAGCGCGCAACGGCACGCCGTCAGATCGATTGATTGATAAATTCGGCTGGAATAGCCCAGCCACCGCGATGCGATACGTAGAGGCAGCGCAAATTACAAACGCTGGGACCGCGCGAGTAAAACCAACCTGAAAAACCGGCGCATGATTCAGCGCCCCGAGGAAGCAAAACGCAAGCTGCAAGCCTGTTGCACGTGCCATATACGCGGTCCGGCTAGTTTGATTGCATCACTCAATAGGGATTTTGAAGAAATACTCGTACTGTGCTGTATTGTCAACAGGGTCCATTCCATGAAGTATAGCAACAAGTTCCCAACCTTGACTCCCCATTTGATTAAGTCGGTCGAGGGTCCCCATCTGTCCTATTGTCATGTTTGTGTCAATCCATATCCACCCTCTCTGATCGCCGGTACTTTTTAATGTCAATTTGGTGTATTGCCAGATCTGCATCGAACTCTCCTATTCTGATAAGGAGATTCTACAGCAAAAGTACAAGCAAAACAAATACATGATTCAATGTGCCCAAGCAACAAAAAAGCGCCTTACCGTAGAGTAAAGCGCCACCATAATTATCACATGATCCTAAGTCATGCTCGTCTGCCAGTTCCGACACGTCCCCAGCAGTGCGGCGAAATTATACTTCGGCGAGGTTTAGAGCAGGTTTCCAGTTTACGATTTCAGGTTGCTTACTTATACAGCAACCGATAGTATAATCCCCCACTTGATGCAACCGACAGGTGGTACCTCACACCTGAAGCCTGACACCTGGAGTCGTATTTTGAGCCGTGTGATCAACCCCGAATCAGCAGGAAAAGATAGAACCCGATTGACGAAATCCGTTGTTCTCGCCGTACGAGAACTGGCAAAACAAAAAGATGTGAATGACGAAGCGAAAGACCTGGCTGCTTTTATTTCGCTGGCATTGAAAAGTATTTCCGAGGGGATCGATATATCTGTGGTCGCCTGGGAGAAGCGCGGCTACTGGGTCAAAGCGGACCGCTTCCGTATGGATTGGATGTGGACCGGTCAATATGCCGACAAGATCAAGCTCGCGATCTTTACCGACGATTGGGGGACGATCGCCATGACGATCCCGCAAATTGCACAAAAGCTCGGCAAAATCGAGGTCTCAGATAATCACAGGCTGGGAAAGCCGTGGACGGGAGCCTTCAAGCAATTGACAAACAATGGCGCGTAGTAAATCGACAAGGAAACTACTAAAATCCCCGAACCAAGGTTCGGGGATTTTATTTTCTACCTGGTCACATCTTCATTCAAGCGTGTCAGATGCAACTCCGTGTTATTCAAAAGCTCGATCATCATCTCACGGATGTGCCGATTGAGGTAATGATTTTCCAGCGTGGAGAGTGGAAGGAAACGTGCCCCGGCAACAACGTGAATGCAGTTCGACGCGCCACACAAACAAATGAACGGCGCATCCATCTCCCATTCGGTGGATGGATAAAAGAACGAGAGTTCCTCACCTTTCTCGATGTCGCGGCACGCGACCATTTGGAGATTCTCCGTATCGAGGATCACATTCGGGTCGCAGGAATGATTGAGGGCGGAAAGTTTGCCAACCTCTGTATGTTTATCTTGTGAGATCTGAACCGTGTAACGATTCGCCTTGTCGAACAGTTTCTCAGTTGGTATTTCGCAAATGACTTCCCCTTTGATGTAAGCTTGCCTGGTGATCAAACTTCTGAATTTGTTTTCTGTTTTTATCGTCAGCGTATCCATGGATACCATCGTCATGTTCCTTTCTTCGATCGTATTGATAATAGTTCAAGATATTTGATCTGCAACCTGCTACTCAGTGTTCATTGAATGCAAATCATTGGAATACTATACAACATTATGGGCTCAAAATCAATAACCCACGAGGTTGCTTCATAAAATTTTAAGTTAACGGAATTGATCTGTGATTGCAGCGCTTAATACAATCGACGCGCTTGTTCATTTCTGTTCAAGATCCATCGCAAAATTTTCGCAATGAATAAAGAACGACGCAAACGTTTCCACGTACTAAATGCGATACGCACATCTGTCTTGTGAGTGATATGTGTACTGAACAATGAGGCATAATACAGATCCGTTAATTGTCGAACATCATTTTGTACGCCAAATAACGCTTTGTTGCTTTTTGATCTATCCGTAATACTGTTGACTGTGCGAATCAATCCATCGGCAAACTCATGGGCTGTCTCGGCGCGTATGGATTTGCCGGCCAGTGGACGTCCGAGGCGATAGACTCTTCGATACAGTAGTTCGATTGCGCGCGTTGGGGCAAGACGTAGGAAAATGATTTGGTCGATGAAAGCATAGTACAAAATAAGGAACAGCAGGGCTGCTGCAATGGGTGACAACCAGACCAATACTCTTTCACTGGTCAATTGAAAAAGAAAGCGCGAAACGGGTGTCACGGGCTCATCGGGAGTCAAGGCTTCGGTTGCTTTTTCCGGGTGCTCGATCTCAGGCTCGGAACCGGTTGGCTCGAACTCGATCCAGCCAATCTCGGGGAAGTAGACTTCGGGCCACGAATGGGCATTCAATTTCCGGACAACGTATTGGGCATTCAAGGCATCGTACGAGCCGGGCGAATATCCCGAAACGAATCGTGCCGGGAGTCCGCTGGAGCGTGCCAGCACTACCATCGCGGTAGCATAATAGTCACAGTAGCCCTTCTTGAGATCGAACAGAAAATAATCCGCCACATCCTTATCTTCGGGTGGAGGTGGGACTTCGAGATCGTAGGGGTAATTCGTTCGCAAATAGGATTCGATTGCCTTCGCTTTATCATACGGATTGTCGATCTCTTTGGTGATCTGCCTCGCCAATTGGTGCACACGTTCTGGAACCTCATTTGGGAGGTCAAGGTAGTGCTCCTGAATATTTGGTGGGTATTCTGTGGAAGCGCCACGCAGTTCATCGAGTGTGACAGCCGGGATGTAGACATCCGCCTGGTAGGCAGTCGCACTGGTCGCTGCGGCAAACATATCCGCCTCGAGGAGCGCCGTTTGATCGGCGAACAGTTCTGATCCGGGCCTGATTCGCCAGTCCGCTCGAAAGGGGACATCCGCGCTATACAGGAGCCCGCTCCAGAATAGCCTTCCCTCCGGCTGAAAAACATCCACGTCCAGATGGAGCGGGCGATATCCACTGAGCAGTCCTTGAATCAGAGGCGTATTCGCTTTGTAGCTTTGAGCAGGCGCAGATGTTGTAACCCAGCCTGCCCCCACGTATCCATCGTAAATCGTGCTTCGCCAGTAATAGCGCGGTGCCTCCGTCGCGAAGGAGGCGCTCGGGACCGGCGGCAATTCACCCGTACGAATGGTCATCACAATTTCCTGTGACTGAGCAAAGCTCTCGGTCAGCAAGTGCTCGCGCGGCAGCGATGGTTTTTGTATAGCCACATTCCTCGCAGCCACCTTCTGTTCCTGAACCCCCAGCATTTCTGCTGTTTGATTGGCATCCCTCCGCTCACGCAGAAAATCACGGATCTGCCGCCACGAAATCGACGGTGTGACGAAGGCGATAATGCCAATGGAGATGGCTAGAAACAACACAGCCTGGGTATTGTCATAGCGAATGCTATCGGAGTAATCGACCTTGTGTCGCTCCCATTGCGTTGTATGGTTCTTGAAATTCCACACACCCAGCAACAACAGCAGAATGAATACCATCAGCCAGAAGGTCTCAACTTTATATTCACTATAGGAGATCACTGCCGCGAGCAAAAGGATTTGCGGTAGAAGTGCCGGGACGGCATTTCGTTTCGCTGCAAACCAGCCGGTCCACGCCGCCACCAGCCACATGAATAGAGTCCAGATCATGCTGCGAATGAGCGCATCATTCACCGTAACGTTCCTATCGATTCCGAGTGACCAGCTTTGCCAACGCATCGCCAGCGCCGCGGATGCCTGAACGATCGCAGTCCATGTTTCACTCACGAGGTGTGTATCGATGACTGTGTGCTCCCGGATGGACGGAATGATCTGGGGAACCAAATCGACGATTGATTTGAACAACGCGAGCAGCGGGTATGCAAGTCTTGCGCCGAGAATCCAAACGCCAATGATGCCCACGACCGTCATAAAAATCGCGGATGATGGACCGCTAACTTTTCCGCTGCTCAACACGAAACCAAACAGTGCCGCGATCAGGCACACCCCTAAGAGATATCCCATATTCGTGCCGCGCACAGATGCTGAGATCCCGTAGGTGAACGTTTCCAGGGAAAAGAGAACAAGCAGTAATCCAAGAAGGTCCGCCGAGAGCAGTCTTCTCAGAAGGCGAAGAGTCATTCCAGCTTCCGCCAATCTGAGGTGGGATTTCGTACTGCCACGGCTTTACCGGTCCCTGAGATGCGCCATTCCCATTCGCCTGCCTGTCCCTGCTGGATCTGATGTTTGGCGAGCATGTCGCGTGGAATGATATGGCACGGTACGCCCATCGTTTGCAACGTATCATCCATGGCATTGGAATCCCTAGTGCCGCCAAATGAAATGGGATCCAGCAAGAATACCGTCGGCATGATGCCGCGCCACATCAGCGGGATCAATGCCTCGGTCCATTCGGTATCCGCATTCGCGGTGATGATCAGCAGGCTCGAGTGACTTCCGAGCGCCTGGCCCATGCGCGGCAGGTAATCATACAACGGCATGTCAGAGGGAACTGCAATGGCGAGCGCCTTCAGCAAGGCGCGTTGTTGATGTTCGTTTCGCCGTGGAACCAGCCAGGACGTCTCCTGTCCATTGATCGTCAATCCGACCGGATGCTCCTGTTTCAAGCCCTGCGCGGCGATCGAGGCTGTGAGAATGACACCGTGCTCCTCTGTGGAATCCGGACCGGTACCAAGTTGCGTGGACCGATCCAAATCGAGAAGAATCCACCAATCGCCAGCCGGAGTTCCTTCGAACTGGCGGACGAAAAATTTATTATGGCGCGCTGTGCTTTTCCAGTGAATCCGGCGCATGGGATCATTAGGCGCCATCTCGCGGGTGTGAGAGGCGTTGATCGTCTCCTCCAGCGATCGTGGATTTGTCCTGCCTTCGCCTGCCCATCCACTCGACAGGATCTGAAAATTCGGCAGGGCGACCACGGGCGGCATAACAGCCAGGGTGGATACGGTCGGATCCTCGAAGGTAAGCGTATAAATCCCAAATGGATCGCCGGTCTCGAGCGTTGTATCGCCAAGTGTAAACACACCACGCCGCGTGCATTTCGTGGATATTTTCCACTGCGATGTGCTGGAACCGTCCACACCAGTCGCCACCGAAGCGTGGTGGTCCGGGAGTGTGGAGTGATCGTTCAAAGTCACCCACGTGGCAGGCAGCATGAACGAGTTCGTCAGGGTGAAACGTTCTTCGAGCCGGTCGCCCACCTGTGCCCACCCGTAGCGCATCTCGCGCTCGAACGTCAGCGAACGCCGCAATCCGCGCGCCCACCACCAGCATACCAGCCAGGTTCCACCCATCCCAATCAACAGAATGACCCAGACGCGTGAGGGATCAATGATTTGCATGATGAATGCAAGAACCGCAATGACAGGGAATATCTTTGCATTCAGCCGCAGCGTCGATTTCATGGATTCGATTATATGACTCTTTCTCCTTTCCGCGCTCCCCAGGGGCATCGGGACGATGTGAGTGGAGGAACCGAGAGCATCTAGAGGTTCCATGGTCGACACCAGCACCCGATTTTTGAACTCGAATTGCTTGGCAATTAGTAGCAGTTCATAGCAAATCGTGCATGTGGTGCAGTGCAGGTGAGCGCAGGTGACACGGCAGACACTTTCTCAGATGTGCTCTTCGACTGCCACTTCGCCTCCGCTTCGGGAGCGCGGAAAGACCCCTACCTCCCCGAAAGGCTAGTTGCACAACCACCCGTCTTCCTGATGTAATTGATTTGCAGGCGCGATACACTGAGCTTATCCAAACCTTGCGAAGGCTCGCAGCCTTCGCAAGGTTGTTCCCGAAAACACTATGTTATGATGAAAAGGAGATTTTCATGGCAAATCCTCTGACTGATTTCTCGAATGGGCTATCCGCGGCGGTAGAAAAAGGTGGTGCAAGTACCATCCTCGTCGATGCGCGCAAGCGCTATCCTGCAAGTGGGATCGCCTATTCTGAAGATATTGTCCTCACTGCAGATCACGTTGTGACACGTGAAGATGACATCAAAGTGCTCCTACCGGATGGTAAGTCCCTCACGGCGACAATCGCAGGGCGTGATCCCGGTTCAGATCTTGCGGTTCTCCGCCTCGCGGAAAAATCGCTCACACCCGCCAAAACCTCTGACTCGATCAATGTAGGTCAGCTGGTGCTGGCACTCGGGCGACCGAACAGCGCAGGGATGCAGGCTTCCTGGGGTATCGTCACGGCCATCAGTGGACCCACTCGCACACATCGCGGCGGTCTGCTCGATGAATACGTTCAAACGGAAACTACACCCTATCCCGGTTTCTCCGGCGGACCTCTGGTCAATACCGAAGGCGAAGTGCTTGGGCTCAACACTTCCGGCTTGACGCGCGGTTCCTCGCTGACCATCCCGGTCAAAGTGGCTTGGCGCATTGCCGATACGCTGGCAAAACATGGATCGGTGAAACGCGGGTATCTTGGCGTCCGCACGCAGCCGGTCGATGTTCCTGACGCTGCACGACAGGCTCTCAAGCGCGAACAGTCTCATGGTCTGCTTGTATTATGGCTGGAAGAGGGCGGACCTGCGGAAAAGAGTGGTTTGCTTGTCGGCGATATTCTCGTCGCCATCGGCGGTCAGCCTGTCGGTGATGCCGATGATTTATTCGCCGCGCTGAATGGTGACACCGTTGGCAAAGCCATTGCAGTGGAAGTGTTGCGCGGCGGCCGCCCGGAGACGGTCGAGGTCACAGTGGGGGAGCGGAAGTAAGTGATTCGCGTCCTGCTTGAAATTTCATCACCGGCACTGCGCGCAGGATTAGGCGCTTTGCTTTCGTCGGACAAGGCGATCAAAGTGGTGAATGATTCCCTGGATGAAGACGATCTACGAACGGAAGCCGACGTGATCATTGCGTCGGCTTCTCGCGCTTCCTTCTCGAACAACGGACTCATGGACTCACCCTCAGCGGCGATCCTGCTGCTCACCGACACTCCGCAAAACATCCGGGAGATGAGGCGCTCTGCGCAAGCGTGGGGCGTCCTGCCCGCAGACGCATCGTCTGAAGAGATCAGCGCGGCGGTCCATGCGCTGGCCCAGGGATTGATCGTGGGTACATCGGCGCTGTTATTTGAATCAGAAAGCGAACGGCTGACAGGTTCAGACGGTCCTCTTACGGAACGCGAATCGGAAGTACTGGGTTTACTTTCGCAAGGATTGGCAAATAAACAGATCGCGGTGGAGTTGGGGATCAGCGAACACACCGTCAAATTTCACGTCTCGTCCATCTACCAAAAATTGAATGTGACCAACCGCACGGAAGCCGTCCGGGCTGGCTTACGCGGCGGCTGGATCGCCCTCTAGTTATTTCACAACACGAAACCGGAGATCGATTCTCGAAGGGGACTCAAGAATGCCTACTTGTTCGAGCTCGATATTTTGAATCGATTCGTTCTCGAAGAAGCGCAAACCACCTCCTAATAGAAGGGGAACGATGCCAATCTGGATCTCATCGAAGAGCCTGGCATTGAGAACCTGCTGCGCCGTGCTCGCGCCGCCGACGATCGTGACATCCTTCTCACCGGCGGCTGCCTTCGCCTGTTCGATCGCGGCCTCGATACCATCCGTGACAAATATGAACTTTAGCTTTTCATTTGTTCCTTTGGCTGGTTCATCCGGCGGATGGTGGGTCAGGACAAAGACTGGCACCTGATATTCATACCCTGTAAAATCTCCCTGCGCCATATCATAGGCATGTCTGCCCATCACCACAGCGCCTGTCGCTCTCATAGAATCCTGAAGCATATCGGTTGTGCGCAGCTGCTCCAGGTCAGGATAGAGTCGCTCGAGGCTTCCGTCACGGTCGCTCATGAAGCCGTCCAATGACATCGTTGTACCGAGGATCACTTTTGTCATAATTTCCTCTACTTCTTGAAGGACAATCCGCGCTCGGCAAGCGCGCTCCGAAGTATACCGATCGCCTTGGGACCAACGCCATGCAGCGCCAAGAGATCCTTTTCGCTGTATTTGGTCAATTGTTTGAGGTGTCGGACACCCACTCCAGTAAGCGCCCGGGTCGCTGGTGCACCGATGTTGGGCAGATCTCCATTCTTTTGATCGGCTTGTTTCTTCATATCTGGTTCCTCACGGGTTGATAGTTAAGCAGGATATT
>Ga0065707_10083164_pt1 | contig 10148 bp, 4 predicted proteins | sample SwiRhicommuniRL3_FD_59094 | JGI IMG/M metagenome (GOLD analysis project Ga0065707, IMG submission 59094) | Switchgrass rhizosphere bacterial communities from Rose Lake, Michigan, USA - RL3 v2 (version 2) | ecosystem: Host-associated > Plants > Roots > Rhizosphere > Soil | place: East Lansing, MI... | reverse complement strand
CCATCGGCGAGCGCACCCATCAGTCCGACGCCCCCGCCGCCATAAACCAATCGCAAGCCTCGGGACGCGAGCAGTGTGCCGAACTCCTTCGCGAGTGCGAGATAGCCGGGGTGGGCCCCGGAAGCGGAGCCGCAAAAGACACAGACGGAACGGACTTGCATGGCAGGGAAGTCTACCCCACCCCTCCATCCTGCGACCCACCGCACAATTCCGGCCTTAAGTGAAGTCCAGGCGGACCGGGCCGTCTGCCGCCACTCAAGCCTGCGGTCCTCCAGCCCGATAGAGCTAACACTGGTACTGGAGGTACGGACTCAAGTCTCGGTCCAATGCAGGGTATTTACGCCAACTGGATGGTCGTGCTGTCGCTGACGGTGGCGCTGGTCGTGTCCTATACGGTGCTCAGCCTCACCGCCCGCGCCAGCGAAGCGAGCGGACGCAGCGGCTGGGCATGGCTGGGATGCAGCGCCCTGGTCATGGGCGTAGGCATCTGGGCGGCGCATTTCATCGGCATGCTGGCGCTGCGGTTTCCCATCCCTCTCACCTACGACCTCTCGACGACGCTGGTGTCGCTGGCCATTGCCGTAGGCATGTCGGGCGCAGCGATCGCCTGTGTCAGCCGCTCCGGTGGTAGAGCTGTCCACCTGGTCGTCGCCGGCGTGTTGCTCGCACTCGGCATCTCGGGCATGCACTACACCGGCATGGCGAGCATCAACATCGTACCGGGCATTACCTACAACCTGGCGCCGCTCGCCGTCTCTGTCGCAATTGCCTGGACGATGTCATGCGCCGCGTTGTGGGTGGCATTCGGCTCCGATATGCGCAGCGCTCGTCCTGTCGGTACGCGCTTCGTCGCTGCGGGATTGTTAGGCAGCGCCATCGGCGGCCTGCATTACGTAGGCATGTCCGCCGCCGTCTTCGACGCGAACTCGTATTGCCGGACCGGCCAACGGCTGGACAATCCGTGGTTCGCGACGGCGCTGGCGGTGTTCGCGCTGGGACTCATGGGCATCGCGCTGACCATCGCCATCTACGATTCCTATCTCAGGCAACAACGGCGCGATCGCGACCAGGACGATCGGCTGGCCGACGCCCGGGCGCGGTATGCCAGTCATCACGACCCCTTGACCGGCCTGCCGAATCGACTCGAACTGGTCGAAGCGGCCGAGGTCGCGCTGCAGCAAGCGACGGTCAAGGATCAGCAGCTCGCCGTCATGGTGCTGAACGTCGACCGTCTCAAATCGATCAATGACTCGCTCGGCCACCAGGCCGGTGACGAGTTGCTGCTGGAGTTGTCGCGCCGCCTGCGTACTGTCCTGCGACGCAAGGACCTGCTCGTACGCCTGGCAGGCGACGAATTCACCATTCTCGCCACCGAATTAGCCAGCGCCCGCGACGCTGAATCGATCGTCGCCAAGATCCTCGAAGTATTGCAGGCGCCGTTCTTCGCCGCGTCGCTCGACCTGCACCCTTCCGTGAGCATCGGCATCAGCACGTTCCCGCTCGATGGCGGAACCTTCGACCTGCTGCTGCGTCGCGCCAACGCGGCCATGCGCTATACGAAGGAATCGGCGCGCGGCGGCTTCCGTTTCTACACGAAGGAAATGAGCAGCCTCACCGACGACAAGCTCGCCATGGAAACCGACCTGCGCCGCGCGCTGGAATCGAGCCAGTTCGAACTGCATTTCCAGCCCAAGGTCGATATTGCAACGGGGCGCATTCGCAGCGCCGAAGCGTTGATCCGCTGGCGCCATCCCACTCGCGGCCTGGTGCCGCCGAATGCTTTCATTCCCATCGCGGAAGAAACCGGACTGATCGTTCCCATCGGCGACTGGGTCCTGCGCGAAGCCTGCCGACAGATGCGCCTATGGCTGGATGCAGGCATGACGCCAGTGCGCATCGCAGTCAACCTGTCGGCCAAGCAGTTCAGGCACGCCGATCTCGCCGCCGTCGTGAGAGCAGCGCTCTGCGATGCACGGCTCGAACCTGGATTCCTGGAACTCGAACTGACCGAAAGCGCCGTCATGCACAACCCGGAAGCATCGGCGGCGACGCTGCAGGTGCTCAGCGCGATGGGCGTCCACATTTCCATCGACGACTTCGGCACCGGCTATTCCAGCTTGAGCTACCTGCGGCGCTTCCCGCTCGACAAGCTCAAGATCGACCGCAGCTTCATTCGCGACCTGATGACGAATCCCGACGATGTCTCCATCGTCCGCGCCATCATTTCGCTCGCTCACAGCTTGCGCCTGCGCGTGGTCGCCGAAGGCGTCGAAACAGCCGACCAGCTGAATTTCCTCCGCGACCTCGGCTGCGATCAATACCAGGGCTTCCACTGTAGCCCTGCCGTCCCGGCCGATTCTTTCGTCACCCTGATCAAGCGTCTGCGCGCCGAAAAGCCCGAGCTCACCGAAGCCGACATGCTGCGCACGCAGAGCCGGTTGTCCGCGTACACGCCGACGCCAGTGTCTCGGTAGTATCCTTCTCTTCTCTTCTCTGCCCCGCGTTCTCCGCGCGCTATATCTTTCGAACGTCAAGCCGTCGCGGCAGCACTCGTGAGTACTTCTGCTCCGAGGGAAGCATAGCCACGGATAGTGCAAACTGAAGGGGCTTCAGGAATATGGCGCGCGGAGAACGCGGGAACGCGGAGCAGAAAATTAAAAAGATGATGAATAGAATCGCTCCGCGCGATAGCAGTGCGTCACAGCGGCAATTCCATCCGCAAGCCGAAGGCCACGTCCTGGTAGTCGAACAGGTCCTGGTTCTGCAGGCGCTGGTATTCGACGAAGCCGGAAATGCCGAAGCGCAGTTGCACCGAGAGGCCGGCGGTGAGGCGCAGGTAGGAACGGTCAGGAACCGCGGTGGTCACTACGATGAGCGGCGTGTCCTTGAAAGGATCGTTGGCGAAGCGCACGCCGAAGCTCTCGGTGTCGTCGATGAACTCCTGGATGTATTCGCCGCGGATTTGCGGCATCACCACTGCGAAGCTGGTCCGCCAGACATACGACATGCGCAATCCTGCATTCGCCGTGGCTGAAACGTAATCCTGCTGCTGATAGAGCAGATCCAGTCCGAGCGCGCCGTTTTCTCGAAATTCGTCTATGTTGGTCGCCATGTAGTTGTAGCCGACACTGGGCGCGATGGTCAGGCCGCCGAAGTTGAAGTCGTAGCCGACAGTGAATGCAGCGCCCAGCGTCATTCCATTGGTTGCGCCGCGGGCGGTGACATCGATGGGCGCACCGCCTTCGGTGAACGCTATGCGCCGGCGCGATCCGTAATTGGAATGCAGGTAACTGGCGATCGCATCGACATACAAACCGCTCTTCGTATACATGGTGCCGTAGATCGCGGCAGTCACGGCACGCGTGTCTAGATCGCCCGAGCCGTAAGGACTGAAGTTCACGCGCGACATGCCGTAACCCACGGCGACGCCGACGATGTTGACCGGCGAGTATCGATAGTCGATTCCGGCCAGCATGCCCCACTGGTCGGCGTCGAAGCCGTGATCGGCGATGTCTGCATCCTTGCTGCCGAAGCTGTAGTTGCCTCGCAGCCAGACGCCAAGACGGTCGTCGAGCAAGCCGCCGCGCTCCGCTTTGGCGTCGGGCGATTTGCTATCTGCACTTGCTCCACCGCCCAGCAGGTCGCCCAGGCTGTTCGCAACCTGTTCGAGCGGAATCATCTTGCCGCTCGAATTCAGGTTCAAGCCGGTGAGGCTCAGTCCTTTGGCGCCGCCGCGCAAAGCAATCAGGCGATCGCCCACTTCAGCGAGTTGTGAGCGCGACAGGTTGAATGTCTGTGTGCGCGTGGCGTTGAGATCCTGCGGAGTGATCTCGTCGAGCGCATGGATCTGTTCGCCGGTGGAACTGGAACGAATGATGCCTTCGCAGCGGGCCAGCAGATCGAGCTGGTCCGTTCCTAAAGTATCGCGCACTCCTGCCAAGCGCGGGCACAACGAATCCATCGCGATGGCGACCGACAACTGGTTCGGCGTCAGGCCCGGCAGCAACGCCAATACCGGAGCGAGCGGAGCGGCGGCTACGCTGATCTGCACGACAGCCGATGCAGTGTTGCCGCTGGCATCCGTCACGAGCAGCGTAATGGGATTGTCACCGTCCGGAAGTCGCACGGTGACGGTTGCACCCGTCGCAATCGGCTGTCCCGCTCTCAGCCATTGATAGGTGGCGATGGCGCCATCGGCATCTGTCGACGCCGTACCGTCGAGCGTCACCTCCTCACCGGCTACGCCGTCGGTATCTGCGACCTTGCGGTCGGCACCCGCATTGGCGAGGGGCGGAACACCGGCAACGCCGGCGACAGTGATGAGCACCGAATCCGACGACGTGTTGCCCTGGTTGTCGGTGACCAGCAGCGAGACGAAGCTCTCTCCATCGGGCAATCGCACGGTCGGGTTAGCGCCAGTGGCCACGACCGTATTGTTCACCGACCATTGATACGCAGCGATCGTGCCATCGCTGTCGGTCGAGGCGGTGCCATCGAGCGGGACGTTCTCACCTGCGATCTTGTCCGTGTCTGCAATCGTGCGATCCGCCCCGGCATTGGCGCGCGGTGCAGTCGTTGGGTTCGCAGCACCGACGGTAATCGTCACCGTGTCGGTTGCTGTGTTACCGCTGTTATCGGTGACACGCAGCGTGATGACTTGCGGACCGTCGGTGAGTTGCACTGTCGGCGTGGGACCGGTGGCGATCGCTGTGTTGGCGCCGACCAGCCATTGATAAGACGCGATGGCGCCATCGGGATCCGACGACAGCGTGCCATCGAGCGTTACGGATTCGCCGGCCTGGTTGTTGGTGTCGGGAACGATGCGATCGACGCCGGCATTCGCAACCGGCGGACGGTTCGCCGCCGGTGCGGCGACAGCGATCGTCACCGTGTCGGTCGCCGTTGCGCCCGAGTCGTCGGTGACGACCAGCGTCACTGTCTGTCGGCCGTTCGGCAATCTCACATTCGGCGTCGGACCGGTTGCGATCGCCTGTCCCGCATTCGACCATTGATACGAGACGATGCTGCCATCGGGATCCTGCGAGGCGCTGCCGTTGAGAGCCACGTTCTCGCCCGGCTGCTGATCCGTGTCGCCGAGGTTCTGATCGGGCCCCGCGTTCGCCACGGGGGGCAGCACGGCGGCGTCGGAGCACGCCAGCGGCGATACATCATCCGCTGCCGATCCAGCCCGCACCGTGATCCGGCCCGATACACCGCCGGGAGCTTCCGCATTGAAGGCGGTCACATCGACTTCGACGCCGAGAATCGACAGGTCGAGTCCCAAGAGGTTCACGACCTGCAGGCAGACCGTGTTGTTGCTCGAAGGCAGGAGCGAACGAACGATGGAGATCAGCGGTGAAAGCACGCCGCCGACCCGCACGGCGTTGACCTGCACATCGAGCGGCGCAGAACCGACGACGGCTCCCTGGGCCCGCAGGTTGACGATGGAAGTCGTGCCGCTCGCCAGGGCGACGTTGCCGGTAAAGCTGGGCGGGGCAGCGTGGGCAGTCGCAGTGAAGCCCAGCACCATGAGCAGGATGCCAAGTCCTTTGGGCAGCAGCTGCAACACGCGCTGGGTCATCGGCAGTTCATGGCGTATGAAGGGGGCGCATGACGGGACGTGTAGAGATCTCTCGCGAAGAATTCCATGGCGCGCCTGGCGCCATCGATATCAGGGTCGACACCGAGTCCTGGCCCCGTCGTTCGCTACACTTCAGCGCGATCTTCGGCCCGGCGGCCGCGGCCGGGCCGACGCTTTTCGGCGTTGCTCCAGGGAGCTGACATAAGTCCGATATCCACGCGGCGACGCGGTCCGGCGCGGCGATCCTTGTGCCGGCGAAAGTGACAGGTGCAGCTGGAGGAATCGCAACTGGGAAGCGGCAGAGGCGGTGCGCTCAGCGCAAGATAGCGACGGCGGGTAAAGCGATGCACAGCAGAACACGGCGCGTCGCCGAGAACGATCGACACGGCACGATAGGGATTGGCTGCCGTCCCTGTCGAAGTCGAAGCTGCCTTGCGCGGCCTGCGGCCGAAAATAGCCGACAGCGACGCACCCAGAAAACTGAACCCCATCGTTTATAGATTCTCGCTTGAGAGAGCCGCGGTCTGCCCGCCGCTTAGCAGCGGACTAACTGCGCAGTCGTGCAATTGTTCCCGACGACCAAGCATAAGCGCATTCATCGCGCAATTGGAGTGGAAATTCAATCGCCGTAATACTTGCAGAAATGTAGGTTACGCGCCGACAGGATTCAGCGGGAAGCGTCGCTCACTCGAGTGCCGCAAGTGCTACAGAACATGGCATCCGCAGCGAGCGGGCGGCCGCACGCGGGGTTCGAACAACGTCTCGTGCTGCCTGCTGGCGGGACAGCACGACCCGCGGCTCCGATCAGTGTGGCCGCCGGATTTCCGCCCAGTGCAGGCTGTCCCATCTCACGCTGCAGTTGGGCGATGCGGCCGAGCCGTTCGGCGTCCGGACTGGCGCCGGAAGTGCTCCCCGGAGCCACGACGGACGCGATGTTGCCGGCGAATGTCTGCAAATGATCGGCGTAAGTTCGCGCCACATCGGGACGTCCACGCATGCCGACGAGATCGCGTGCCCCGTCTTTATAGAAGATCACCGTGTCGAGTTCGGCTGCCCATACCCGCAAGGTCATCGATTCGACATTGATGATCTTCTTGCTGCTGCTCATGGCGGCGGTGAGCTGGTTGCCTATGTTGATCTGCGCTTCCTCGAAGCTGCCTTCGATCTCCACCCACAGCAGCAGCGACTGGAAATCGACACGACCCCACAACAACTTGGCGCTGCGCACGCAATACCGTGCGGTGAAGAACAGCACCACCGAAAGAAACACGGTCGCCAGCGAGTTCTGTGTCGACAGCGGCATCAGAGCGAAACGCACCGCCGTCGTGACGCCGGCAACGAACGTGATGAACCCAAGCAGCGTCAGGGCCATGGCGGCACGCGTCGTCGGCGCCGTCAGCTGATCGACGATCGAATTCGCCATGTCGCCCGAGGGCACCGGCTGCGTTTCTTCGAGCACCTCGCCGGCGAACGAGCCCGACTGCGCCGCGAAGTTCTCCGGTAGCTTCACCACCGAATAGCGACGATTTGGAATGGTCTCGACCCAGCGCGATTGCAGCGTGCGTTCGAGTTCTTCGAACAGCTTGGCGGGATTGCCGTTCATGCTCATCGCCCGCTGCTCGCAGGCCATGTTGATGTTGGGCCGAGCACGCAGTTGTTGCATGAGGGCGAAGAAGAACAACGCCTGCGCCACCAACAGGATGAACAGCGAAACCAGCAGCGTGCGGGGGAATTCGAATCCGGAGATGTTCGGCAGCGCCGGTGCGACGCGCGCCAGCACAGGCGGCCCGAGAATAGGCAGCACGATGATGAGGATGATCAGACCGATGCCGGCGCGAGCGCGTCGATACGTCGTTTCCTGCGTGCCCAGCGGGCTGAGCAATTTGGGGATCAGCACTGCGAGCAGCACCACGGCAATCCATGAACGCACCGCCGGGTCGGGATAGAAAATATAACTACCCAGCAGGCCGAGCAGGATCGCCGCCGTCAGCAGCAAGTTGAAACACTGCGCTTCCGCCGCCGCACGCACCAGTCGCGGGGCGAAGATCAACGTATCGAACACCTGGTGCACCAGGCCGCTGATCGCACCCTGCGGCTCACGATAGGCCAGCGCGTTCTGGCGCAGGTTTTCCTTGAGCCATTTCGACCGGTGTTCGGGACTGTTGCCGGCGGGATCGTCGAGGTTGCTCAGATCGTGTGGCCGGCCGCGGCCGAAAAAATACCGCAACTGGACCATCGCGCCTGCGATCACCGTCAACGCGAGGAACAGCAGCACCAATCCCACGATCACCGCTTTGACGCCCGTCGCATTGCCGCCCGCGATGGCGTTGCGATACGCGATCAACAACGCGACCCCCGCCAGTCCAGCCACCACGCCCGCCAGAATGAACGCCAGGTTCTCGATCCGATACGGATTGGGAATCTCGAACCGGCCACTGGCCGCACTGTATTCGTAGCTCATGTGCCGTCCGCTGTGTCGCTATTCAGCAAGGTGCGTGAGTCAAGGGCTGAAAGAATTATCGCGCGGAGAACGCGGAGAACGCGGAGCAGACAAGAACAAAAGGGTCAGAAATCTGCATTCCTACCCTATTTTTCTTCTCTGCCCCGCGTTCTCCGCGCGAAATCTTCCGGTCCTATCAGTCCCGCAGGCCGCGAAGAAACGCCGCCGGATCTTCGCCGCGTTCGATCACTTCCACCAGGGCCGAGCCGACGATCACGCCGTCGACGCAAGGCGCCAGTTTACGGATCTGGGCGGCGCTGCGAATACCGAAGCCGGCGCAGATGGGCAAGGGCGAAAGTTTGCGGGCACGGGCGAAATAATCCAGCACTTCCTGCGGGGCTGCGACGTTCTTGCCCGTGGTGCCGGTCATCGTGACTGCATACACGAAGCCGCTGCTGACGCGGGCCAGTTGTTGCATACGTTCGTCGGGGGATACCGGAGTCACGAACTGCACCAGGGCAAGGCCCTGCTCCGCCAATGCGCTGCGCATGTCTTCGCATTCTTCGTAGGGCAGATCGGGAATGATGAAACCGGCGACCCCGGCTTGGGCCGCAGCCTGCGGCAGCTCATCCAGGCCGAAAGCGAGCAGCGGATTGAGATAGCTCATCAGCAACACCGGCGCGCGCGGCCGAGGATTCATCTCGGCAAGTTCACTCAGTATCCAGCGCAGCGACACGCCTTGCTCGAGAGCGCGGCGGCTCGATCGCTGGATGGTGGTGCCGTCAGCCATGGGATCGGTGAAGGGCACACCCACTTCGACGACGTCCGCCGCGTCGGCAACGGCGAGCAGTTGCGAGCGGAATGTCTGCTTGTCCGGAAATCCGGCGGTGATATAGGCGATCAACGCGGGCTTCGTGCCGGTGTTCCGGATGGCCGCGGTGATACTCTCGTGCATTGGAACGTCGCGCATCAGATCTTTCCCTTGAGGATCGTTTGCTGCAGCGTCGGCATGTCTTTGTCGCCGCGGCCGGAGAGTCCGATGAGAATCTTCGCGCCGCGATTCGCGGTCGCATAGCGCTTGGCGCCGGCTAATGCGTGCGACGATTCGATTGCGGGCAGGATCCCCTCGGCAGCACAACATTCGGCGAGCGAAGCCAGCGCATCGTCGTCGGTGACGGCTTCGTATTTCACGCGGCCCACGGTCATCAGCAGCGCATGCTCCGGGCCGACACCGGGATAGTCGAGCCCGGCGGAGACCGATTGGGTTTCGCGAACCTGGCCGTCCGCGTCCTGCAGCAGCAATGAATACGTTCCATGCAGGACGCCCGGCGTTCCGTAGGCGAGCGACGCTGCGTTTTCACCGAGTCCCGTGCCAGTCCCACCCGCTTCGAGACCGAGCAGGGCGACGTCGCGATCTTTCACGAACGGATGGAACAGGCCGATCGCATTCGATCCGCCGCCGACGCAAGCGACGGCGACATCGGGCAGACTGCCGGTCATCTCCAGTATCTGTTCGCGCGCTTCGCGTCCAATCACCGACTGCAGTTCACGCACGATGTAGGGATACGGATGCGGCCCGATCGCCGAACCCAGGCAGTAATACGTGCCGTTCGGATCCGACACCCAGTCGCGCAACGCTTCGTCGACGGCTGCTCGCAATGTCTGCTCGCCGCTCGTGACCGCAACGACAGTCGCTCCCAGTAATTTCATGCGGCCGACATTGGGGGCCTGGCGCTCCATGTCGACCGCGCCCATATAGACAGTGCAAGGCATGCCCAATCTCGCACAGGCAGCTGCCGATGCAACGCCATGCTGGCCTGCACCCGTTTCCGCGATCACTCGTTTCGCGCCGAGTTTCTTCGCGAGCAGCACCTGCCCGATGGAATTGTTTATCTTGTGAGCACCGGTATGCGCGAGATCTTCACGCTTCAACCAGACTTGCGCATCCCAGCGTTTCGACAGGCCGCGGGCATGCGTCAGCGGCGTGGGCCGTCCCACCCAGCTCTTCAGCTCCGCGTGGAACTCAGCGAGAAAATCGGGATCGAGCAGATAGCGATCGACACCCACCTGCAGGCGATCGAGCGCGGGCACCAGCGTTTCCGGAACGTAGCGTCCACCGAACGGGCC
>Ga0065707_10083162_pt1 | contig 10153 bp, 6 predicted proteins | sample SwiRhicommuniRL3_FD_59094 | JGI IMG/M metagenome (GOLD analysis project Ga0065707, IMG submission 59094) | Switchgrass rhizosphere bacterial communities from Rose Lake, Michigan, USA - RL3 v2 (version 2) | ecosystem: Host-associated > Plants > Roots > Rhizosphere > Soil | place: East Lansing, MI... | reverse complement strand
ATTGGCCTTGATGTCAACAATGTCACCAACCTTGTAGATCTTTAAGTAGGTGGATAATGGAATAGCACCATGCTTCTTGAAGTCACGTTGGAAAGCGTAACGAGTACCGGATCTGTAACCACGACTATTTGATGTTAGTATTTGTTTCACATGTAATGTATGAGAATACAACAAAAGAAATAGGCTCTAATTCTGGGATTCCCCTGGATAGTTCGTCAGGTTACTCTGTCTTGGTGGTTCCTGTAATTTTGTCCCTTTGGTTCAAATTTGCCGTTTATTTCTCCATATCTTCAAATTGTTATGTTCTATCCATTTCTGTTCATTCGCACATACGATTTACCCATTTTTCTATATTAATCGTTAATAAGTATTACTGTATAACTAGAGACGATTTTGTATAGTACAAGTATCTGAAAATTTTCGGAGCCATTGGACATCGCACGAAATTGTTTGTATGTGTCACGTGGTGTTTTGTGTTTTTTCTGTTCGCGTGAAATTAATAATTCTAGGGCTGTAGCCCTATTTCAATCGTATTAGAATCGCCTAGTCAAAATTCAAATGGGTATGATTACTTACAAGGAGTATGGCGTATCAGAACGTTCGAGATCAGCGATGAAGTTCAATAGTCCAAACGGAATCTACGGGATCTACGGAACAACCCTAAAATAAGCATAAATTCTCTAGACCCTTTCTCTTCACATGCATACAAACGAATATCTCCGTCTACAAATAATCTACATTATTACTGACTCCCTACTGTATGGAATTGACTATAAATACCTCTTGATTCCCCTAACCCAATTATAATACCCAATTGCCCTATAATCAAGTAGCTGCTAACTTTCTTGATCAATTTCGGCTCGGACAATCGCTAAGTTCCGATTTAGATACGCACTTTGAAATCAAAACACATCTCATAAATATTAGAAACAACAACAAGTGACAACAACAAGACCAACCCATAGAAGGATCATGTTTGAAGAATTCGTACCCTCGGAGAAGGTCGCTAGGCATGGTGCGTTCAAGAACAACTTCATTATAGTGATTTCGTACATTGCTTCAATGATATTTGCTAATACTCTTATCATTGGATCTATCGTGTACCACTTATATCATAAGATAACTGGGAAAGAGAAGTTCTATGAACCAGCAGAAGCATTACCCAATGGCTTTGTGCCTCGGGAAGATTTCCCTGATGTCAATAATATGAAGATTAGTACCGAGTTACGGTACTATGCGCTTGCCTTGGGTCTTGACTTGGAGGAGTACACAATTACTACCGACGATGGATATGTGCTTCCGCTTTATCGGTTAATAGACCCAAAGGTGACAGATATTGATAACAGGAAGCCGATATTATTACAACACGGACTACTTGGAAGTGCTGGGAACTATTTGACCACGGGGTTCAATTCATTGGCCTACCATTTCCTAGAGCTGGGCTACGATGTTTGGTTGGGGAACAATAGATGTTTCTTTGAACCAAAGCATACACTTTATGAAAAGAATTTGATGTCCAACGAAGCCTTTTGGGATTGGGATATCCGTGTACTTGCTTACTATGATTTACCTTGTATTATTGACAATGTATTGGCCCACAAACCGTTACATTCGAAGCTTGTTCTTACCGGACACTCCCAAGGATGCTTGCAGACATTTATGCTTTTAAGAAACCAGAACTTCAAGGCGTATCACGCCAAAATCGAACACTTTATCGCCTTGACTCCAGCGATTTTCCCCGGAAAAATGTTTCACCATCGATTCTTCATCAAATTTATTCACAATTTAGGTCCTACGGGATACTTGTGTGTTTTTGGAAACACGTCGTTTCTTCGGTTCGTCACCCAAATCCGTTATTATATTGGTACCACATGGCTCTTTGGAAAATTGACTTATTTCATGTTCAAATTTTTGTTTGGCTGGAGTGCCAGAAACTGGACCAAAGCTAAGAGGGTTTGGCGGTTCAATTTCCAATTCATGGTGACATACGTCTCGGCTCGTCATATGAGTTGGTGGTTGAGTTACTACATCGGCGAAGGGTTCACTGCCGAATTGCTTCCTAAAAAAGACTATGCCACGGGTGCAAATTACAAGTATGTGCCTGAAGAAGACCCCAATATCCAGGCACAACGAGAAAAGGCTAGTTCCAAGTCATTCTTACCCTTCAATACTGAATGGTTCAATGATCCTAACCAAACCGTCGTACCTATGACAATTTTCGTAGGCGACGATGATTATTTGGTGGATGGTAAACGCTTACTCTTACACATGCAACAACTTGAACCTCTCTACAACGAAGACAATTTACAAACCTACGAGCTTGACCATTATAGCCATCTAGATGCCATTTGGGCTCGTGATGTGATTGGCCGAATTGGAATGGTTGTCACTGACATCCTTGAACAATCAAGTACGGAATTCTCAGAAAAGAACCAGAGCGCAAAAGTCCCTCCGCAACCAACGGCCAAAGATCCACTCCTCACAAACCACATCGATACCGCAATCCCCATAGTTACCCCTCCCACAATAAAGGTATCCGCTTAAAGACAGGATAAAACGGTTTTAGGGTCGTGTATTCCTCCCCGAGGCCAGTTTTCTTCCGAAAATGGAAACCATCCCAAAATATTAACTACTGCGGCATGGATGCTCGGCGTCATCTCCACAAAACATCAACACTGGAACGGCGGTCAGGCCAAATAAAATCTCACAAATGGTGGAGACGTTGTCTATAAAGAATGTCGAATTCCCATGGATACTTGAGTAACCAATACCAGCATTAACAAGATGACGATATCTGAAAAGATCCCTATTTGGTTAGACTGTGATCCTGGCAACGACGATGTGTTTGCAATCTTGTTGGCGGCGTACGACCCTAGATTCAATTTGGTGGGTATCTCCACTGTCCATGGAAATGCCCCGGTGGAAATGACTACCCATAACACCTTGGGATTATTGGACCTTCTTAATTTCGAACAGGACGAGGTCAAGGTGTACAGAGGTTCAGAGGCCCCATTGGTAAATCCTCCAAAATTTGCATTAGATATTCACGGCTCAACAGGATTGGGTGGCGCGTCAGTTCCGGAAGATCCGCGGATACACGTCTCTACAGACATGACATATTTGGAAGCTATGAGACAGGCGATTTTGAAGTATGAACATAAATTGTGTGTAGTGTGTACTGGTACATTGACGAATATTTCGAAGTTGATTACCGCGTACCCTGATTTGAAATCGAAAATCAAGTACCTTCCGGTCATGGGAGGTGGTTTGAATATTGGAAACGTCACTCCCTACGCCGAGTTCAACTTCAATGCTGATCCACACGCAGCCAAGCATGTGGTGGAGGAATTGGGATACAAGATGATCTTAGCACCCTTGAACTTTACACACACTGTCATTGCTACACCAGAAGTCATGCGGTCGATTTATGATCCAAACACCTCGCGCAACTCGCCCATTAGACGCTTCTTCTACAATATTCTTGAGTTCTATGCCGAAGCATATAAAACTAACTTTGGATTTGTGGGCCCTCCAATCCACGATCCGTTGGCTTTGTTCAGTGTATTACCATTTCTAGACTATGACCAAGATTACCACTACAAATACTTGAGAAGAAAACTATCAGTTGTTGACACAGGAGAAAAGGCAGGCCAGACCATTGTCATTAACGATTCGCTTGATCTGTCAATAGAAGAAGAAAACGGAGTCTATATTGGGGTTCTGGTGAATACTAGCAAGTTCTGGGGCTCTATCATGGACGCTCTCGACGCCGCTCAAAAAAGCATATCTAAATAGTTATAGAAGTACTTAATAAAGAAATTATGATCTCCTCTTCTTAATTAATGAAATTGTTTGTATTTTTTTCTAAAGTGTTCTTATTAATGAAATTATAATCGTTCTCCTTGTTCTTCAACAGGAACAACAAACGCACCTGCTAAGAAGAGTGCTGGCTCATTGATGTTGTGATGTTGGTAACTCAACACACCCACTCCACCGGCATCTAACATAAACTGAGGGTTCACGTTGATATCTTTACCAACCCATCTAGCAGCGAAACATCTCAAAATATGACCATGGCCCACAACAATAATATCACTAGCAGTATTGCTTTCAATAGATTTCTTGTGGATTTCTTTGATTCCAGCGATAACAGTATCTAATCTATCACTAACCTCGGAGTGAACCTCACCGTTTTCACAACCGTCTCTCCAGATATTCCAGGTTTCACCTTCTGGCAATTCTGTGTCGAGACCTCTTTCTTGTCTTAATTTGAGGATTTGAGACGTCAACAATCCTTCGTAGTCACCGTACTCCCATTCACGAAGATCATTTTCTTCAACAACTGGAATTTGACTGCGTTGTTCTTCGGTCAAATTTTCAAGCAACAACTTGACAGTATGCTTTGCTCTCAATCTAGGCGAAGTGAAGACATGTGTTAATGATTCTGGTTTAATTAATTGGAACGGTCCACTTCCAATGAGGTGTTTACCGGTGTTTTTCATCTGGGTAACTCCGAAAGGAGTCAAATCCAAATCAGTTATGGAAGTATATTGGCCGGACTTGGACCATTCTGTCTGGCCATGACGAATGAAGATAACTCTTGGGGTTGGTGCTTTTCCTGGACTCATTGTATGGATACTGTGGTTCCACAAGTATTGTATTAGTGAATGTTGAATTCCTCGTGATGTCATGAAAGGTCGTGTACTATGGCCGAAAGCACCACCTGGTTGCAAAATATGACAAGAGAGAAGTATGTCTCTAATAAGAGAAGGGGAGAGTGAGAACTTAGAAACTTATATTAAATAACATATGGATATGTTTAGTGATATATAAGATGTACTATAATAATACTTAAGGGTTGTGTAAGTGAGTATTTTCAACTGAGTCTATAGAGCGTGAGGCCAATTAATAATTTATAATGCTCCCAATATCACAGCTACTCCAGTATGAACTTTTAGCATTATAAAATGTACACACAAAGCTAATAGACCATCATCTAGTCAAATGTTATCCATAACATCGAACTCAACCAGAAGTAATGATTTCTTGATCTTTCTCATTTATATGGAACAGGTTCTTCCTTTGATCAAGCACTAGCTTTACAGCTCTATACAATTCTAGAACATTATACTAATTTTAGAACAATAGATCTCATATCCTGATCCCCAGTTATTCTCCAACATTCTGTAGGCACTTCTATATGTACATAGTGTTTGATCTCCTACTATTTTCAAATCCTGTATATAACTCTCAAAAAAACCTTTACAAGATGACTGGCTCAAAGCATTAAGGTCTTGAATACAATCACAACCACCACAACCACTACCACAGAAATGGCATCCAAATTACACACAGAGTTATCACAGAAAATCGTCTCCTTGTTAAAGACCTTACCTAAAGACAGAATAAAACATTATGCTTCGTTCAAAGACGTACAGTTGGAGAGATTTCAAAACCCAGAGGTGATCAAGAACATAAGCGAGCAGGACTTGAAGTTGCAGTACATCTCCTTGAGAGACTTGGTGAACGATAAATATAAGAATTATTATCAGCTTGATGACAAGCTATTGAAGCCAAAGGGCAATCCACAATATTACGAGAGGTTGATGCGTGAGATCAGGGGTGACAACAAGGAATCGGTATTGACTGGGTTAAGAACCGTCCTCTTTGGCAAATAGATAGTGAAATAGAGAAGAATAAGAGAAGAATAAGAGAAGAATAAGATAAAGAATACTAAGAGCTAACAGATTGAGGATTAAGGACTCAGGACTGGGATACTGATAATTAAGAGACCAAGCATTAAGAGACTAAGCTTTAAGAGACTAAGCATTAAGAAACTATTGAGGACGAGGATTTATTATAATATTTCTTACGAGATATTCCGCATCCTTTTCTTTAACCTATTTCTAAGCTGTTAAAATTCTTCAGTCTAGACTATCTTTAAATTAGCAAACTCCATTATTACCAGCTTTCAATCATAAGCTCTAGACTCTATTATTCTCTTTTTATGATAATCCTCGCCTTCTTTCACCACATCAACGACAACTTGTATATACAAACTTTCTTCATATAATACTGGAATCGAAACGTTTCATCTTTTGTAGTGAATCCAGTAATGTCTTTTCCTCTATTGATAATGTACATTATATTGGTAATCTGACACTGTCAAATAGTTACATATAGTGCCGAGTAGACACATTATGTACCAATTTGTACCATTACTACAATTTATAACATAGTCAGCATTTTTGCTGACTAAATTCACTTTATTCTGATACAACGTCTAACGAGTATTTGAAGATTTACTGACAGAGGTTAGTAGAATACACGACATATCAAAGTATTTATAACAATATCAAGTCATCAAGAGAGTCCCATTAGAATATCACTAAACAAATAGTGTCTCTGTGACTAGAACTATGAGAAACACCGGCTAGTGGACCTTTGATAAGGTTAACGCGGTAGATTCTCGCAGTGGCTCTAGATCTTGCCCTATCTTGCCCAGATGTATACTCGTAGTATTAGTAGGCCGAAGCTGCATCGCTTCGCTCAGCAGTTTCATCCTCAGCAGTTCAGCAGATTCTGACATGTGGCCCGGTGATATTTCGCACCCCAGATTGACGTGGCCAAAATATAATCTCCAACAGCTTTACAACCAAACTTCATCACAAAATGCTGGTATTGGCGGCCGTCAGGAAGTCTCGTCCACTTCAATTTATAATATTGATACTATTATTTGTGGGTGCTTACTATGTCATCTTTCCGTCCAAAGATTCATATTCTCCCGAAGAATTGAACTCCATTCTACAGAATAAAGAGTCGGAGATTATTAGTTTGAAAAAGACAGAACTAGTGGAACAATCGCTCAAGACACCTTTCTTGGATCAATCTTCGTACAAGGTTAAGAACTGGGATGTCAAAGGTAAAACCATCGTCAAAAACAACGAGTATATCCGGTTGACTCAAGATTTGCAACATCAAGCCGGAAATATGTTTGCCAACGAGCCGATCTCGGCAGAGTCGTTTGAAATGGAGTTGACCTTCCATATCCATGGTAAAACAAATAGAGGTATGAGTGGTGATGGGCTTGCCATCTGGTTTATTGACGAGAAATCAGAAATCGGCGATGTTTTCGGCATCAAAAACTACTTCACCGGTCTCGGGATCATGTTGGACACCTATAAAAACGGTAAGAGGGGCCACTTCCCGTTTGTGAATCTTATGTTGGGAGATGGTAGAACTAGATACGCCAAAGAATCAGATGGGTTTGAGTCTAGATTGGCTGGATGTTATGCCAAAGACTTGGTCAACCCTCTCAGCAAGGAAACAAAAATGAGACTTGTATATATTAAGGATGGATATTTGTCAGTAGATTTCAACTATAACGGGAAACTCGAAGACTGGACCAATTGTGTGACCTTGACTAACGTCGTATTACCCCAGGTTAAGTATTATGGGTTATCTGCAGAAACTGGAGCGTTGTCTGCAGATGTGGATATCATAGAAAGCAAAATCTACTCCTTATTCCAACCTGATGGGTCACCTGTGGAATCTATTTCCCAATTAAAAAATTTGATTCAGCAAGAAATCGATTCTCCGCCTGAAGAAGTCATACAAGAGCCTGAGGATTCCACAGATACAAGACATGGTCTGAGAGCCCGTGCTTTCAAGAAAAAAAGTGCAAAGGTACAAAGGAAGACCTTGAATAGATTGAAAAATGCAGAGAAGAGAATTAAGGAGAAGGAACGGGAATTGAGGTTGAAAAATTACGGCGACGCCGACGCCAATATTTTAAAGAGAACTGCGATTAGAGTATGGGGCACTATTAAGTATCTCGTATATGCAGTTGGAGCCATTCTATTCGTCTGGGTTTCTTTTATTGTGTTTAGAGTTCTCAGACAAAAGAAGAGACCTAGAACGTCGGGGTTATTAGATTAAGAGGTAACCATTAAGAATATAAAAGATAGAATCATCTGAGAATAAAAAATGATAGAGTCTTCTGAGTATATATAATATGTGAAGAATCATCAACAACTTGATAGAATCACCAACAACTTGATACACCCACGAAATATTACGAGATAGATATCAAATAAAATAAACTCATGATTATTGAAATAAAAAATAGAAAATAGAATTCTAGAATATCTAAAGAATGATAAATTATTTAAGATAAACAAAATATTATATAAGAATTGATATCAACATCTTCACAACTATGAAAGAATTTCTAGGACCGTTATAGATACGTCTGCTTAGAATAACATTTAAGCTGGTTCATTCGTGCAAGTATTGGTGCAAGTCTGTCTCAGCATACCGTTTGCACCTATTTTTGGCTGCAAATAGTGAAGTCATTTCTGTCTAATATGCTCGTATTGTTATAAATATACAAGTGTCTATTAATATACAATTGTCTTATTAATTCTCGTATGATTAGAAATATACATGGGTCCTATTGATGCTCGTGATATAAATATACATATTATACTATTTAAGGTGAGGTAAGAACTGAATAAACTGTGACGAGCAGTCTGTAGAAATGGAATCGAGGATAATTACTTGATTGTGTTTTCTGGATTACTTTGGTCCACATTGCATCAAGTTGAAGTGGTTTTGATAATCAGTCTTGACTAATATAATGAAGATTCACTGATTAATTGATTAATTGTGTTGATGGAGCTGTTTCTTCCTATAACGAGATTTCGAGTTGAAAGAGCTGTTCTTCTTATAAAGATATTTCTAGTTGATATACTTCCTTCTTTAAACCAAAAATCTTGTGAAATATCATCAGAAATGGACCGACCTTCTTGTCTTCGAAAGAATGGAAGCTTAAAGATTGGCTCACGACCTTGAATTTCTTGTCAGCCAAAGTTTTAGCCAATTCTGGGTCGAATGTATAGCCATTGATCTCAAGAACAACTTTGTCAACCTTGGATCCAGTTTCTTTGACGATTTCCTTAGCTCTGATGATAGCCCAGTCGATCAATAAACCATCGAAATCAACCTTTGCAAAGACTTTTCTAGTATGGAGACCGGAAATTTTTATAAGGAGAGTGTTGTCGGTCTCTTCTGGTTGCGGATTAAGGGTCACAATTGCTATAGGAGAGTCACGATAGATGATGATCTGGGTATTTTTTCCATTTTCAAGGGTAATTTCGTCCTTTGCAGGTTTCTTTGCTTTGGTCCTCTTTTCTAAGGTTCCGGTTGAAGTTGTTGCCCCGCTGGTGATCGCTGAAGATTCTTCAGTTGGTGCTGGCAACCTTGAAAAGGCCTGAACATCAAATCCAAAGATCTCGGAGGCATAACCTTTTTTCAACAAATTGTCGGAGATTCCTCTCAAATCGTCTCCTAAGATATAAGCACTCAACCCGGTCACACCAAAAAACACTACCAAGATTGGGAACATGGTGAAAATTTGAAAAATGAAATCGTTAGACTTCAAAAAGAAGCGAAAGAACTCAAGAATGGTGTCAGAAATGACAATGTAGTCCCATAATCTGTAAACAAATCCTGCGACCAAGGATGTCACGAAAATCACCCTGGAGAGAGGATGCCAGAATATGTAACGGTTGAATTTAGACTGCAATTGACGGTAAAAGTCACCATGCAAGTTGAGGGATGCAACGACCAAATCCGGCGTGAGGATTGACTGAGCCAAGCTGGGCGTCTTGTCCTTATCTAAGGGAGTGTTGAGATCAACTTCTTTTTGAATAGCCATATCGATAAGATCTGAATGAGATGAGATGAGATGTTGGAAATTTCTTGGAAGGGTCCGTTGTTTTATAGTGTTGAGTGCACGTGGTGGGGATTTAATCTAGTGTGAGAATTAAATCTAAAAGATTATGTGCAGGTACGATGCCTCTGGAAGTGATTAGGGTCAGGTTGATAGAGTTGGGATCAATGACGGTCCAGTCAGAATCGGTTACTTGGTGATAATTCATTGAGGGTCTGTTCTGACAGTACTTTCGGGGTTTTGACGGGTTGTACCAAGATAATATCGGTATATTATATGCGTTAGCTGTACCGTTTGTAATTGTTATATGCAGGAGATATGGTACTACAATAAGGAATAGAATATTAAAGAAGATTAGGCGTTGAATTAAAGATCGGATTATGCTCAGGGCTATTGATTTATATTTTGCTGTATAATTCC
>Ga0065707_10083161_pt1 | contig 10157 bp, 8 predicted proteins | sample SwiRhicommuniRL3_FD_59094 | JGI IMG/M metagenome (GOLD analysis project Ga0065707, IMG submission 59094) | Switchgrass rhizosphere bacterial communities from Rose Lake, Michigan, USA - RL3 v2 (version 2) | ecosystem: Host-associated > Plants > Roots > Rhizosphere > Soil | place: East Lansing, MI... | reverse complement strand
CCCAGCCGGATGCGCTTTGTCACGGCAGCCATGAAGCCCAGCGCGGTGTATCCCTCCAGCATGTCGTTTTCCGGTGGACCGGCGTAGGCGATCTGGAAAAAATGATCCATGACCCAGAGGCTGTGAAAGCCCTGTTCGTCCGCCGACCGGGCGATGGTCGCCAGTGTCGAACCGATGGCAGCGGCGCCGCCGGGCCAGGTGAAGTTGGGAACCTGCAAGCCGATTTTCATGGGCATCCTCCGGGAGTAGCCTGCAATGGTAGCTTGCAGGGATGAAAGATGCCGCATAGAGTTCTGGTCCGCTTGAATTGGCCTGGATTGGCAAGTCAGGCTCCGACGGCGCGAGGCACGCCAGGTACACCTGGTGTGCTGTTCGTCCCGAGAATCGCGTGACTGCCAGGTCGAAGCTTCCCCAGAAAAAGTGCACCGGGCTGACCTTGCCGGTGAAACTCGTGCGAAATTGCTTCATGACCCGATCGATCTGCACCAGTGCTCGCCAGAAGCGCTGCGCATACTCCGCGTCATACGCGTTGTGCGAATGGTCGTGAGCGAACGGCACTGCGTTGGCTATCTCACAGGGATCCAGTGTCTTGGATTGGCATGTCTATGCTCCTCGGTTCTTTCCGACGACTTGCTCCACTGCGAGGCCGATCGCCGCGCCGGCCATTTTCAAGCGCCCTACGATCCTGCGGGCGATCGATCATTCCCTGCCGTGGGATTCTTCTTGCAGAAGCGCGCGGACCCGGGCCGGAGACTTTCCCACCCTGGCCACGGCCTCGATGACCGATTCCGGCCTGGCCTTGAACAGCGACGACCAGTGGCGCAACTCATCGGAGTCGTCCACATTGATCTCCTGATCGTCGGGCGACCCTCGCAGGCTTCCAGCCTCACTCATTTGCATTGTCTCCAGAAGATGAACAGCGAGGCAGAGCGCCGCGGACTGGGCCCTGCGAACCGTGCTCTTTGACAGGGTTCAGGCGGGACGGTAACACTGGGTCGACATCAGGTCGCCACCTCATCAGGAGGCGGTCGCTGGCGTTATCGAGGCTTGTACGTATGCTCAGCCTTGCCGCGTGAGATGGGCATGTCTGTCTGCAGGAGACCAGCTAGTGACACGTTCCTTTATCGCAGCAATTGCAACCGCCGCCGCGATGTTCGCGGCTCTACGGGTGTCCGCATCGCCGGTTGAATCGAAGGACCCGGACACGCGCGCGTGGTGGGACATCACTGCCGAACTCTCCAATGATTCCATGGAAGGACGCGACACGGGCTCTTCCGACTACGGGCGCGCGGCACAAGTCGTTGCCGCTAAATTCGCAGCGGCCGGACTGCAACCGCTCGGTGAGCACGGCGGCTGGCTGCAGCCGGTAGCAATGAACGAGATCCGCTTCGAGCGCGCGATGGTCACTATCGGCGCTCGCCCGCTCAAGTGGCTCTATGATTTCTCGCTCAAGCCGACGGACAAGATGGCGGCCACGCTCGACGTCGGCTTGGCCTATCGCGGTTATTGCGACTCAGCGGCTATCGGCGACGTCAAAGGCAAACTCGTCATCTGCCACGGCACGCATCGTGCGGGGTTGCCGACCGCCAAGCAGCGAGAGACAGCAGTTCAGTCCGCGGGCGGAGCAGGCGTCATGACGATCGCGGATCCCGGCTTCGTCGTGGAGCCGCCGCGCTGGCCGCTTCCATATGCCCGGAACGTCTCTCGCGTGGGCGCAAAATCCGGCTCGGACGGATTCCTGGATATCAGGCTCAACGCTGCTGCGCTGGACAAGGTGATCGGTGCGGGCCATGACTCTGCCGACCTGATCGCCAAGGGCAGCGCCGGTGCGCCGTTGCCTTCTTTCGACATTGCGGATCGCTTGCATGCGACGTTCACAGTCAGCAGCCGTCGGATCGCTTCGCCCAATGTACTGGGCATGCTGCCGGGAACCGATCCGGCCAAGGCCGGCGAAGCAATCGTCTTGTCTGCGCATCTCGATGGCTATGGGCACGGTGAATCGATCGCGGGAGACGACATCTACAACGGCACGCTCGATGACGCTGCCTATGTCGCGCTGCTGATTCGCCTGGCCGAGCGACGCCAGGGCAAGGGATATCTTCGTCCCCTGATCTTCGCGGCGTGGACGGGCGAGGAGAAAGGCCTCCTCGGGTCGGAACAGTTTCTCGCCGCTCCGCCGCTTCCCACGAAGCGAATGGCGGCCAACATCAACCTGGACCAGTTGCGTCCGATCTTTCCGCTGGACCTGCTCACCGTGCACGCGCTCGACGACACGACTCTCGGTGACGACGCCAGGGCAGTGGCGCAGCGGCTGGGAATCGCCGTCCAGCGCGATCCCGAGCCCGAACGCAATCTGCTGCAGCGGTCCGATCAATGGAACTTCATCAAGGCAGGAATTCCGGCGACGGCCTTCGTGTTTGGCTATCGTCCCGGCACCGAGAGCGAACGCATCTACCGACACTGGTACACGACGGGGTATCACACGCCGAAGGACGATCTGCAGCAGCCCATCGACTGGCAGGCGGCTGCGGATTTCAATGCGTTCTTTTATGCGTTGGTGGAGCAGGTAGCGGGGCAGAAGGCAGCGCCGGCCTGGAAAGAAGGCAGCAAGTTGCAGCCGGCGCAGCACTGAGTCCTCGTTAGCGGCCGCCTACTTGCGCCCAGCGTTCGTCGGTCATCCACACATATTCGAGGTAATGGCCGAGGAATTTGCGAGCATCGAGATAGAGGAATTTCAGCGCGGCATCGACCCGCTCGATCGCTATCGGATAAGGCTGCCGATCGACCCGCGCGCGGAAATCGTCCCAATCGTCTATCCGCATGACGAGGACCCACGGCGTACCGAAGTTCGCGATCGCCTCGGCGCAGCCGGGCAGATCTGCTGCCAAAAGCGGCCACAGTGTCGAAATAGGGCCCCGGTTTCGCTACCCCGCCGCCCTTTACCGTTCCAAGGCCGCCAGCACGCGCTGTGCATCCTTCAGATCCGCTGTGTCATGTCCTTCCGAAGTGGCGAAAACGGGCGCGAGAAGAGCTAGCGCGCGCTGGTATTTCTGTTGTTCCATCAACAGCGACGCTACATCGGTTGCCGTGCGTAGTTCCCAAGACCTTGCCGATTGGCGTCGGCGGTCGCGAGCGGCAAGTCATGGCGCAGGTGATCGACGGCAAACTGGATAAACTGATTCGCGGACGACCTCGGGGATCTCAGAGATCACCGTGCAGGCGCACCGCGGCAAAGTCATGCGGAAAATGGCGGCCGCCTCGGTGCCGCACCTGGTGAACATGGCAGCCACTCTGGCGGCTACCCTGGACCTCGATTGCAGGTCAAGCTCGAAGCCGACGGCTCAGCGGGGTTTCGTTGGTCGTTTCGAATGCGGAGCAGCGCTCCGACTCGATGGGCCGCACCTCGTAGGTCAGGCCGCAAGCCAGGCAAGGGTTTTGCGCTGCGAGCGCGGCTGCTTCCGCAAGGCTGTCGGCCAGGACGAACCAGTACCCACCCATCACCTCCTTGGTCTCGGCGAAGGGTCCGTCGGTCACGCCATGCCGTGACACCAGCATCGACGGTCGCGCGAGCCGCTGCCCGGGCTTCATCTTGCCCTCACCCACGAGCCGCGCGTGCCAGTCGTAAAAGGCATCGATCGCCGCCTGTATCTGTTCGGGCGACTTGTCTTCGTCCCAGTGTCCACGGGAAACGATCAGGTATTCAGACGGCGATGGTCGGTCGGTCATGATCTCCCCTGGCTCTGTAGTGGGCAATCCACGGTGGGCTGCGTACTGTGCGAACGACCAGCATACCAAACGTCCGGGGCCCTCGTCCGGCCCGGATCGAGGGGCGCAACTATTGAGACGAACGGGCGCGATGCACTGGCGTCTCGATTGACGCTCGTCTACTTCACCACGGCGGGAATGGCAGCGGGGCTCAATCATGCCGACCCGGCGGCGGTCGCCGATGTCCGCATGAATTGCCGACGCGATGCCGACGGACACTGGCGCATCTCCAAGTTCGACAGCAACCAGACCTTCCGGCGCGTTCCGGCCTGATCCGCCAGCCTTCTGCGAGTCGCGCTCCGCAAAGTCACTGGAACGTCCGACGTTTCAGTTGCCACCGGCCGCATTGACGAGCGCCGGCGTACTTGCTGGCGGCTTGCGGTGATGCGTGGCCTGCTCGTAGGCATAGGCAAGTTTGATCAGCGTCGCTTCGCTGTACGGTAAGCCAAGAAAGGCGAGCCCTGCGGGAATGCCGTCGTTGCTGAAGCCCATGGGCACGGTGACGGTCGGTGTATAGATCAGGAAGGTGTTCAGCGAAACCACGCCGCCGTTGCTCTTGTACGGCGGATTGGTGGCTTCGGCGATGATGGACGGCTGGTGCTCGACCGCTTTGTAGGCCAGGGCTTCGACATGGGCGTCGGCCATGGCTTGGGCCATGTTGATCAAGAGCTGTTCGCGGGCGCGGCTGGATTCGAGAATCGCGGCGGGGTCCGGAGCACCGCCAGCTGTGCTGTTGCGGCCGCGATTCTGGTTGGTGCGTGCCTTGAAACTGTTCGCCATCTCGGGATGGTTGTCGATATCGGCGCGCGTCTTGAACTGCGAGTCGGGATTGCGCGAAAGATAAACGTGTAGCGCCGCGTCGCTGAGTGCAGGGTCGGTGGCGCGCTTCGCCGAGAGTGTTTTCAAATCGGGAATCACGATGTCGACCAGCGTCGCGCCCTGGGCTTTCATATCGGCGAGCGCTTTCTGGAACAGCGCATCGACTTTCTTGAAGTCCTCCGAGTCGGGCAGCGAGTTGCCGCCGATCGGCTCGCGGATCACGCCGATGCGCGCACCCTTCAACCCATTCTTGTCCAGAAAGGTCGTGTACGTCTTCGGCGTGTGCATGATGCCGAGCGCGGTGATGGGATCTTGTGGATCGTAGCCCACCATGCCGTCGAGCAGTTTGGCGAGATCCGTGACGTTGCGACTCATAGGACCCATTTGCGCGGTAGGCACAGGCGCGCCATCCCACATGCCGCTGCGGCTGATCAAGCCTGGCGTTGCACGCATGCCGGCCAGCGCTCCCCATGCAGCGGGACGCTTGAGCGACGATGCGGTTTCTTCACCCAATGCGAGCAACCCAAAATTCGCAGCGAGCGCGCCGCCGGAGCCACCGGAAGATCCGCCGACGGTACGATCGAGCGCATAAGGATTGCGCGAGTAGCCGGTGAGGGCGCTGTAAGTATCGCCTCCTGCGAATTCGCTGAGCGTGGTCTTCGCCAGCACGATGGCGCCGGCGGCTCTCAACTTCGCAACGACGAACGCGTCGAGCGGTGGGCGGTAATCCTTGAAAATCGTCGTGCCGAGCGTGGTCGGCATGCCGGCGGTGTCGATCTCGTCTTTGACCAGAATCGGAACGCCGTGCATGGGGCCGACGAACTTGCCGGTCTTCGCAAAGGCCGCGTCGAGCTTGTCGGCTTCTTCCAGCGCCTTGGGGTTGACGGTGACGATGCAGTCGATCGCGGGACCCTTCTGGTCGTAGGCCGCGATACGGTCGAGATACATCTGCACCAGTCGATGGGCAGTCAGCGTGTGAGCCTGGTACGCCGCCTGCACTTGCGCGACGGTAGCTTCGGTCGCGTCGAAGTCTTTTGCGACCGCGGTCGCGAGCGATGCCGACAAGAGCAGGCTGGCAAGGCCGGCACGTAGCAGAACAGATTGCGGCGCCCCGATGGAGCGACACGGGGAGCGACGGAGAACGGCAGGGAATGGCAGCATGGTTTGCCTGCGAAATGGTCGGATGCAACGGTGGTCGTAGCCCATTGGAAGGACTCAAAGCGTAGACGCGGTAGGTGAGGGATGCCCCCGGTCGTCTTCGCGACGAACGCTCAGCGAAGGTCGAGGTGGGGGGCGCGTTCGTACAACGCGTCTTAGCCAGCACTATCTCCAGGCAACCCGGGCAACATGCGTAAGTATCTTTCTTCGATTCACCGGCCACGCGTGTCGCTGCTCGGGCTGGCCGTGGCATTGGTTTGCACAACCAACGCCGTCGCGGAGCCTGCCTTCGATCACTATGTGCATCTCACTCCCGAAAACTCTGCGATCGGCAACTATCCGGCGCAGAAGGCGGCAATCCTCACCGTCAAGTCGGGACAAACGGTAAAGATCGACACGGGCGGCGGTGCGGGCTGGCGCAATCCCGAAACGGATCCGGCGCAATGGCTGCAGAAGAACAATATTCCCACGACCGTCGCCAATCCCGCGCTCAAGGAAACGATGGCGGTGCTGGAGAAAGCCACGCGTTACGCGGATATCAAAAGCGGCCACTTGCTCATCGGTCCCATCAATGTCGAAGGCGCCATGCCGGGCGATTCGCTGGAAGTGCGCATCCTGTCGGTGGTGCCGCGAATTCCCTATGGCACGACGGGCTCCGGGCCGGGACGCAGCCTTAGATCTGCCGACGACCCGAAGCCTCCCGCACACGTCACCATCCTGGATCTCAAGCGCAACGTCGGCATTTTCGACAGCGGCATCGAAGTACCGCTCGGACCTTTCATGGGCGTGATGGCGGTGCAACCGCCCGAAGCGGACGGACCGAATGTCAGCAGCAGTCCGCCGGGCCGCTTCGCCGGCAACCTGGATTGCAGGGAGCTGGTGGCTGGTTCGACTCTATACATGCCGGTATTTGCTCCGGGCGCACGGTTCTTCACGGGCGATGCACACGCCGCGCAGGGCGACGGCGAAATCACCGGCACCGCAATCGAAACGGCGAATACCGTCACCCTGAAATTCATTCTGCACAAGGGCAAGACGCTCGCGATGCCGCGTGCCGAAACGCCCACGCACTACATTGCCTACGGCCTCGACCCCGATCTCGAGAATGCCATGCAGCAGGCGGTCGATGAGACGATCGGCTACATCAACGAACTCAACGGCTGGACCGACACGGCCCGCGCCTTCCCGCTGACCAGCATGGGCGTGGACTTTCACATCACGCAGATCGTCGACCGCACCAAGGGAATCCATTCGATGATTCCGAAAAAGCTCTTCAAGAACATCAAGAACGACTACTGGTACAAGCCCTGAGCGGAACTGCACGCGCAGCTATTGCGAATTCCTCTGTGTGCCAGATGAAATCGTCGGTTGACGCTGCGGCCGGAGTCTCTTTATAGGGTGTGTACACACCAGACTGTGAAGCGAGGAACCGATGTCGCTGCATGGACTGCGGCAGTTTCTCGATCGCGATCGTCGAAGGTCTCGAGTCCGCGCCGCAAGCCTTTGCTGGCGTATTCGGTTCGAATGACTATCTCGGGAAGCTGCTGGTTCGCGTGGGTTTGGAATGAGCCAGTAAACCTGCTGAGTCCCTCCCCGGGTCCCGCGGGATTCCTTGTAAAGGCCGGCATTCGAAGGTAGGGAGTCTCCGGCGCCCGGCGTCTGGTCCGAGTGGGCTTTCGATGGAACGGTGTTACGGCACACGCAGCGGTGGCGTACGCAGATCCAACGCAACTGGTACTTTCTCGGAGACTCCCAATGTCGGTGCGCATCACGGTCCATGCCTTGCTCCTGTCAGTCGCTGCGCTCTGCGCAGGAGCGGCGCAGGCCGAGCCCTTCCACCTGGAAGAGGCGACCATCGACAGTATCCAGAGCGGCATTCGTTCCGGCGAGACGACCTGCAAACAAGTCGTCGAAGGATATATCGCGCGCGCACGTGCCTATAACGGCATCTGTTCCAAGCTGGTCACGCCTGACGGTAAGAAGGCGCCCGCGGTGCTGGGTGCGACGCGCGCCGGCGTGCCTGTGAAATTTCCCACCGATACCCTGGCTGTCAACAAGCTGCTGCCCGACTACGACAAGTATCAAGGCTCGTTGCCGGACTTCGGCCGCATGGAGCCGACCCTGTCCGATCCCTCCGTGCAGCAACAGTTCGGCATGCTGGTCGGCATACCGAATGCCAGGCAGGTGAATGCGCTGGAGACACTGAATATCCGCGGCGAACGCTCGGTGACCTGCAAGGGTAAGTTCGATGCGCCGCCCGGTACGCCGCTGCCGGCTGGTGCGCCGGCCGAGTGCGAACAGTTCCGGCAGCAACCGGATGCATTGGAATACGCCGCAGCGCTCGACAAGAAATACGGAAAGAATCCCGACACGCAGGCCATGCCGTTGTATTGCGCGCCCATGTCGTTCAAGGCGATCTACGACGCGAAGGACCTGCGCTCTACAGGCGGTGGCGACGTCAAGTACACCATGGATGCTGCGCCTCAGGATTCCACGCTGGTCAGTCGGTTGCGATCTGCCGGCGCGATCATCTATGCCCATGCACACAACTCCGAGTACAACGGCGGTAGTGGCGATCCGGGTGGCGCAGCGAAAGTGGAGCATCCCTACATCGGCGCCGGCGGTTCGCGCGACACCTGGGGTGGCATGACCTGCAATCCCTACGACACCGAACGCGTCACCAGCGGTTCGAGCGGTGGCTCGGCAGTGTCGGTCGCTGCCAACCTGGTAGTGTGCTCCATCTGCGAAACCACCGGCGGTTCGTGCCGCCTGCCTGGCAACTACAACGGCGTGGTCAACGTGGTGCCTACCAAGGGCATGATCTCCTTCGCCGGCAGCATTGGCGCCAATCCCTACCACGACCGTCCCGGCATTCAATGCCGCACGGTCAAGGATGCGGCCGTGGTGCTCGATGCATTTCGCGATACCAAAACGGGCAGCTACTTCGACGCTCGCGATCCCTACACCGCGTTGCCGCGTGTGACTGCATCCAAGACTCCGTACGTGAATGCGTTGAGCGCTGCCGGAACGGCGAAGCCCCTGGCAGGCATGCGCATCGGCGTGATCCGCGAACTGATGGTCAAGGACACTCCGAGCAAGGCCGCCGTCAGCGATGGCATCAACAAGGAACTGCAAGTGCTCAAGGACCTGGGTGCGGAACTGGTCGAGACCATCGATCCCAAGTATCCCGACGATCCGTCCATTCCCAACATGGCGTTCACGTTCAATGACGCCATTGCCGAGATCGTTCCGTTCCACATGCCCGAAGTATTTTCGTGGCAGAAGGATGGCAAGCCGGAATTCGCAGTGCCCGGCTGGGACGTGACCAGTCGCAAGTACCTGGTCAGCCTCTCGATACACAAGGCGCCGCTGCCCGACAACTTGAACTTCCGCAAGATCTTCAGCAATCCGCCGGCGGATCCCACTGCGGTGACCGGCTATTCGTTCGCTTACGACTTCGCGAAGTACCTGATGTTGCGTGGGGATACGACCGTGTACGACTGGGCGACCTTGAACGCCAACGCCAAGTACTTCAACGACGTGAGACGCGTTGCGATGAAGAATTGGGAGAACAAGGAGATGGATATCCGCACCGACACCTTGTCGTATGACATGAAGCGTCACGATGCGCTGCGCATGGTGATGAACAAGGTGCTGGAGCAGAACAAGATCGATGTATTCGTCAACCCGGTAGGACTGACTTTGCAGGGCAAGATCGGCGGCGCTGCAGTGACCGGGGGCGAATTCGGTGGAGGCTCCGGCTACGGCGCTCAACTCGGCATTCCCGAGGTGTTCGTTCCCGCGGGCTTTGCCGAAAGTATCTACGACGCCAAGTTCGTGCTCAGCAAGGACGCGACCAAGTACGAAGGTGTCGAGGGCAGCGAGCCGACCAGGCTGGGCGGCATCGGCCTGCCATTCAACATCGCTTTCTGGGCCGAGCCCGGGCAGGAGTCGACGTTGTTGAAAGTAGCTTCGGCCTATGAGGCGGCAACGCATCATCGCAAGGCGCCGCCCGGATTTGGGCCGGTGAAAGGGAAAGGGGAGCAGCAGTAAGCGAAGCGCTACCTCGGCGCGGGTGGCGCTTGCGTCGCCGTCTTTCTATGTTGTTACTTAGATCGTTTCAATAGATCGAATAACCCTGCCTTTGCTCGGCTCGGCGGCTGGACTGAGCTTGCCTATCCGGACGTCGGCGTTTATCTGCGCGAGTATTTCAGCGAGCGTCGCAGCGATGCGCAGGTGATTCACTTCGGTTCGATCGCGGCTACCTGCGTGGTCAGCAAGTCCTATCGAATCGCCGACTGTCGCGCTTCACGTCAACTTGGACAAAACGGCTGAACCAAGAAAGGAGACTTCCACTGCTTATGCCGCCTCGGTGAATCGCTGCTGGTTGGTCATTTTACGATGCGCACGGGCCG